>Ga0208488_1000077_pt1 | contig 11622 bp, 9 predicted proteins | sample MicForSoiSWNC1_O_FD_187994 | JGI IMG/M metagenome (GOLD analysis project Ga0208488, IMG submission 187994) | Forest soil microbial communities from Harvard Forest Long Term Ecological Research site in Petersham, Massachusetts, USA - MetaG HF001... | ecosystem: Environmental > Terrestrial > Soil >... | reverse complement strand
CAGCACCCAGTAGCCCAGCAGCCCGTCGAAGCGTCCGACCCAAACCGACTGCACGGTTCCCGAGCCCGTGGCTTCTTGCAGCAAGCGCAGCACCACCACCCAGCCGGCGTGCAAGCCCACCGCGACCGCAATATTGCCGGTGAGAATGCGCGTGAGGCTCAGCACCAGACTCACCGCGGCCCAGGCGAGCAGCGAGTCGAGCACGGCGCGGAGGTTCCCGAGCGGGGCGAACGAGCCTGCCAGCAAGTGAAAGCCGCTCATCCAGCCGGGCGAGTCGACGTGCGTCTTGGCAAAGAAATGCAGCACGGCGAACAAGGGAGCGATGAGCCAGAGAGCGGCCATCTGTCCGGATTCGCGCGCGATCCCGCCGTGCAGGGCGCCGCGCATGACGGTCTCCTCGATCAGGGCGACCGCGACACCCGAGGAGAGCGCGATGAGTACAAGATGGGCAAGGTGCGCGGGCGAGGCGAGCGACGCCGGGTCGGAAACCACGCGGATTCCCGTCACGAGCAAGAAGGCGGCGCCGGCGCTCGCGGTGACGATGCCGAATGCGGCGAAGAGTGCTGCCACCGCGCAGAAACGCCGCCACGGCAGCCCGTAGCCCAGCTCGCGGCGATTCACGACCCCGAAACGCCTGCACCAGAACACCAGCGCGCCGACGGCTGCGAGCAACGCAATACGGCCGTAAACCCGGTGAAACGGCCAGGGCGCGATGCGCGAGGTCAGCTCGAAAACGGGATACGCGATGCTCGCTGCGGCAAGGCCGGCCGCTACCAGCACACCTAAGAACCACGCGAACGCCCGCATGCCAGGAGTTTACGCGAGGCTCAGGAGCGCAGACTCAGGAACGTCTTCAGCGCCGCGGCGATGGTCGCGTCGATGTCGGCCGGCGAATGGGCGGCCGACATGAATCCCGCCTCGTAGGCGGACGGCGCGAAGTACACGCCCTCCTCGAGCATGCGATGGAAGAACCGCTTGAAGCGCTCGAGGTCGCAGGCCATCACTTTCGCGAAGCTGTCGACGTGCCGCTCCTCGGTGAAGAAAAAGCCGAACATCCCGCACACGTGGTTGGTGGCGAGCGGGATATCGGAGCTCGCGGCCGCGACGGCGAGACGCTGCACGAGGACATCGGTGGTCGCATTCAGCCGCTCGTGGAAACCGGGTACCGCGACGAGCTCCAAGGTGGCGAGTCCGGCCGTCATCGCGACCGGATTGCCCGATAAAGTCCCGGCCTGGTAGACCGGGCCCAAGGGCGAGAGCTGCTGCATGATCTCGCGCCGCCCGCCGAACGCGCCCACCGGCATGCCGCCGCCGATGATCTTGCCGAGGGTCGTAAGATCGGGACGCACGCCGTAGAGCGCCTGCGCGCCGCCGAGCGCCACGCGAAAGCCGGTCATGACCTCGTCGAATATCAGGAGCGCGCCGACCCGGTCGCATTCCTCGCGCAACGTCTGCAGAAACCCCGGCGCGGGCGGCACGCAGTTCATGTTGCCGGCTACCGGCTCGACGATGACGCAGGCGATTTGCGCTCCTAACTGACGGAACGCATCGCGCACCTGATCGGAGTCGTTGAAGGAAAGCGTCACGGTATGCGCCGCGAGCTCGCGCGGCACGCCCGGCGAGGTGGGGACGCCGAAGGTGAGCGCGCCGGAGCCGGCCTTGATGAGGAGCGAATCGGAGTGGCCGTGGTAGCAGCCCTCGAACTTCACGATGGTCTCGCGCCCCGTGAAGCCGCGCGCGAGGCGAATCGCGCTCATGGTCGCCTCGGTTCCGGAGCTCACGAAACGCACGAGCTCGATCGACGGCATGAGCTCGGTCACGCGGCGCGCGAGCTGTGTCTCGAGCTCCGTCGGTGCGCCGAAGGACAAGCCGTCGGCGGCGACGCGTTGCACCGCTTCGATCACGTGCGGGTGCGCGTGACCCAAGATCATGGGACCCCAGGAGCCCACGTAGTCGATGAACCGGCGTCCATCCGCGGCGACGACCTGAGCGCCGGCGGCGCTCTTGAAGAAGATCGGCTCGCCGCCAACGCCCCGAAATGCGCGCACCGGTGAGTTCACGCCACCCGGGATGTAGCGGCAGGCTTCCTGATACAGGCTCATCGTCTCTCCCTGTTATGCCGCCAGCGTCGTGGTCGGCAGGTTGAGCTGCACCTCGAAGCCGCCGCCGGCGCGGTTGTCGGCCCGCGCCGTACCGCCGTGGGCTTTCATGACCTGAGAGGTGATGGCGAGACCGATGCCTTCGCCGCCGCTATCGCGGTCGCGGGATTCGGCCACGCGGTAAAACGGCTCGAAGATACGCTCGAGCTCGCCCGCGGGAACACCCGGTCCGCGGTCGCGCACCGAGATCGTGAGCCCCGCCGCGCCGCGTTCGACGGCCACCTCCACGGGCGCACCCTGCGGACTATAGCGCACCGCGTTGCGCAGCACGTTCTCGATCGCGCTGCGCAGCAGCTCCCGATTACCGCTCACCACGCTGTGCGCCGCCCCCACGGTCTGCACTTTGCAGCCCTTGGCGGTGCCTTCGAACGCGGCATCGCGTACCACCTCGTCGATCATCTCATCGACGTCGAACGGCTCGCGCTCGAAGGGTATGTCCGTGCCGTTGAGGCGCGCGAGTTTCAGCACCTGGCTGATGAGCACGTCGAGACGCTCGATCTCGCGCTCCATCCGATCGAGCTGACGTGCGTTATCGGCGCTCGGCTGGCGCGCGAGGCCGAGCGCGAGGCGCATCCGCGCGAGGGGCGAGCGCAGCTCGTGCGAGATATCGCCCAAGAGCCGGGTGAGGGCGCTGCGATTGGCGCGCAGCCGGTCGGCCATGGCGTCGAATTCGCGCGCGAGCACCGCGACCTCGTCCTTGCGGCCGTCGAGGCCCGCGCTCACGCGCACGTCGAGACGCTCGCCGGCGAGGGCGCGCGCGCCCGCCTGCATGCGCCGGATCGGCGCGCTCAGGTGCTGCGCGAGCCACCAGCTCGCGAACGCGCTCACGACGAGCGCGATGCCGAAAATGCGCGCGGAGATCCCGGGGAGGCTGAGTGCACCGAAGATGCTCGGACGGCGCGGCACCAGCAGCACCGTGTAGGCCGTGCCATCGGGCGCCACGATCTGCGGCAGCACGCGCTGCGGGCGGAAGTTGCGGGGCGTCGGCCCCCGCGGAGCCGGCCCGCCGGGCCCCGGGCCCGCCCCCGGTGGGCCGTCGGCCGGTGGGGCGGCACCCGGTGGGGCGGCGCCCGGGGGTGGGCCGGCGGCTGTCCCGGGTGGGGACCCCAGGGGACCGCCTTGATCGGCGTCGGACATCGATTCGCGGAAGAATTGCAGGCGCCGTGCGGCATTTTCGGAGAGCGGGCGGCCGAGGATATCCGCGCCGTCCGGGCCGATGATGTACAGATCGCGATCCGCCATCGCGTGGCTGTTGGCGCGCAGCCACGTGCGCAGCGCACCGACGCCGCTCTTCGCGAGCACCTCGGAGGCCTCTATGGCAATCGCCGGGCGGCGCTGGAACTCACGCGATTCGTATTCGCGCGCCGCCACCGTGAAGGTCACGGCGATGCTGCCGGCCACGATGATCGCCATGGCGATCCAGAACAGCACGAACACGCGCACGAACAGGCTGTGCATACGAGGCCTACTTCGGCGCGCAGGTGAGCGTGTAGCCCGAGCCTCGCACGTTCTTGATCTCCGGGTTCTTGCCCGCCTCGAGCTCGAGCTTGCGGCGCAGATTGCTGATGTGGGTGTCGATGCTGCGATCGTAGGGGACGAGCTTGCGGCCGAGCGCCTGCTCGGTCATCGAATCGCGCGATATCACCTGTCCGGCGGAGCGCATCAAAATCTCGAGCACGCGAAACTCCGCGCCGGTGAGCGCCACGGCGCGGTCCGCGACGCGGACCTGATGCATGCCCGCATGCAGCACGATGGGTCCGACGATGATCTCGTCCGCGACGCCGGCGCGCGCGGGGCGATTGCTCGCCCGGCGCAGGATGGCGCGGACGCGCGCCACCAGCTCGCGCGGATTGAAGGGCTTGCTCAGATAGTCGTCGGCGCCGAGCTCGAGGCCCACGATCCGGTCCACGTCGTCGCCGCGCGCAGTCAGCATGAGAATGGGGGTGTCGTGGGTGGCGCCGAGCTTACGCAAGACATCGAAGCCGCTCACACTCGGCAGCATCACATCGAGAATCAGAATGTCGAAATTGCTGGCCGCGAGCTCGGCGAGGGCATCGCTGCCGTCGTGCACGCTCTGCACCTCGAAATGTTCCGCGCTCAAGTATTCGCTGAGCATTTGACAAAGTTCGCGATCGTCATCGACCAACAGCACGCGCGGCTCGCGCGATGTCGTGCCCGAATCGGGTTTGTTGAGCGCGCTTGTCATATCTTGGGGTTCCGCCATGGTTCGAGTTTCCCGCCATCTTCCGGCCTAGTAAACGAATTGACAATTCTTTGCATGTAGCCCACCCAAAATTGCGTCAACACGAGGTTTGCCGTGGCCGTTTGTACGTAGACTGTTCATCACCTAACACGGAGGAGAAACTCTCAATGTTCACTGTACGAAAAGTCGTCCCCGCTCTCTGCCTGGCTGTCTCGATGTCGGGGCTGGCAGTGTACGCGGCCAGCACCACGCCGCCGGCGTCCACCGAGGCCCCTGGCCCGGGCGCACACCACTGGCGTGGGCATCATCACGGATTCATGGGCATGGTTTTGCACAAGCTCAGTCTGACGGATGCGCAGAAGGCCCAGGTCAAATCGATCATGGCGGCCGAGAAGAGCCAGTTCCAGGCGCTGCGGACCAGCGCGCAGACGAATCACGAGGCGCTCGCCAGCACGCCGCCGACCGATACAGCGGCCTACGCCGCCCTGATCGCGACGGCCCAGAAGAATGCTGCGACGCGTATCCAGCTGCAGAGCGAGACCTGGTCGAATGTCTATTCGAACGTGCTCAACCAGACGCAGCGGGATGCAATCCCGGGCATCGTCGCCGCGGCGAAAGCGCAGCGCGAGCAGCGGATGGAGGAATGGAAGGCGGAGCACGCGGGGGCCGGCTCGAGCGGCGGGTAAATCGCAGCTCAACGCTGGGCAGCGCGAATCCCGTCTTTCTTGAGAAGCGCGATCACGCTGTCCGGTCCCACCAGATGAGCGGTGCCGACGATGATGAGATAATTCTTGTCATCGTCGAGCATCGCCTCGATCTTCGCGATCCACTTGCGATTGCGTGCCACCACCAACGATTGATAGAGCGCCGGGTCTTTACCCAGGTCTGACTTGATCTCGGTCTGGAACCACGCCGTGTCGCCGCGCCGCCAGGCTTGGACCATGTCGTTCACTTGTTTCGGCAAGTCGTGAGCCTGCTCCAGGCTCGACATCATGTATTCGGCCTGGGCTTCAATGGGCATCGACTCGAAGATGCTCAACTGCTCGTGTGCGGTCTCGAGCCCGGAGACGTCCTTGCCGTCGCCGCGGGCGCGGCCCATGAAGAACATCTCGACACCCGACTGCGGGTCGAAGCCAAGCTGGGCGAGCTGCAGCTGAGAGACCGCCTCGGCGACGAACCACGGGGCATATCCGCCGAACATCGACAGATCGAGGCCGACGTCGTGGACCAGGCTTTGCGCGCGCGCGTAGCGGGCGGGCCCGACGATCTGCTCCAGGGATTTGCCCTCGGGCAATGCGGCGCTTTGCAGCATTTCCGCCTGCACGTCGGGGGACTCCATCTCATTGAGATCGATCTCCATGACGAGCGCCTTCGAATTCCCGTACGCGTCCATGATCGCCGGCGCGAGCGGGTAGTCGCTCGCGCGCAGCGTATGAATCGAGCCGAGCACGTAGACGGTGTTGTGCTTGCCGTGCAGTTCCCAGAGCGAATGGAGTGCTTCGTCAGCGTGAGCCACGGAGGCGCAGAGCGTCGCGCACAGCGCCGAGGCCCACACGGCCGTGAGATTGTTCCTGCGGCGCTTGGCCAAATTCATTCCGTGCTGGCTTTAGCGCCCGCCGGCAACGTGGCGCATCGGCATGGCGTTCACCCAGCGCACCGTGGTCTCGATGGACCCGTCCGGATGCAGCGCGAAGGGCCGGTACGCCGGCGGCCGGGAGTCGACCGCGAATCGCTCGCTCTTCGGCAGGAACTGGGCGCCGGTCGATGGGGTCGCGAACAAGCGCACCGTGCCGCGCGCGGCATCGAGCTCCTGATGCACGTGCCCCCAGGTGACGGCTCGCACGTGCGGGTGCGCATCGATGATGCGCCAGAAATCGTCGGGATTGGCGAGGCCGACGCTGTCCAGCCAGCGGCTGCCCATGGTGATGGGATGGTGATGCAGACACACCATGGCGTGCTCGCGCGATTCGCCGAGCGTACGATCCAGGCGCTCGAGCTCCTGCTCCGTCAATCGACCGCCCGCGTGTCCCGCATCGTAGCTGTCGAGCATGACGAATTGCCAGCCCGCAGCGCGGTAGGCTCCGCATATCTGGAATGGCGGCTCGCAGAGCGCGCGCTGCATCGCTTCCGGCTCGTCGTGGTTGCCCGGAATGCAAAGCACGGGCTTGGGACAGTTGCCGAAGATGCTGCGGAAGCGCAAATAGCCGGCCGGATCGTCCTGCACCAGATCGCCGGTCACCAGGATCGCGGCGTAATCCGGGACCTCCATGAACGCCTCATCGAGCACGTTGCGCAGGGTCGAGTCGGTCTCCACGCCGCGCAGTTTCGCGCTGGCGTGGCCGTACAAATGCGGGTCGGTTATTTGTAGAATTTTCATACGAAAAAATAGTAGCAAATCGGACGGCGATCGACGGTGAACTGGATCATGACGGCGGCCACCGGCGGCGAGACATAACGAGCCCGCCGGCGCACGCCGGGTAATGTGATCGCGTTCCCTGTAGAGCGCCGAATAATGCGAACGTACTCCCTAATAGCGACCGTGAGAACCGGGCGAGCGTTCCCTCGCGAGCACCGCTCCAGCGCAAAGGGAGACCTGTGTCCCGATATTGATGATGGGGGGCGCATCGGGGAGAATGACCACCCTTTCCTCCGGAAGACCGCCATGCCCACCCACCGTGAGCTTGCCAACGCCATTCGTGTTCTGACGATGGATGCCGTCCAGAAGGCCAGTTCGGGCCATATCGGCACGCCGATGGGCATGGCCGACATTGCCGAAGTCCTCTGGCGCGACGTGCTTAAGTTCAATCCGGGTAATCCCGCGTGGTGGGATCGCGACCGGTTCGTGCTGTCGAACGGACATGCCTCGATGCTGCTCTATTCAGTGCTGTATCTCACCGGCTACGACCTCTCCATCGAGGAGATCAAGCGCTTTCGTCAGCTGGGCTCGAAGACCCCGGGTCACCCGGAGCGCGAAGCGCACCTCGGGGGCGTCGAGACCACCACCGGCCCCCTCGGCCAGGGCTTCGCGAACGCGGTGGGCATGGCGATCGCCGAGCGCTCCCTCGCGGCGACCTTCAATCGGCCGGGCCACGAGATCATCGATCACCATACCTATGTGTTCATGGGCGATGGCTGCATGATGGAGGGCATTTCCCATGAAGCGGCCTCGCTCGCGGGCATGCAGAAGCTCGGCAAGCTGATCGCGGTATACGACAACAACGGCATCTCGATCGACGGCAAGGTGGTCGGCTGGTTCGACGACAACACCGCCGAGCGCTTCGCGGCCTACGGCTGGCACGTGTTGCCGCGTGTGGACGGAAACGACCGGGACGCCGTTACGAAAGCCCTCGCCGCGGCGCGTGCGGTCACCGACCGGCCGTCGCTGATCTGCGCTCAGACCATCATCGGCTGGGGTGCTCCCAACAAGCAGGGCACGGCCGTCATGCACGGCGAGGGCATGGGTAACGACGAAATTGCCGCCGCCCGCAAAAACCTCAACTGGACATGGCCGCCCTTCGAGGTTCCCGCCGACATCCGCGCGCAATGGGACATGCGCGAGAAAGGAAAGCGAGTCGAGCAGGAGTGGAGTAGCCGGTTTCAGGCGTACAAGGCGAAGTTTCCCGAATTGGCGGCCGAGCTCGCGCGCCGTTTGAGCGGGACCCTGCCGTCGGGATTCGCCGACAAGGTGTCCGCGTACGTCAAGCAGGCGCAAGAGGATACGAAACCTCTCGCGACGCGGCAGACCTCCAACGCGGCGCTCAATTTTGTCGGGCCCCTTTTGCCCGAGCTGCTCGGCGGCTCCGCGGACCTCACGCCCTCGAACGGCACGCTGCGCAAGGATTCGGTCATCCTGACGCCCGAGGCCCCCGCCGGCAATTACATTCATTACGGGGTACGCGAATTCGGCATGTCGGCGATCATGAACGGCATGGCCGCGCACGGCGGCTTCATTCCCTACGGCGGCACGTTCATGACCTTCTGCGACTACTCGCGCAATGCGCTGCGGATGGCGGCGCTCATGGAAGTACGGGTAAATTTCGTGTTCACCCATGACTCGATTGGACTGGGTGAGGACGGCCCGACTCACCAGCCGATCGAGCAGCTGGCAGGCTTGCGGGCGATTCCCCGAATGGAGCTCTGGCGGCCCTGTGACGGCGCGGAGTCCGCGACGGCATGGGGCGCCGCCATCGAGCGCGCGGATGGGCCGACCTGCCTCATATTCACGCGTCAGGCGGTCCAGGCGCAGACGCGAGACCCTAAGCAGCTGGCTGCGATCAAGCGCGGCGGCTACGTGCTGATCGATTCGGATGGGCCGCCGGAAGTCATCGTGATCGCGACCGGATCGGAGGTCGGCATCGCCGCGGACGCGGTGCGCGCCGCTGCCGCGAAAGGGCGCAAGGTGCGCCTGGTGTCCATGCCGAGCACGACCACCTTCGACCGCCAGGACCAGGCGTACAAGGACAGCGTGCTGCCGCCGCAGGTCGTGCGGCGCGTCGCCGTCGAGGCGGGGGCGACCCAGCCCTGGTGGAAATACGTGGGGCTCAAGGGGCAGATCGTGGGCATCGATCATTTCGGCGCATCGGCCCCCGCCAAGGATGTATTCAAGGAGTTCGGCTTCACGGCCGAGCACGTGCAACAGGCGATCGACAAGACATTCGCGGCGTGATCCGCCGTCGGTCAAGCGTCAAAAACGTTCAAGCATCGGAAAGAGAGGGAGCGAGCTGATGGCAATCAAGGTGGGCATCAACGGATACGGCCGCATCGGCCGCAATATCCTGCGGGCCCTGTATGAGGCAAAGCGTTCGAGCGAAATACAAATTGTCGCCATCAACGATCTGGGCGATGCGAATACCAATGCGCACCTGACGCGCTACGACACCGCGCACGGCCGCTTCGAGGGGGACGTTCGCGTCGACGGCGATTCGATGATCGTGAACGGTGACCGTATCCGCGTCGTGGCGCAGCGCGATCCGACGAAGTTGCCGTGGGGCGAGCTCGGCGTCGACTTCGTTCTCGAGTGCACGGGTCTATTCACGAGCAAGGCGAAGGCTGCGGCGCATCTCACAGCGGGTGCCAAGAAAGTCGTGATCTCCGCGCCGGGCGGCGAGGACGTCGATGCCACCATCGTCTACGGCGTGAACGACAGGATCCTCAAGGCCACGGACACCGTGATCTCCAATGCTTCCTGCACCACCAATTGCCTGGCGCCGCTCGTCAAAGTGCTGCACGAGGGGATCGGTGTGCTGCAGGGTGTGATGAACACGATTCACTCCTACACCAACGACCAAGTCCTCACCGACGTCTATCATAGCGACCTGCGGCGCGCGCGCTCCGCCACCATGTCCATGATCCCGGCGAAGACCGGCGCGGCCGCGGCGGTGGGATTGGTGCTGCCCGAGCTCAAGGGCAAGATCGACGGCTTCGCGATCCGTGTACCGACCATCAACGTGTCGCTGGTCGACTTGTCGTTCACCGCCGCCCGCAAGACCTCGGTCGAGGAGATCCATAAACTGGTCAAAACAGCGGCCGCGGGACCCTTGCAGGGCATTCTCGCCTACAACGATCAGCCGCTCGTGTCGGTGGACTTCAACCACGACCCGCACTCCTCGATCTACGATTCGACGCTCACCAAGGTGATCGAGGGCACGCTCGTGAAAGTTTGCTCCTGGTACGACAACGAGTGGGGTTTCTCCAACCGCATGCTCGACACCGTCAGCGCCTGGTCCAAGGTCAAGTGAGGGAGGGCGCCGGCGCCGAAATTCCATGACGATCATCAAAATGGCCAGCCTCGATCTCAAGGATAAGCGCGTGCTGATCCGCGAGGACCTGAACGTTCCCATCACGGACGGCGAGGTGGGGAGCGATGCCCGGATCCGCGCCTCGCTCCCCACCATCCAGGCCGCGCTGGACGCGAAGGCCCGGGTCATGCTGATGTCGCATCTGGGCCGGCCGGAAGAAGGCAAGTTTGCCGAGGAATTCTCTCTCGCCCCCGTAGCCCGGCGGCTCACGCAGTTGCTGGGAGTGCCGACGCCGCTCAGGCGCGATTGGCTGGACGGCATCGCCGTCGCGCCGGGCGAGGTGGTGCTCCTCGAGAACGTGCGCTTCAACAAGGGCGAGAAGAAGAATGACGAGCAGCTGTCACGCAAGATGGCGGCGCTCTGCGATGTCTACGTGATGGATGCCTTCGGCACCGCGCACCGCGCGGAAGCGAGCACGCACGGCGTGGCGAAGTACGCGCCGGTCGCGTGCGCGGGACCCTTGCTCGTGAGCGAGCTCACGGCGCTCGAGACCGCGCTCGAGAAGCCGGCCCGTCCGCTGCTCGCGATCGTGGGCGGCTCCAAAGTATCCACCAAGCTCACCGTGCTCGAGTCGCTCCTGTCGCGGGTCGATCAGATGATCGTCGGCGGCGGCATTGCCAACACGTTTCTCGCCGCGCAAGGCTTCAACGTGGGCAAGTCCCTGCACGAGCCCGAGATGCTCGATATCTGCCGGCGCCTGATGGAGCAATCGAAAAGCCGCGGGATCGTCATCCCGATGCCGACCGACGTCGTGGTCGCCACCGAGTTCTCCGCGGTGGCCGAGGCCGACGTCAAGCGGGTGGGCGCGGTCGCGAGCAACGAGATGATCCTCGACATCGGCCCCGACAGCGCGGAGCAGCTGGCGAAGCTGATCGCAGAGGCCGGCACGATCCTCTGGAACGGCCCGGTGGGTGTGTTCGAATTCGATCAGTTCGGCGAGGGAACGCGCACGCTCGCGAACGCCATCGCGCGCAGCAAGGCTTTCTCGCTCGCAGGCGGCGGCGATACGCTGGCCGCGATCGAGAAGTACGGCGTCGAGGACAGCATTTCCTATATTTCCACGGGCGGCGGTGCGTTCCTCGAATTCGTCGAGGGCAAGACGCTGCCGGCGGTCGCCATTCTGGAAGAACGCGCGTGAAAAGCCCTAAAGGCCCGCAAGAACCCCTGGTCGCAGTCAGGAACCTGAAGCGCACCAAGATTGTCGCCACCGCCGGTCCGGCCACCGATGACCCGAAGGTGCTCATCGACATGATGAAGGCGGGTCTGAGCGTGGTGCGTCTCAATGCCTCGCACGGCACCCGCGCTGATCTCAAACGCCGCCTGGACCTGGTGCGCGCCGCGGCCGCGAAGGCCCAGGAGTGCGTCGGTCTCTTGCTGGACCTTTCGGGTCCGAAGATCCGCATTGAAGGTTTCGCCAATGGTCCGATCCAGCTGGAGGAGGGCGCGGACTTCGCACTCGACA
>Ga0208488_1000073_pt1 | contig 11801 bp, 26 predicted proteins | sample MicForSoiSWNC1_O_FD_187994 | JGI IMG/M metagenome (GOLD analysis project Ga0208488, IMG submission 187994) | Forest soil microbial communities from Harvard Forest Long Term Ecological Research site in Petersham, Massachusetts, USA - MetaG HF001... | ecosystem: Environmental > Terrestrial > Soil... | reverse complement strand
GGTTTCCCGCCCCGGGGGTGCCTTCGTACTCGAACAGGCCGACCACGCCGGTGCCATAGATGACGATGACGCGGGCGAACTCGACCGCCGGGGACGCGCCCGGTGTGACGCCGACACCGGGCACGCCCGGGGGGGGCGCGTTCAGCGGCGGCACCGGTGCGGCACCGTAGGGCCCGGGGCTGGTCACGGCCTGGACAGCATGACGGCGGTGCCGGTGATATTCATGGTCGCGATCGACCCCGGGGTGGCACCGGTCCAGATGCCGATGATGTACAGGCCCGGGGTCAGCTGCGGGATCGCGAGCGAGACGACACCGGCGCCGCCGGAGGAGAACAGGGTGCCCTGCAGCGACTGCGGCACGCCCTGCGGCCCCACATACACCGAGCAGGTCGACGTGTCCAGCGGGCCTACGGTGGTTGAGATCACCGCGGACGCGGGATACCAGACGGTGCCCAGGCCGGACGGGCCGACCGACAGGGTCAGGTCCCCGGACTCCGGCACAACGCCGGTGGCCTGGCCGCCGATCAGCGCGGTCTGCACCGCCTGGGTGTAAAGATTTACCGGCGCCGACCGGGCCCGCATGGGCCGCATCCCCGGCCGGGCCAGGTTCGCCGGGATCGCCCTCGCCGGCCACCGTGCCCCTGGCATCAGAACCCCGCTTCGGCCCGGGACGCCGGACGCCCGTTCCCCCCGGCCATCCGGCGTGCCCGGTCCCGGCCGCTCTCGCGAGGGCCGGGGATCGTCCCGGTCCTGCGGCCGGGACGATCCGCTTTCAGCGTACCCGGCGGCTTGCGCGCGGTCTTGATGTCCGACGCGCCACGCGACTGCAGCTCGCGGCCCTCAGCGGCAGCCTGCCGCGAGCTGGCCCGCCGGGACCTGGCCACCCGGCCCCCAGCGGTGGAACCTGCCTGCGCGTGCTTGCGGACCGCGGAGCCGCCGCGGGCGACGGCCGCCCCCGCTTCGGGCACACCGGCCAGGGCCAGGCCCGCGCCAGCGTACTCGGCGGCGCCGCCGACCGCCCGCCCGGCGGCCTTCCCCGCGCCGGTGCGGGCGAACCCGGACACCACCAGCACCGACAGGCCCACCAGCATGATGCCGCCCCCGGCCGCGAGGATCACCCCGCCGATCAGCGCGCGGGCCTCAGTCCGGGTGAACAGGCAGAACTGCCCAATATTCCCCCCTGAGCTGAAAATGTCACTGATCCAGGAGGTCCCGGACACGCCCGCGAACCCGACCAGGCACGTCGCGCTCGCCGAGCCGGTCCCGGTCGCGCCACCCGACCCGGCGGCCGACCCGGCCGACGTCGGCCATTTGCCGGAGCTGATCCACCCGGCGACGGTGGCCGCGTTCGCGACCCGGCTCCCGTACTGTGCCTGGCCCGGCTGGCAGGTGGCACACCGCTCGTAGTTCGCGGCGAAATTCGCGGCGGCCTGCGATGGCGTCGACCCGGATGCGGCTTTGAACCCGCCGGTCTGTGCCAGGTAGTTGACCTGCGCGCGGGCGTCGTTCTGCGCGTTGCCGGTCACCAGCCCGCTCGCGCCCGGGTAGCTGGAGTCTTCCCACTGCACCAGCCCATACCCGGGGTCGGACACGCCCGACTGCACCGCTTCAGGGTCCAGGGACGATTCATTGATCATGTTGGCCATGATCCCCGCGGCCTGCACGGTCGACGCCCCGGCGTTGATCAGCAGCTGGTAGACCTCACGGGGGGTGACCGGCCCGGACTCCGGCAGAGAGTAACCAGCCATAACTAGTTACCCGTGGGCGCCGGGGACCTGCCCGGCCGCGATGCGGGACGGGCCGGATAGCCGGCCCGTGGCCGCGGACTTGCCCGCGGCGGAGCTGGCGGCCGCGGCCGATGCGGCGGTGGCGTTCTTCCCGCCGGGGAAGATCGAATCCGGCGACGCCGCCGCCGGCGGCCACGCCCCGGTGTAGTAGTGGACCGGCGAGACGATCTGCGCGAACGTGATGTCATACCCCTTGACCAGCGAGTACCCCCACCACAGCAGCGTGTAGCCGATCATGGCGACGCCGATGCCTATAACGATCATCGCTTGCCTGCCTTGTGCAGCCGCCCGGCCGACGCCGCGCGGACCGGCTGGCCGTACTCGAACCCGGGGCCGGTGGCGCCGGGCCCGGTCGGGGTCGCGTGGGACAGGGCACCGCCGCCGGGGTGCAGGGTGATCACGTTCAGCGGGATGTCCTGCGGGCTGATCAGCTTGCCGCCCTGGCCGCTGCCGCCGCCAGCGGTGCCGGCGCCGGGCATGACACGGAAGTCACGCACTTAGGTCTCCGTCCCGGGCAGGTCACTGGCCAGCCCCGCCTTTTTCGCGTGCTTGTACTCGAGGTAGGTGATCACGGCCTCGGCGGTGCCGCCGGCGATGAACGCGACGCCGACCTCGGGGGAGATCAGCGCGGCCACGATCACCAGGGCGGAACCCTCGAGCATGCCGAGGTGAACCCATTTCATCAGCGTCGCCGCGCGGCTGCCCGCGTTGATCTCCGCGGTCTGCGGGCTCGAGCAGGCCTTAGCGATGATGTCGGCCATGGCTTGCACCCCGCCCAGGAACGCGATGCCGGCCAGCGCCCGGTTCGTGTTATTCAGCACCGGTCACATCCTGCATGTGTGTGCCGTGTTCCATCCAGCTGATTTCCCGCTGCGCCTGGCGGACCGCTTCGGCGGTGGTGTCGCGGTGGCGGCGCTTGCCGAACGCGGCCCGGATCCGGGCCTTCCATACCTCGCGGAAGGTGGGGTCGACGGTGGCCTGGTAGGCGATCAGGGTGACCAGGAACGCGGTCAGGCCGATCGCCTGCTTGACGGCTTCCTGCCGGTAGGCGTCGGTCTCCTTGTCGGTCACCGCTGCCTCCCTAGGTGAACCGGTAGTCGCGCTGCCAGGTCGTCGGGTCGGACGGGTCCATCATCAGCTTGGGCCGCTGCGGCCGCAGCCGCGGCATGCGGGACACGATGAACGTGTGCCCGGCGGTCGGCCGGAACCCGGCCGGGACGGTGAAGCACAGCGGCGGCGGCAGCGACGGGTCGAACGGCGACTCGTCCCACGCCATGTTCCGGACGATGTTCACGGCCGCCCCCTGACCGGCAGCATCACGAACGCGACCGCGGCCGCGGCGATCGCGGCCAGGGCGATGACCAGCCGGCGGCCGCGCTTGGCGCACTGCTCACACGGCGCGTTCATTTCTTGATCTCCTGATAGCCGAGGTCGACCCGCGATCCGGACGCCACTTTCTTGCCCGCGGCCGGGGTCTGCGATACGACCTTGTATTCGTGCGCCGGGTTCCGCGTCGGGCTGCCGTGGTAGTTCAGGCCCTTTGCTTTCAGCGCGGCGATCGCGGCGTTAGCGCGCAGGCCCTCGACCTTGGGCACGACCACCATGGGCTTGTTCGGGGTGGTCCCGGTTTTGACCGTCGTCGACGTGGTCTTAGACGTCGCGGTCTTGGTCGTGCTCGAGGCGGTTTTAGACGTGGCGGCCTGGCCCTGCAATGCGCTGATCTCGCCTTGCAGGCTGTTCGCGGCGTTCGCCCACCCGGTGCCGGTCACCGCCGAGCTCGCCGAGCTCGCCGAGCTCGCCGAGCTCGCTTTGGCTTCCTCGCGCTTGCGCCACCAGAACACGGCGATCGCGCCGCCGCCGGCGAGCAGCGCCCAGGCCCACCCGGGCAGCGGCCCGTACTTCCTGGCGAAAATGCCGCCGCCCTGCTTGCCTTTCTTGCCGTCTGCGTCGCGGGCGGTGGCGTTCGCGTCGGCGGCCACGGCCCCCGCTGGCGTGGTCACCGGCTCACCTCCATACGTACTTCGGCAGGTTCACCGGCTGGCCGACCTGCTTCTGGCGCAGGAACACCGGCCGCCGCGCGGCGATCGCGGGCTTGCCGGACGGGCCCAGCGCCGGCACCGGCATCTGGTTATCGGAGTACACGGACACGTTGGGTGGTGCGGCGAGCTCGGGCTGGTAGTAGATGCCGGGCCGCCATACCGGCGGCGCCTGCGAGCTCATGCCCAGCGGGTCGGAGCTCCAGTACTCCACGCCCTGCGGCACCGCCGCCGGGTACGGGGCGGGGATCAGGTCGGTGCCGGGCATCCCGACGACCCGGCCCCACGACTGGTACGCCTGCGCCATGGCCGCCGGGACGGGCAGGATCGCGGGACCGAGCCTGCCCGATGGGCCATTAGAGAAGACGCGCATGCCAGCAGCCTAGTCTTCTAGCCCTTGACGGCCTTGCCGCCGAGCAGCCCGGACACCGACGTGGACCAGAACGAGTTCACCGCGTTGCCCGCGGCCTTGGTCCCTTCCGGGTTGTTGATCATGTCGGCGGCGATCACGCCGACGACGATCAGCCCGAGCAGGCCGACCAGGGTGGTTGGCCGCATCATGCCTTCGCCTCCTTCTTGCCCTTCGCCGCGGTGCCGGTGCCGCCGGTCAGCATCCCCGGTGCCAGGTTCATGAACGCCGCGATGTCGAACCCCCACGCCAGCGCCGCGGCGAGCAGCGTCAGCGACGGCATCGACCCGGCGAATCCCAGGACTCCGAACAGCGCGGAGCTGGCCAGCAGCTGGCCGGGCATCGGCGGCCGGTGATCCTGCTTATAGGACCGGTAGATGATCAGCGACTCGCCGGCCAGCCAGGCAAGAACAAGGCCTGGCATGGCGCGGTCAGCCTGCCTGCTTGCCCTTGCCGGATGTGCCGAACCCGGTGAAGTGCTGCAGTCCCCAGTAGCCGGCTGCGCCGACCAGGATCCAGAACAGCGGTGACCTGCTCACGGTCCCTCCCATTTGTAAATTTTGTAAATGCTGTGGCTCAGCGGGGGAGGGTCCACCAGAGCCAGGCCAGCACCGCGGCGCCGGCCAGGCCCAGGCCTACCGTCCCGAACCCGGCCGTGGCCGGGCCGGAAGACGTCTGGCTGTTGCCGATGCCGAACGCCTTCTGGTTGATGGTCGTGCCGTCCGGCTGGTTGGCGGCCACCGGCGACGCCGCCGGGGAGTACCCGGCCGCGGACCCGTAGCCCCCGACGCCCAGCGCCAGACCTGCCATGTCCCGGCTCCTTTGCCTAGACCTCTGGGAGGCCCTGGATCAGGGAGCCCGCGGGGACCACCTGACCGCACAGGGCGTTCAGCGTCATCGGCGCCGACCCGATGCCGCCCCACGGCGCGGCCGCGAGCTCGAGCTGTGTTCCCGGGTTCGTGCTGAGATAGGTCTCGCCGGTGTCGAACAGCCCCAGGCTCTGCTGTGAGAGGCCGTTCTTTCTCGCGACCGCGAGGACCCCGGACGGGGCGCTGACCAGCACCGTGCCCGCCGCCGTGCTCGAGGCGCCGTACGCGGCGCCGACGCCGAAGTTGATCGCCATATCGTCCTGCAGCGTGGTGTACAGGGAGTCGATCAGCGGCACGCCGTCAACGATCATCCGCAGCCTGTTGCCGCTGGTCGGGTACCCGGTGTTGCTCGCGGCGGTGGTCGCGCGGGCGCCGCCGGCGTCGCGGAGCTCGGCGATGATGGTCGACAGGTACCCGCCGAGGCGCGGGAACTGCACGTTCAGCGTCGCCGCGGACCCGATGGTCGGGTTAGCGGGCTGGTAGACCCACTGCTCGGTCGTGCCCAGGCCGGGCGGCTCGACCGCGACACCATCGGGGAGCCAGTAGAAGTCCTGGTCCACGATGAACTGCATGGTCGGCGACGTGCCCGGGGTCGACGTGCCGTAGAACGCGGCCGCGGTGTTCACGTTGAACTGCAGCGTCGGCAGCAGGCTGGCGTTCGCCGAGCTGATGCACCCGTACGCCTTCGCGAACTCCAGCGGCAGGTACGTCGAGAGGGTGAAGTTCCCCGTCGACGCAGCGACCGGGCTGAACGTCGGCAGGTTCCGCACGTCGGTCAGGGTGTCCAGGCCGAACTGGCCGCCGAACATCTGCAGCTGCTGCAGCGCGTTGTACCCGGGCGCGACGATCAGCGGGGTGCCGAACGCATCCTTCATCTGGATCAGGGAGCAGATGTTGCCCGGGTTGTCCGCGCCCGCGGTCACGGTCGTGCCGTTCCCGCCGGTGCCCGCGATCCAGATGCGGTACCCGCGGGTGTAGCCAGGCGCGGCTACCAGCGGCTGATTGACCAGGCCGGAGAACGCGACACCGGACACGCTGTACTGCGTGCGCCGGCCCGGCTGGGAATAGCGGACGAACGGGCCGCCGCCCTGCTCATTCGTGGTCTGCGGCTGCGGCCGCCCGGCCGCAATACCGGATGCACCGGCCATCAGAGAATCACGCTCCCGAGTTCCGCGACCCCGTGCAGAACGGAGCCTGCGGGGGTGGTGGCCAGCGTCCGGATCGACCAGAGACGGGCCATAGCCTTGACGGGCTCGAGCGCGAGAACGGTGATGACGACCAGCTCAAGCGTGCGCCGGGTCGGCATGCCCTTGCTCCTAACGCTGCGAGGTCAAACCGGGCCACCCTGCGCAAAAAACTTTGACGGGCTCATCACGCAAGGTGAGCCCGTCACCGCGGAGTGTAGCAGCAGCCGTTAGCAACGCTAAAGAATCGCATATCGCGAATCGCTATACGCTGCACGCGGGCCCTACCAGTGCAGGTGGACCGGGAAGCAGTCGTCGACGACCCTGCCTTTGATGCCGAGCTCACGCGCGGCGCGGGCCATAGAAGCGTCAACGTTCGGGTAGGTCCACGTTTTCAGCCGGCCGGGCTTCAGGCAATGCTCGATCAGCCGCCGCGGCAGGTACGTGAAATTGAAGCTGAACCACCGCGCGCTGCCGTCGATGTGCTGCGATGGCGCGGTTTCCCAGTGGGCCCAGACCCAGTGATGTTTCATGGTCGACACCGGCCAGATACGCACCGGCGCGGTCCACACTGATTGCGGATCGGAGCCGATGGCTTCCATCATCGTGATCACCATTTGCGGGTCCACGGCCACGTCGGCGTCCAGGACCAGCAGGCCGTCCGCGGTGTCGCCGCCGCGGTTCAGCTGGCCCCACGCGCCGGCCAGGGCCAGGCCCTTGCGCCCGAGCGGCCACCCGGTTTCGGGGCCGAAGTAGACCGGGGTGAACTTGATGGCGTGGCCGGTGCCATCGGTGGTGGTGTAGCGGATCACCGGCAGCGGCCAGAACTCCTGACGGTCCCACACCACCCGGACACAGACGACGCTAGCCATGCGACAGAACGTGGACCGCCATCTGCTCAGCCTCCGCGCGGACCAGGGCGGCGCACCCGGAGCATTCGGCGACGAGGACCGCGTCGCTAGATGCGTCGCGCAAGATGCCGACCGGGGTAAATGTGATTTCGGGCGGGGCCTTCGCGGTGCTGCGCGGCGGCGGGGTCGTGTTCATAGTTTCGGCGCCTTCGTTATGACCATCGGGGCCTTGATCTTCTTAGGGATGATCAGGGTGTGGTAGCTCGGGAGCTCGTGGACCGCGGCCACGATTTCCTGCCAGGTGCGGCCCATGGACTGTGCGACGACCTTAATCATGTCGACGTCGCGGGTGGGCCACAGGACGCAGAACGTGGCCTGGCGGGTCGCTGCCTTCGGCACCCAGGACGGCGCCTGAAATGAGGTGACCACGCTTGTGCCCTTGGACCGGGCCGCGACCAGCAGTTCCTCGATCGGCTTGTCCAGCCCGTACATGCGCCGGTCGGCCAGCAGCTGGAATTCATCCGCGTAGACGGTCCAGCGGCCTTCACCGCGGACGCCCTCGATCACCTCATGCATGAGCGCGACCAGGCGCTGTTTGTCGGCAGCGGTCCGTACACTGCCGCCGACGATCAGCCGCGCGGGCCTGCCTTCGGCGATGCCGTCCCGGACCTTGGACGACAGCGGCCAGCTGGTCACCCGGCCGAACCCGGACGCGGCCAGGGTTTCGTCCTCTCCCTTCGGGTCCAGGGCCAGCACATACTTCCGGTTGCCGAGTATCCGGACCGCGAATGTTGACTTTCCCTCACCGGTCGGGCCGATCAGCGCGACGTGCTGACCCGGCTCCCATACGTCCTTAAACCACTGCTCAAACATCTCCCACGGCACGGCGATGACCTGGGTGCTGTCGGTCTCGCCGCCCAGCGCGGCCGCGGCGCGCGGTGGCATGCCTAGACCGCCGCGGCGGCGGGCTCGGGCGCCTGGCCGTTCGCGCCGGGGCCGGGCGGCGGCACCGGCGGGGCGAACAGCGCGTCGATCATCGCGTCAATGTCGACGCCGCCGAGCTTATCCTCGAGCTGCCGCGCCCGTTTCTGCGCTTTGCGGGCGGCGGGCTCGGACACCTCCATCCAGAGCAGCATCGACGTTTTCAGCATCGGCCGGACCACCGGGTACAGCTGCGGATTCTGGCAGATCGCGCCGACCAGCAGCGGCGGGCCGACCAGCGCGAACACGCGCTCGCCTTTCTCGCCCGCGCGGGCCAGCGGCTGCAGCAGCACATCCACCGCCGTGTTCCGCGCGAGGTCGTCAACGACGATGCCGGCGATCGGGGCCTGCATCTCCAGGACCCGGGCCACCGGCAGCAGCCGGGCCTCCATGAACTTGCCCGCGATCCCCCACGCCGTGGTGACCAGGTTCTCCAGCGACACCCGGGGCAGCTGCGGGGCGGCGGTCTTGCCGCGGGGGGCCCGTGGCCGTTTCCACCATGACGGCTTCGGCTCCGGCGACAGTCCGGCAGATGCGGCCGGCGTCGCCTCCGCCGCGGCCGCGGCCGGGGTGGGCTCCGGTACCGGATCGCCAGCCCGCGCCGCCCATTTGTCCCTGACTTTCTGGTTGACCGGGCCCTTGGCGTTGACGTCGATGCCTTCGGCGCGGGCCCATGCCCGGATGTCCTGATGATCGCTCATGAGACGGTCACCAGCCTGACATCGCATTTGTGCTGTTCCTCGGGCCGCTCGGCGAGGGAGGCGCAGCGGGGGCAGGCCTGCACGTTGCGGCGGACGTTCCATGGCACCTCGGCGGAGCCGGTGAACTCGAGGTAATGCTGCTTGCAGAGGTCCACGATCGGGCCGGTGTGCTCGCAGGCGCAGACCCAGCGGAACCGGTGCTCGGCTTCGTTCGGGCAGATGTTGGCCAGCGCGACCGGGATGTCGGCGAGGAACCCGCCGAATGCGACCGGGTGGCCGCCGGGGTTCTCAGCCCCGTAGGCGTTGCAGCGGCGTTTTGCGAAACCGGTCACTCGTCCGGGTCTCCCCAGAGGATGGTCGTGATCCGCCGGTACTCAACCGGTGCCCGCTCGGTCAGCTTCTTGATCGTTTCCTCGAGCTGCTCCAGCCGGCCAGTCTTCGCGGCTTCCTTCTTTTCCTCGGCCGAGAGTTTGCGTACCTCAGTACGGACCTGCTCGGCTACCCCGGCCGCCTCGTCTGCTTTGCTGGCCCGCGCCTTCGGGCTGGCGCCGCCTTTGAGCAGGTCACCGACCTTGTCTATCAGCGCGTCGACTTTGGCGTTCAGGCCGTCGAGGGTGACGCCGCTGCCGTGGGATTCGTCCGGCAGTTCCTCCGCCGGGGCGTCTTCCGCTGCCGGTTCCGCGGTCTCAGTTTCCGCCACGGTTACGCCTCCATGCCATCGCCGGGTTATGCAGGAACGTCGAGGCCTTGCCGAGCAGCGGCAGGTACGGGCGCAGCTCCGCCATGAACTTCAGGACCTCGTCCAGCTTCTGTTCGATCCGGGTTAGCGGGTCACTGCCGGGCACCTCCGGATCACCTGCGGTCACTTCAGCAGGCTAGCATCTCGTTCGCGAGGGTAATTAGATTGGCTAAGCAAACGGGGTAGGCTGCCGGGCATGGACCCGGGCGAGGTGAAGCCGTGCCGGCCGTGCGAGATCGCGTGGGGCACGTTCGGTGTGCTCGCCGGGCTGATCCTGCTGGCCATCGGCACGGACCTTGTCACCGGCGGCTGGCTCACCCGGGCACTGACCAGGAGCGAGCATGAGCAATCCGGATAGCGGCGGCGGTATCGGTTTCGACTTCGCGGCCGGGCTGCAGGCCTCGATCGGGTCCCTGGCCGATGAGCTCAAAGCGTGGCGGTCCGAGCGGCAGCGCACCGCCCAGGCCATCCACCTGTTCACCCTGTCCGGGATGCCGATTTCGCTGACCGCCTCGGCGGGGACGCTGGATCAGCCCAACCTGCTCGGCCCGCGGACCGGCCATTTCTGGGACATCCGCCGGATCTCCTGCACCGGGTACACCGTGGGCACGGTCACCGTGTACCTGAACAGCACTAGCGGCGATATCGTCGCCGTGTTCTCCACGGCCGGGGTGCTGCTGAACGGCAAAGCGCAGCTGATGCTCGGCGCGAACGACCGGCTCATTTTCTCCGCCGCGACGATCACCGGCACGGTCACGATCGGCCTGGCCGGCGTCGAGATCGACGCGGACCGGATCGGCGAGTACCTGATATGACCTTCATGCCGCAGTACGCGGAAAGCTTCTCCGGCCAGTACCTGTGCCCGCCAACCGAGTATGCGCCGGGGAGCCGGCAGGAACCCACCACATCATCGGCGACGATGTCGGCGGTCAGCAGCGCCAACGTGAACACGGGCACGTTCACCGCCCCGGCATCGGGCAACGTCCTGGTCACCGCGTCATTCGCCGCGGACATCGGGGCCAGCTCGGACCTGGCATCGTTCAGCCTCGGCACCCACGGCTCCGTGACCCCGGTCTGTGATGACGTGACATTCGGGATGCCCGCCTACGGCACGCTTTACACGCCGCAGTTCCTGGTCACCGGCCTGACACCGGGCAGCACCTACAATCTCGACCTGCTGTTCTCCTCCCCTGCCGGGGTGGCGCTGACCTTGTTCGTGCTCGGCACCGAATCCACCACGCCGAGCCTGGCCGGGGCCCCGGTCACAATGACCGTCCAGCAGGTCTGATAGTGCGGATCCTGTGGCACTCGGTCGCGCCCTGGCTGCCGACCGGGTACGCCAGCCAGACCGCTGTGTGGTGCCGGTACCTGAAAGCCCAGGGCCACGATGTGGCGATCTCCCCGTACTACGGGAACCCGGGCCAGGAACGCACCTGGGAAGGCATGACGGTCTACCCGGTGCCGATGGAATGCGACGTGACCGCGCTGATCGCCGGGCACGCCCGCCGCCACCGCGCCGACGTGATCGTGGTCCTGGCCGATGCGTGGCTGATGGACCCGCGGCCGCTCGAGCAATGGCCGGTGGTCGTGTGGATGCCGGTCGACTGCACGCCCCTGTCGCTCGGCGACACCTATTTCCTGCAGCGTTCCGGCCCGAACGTCATCCCCCTGGCCATGTCAAAGCACGGCCAGGCCCAGATTGAGAAGGTCACCGGCGCGGCGCCGGCCCTGATCCCCCACGCGATCGACACAAAGATTTACACGCCGGACCCGCGCCGGCGGGAGCTCCGCGCCGCGTTCGGCATCGGCGAGGGCCAGTTCGCGATCGGGATGAATTTCAACAACATTGACCCGTTCCGCAAGGCCACCCCGGAGCAGCTGTATGCGTTCGCCCGGTTCCACGGCCGGCATAAGAACTCGGTGATGTTCTGCCACACGATGGTCGCGATCGGGAAAAGCCTGGACCTGCGGCTGATCACCAAATCGCTGCATATCGAGGATGCGGTCAGGTTCTCCGACCAGTACCGGATGCAGACCGGCGGCTACTCCACCGCGGACATGGTCCGCTGGTACAGCGCGATGGATGTCCTGTCCAACGCGACGATGGGGGAAGGGTTCGGCCTGCCCGCCATCGAGGCCCAGGCCTGCGGCACGCCGGTGATCCTGGCCGACAACACCACCGGCCCGGAGCTGATGGGCCCCGGGTGGACCGTGCGCTGTGAGCCCTTCTGGAACCTGACCCAT
>Ga0208488_1000070_pt1 | contig 11927 bp, 9 predicted proteins | sample MicForSoiSWNC1_O_FD_187994 | JGI IMG/M metagenome (GOLD analysis project Ga0208488, IMG submission 187994) | Forest soil microbial communities from Harvard Forest Long Term Ecological Research site in Petersham, Massachusetts, USA - MetaG HF001... | ecosystem: Environmental > Terrestrial > Soil >... | reverse complement strand
GATAAGCGCAATGCCGTCAGCTATGAACTGATCGGCGATCTCATCAATGCACTCGAGGAAGTAACGAACTCCGACGCGCGCGTCCTGGTTCTGACGGGCGCGGGCAAGGCGTTTTCGTCGGGCATGGATCTGGACAACCTCAAGGCCCTGATTGGCCGCACGCACGAGCAGAATCTTGAAGACTCGCGCACCATGGTCAAATTGTTCCGGTCGCTGTACGAATTTCCCAAGCCGACAATCGCCGCGGTTAACGGTGCGGCGATCGCGGGTGGGACCGGGCTCGCGCTGCTCTGTGATTTCACCCTCGCCGTTCCCGAAGCGAAGTTTGGATACACCGAAGTTCGTATCGGGTTTGTGCCTGCGATCGTCGCCACGTTTCTGCTACGCCAGGTGGGAGAAAAAATTGCCCGTGATCTGCTGCTCACTGGGCGCCTGTTTGACGCGGCGGAGGCCCTGAAACTGGGCTTGATCAATGAAATCGTTGCTGCTGAAAAATTGCTTGACCGGGCCCGCGAACTGGCGCTGCAGTTGGCGGAGAACAGTCCGCTCTCACTTTTCCAGACCAAGCGCCTGTTGACCGAGCACGCCCGCGCCGAACTTGACGTGCAGATCGAGGCTGCCATCCGCGAAAATGCCGGAATCCGTGAGAGCGACGATTTTCGCGAGGGTATTGAATCGTTTCTCGAAAAGCGCAAACCCAAGTGGACGGGCCGATGACTCGGCCGCACTCGTCAATACCCAACTCGTCGATACCCAATTCGACGCCCGGTGTGATTCACCATCCGACCGTGAATGAAACCCGCATTCGCGTGCGTTACGCCGAGACCGATCAGATGGGCGTGGTCTACCACGCCAATCATTTCATCTGGTTTGAAGTTGGGCGGGTTGAACTGCTCCGCCAGCTGGGCTTCAGTTATAAAGATATGGAGCGCGAGGACGAGTGTTTTATCGCCGTGGTCGATGCGCGGTGCCGCTACAAGGCGCCGGTGCACTATGATGACGAAGTCGTCGTGCGGACGCATTTGAAACATGTTCGAGATAAAGTGATTCGATTCGGGTACGAACTACGTCATGCTGACACCGGCAGGTTGCTGGCCGAGGGTGAGACGACGCACATCGTTGCCGGCTCCAAGATGGAACCGCGAGCGCTGCCGGCAAAATATTTGAAGGTATTTCGCGCCGCACTGGGGAGATAGGGAAGATATATCCGATGCAAGAGTTTCTCTACAAACTACAGCTGGTGCGTGGAGATTTGCTTCGTACCGGTCCCACCGAATCGGAACAAGCCATTGTGGCCGAACACTTCGCATATCTTCAGGATCTCAATGGCAAAGGCGCCGTGATCCTGGTCGGTCGCACCCTGAATACAGATGAAAGTACGATGGGACTCGCCATCTTTCGCGCCGAATCTGAAGAATCCGCTCGCCAGATCATGAACGCAGATCCGGCCGTGAAAAAGAACTTGATGACGGCAACGCTGTATCCCTTCAAGGTGTCGTTACAAGGCAAGTAATAAAAATTCGACTCCAGAGCCGCAAACAAGGAAGTGCTCTTGCAAGCTTTGCACATTAACGGAAACGATCTGACCCTCGAGGCGGTGCGTGATGTCGCCGTCGCAAGACGGCCCGTCCTTCTCGAGGCGAGCGCTCGCGAAGCCGTGAATCGGGCCCGCGCCGTGGTTGACACCCTGGTTGCCAACAACAAAATTTCCTACGCCATCACCACCGGAGTCGGCAAACTGAGCGACGTGCACATTGCTGGCGACCAGGTGCGCGAGCTGCAAGTCAACCTGGTGCGCTCGCACGCTGTCGGCGTTGGTGAACCGCTGGCCGTTCCCGACACACGCGCCATGATGCTGTTGCGCGCCAACTCGCTGGCCAAAGGCAACTCCGGAGTGCGCGCCATCACCATCGACACCATCTGCGAAATGCTCAATCGCGGCGTCACTCCGATGGTTCCGTCGCAGGGAAGCGTCGGAGCAAGCGGCGATCTGGCTCCGCTGGCTCATCTGGCGCTGGCGTTGATCGGCGAAGGCGAATGTATTAAAGAGGACGCGCACGGGACGGGCCTTCCAGGGACAACCATCCCCAGCGCCGAAGCGCTGAAGGGCGCACAAATCAAGCCGCTGGTGCTCGAAGCAAAAGAAGCGGTGTCACTCATCAACGGCACCCAAGCGATGCTCGCGATCGGCACGCTCATGCTCCTCGCGGCCGAAACGCTGGCCGACAGCGCGGACGTGATTGGAGCCATGGCATGCGATGCGCTCAAGGGAACCAGTGTGGCGTTTGATGAGCGTATTCAAAACGCCCGTCCCCATCCTGGGCAAATCCGGACTGCTGCCAACCTGCGCCGTCTGCTCGACCAGAGCGAGATCAGAGAATCGCATCGCGACTGCGGCCGGGTGCAGGATGCATATTCTCTGCGCTGCATTCCGCAAGTGCACGGCGCAGTGCGCGACACGCTTGCGCATTGCCGCCGCGTGTTTGAGACGGAGACGAACTCTGCGGTCGATAACCCGCTGGTATTCGTGAAGAATATGAAGGCGACTGATGGCGAAGGTGATGTGATTTCCGGCGGAAACTTCCACGGCGAACCTCTGGCTTTCGCGCTCGACTTTCTCGCCATCGCGCTGAGCGCGCTCGCCGGAATCAGCGAACGGCGCCTGGAGCGCATGGTGAACCCCGCTCTCAGTGAAGGCTTGCCCCCGTTTCTTGCGCCGGGCGCGGGAATGAACTCCGGTTTCATGATGCCGCAAGTCACCGCGGCGGCCTTGGTGAGCGAAAACAAAGTGCTCGCGCATCCCGCGTCGGTTGACTCGATCACCACTTCGGGCAACAAAGAAGACTTCGTTTCGATGGGCATGACCGCAGCCAATAAACTGAAAAAGATTGTCGAGAACACGCGCAACACGCTGGCGATTGAAGCCATGGCGGCAGCGCAGGCAATCGATTTTCTCGCTCCGCTTAAGACTTCCAAGACGTTGCAGCGGGCGCACGCCGCCATCCGCGGGGTCTGCGCGACCATGGAAAAAGACCGGGTCATGTATCAGGATTTCGTCCGCATCGCTGAATTGATTGCCAGCGGCAAACTGGCCGAGTTGGTGCGTTAGGCGCTCGTGCCTTTGTGCGTCCGCACCCAGAGCCGCACTCGAGTCGTCATCCCGCAGAATATTGCAGCATCGATGCAGCGCGTTGCACCTCGCGCAGATTTGACAATAGCGTTGTTTACACGCGCCCGTCGGTCGCGCTAAACTCACGTTTCTTCTACCTGTTCTCTCTTGTGCTCCGCAGATGCTTGGGATAACAAGTGCGAGCGGACAAAAATCAGATCACGTAAACAACAAACAAAATATTGTATTGAGGATCACAACATGCTGAAGCTCTGCCAGCGGAACTCCCTCGGCGTCGCTATTGCGCTCTCCCTTATGGTTATGCTCGGAACGACGGTGCCGCGCGCTGCCGCGCAAACGTCTATTACCACATATCACTATGACAACTACCGTACTGGCTGGAACCAGAACGAAACGACGCTGACTCCCGCCAACGTGAAGAGCAAAACCTTCGGCCGCTTGCATACTGTTACCCTCGACGACCAGGTCGATGCTCAGCCGCTCGTCGTCCCTGGCGTGCAAATCACCGCGGGAAGTTTTCAGGGCACGCACGATGTGGTCTATGTGGCGACGGAAAACAACTCCATCTATGCCATTGATGTGCATAGTGGGACGGTACTCCTGAATCCAAATTTCGGAACGCCGGTAGGTTATCCGCTGGGATGCAACAACAATGGCCCGAGGGTCGGAATTAACTCGACGCCGGTGATCGATCTCTCGACGAATACGCTTTATGTTGTGGTTTACACGCAGGCCAAGAGCGGACCGACCTATACCATTCATGCGCTCAGTCTCGGCAGTCTGACCGACCAGGTTGAGCCGCAAGTTGTGGTCGCGTCGCAAACCCTCAATAACGGATCGACCTTTAATTTCAACGCCACCTACCAACGGCAGCGGCCGGCGTTGTTGCTAGCCAACGGCAATGTTTATGCGTCCTTCGGCAGTTTCTGCGATCTGGGAGCGAACCTTTCGCGCGGCTGGGTCCTCGGTTGGACAACAGGAACGCTGACGCCGCTGGCGAGCGCGCAGCTTAATGACCTGCAGGCTACGGACAGCGATAGCTTCTTTCTGTCTTCCGTCTGGATGTCAGGATACGGACCGGCGGTCGACGATGAGGGCAACATTCTGTTCGTCACAGGAAATTCCGACCCCGGCACTTACGACGGCGTAACCAACATTCAGGAAAGCGTGGTGAAGCTTTCCTCCACGCTGAACACGGTGCTTGATCTGTTTACACCGGATGACCAGCAGAGCCTGGATGACGGTGACGTCGACTTTGGCTCCGGCGGCGTGCTGGTGCTGCCCGATCAGCCGGGGTCGATTCCGCATCTGGCCGTTGCAGCCGGCAAAGACGGCAACATGTATCTGATGAACGAAGATGATCTGGGCGGCTATTCGCCGAACAAGAACAATGTGCTCGGCACTTACGGCATTGGCGGTTGCTGGTGCGGTGAATCGTACTATGTGGATCCCACCGATGGCGCGGGACGCGTCGTCAGCAGCGGGAATACAGAGTTGGAGATCTGGAAGGTAGAGACCTCGCCCAAGGTTGCATTGTCGCAGGTTTCTAGCTGGGCCTCGGTTGGCGGAAATCAGCAGGATCCTGGTTTTTTCACCACGATCTCTTCGAACGGCACCGCTAGTCCCGTGATTTGGGCTTTAGGACGTCCGGCGTCCGCCGGCCAGGCGCCGCTTCATCTCTACGCCTTCAATCCGGACGGGGGCAAGAAAACACCAACGCTCAAGCATCTGTATACAGCCAAGGCCGGCAATTGGCCAAACCTCGGCGGCAACGCGAATCTGGTTCCCGTCGTGGCCAACGGCCTGGTATTTGTCGCGAGCAATAAGCAATTGCAGATTTTTGGATTGCTCGGACAAGATACGGAGAAGTCGAACAAGAAATAACTGTGGCGCGGAAGTGGACCAGCTTCATCGGAGGTTGGTCCACGGCCCTCAAATCCTACCCGCGTTGAATCTGTGGCCGACGCTGGATTCGGAGCCGAGGATCCGGCTAACAGCTATGCCGATTTTGCCGCCGTCCCATCCAATGCTGACCCGCTCGACGGCGACCCATCCAACCCCAGCTCTCCCGCAATGCCTTTCATCGCTCCGATGCAGAATGCGATGTGTTCTTCAAGGTCGATTCCAAGATCGGCCGCGCCCTCGATGATGTCTTCGCGATGAACGCTGCGGGCGAAGGCCTTGTCCTTCATTTTCTTCCGCACCGATGGCGCTTCTACTTCGGCCAGCGATTTCGCCGGTTTGACCAGCGCGCACGCGGTAATAAATCCGGCCAGTTCGTCGCAAGCAAACAGAGTCTTCTCCATCTGCGAGACGCGCGCGACGCCTGTGTACTGAGCGTGCGAGAGAATAGCGCGCCGGACTTCTTCGGAATATCCGCGGTCGTTCAGAATCTCGGAGCCTTTGTAGGGATGTTCCTCCGCCGTGGGATATTTCTCGTAATCGAAGTCATGCAAGAGCCCGACCAATCCCCACAATTCTTCGTCCGCTCCGGCTTTGCGAGCATAAGCGCGCATGCACGCCTCGACGGCGAGGGCATGTTTACGCAAACTTTCCGATTGGGTGAACTCAGTTAGTAAACACCACGCTGAATCGCGCTGACTCATGTCGTCATCCCTGTTTTCGCGGCTTCTGAACGCCAATTATCGCATTATTTGAACTATCCACGTTGTTCTCACGTACTTTTGTCTTGACTTCCACAGGGCCGATCCAGCAGATTACACAGCAGTTGGCTTTGAGAGTAGCCCCTGCTCTGGCACTCGCAAAACCTGAATGGCCACCACACTAACCCCCGTGGACTCACGGGAAGTTGTACGATGCGACCGCTGTCTCTTGGTGCAATTCCGCACATCTAACAGTCTCTGCCGCCGTTGTCATCTGTCACTCGACGAGGACGAGGCGGAGATCGCCGCCATGACCCCCACGCCAGAAGTGTTGCCCGTTACCGTTGATTACCACGGACGCGGACATCTCAAGCTGGCTCACTCCATTCGCTCGCTGCGTTTGCGCAACGGCTTAAGTCAACGTCAACTGGCGTTGCGTATGTCGGTGCCGCGCACGTACGTTTCGAAAATCGAAAACGAAAAGGCGACTCCGACGCTGTCTTCTCTGGAGCGGCTGGCAAAAGCGCTCGAGGTGAGCGTGCCCGACTTGCTCTCCGGTGGAGAACGCAACCGGCAAGAGGAAGTGCGGGAATTGATGGAAGACCAATTCGTCGCCGACGTCATGCCGTATCTGTCGCAGCTGAACGGAATGCAGATGTCAAGCATTCTTGCGCAGGTGCGGGATTTGACGGTACGGCCGCGGCGCAGCGCATAACGCGTCCATCGTCAGTTCTCGATCTGCGAATCGTTTGGATCAGTGATCGCTGATCGCTGATCGTCAATTGTCGGGGATGCTGAAAAGGTTTTATCCGGGCACACAACCAACTGGACAGCCGGGGCCTTCGGGTTCCGGCTTTTTCTTGCCTGTGCGCAATACCGTGCACTTCTGTGTCCAGCGCGTGCACAGCCCCAAAGGCGATGCGCAATTATTTGCATGTTTGCTGGATATTTCTTTAAGAATCTGTCGGTTTCCGCTTGACCCACTTTGGTAAACACGCTAACCTCAGCCCCAATCCCCGAGAGCTGGGGAAGATCCTAGCTCGAAATCCTTTGGTGAACAGGATAACTTCGATGAAAATCTTCCAGATGTGTGCGTTCGTCCTGATGCTAATGTTTGCCTCGGCGATGGCCTTTGCCAACGGCATCGATGATCCGAAAGTCATCCTTCACGGCGCCGGTGGCGGAAGCGTTGCCCCGGGACCTTGTCCGAATTGTCAAGGGGTCGGGCAGAATTTCAGCTTCACGATTCCTGCCAGTGGATCGGGCGAACTGTTTTTCACTAACGACAGCGGAAAGGCGTGGACCTCACTGACCCTGATCGAGACGGGCGTGCCGGCGGCCGATATCAGCTGCCATTCAGATCTGTTCTCCAGTTGCACCACCAAGACCCTCAAGAACGGTTCGGTTGAGATCCTTCTGTCAGGCGCCAACGGTCACGCTCTGTGGAGAGACCATGGTATTCAAGCCGGACAGAGTTTCGCGATGCAGTTCTCTTGCGTTAAGGGTAGCTGCTGGGATGGCGGAATGACCTTCGGGGCCCATGGCGGAACGGGAACGGTTCCGGAGCCGGGCACGGTCGCTCTCATGATGACTGGAGTCGCAGCGTTGGTCTCGCGCCGAAAGTCGTGGATGAACCGCAAGAACTCCTAGCGAATCACTAATCGGATTGCCAGGGCATGGCCTTCGAGGCCTGCCCTGAGCAAAACCCGTAGACCCTGCCTGAGCAAAACCTCCTGAGCAAGTCCCCTCGCAAGTTCTGCTTGTAGTAAGAACCTCTCAGTTTGGAAGCGAAAAGTTGTCTTCCGTTCGCGAAGCACGACGAATCTGGTGGAGGATTTTGTGCGGAGAGAGATTCTCGCCAGGAAATCAGTGGCTCTTCTTGGAAAACTCGTTGCGTAGCTGCGCGAACTGCGGCAGGGCCTGCAACTTCTGCAGTTCGGGATCGTTCCAGGCTTCTTGCGCTGGATAGCCCTTCTCCAGCGCCAGCCGCAGCGACTTCAAGGCGTCCTCGGGCTTGCCGATCAGAGTTTTCACCTGCGCTTCCGAGTACATCAACTGCACGTCGTCGGGACTGATGGCGCGCGCCTGATTGGTGTACTGCGTGGCGTTCGCGGCATCTCCCTTCTTCGCATACAGCAGCCCCAGATCGCCCATAATGCTGGACGATCGCGGGTTCACTTGCAGTTCCTGGAATGCCAGCGAGATAGCTTTCGCGTAAGCGCTCGACGCCTGATCGGAGTGCCCAGACCAGCGATACGAATCGCCCAGATTGCCGAGCAGTTCCTCGTTGTTCGGCGTCATCGCGACTGCTTTTTCGTACATCTTGGTCGCCTCATCGTAGTTCTTGAGGAAAAAATAAGCGGTACCCACATTGGAGTACGTTATCGAGTCAGCGGCCAAGGTCAGGGCTTTTTGATATTGTGCAATCGCCTCGCTCCACTTGCCTTGCCGCAAAAATACGGACCCGATGCCTTCGTAGCCCAGGGGATTATCGGATGCGATCTCGGTAGCTTTTTGAAACTCGGGCAGGGCTTTTGCAGCGTCGCCCAGGCCCAGGTAAGCGTTGCCAAGCGCGACGTGGTTGGTGACGTTGTAGGAGTTCGCAGCCACCGCTTTTTCGTAGGCAGCAATCGCTTCATCGGTCTGCCCGTTCTCGGAGTAAGCCTCGCCCAGATTTCGATAGGCTTCATCGGAGTTCGGCGCCAGTTCCAGCGCTTTCTTCAGCTCCGTGACTGCTTCCGTGTTCTTGCCAGTCGTGGAATACACGCTTCCCAGCGACATGTGGACCTCGGGCAGATTGTTGGAGAGCCGTTCCGCCTGCTGTGCCGCCAGAGTTGCTTTTTGCGCCCAGATGCTGTCCTTGGTTTCCTTGTACATCAGCAGACTCGAGTCGGAGAGGCCGGTGTACGCAAGAGCGAAGTTCGCATCCTTCTCAATCGCCTGTTCGAACAAGCCTTCCGCCTGTTTGTAAGCGTCCTGGCCGTGGCCGTTGCGTAGAGTGTTCCGCCCTTGCAGGTAGAGGTCGTAGGCTTTCACGTTCTCGGTCGGGTGGGCGCCCACGCGGGCCTGCTCTTCGTCGGTCAGCTTCAGCGCGAGGGCGGAAGAGACTGTGCCGTAGATCTGGTCTTCCAGTGAGAGCACATCGCCCGGCGCCCCAGGAAACTCCTGGCTCCACAGCCGCTTGCCCGTAGTGGCGTCGTCAAGGCTCAGTGTGACCCGGATCTTGTCGCTGTTACCCTGCACCATGCCCTGCAGCACCAGATTGACGCCCAGTTCGCGCGCCAATTTCGCAAGGGGCAAATCTTTAGCGGCCGCTTTATCAACAGCGTCCGCCGATGCCAGGTGCACTTCCTTCAACTGAAACAGCTTCGCAGCCAAAGCCTCCTGAATGCCGTCTGCCACATAGCCCAGGGCTTTCTCGTCACCCACATGCTTGAGTGGCAGGATGGCCACATATTTTCCCTGCTTCAGCGGCGGAATACCCTCTGCGATTGCGTCCGAACTCGCTCCATGATTCAGCAGCGTGCGTCCGGCAAACGTCGCCAGTACAATCACCAGCACCGCTGCGGTGATCCACATCCAGCTCTTTCCGGGAAGATCGAGGCTGAAACGCGATCGACGCACGACCGGATGGGCGATCATTGCCGAAAGAGATTCCGCGCTGATGTTGGGATTGGCTTCCCATGTCGCCAACTGCTGCAACAACTCGACCGCGGAGTGATACCGGTTCGCCGGTTCGCGCTCCAAGCAGCGGCTAACGATCGCGCTTAGCGTTTTGGGGACAGTTGCCTCGACCTCCGAGGCCGACTGCGCGTCCTCGCGCGTGCGCTTCATCAGGCTGGCGATCGCCGTGTCGGCTTTGTACGGAGCTTTTCCTGTCAGCAGCTCGAAGAAGATCAACCCCACGCTAAAAATGTCGGAACGCTGGTCGAGTGTCGTTCCCAGCGCCTGCTCCGGGGACATGTACTCCATGGTGCCGACAATCGCGCCGGTTTGGGTCAGCCCCGAATCGCCGAGCGACCGTGCCAGCCCGAAATCCATCACCACCACGCGTCCTTGCTTGTCGCGCATAATGTTCTGCGGCTTCAGGTCGCGATGGATGACGCCTTCGGTGTGTGCGGAATCAAGTGCCCGGCAGATCTGCTCCACCACCGAGATGGCCTCTTTCGGCGAAAGTTTTCCCTCGCGCCGCAGCACTGTGCGCAGGTCTTCGCCATCCACGTACTCCATGCTGATGAAGCGGATGCCCTCCGCTTCACCGAGATCGAAAATGCGCACCACATTCTTGTGAGTGATGTTGCGGGAGAGAATCAACTCCTGCTTAAAGCGCGCGAGAATCGCAGGATCGGTTGCCAGCTCGGGACGGATGACCTTGAGCGCAATCAGACGATCGAGTTCGCGGTCGCGCGCCTTGTAGACGGCGCCCATCCCACCCTGCCCGAGCACGCCGATGATTTCGTAGCGGCCGCCGAACAGCACTCCCGCTTGCAGACCTTGAAACGCGGAAATATTGCTGATCGGGGTAAAGGCCTGCTCCGCCGCCCGTATATAAGGCATGGCCGGTGTCGCACCGGGCAGCGCCGTGCCGTGCGGAGACGTGGCTGCGTCGGAAGACGGCGCGTGCGAAAGCGGCGGAGGCGTCAGCGCAGCGACAACGTCGTCGGGCAAGCGAGTCCCCGGCATGGTCGGGCTATCGGAATCTTTGCCCTTACGGTCGCGCTCATCCATGGCAAATACCTGGACGGAGAGCCGGCGGGGGAATGCAGCCTCGGTTTCCTGACAAAGGCAAACATTCGCCTCAGGTTGTCGAGGGGAAATCGAGAACCCAGCACTCCAAATATCTCAGTGAGTATAACTCGGAAATCTTCTTCACGAAAGTAGAAGGGATGTGTCTTCGGCGTGCCTCCCCCCAAACGTCGCTGGTGAGCCCAAGTTCGACATCCCGAGCGCCGTAATTGAACTGTTCTGGCCATGCCGGAGGACAAACCCGAAAGAGCTACGACCTAGGCGACGTGCGGCCACTACCCGGTCTGGTGTGTCATATCATAAGTCGTAAATCGGTCGTAAATCGTAAGAGGACGCGCGGCGCCCCCAAGCCAACCGGTCGGTAAGACGATTTCGCCGATTATGCTCCGCCATGCTTAAATAAAGAGTTGGGCGACGTTTTTCGCGCCATCCCCGCACACGGCATCCAACCTGAATTTTCTGTAGTTGATCCGCACTTCGAGCGGTTGTCATCCCCGAGGAGCTTTACTTGGACTTCCAGTTAAACGAAGAACAACTGCATCTCAAGAAAACGGTGCGAGAATTCGCCGAGCGCGAAATTGCGCCGAACGTCATGAAGTGGGACGAGGCCAGCGAATTTCCGCTCGCCACCATCAAAGAGCTCGGCAAACTGGGCCTGCTGGGCATAATCTTTCCGCCGGAGTACGGCGGCGCGGGCATGGGGTATGTCGAGTACGCGACCGCCGTGGCCGAACTCTCTCGCGTGGATGGATCGGTCGGCATAATTGTCGCCGCGCACACTTCGCTCTGCTCCAACCATATCTTTCTCGCCGGCAATGAAGCGCAGAAGAAAAAGTATGTAGCGAAACTAGCGACGGGCGAATACATCGGAGCGTGGGGGCTGACCGAGCCTTCTTCAGGTTCCGATGCCGGCAGCGCACGCATGACGGCGACGCGCGCCAAAGGCGGATGGACGCTCAACGGCACCAAGACCTTCATCACTAACGGCCACTATGCCGACGTCCTGGTTGTGATCGCCATCACGGACCGCGCTGCGCATACTCACGGCCTCTCGGCGTTCATCGTCGAAAAAGATGCCAAAGGATTCCGCGCCGGAAAAAAGGAAAACAAGCTTGGCTTGCGCGCCAGCGACACCTCCGAACTGATCTTCGAGGATTGCTTTGTACCGTCGGAGAATTTGCTGGGCGGGGAAGGGAATGGATTCATCGACGCGATGCGTGTGCTCGATGGCGGGCGGATGTCTTATGCGTAGCTTGCCCGCATCAGGCAAACCCCATTCAGGAGGACCGCGATGCAAACCGAGCTCAACTTCATTGCCACCAAGCTCGAGGTCGCCGAGTGTCATCGCCGGATCGCAAGAGCACCACACACGCAGGACTTGCCGCGGCGCTCCATGCCCAAGATGCTCCTCCGGTTGATCCGCAGGCGTCCTCCGCACAGGGATGCCT
>Ga0208488_1000068_pt1 | contig 11932 bp, 8 predicted proteins | sample MicForSoiSWNC1_O_FD_187994 | JGI IMG/M metagenome (GOLD analysis project Ga0208488, IMG submission 187994) | Forest soil microbial communities from Harvard Forest Long Term Ecological Research site in Petersham, Massachusetts, USA - MetaG HF001... | ecosystem: Environmental > Terrestrial > Soil >... | reverse complement strand
CGGCAAGCCGTAAATTGGCTGCGCCAATAAATGTGAGGGTAACTATAACAAAAGAGCGACTAACGTGAAAAGGCAAGCGTCCGGAGCCTGATGAAGACCGGCTGGCGGTTGCGACTATTGCTGCCAACCGCCTCCGAGGGCACGGTAGATTTGCACCAGGCTTTGGTATTCGTCGCCACGCGACTGGGCGAGCGTCAGTTCAGCGGAGAAGAGCGAGCGTTGACCATCCAGCACTTCGAGGTAGGTGGTCGTGCCTCCTTTATAGCGCAGGTTCGAGAGGCGGACCGACTCCTGCAAATCGGCCACTGATTGCTGGTTGCGCAGGCGGACTTCGTGAAGTTTCTGATATCCGATCAGGGCGTCGGAGACATCTCCGAAAGCGTGCTGGATGGCCTGCTTGTAGGCGATGACTGCCTGCTTCTGCTCGGACTCGGCGAGGTGAAGATTGCCGCGCAGCGCGCCGCCGGTGAAAATCGGTTGAGTGACGGTTGCGCCGTAAGTCCAGATGCCGAGTTGAGAACTCATCATGCTGGTGAACAGGCTGCTGCGTCCGAATGCGCCACCGCCCGACCCGGTCAGCGAGATTTGAGGAAAGAACTGGGCCTTGGCGACGCCGATTTCCGCGTTGGCAGCGATCAGTTCCTGCTCAGCTTCGCGAATATCGGGGCGACGCTCGAGGATGGAAGACGGAAGACCGGGGGGCACTTCAGGCGGAAGGTTTTGCTCGACGAGAGGAAGGCCTCGCGCGACATCCTGCGGGTAATTACCGACGAGGATGCTGATGGCGTTTTCCACCTGCGCGATTTGGCGCTCGAGATCAGGGACCTGGGCATTCGCGGTATCGAGGACCTGCTGGGACTGCAGCACATCCAGCTTTGTGGCGACGCCGTGGTCGAGGCGCAGGTTGGTGAGCTTGACGGAATCAATCTGAGTATTCACGGTGTCATGGGCGATCTGAAGTTGCAGATCGAGTTGCAGCAGAGTGAAGTAGGCGCTGGCAACGTCGCTGACGACGGTGAGTACGACGGTTTGGCGGGCTGCCTCGGTCGCGAGAAGTTGGGCGCGTGCAGCTTCATTTGCGCGGCGGAGGCGGCCGAAGAAATCCAACTGGAATGCGGCGTCGGCTGTCAGGCCGAGAAAGTTGTACTTGGACTGGGTCGAGTAATCTTTGCCGCCACCGAAATCGGCGTTGCCTTGCACCTGCGGAAACAGGCTGGAACGAGTGATCGCGAGTTGGGCACGAGCGGCATTGATGCGCTCGGTAGCAAGCTGCAAATCGTAATTTTGTTTGAGCGCGGTGCGAATCAACTCCTGCAGCTTGGGATCCTGAAAGACTTGCCACCAGGGAAGGTCGGCATAAGAAGCGGTCTGGGCCTGAAGTTGGGGATTTTCCGCGAGATCGCGATAGGCTGCCGGGGGTTGAAGAGCTGGACGATGGTAATTCGGTCCGACCTTACAGCCGAGCAGAATCAAAGCCAAGATCGCCAGCAACGTCGCCATCAGAAAGTTTGCAGGTTTCATACTGCGCGAACTCCAGGCGCGCGAACTCCAGGCGCGCGAACTCCAGGCGCGCGAACTCGAGGTGCGCGAAGCCCACTCGTGTTTTTTCCCGAGCGTTGGATTTCGAAGCATATCAATCTCCCGGCGCCGGGGCAGGCGCTGCCGGCAACGGTCCGGAAGCAGGCTCTTTGCCCGCACCTGACCACTTCTCCACCAGATAAAAAATTCCGGGGACGAAGAAGATTCCGATGGCGCTGGCGGCAATCATGCCGCCGATCACCGCCGTTCCCATGATCTGACGCGAGACTGCGCCGGCGCCGGAGGCGGTCCACAGGGGCACGCATCCGAGGATAAACGCGAACGACGTCATGAGAATCGGCCGCAGGCGAAGCCTGGCGCCTTCGAGCGCCGCGTCAGCCAAAGGCTTGCCGTGCTCGTATTCGTCCTTGGCAAACTCCACGATGAGAATCGCGTTCTTGGCGGCGAGGCCGATCAAGACGATGAGTCCGATCTGCGAATAGATGTCGCTCTCGATTTGAACCATATAAGGAGGCAACAAGGCGTTCAGAATGACGCGCCGGAGCCAGAGAATGAAGAACGCTCCGAAGATCGCAACCGGCGTGCTCAGCAACACGCTGAATGGCAAGGACCAACTTTCATAGAGCGCGGAAAGAATCAAAAAGACAAACAACAGCGAAAGTCCGAAGACCACCGCAGGCGGAACGCCCTGGCGAGCTTTCTGCTCCTGAAACGAAATACCGGAGTAATCGAATCCCATCTCGCGCGGCATGGTTTGCTTAAAGACATCTTCGAGCGCATCGGTCGCCTGCTCGGCGCTGAAGCCGGGAGCGGCGGCACCGTTGATTTGAGCGGAACGGAATTCGTTGAAGCGCAGGGTGAATTCCGGGCCGAGGCGCGATTTAACGGTGGCCAGCGTTGAAAGCGGAACATTTTCTCCCTTGTTATTGCGAACGTAGAACTGTCCCACGTTTTCGGCATTCGCGCGGTCTTCGCCCTCGGCTTCGATATAAACCTGCCACTGCCGGCCGAAGCGATTGAAGTAATTAATGAAATAGCCACCCATGAACGCCTGAATCGTGCGGTAGACATCGTTGAGGCTCACACCCTGTTTCAGAACTTTGTCGCGGTCAACATCAACAAATTTCTGGGGGACATTAGGCAAGAACGTGGTACTGAGGCTGGCGATTTCCGGCCGCTTGCGAGCCGCTTCGAGAAAGGTGTTGAGGTTTTTGGCGAGGAACTGAATATCGCCGCCGGAACGGTCTTCGAGCATGAAGGTGAAACCACCGGAGGTACCGACCCCAGGTATGGCGGGCGGCGAAAAGCCGAAGACCACAGCTTCCGGCAACTTGGCGAACTCCTGGTTCAAATGCACCTTGAGCGACTGAAATTGCTCGGCCCTTGCTTTCCGTTCGTCCCACGGTTTGAAGGTGACAAAATAGGTGGCGTTGTAACTGGTACGGACGAAACTGAGCAAACTAAACCCGATGAAGCCGGTGCAGTATTGGACACCCGGCGTCTTCATGATGATTTGTTCCACCTGTTTCGAAACCGCAGTCGTGCGTTCGAGGGAGGCGCCATTGGGCAGTTGCACGTTAACGTAGGCGTAACCCTGATCTTCGTCCGGGAGAAAACTGGATGGCACGCGGTTGGCAAAAAACCCTGCCGCCACGCCAAAAACAACGAGCAGTACAACGATTACGGCGCCTTTGCGGAGCAGCACACCGCTCCAACGAACATATCCGTCGGTGGCCCGGTCAAAGATCCGGTTGAACCAATCGAAGAATCTGCGCAACAGTCCATGGCTTTCTTCTTTCGGCCGAAGCAGCAGCGCAGCCAGCGCGGGGCTGAGCGTAAGAGCATTGAAGGCAGAGAGAAGGACGGAAATGGCAATAGTGACGGCAAACTGCTGATAGAGTCTGCCGGTGATTCCTGGAATGAAAGCCGTTGGAACGAAGACAGCGGAAAGAACCAGGGCGATGCCGACCACCGGGCCGGAAAGTTCTTCCATGGCTTTCAACGCCGCGTCCTTCGGCGTCATGCCCTCTTCGATATGACGTTCCACGCCTTCGACCACGACGATCGCGTCGTCGACGACAAGGCCGATTGCCAGTACCAGGCCAAACAAAGAAAGCGTATTGATGGAAAAACCGAACAACGGAAAAAGTACGAACGTGCCGATCAGCGAAACGGGCACGGCAAGAAGCGGGATCAGCGTGGCACGCCAGCCTTGAAGGAAGATATAGACAACGAGAATCACCAGCGCCAGGGCGATCAAGAGGGTCACGACAATTTCCTTGATACCTTGCGTGACTGCGCGCGTGGTGTCGAGCGACACGACAAAATCGAGGTCCTCGGGAAAGCGCTGCTTCATCTGCGTCATGAGTTTCTGGACGCCGGCGGCCGCATCCACGGCATTCGAGCCCGGCAGCTGGTAGCAGGCGACGACGGCGCTCGGCTTTCCATTAAAACGGCCAGCGGTGCTGTAGTCCTGAGATCCCAGCTCGATGCGGGCCAAGTCGCGCACTCGAACGATGCCTCCGTCAGGGGTCTCGCGCACCACGATCTGTCCGAATTGTTCGGGCGTGAGCAGGCGGCCCTGCGCCAGAACCGTGTAGGTAAATTCCTGGCCTTTGGGGGCTGGCTCGCCTCCCGCCTTGCCCGCGGGGTTCACGGTATTTTGGGCCTGGATGGCGCTGACGATTTCCGGGACCGTGATTCCGAGTTTGGCCAAGGTGTCGGGTTTCACCCACATCCGCATCGCGTACTGGCCGGCACCGAATACCTGAACCTGGCCGATGCCCGGTGAACGGGAGAGCGGATCGGCCAAATTGATGTAGGCATAGTTCGCTAGAAACGTCGCATCGTAGGTGGAGTGCGGTGAGTAGACGGAAACCAGCAGGAGCGGAGCGGTAACGGACTTTCGAACCGTGACTCCGTAATTGGTAACGTCAAGCGGAAGCTGAGAAGCGGCCTGGGTTTCACGCGATTGAGCAAGAATAAAATCGGTGTTGGGATCGGTTTTTATGTCGAAGTCGACAATCAGCGTGCTGCTGGAGTTGGCCGTGGCATTCAGCGAATACATGTAGTTCATGTTGTCCACGCCATTCATCTGCTGCTCGATGGGAGTGGCAACGGCTTGCTCCAGGGTCTGAGCATCGGCGCCGACGTAAGTGGAGAGGACCTGGATCTCGGGCGGGGCAATGGCGGGAAACTGTGCGATGGGCAAAGTGAGGATCGTCAAGGTGCCCACCAGCACCATGACGATGGAAATCACCATGGCGACGATGGGGCGATTGATGAAAAACTTTGACATCGGGCTAGTCTCCCTTCGTCTGGGTGACAAACGGCTTGGGGTTCACGTGCGCGCCCGCGCGTACTTTCTGGACGCCCTCGGCAACGATGCGGTCACCACGGTTCAGGCCGTCGGCGATCACCCAGTCTTTGCCAACCTGGTCGCCGACGGTGACGGTACGAATGCTGACTTTGTTTTCGCTATCGACGACAGCCACCTGGTATCCGCCCTGCAGTTCTGAGACCGCGCGCTGCGGCACGACCAGCGCATCTTTCTGCAGACGGATCACGGCACGCACTTTGGCGTAACCTCCGGGCCGAAGAACGTTTCCCGGATTGGGGAACAACCCGGCAATGCGAATTGCACCGGTGCTCTCGTTGACCTGGCGGTCGGCAAAATAGAAGGTTCCGTCGTGGGGATAGATGGAGCCATCGGCCAGAGTCAGTTGAAGGCGAAGATTCTTGTCGGCCTCAAGACGAGTAGCGTCGGTGGGAAAGCGCTTGCGCCACGCGAGATATTGAGGCTCGCTGACGGTGAAATAAACTTTGATAGGCTCGACAGTAGAAACCGAGGTGACGGGGCCGCTGCTGGGACTGACCAGAGCGCCCACCTGAAGTTGGGCTTGTCCGGCGATGCCGTCGATGGGCGCAACGAGCCGGGTAAAGCTGAGATTGATCTTTGCCGTTTCAACTGTGGCTGCATAGGTCTGAATCTGGGCCTTGGCGGTTTGGACCGTGGCTATAGCGGCGAGATTGTTCTGGACGGCGTTGTCAAGATCCTGTTGGCTGGCAGCCTGCTCTTTTGCCAGCGGCGTGTAACGGTTGACATCGAGCTCGGTGCGGCGCTGGACGGCTTCGGCATTGGCGAGTTGTGCGGTCGCTTGCGCTAGCTGCCCTTGAGCCTGGTCGAGCACGGCTTGAAACGGACGCGGGTCGATCTGGAACAGAAGCTGACCCTTCTTGACATACGCGCCTTCCTGATATCCCTGCTCAAGCAGGTAGCCTGAAACTTGCGCGCGAACATCGGCGTTGACGAGTCCGTCGAAAGTGCCGATCCACTCCCCATAAATCGGAACGTCTTTCTGTTCGACCTGCAGGACTTCGACAAGTGGCGTGCCAGACTGCGCCCCTGATGCATGCTTTGACGGAAGCACGGCAGCAACGATCGCGCCGACCACGATCAAGCAAAGCACTACTCCGATTACGACCTTGTGTTTCGATAGAGAGTGCATCTTCCACCTCGGTGTACCTGCCTTGCCATCGCAATCGAGATAGCAATCCCCGCATCGCTCGTGCCAAATGTTCAGGTACGGCATTTTACACGGGCGGTCGACCTAAGTGCGGATGCCAATGATCTCTCAGGCGTTGGACAATATCAAGCCCAGTACTGGTGAATGGCAGCACTCTTCAAGTCTGATGGCCTCTCTGACGTTCCCTCGCATCAGCGTGGTCTTGTCTGGCCAGCTTCTGAGCTAACTGGCGAGAGCCACGCGGTCGAGCATACTCAATTTGTCGGCATCGATGCGCAGGTCAGCCGCTGCCACATTTTCTTCGAGGTGTTCGACTTTGGAAGTTCCGGGAATGGGCAGGATGACCGGAGACCGCGCCAGCAGCCAGGCGAGGGCCACCTGTGAGGGTGAAACCTTCCATTGCGCCGCCAAGCTTCGAAGTGGGCTGTCTGCTCCGGATACTTTGCCGGCTGCCAGCGGGAACCAGGGGATGAAGGCCATCTTCTGCGTCTCACAGTACTCCAAAACATCTTCGGATCCACGGTCGGCCACGCTGTAACGATTCTGGACGCTGACAATGGGAGCAATGGTCTGCGCGTGCTGAATCTGTTTCACGCTAACTTCGGATAAGCCGATGTGCTTGATTTTTCCTTGAGCTTGAAGATCTTTGAGAGCGCCGAGCTGATCTTCAGCAGGAACTTTGGTGTCGATGCGATGCAACTGATAAACATCGATACGATCGAGGCGTAACCGCCGCAGGCTGCCTTCGCAGGCCGATCTCAGATGCTCGGGCTTTCCGTTTTCAACCCATCGATTGGGCCCCGGCCGATCAAAACCCGCCTTGGTTGCGATGACCAGATTGGCGGGATAGGGATGCAAGGCTTGGGCGATGATTTCTTCGCTGATATGAGGACCATAGGAATCAGCGGTGTCGATGAAATTGATTCCCAACTCGACGGCTCGCTGCAAGACGCGAATGGCCTCGGCGCGGTTGGCGGGTTCACCCCAGACTCCGTCTCCGGTGATGCGCATGGCACCGAATCCCAGGCGGGTAACGCGTAGATCGTTTCCGATGAGAAATTCGCCAGCGCTTTTGGCGAGATGCGACACATGTTCGGTAATGGGTTTGGTGGTTTTCATCTTTTCCTCCATTTCTACTCTCTACTCCATGCGACTTCGATGCCGGAAAATCGAAGTCGGATTTTGGAAACATAATGAATCAGTCGGTTTGGCTGGCGGCAAGGAGCAGTGCTAGACTTCGCCCATGGCTAACAAAAGAAAACCTGCCAAGAAGACGAAGAAGTCCAAGAAACCGGCGGCGCGTAAGGTAAAGGGTATCAAGAAGGCGACGCCGAAAAAGAAAGCTGCGAAGAAGCCGGCGAAGAAGCGGATCATTGCGAAAAAACGCACGGCTCCAAAGAAGGTCGTGAAGAAGGCAGCGCAGAAGAAAGCTGCGAGTACGAAGAAGCAGAGGGGCGACGCAGAATTCGACCTGGAGCTTCCGGCGCGGCGGTCAACCGAAGAATCAGGAGATTTGCAGGGCTTGTCTAACACCGAAAGCGCGGATTCGGAGAGCGTTGACGAATTGGTGGAAGAAGGAAACGCATTCGAAGCCGGAGTGGTGGGAGGCGTTGAGGATGCCGACGAACACGACGAGAGAGAAGTACACACGCATGAAGTGCCCGAAGACGACGTCCCCGAGGAATATCTGGATGAGGAGTAGGAATTCGGCGCCACTTTCGGATGACACGTTCAAAATCTGACCGATGATCGGCGAAACCATTTCGCACTACCGCATCGTCGAAAAGCTGGGCGGCGGCGGCATGGGCGTTGTCTACAAAGCCGAAGACACGTCACTGGGGCGCTTTGTCGCGCTGAAATTTCTGCCGGACGATGTCGCGCAAGATGCACAGGCGCTGGAACGCTTTCGCCGCGAAGCCCGCGCCGCCTCGGCGCTGAACCATCCGAATATTTGCACAATTTACGAGATTGGCGAGTACGGTCCAGCGGAGAAGGCGAGGCGTTTCATCGCCATGGAATATCTGGACGGCATGACGCTGAAGCACATGGTCATGGGCCGTCCCATGGATAGCGAGACGCTGCTCGCGCTGGCAATTGAGATTGCGGACGCGCTCGACGCAGCGCACGCGGAAGGAATTATCCACCGCGACATCAAGCCCGCAAATATATTTGTGACCAAGCGGGGCCACGCCAAGGTTCTCGATTTTGGCCTGGCGAAGGTTGCCGACGCGCGGGGCTCATCGAAGGACACTCTGGGATCGACGCAGGGAGCCGCTCTGACGATGGACACGGCCCACCTTACCAGTCCGGGCACCATGGTCGGCACGGTCGCCTATATGTCGCCGGAGCAAGTTCGGGCGCGCGAGCTCGATGCCCGCACTGACTTGTTTTCTTTCGGCGCGGTGCTGTATGAGATGGCGACCGGCGACGTGCCTTTCCGCGGAGAAAGCTCGGCGGTCATTTGCGAAGCCATCATGAATCGCCCGCCGGTCGCAGTGGTGCGGCTGAACCGGGATGTCCCGGCCAAACTGGAAGACATCATCAACAAGGCGCTGGAGAAAGACCGCAACTTGCGTTACCAGCACGCATCTGAAATGCGGAGCGACCTGCAACGGCTGAAGCGCGACACGGACACTTCACGAACACTGACTGCTGTCGCAGGCGGCGAAAACGAAGTATCCGGAAGCTCGATTGCCGCGGCTAGTGGAGCGGCGAGTTCGGCTACGCATCGCGCACCAAGCGCCTCCAGCGCGGTTGCAACTCCAGCACGAAAGATCTCTTATGGGATGATCGCTGGGCTGGTCGCGGCGATCGCATTGGTCGCAGTGGGCATTTTCTACTGGCAGTCATTGTTCCCGCAGTCGCGGCAACATGCGGATCGGGCGAAAGGCTCGGCTGCGCCGACCACGGTTGCAGTTCTTCCGTTTCAGAATGTCGGCGGCGATAAGGCGGTCGATTTTCTCAGTCTCGCTATGCCGGACGAAATCGCGACGGCGCTGAGCTATGTGCATACACTGTCGATCCGTCCTTTTGCAACGACTAGCAAGTACGCGGCCGCGGGCCTTGACCTGCAGCAGGCGGGACGCGAGATGCGCGTCACCGACATTGTCACCGGTCATTACCTGAAAGAGGGCGACCAGTTGCAGATCACGCTGGAAGCGATCGATGTGGAAAACAACCGAACGCTGTGGCGCGACACTCTGAACGTCGCCGCTCCCGACATGATTGCCATGCGCGGACAGATCGCAGAGAAAGTCCGGCAGGGACTGGTTCCGGCGCTGGGCGCGGGCACCGACACGACAGAAACGGGCACTCGTCCCAAGAATGAAGAAGCCTACGACCTCTACCTGCGCAGCCTGGCTCAGGGGCGGGACGCCGCTCCGAACAAAGAAGCCATTGCAACGCTGGAGCGCGTCGTCAGCCTCGACCCGACTTATGCACCGGCGTGGAGCGAGCTGGGCCTCCGCTACTATTGGGACTCGCAGTATTCGGACGGAGGCGAAGCGGCGTTCCAGAAATCAAACACCGCACTGCAGCGGGCGCTGACTCTCGATCCAAACCTCGTCGAGGCAGCGGTGCAGAACATCGCCAATCGGGTGGAACGAGGCGAACTAGCCAAGGCGAGCATGGACGCTGACGATCTGGTGAAGCGCGCACCGAACTCCTCTTTCGCGCACTTCGCGCGCAGTTACGTGCTGCGCTATGCCGGGTTGCTCGACGAGTCCGCACGAGAGTGCGAGATCGCACGGTCGAAAGACCCAGGAAACTTTGGCTTGCGCTCCTGCTCGATCGCTTTTGCAGCCTCGGGAGACGTCGAGGGCGCGCTTGACTTCATGCGTCTTGACGCAGGATCGGAGTGGTACAGGGGATCCATCGTGTACGTGTTATGGAGAGCTGGAAAACTGGCGGAGGCCCGCGAGGCGGAGCAGCAGGCACCAGCAGGTAATCCCAGGAAGCCGCTTTCCGACGCCTGTTCTGACCTTCGGTCGCCCACGCAATCGCCGTCCGCTGAGGTGGGTCGGATCGCCCGCGAAATCGCACCCGAGTTGATGGGCAATCCCGATCCGGAGGGCCGATACATTTCGGGAACCCTGATGGCCTTCTGCGGCCAGAAAGAAGAAGCGGTGAGGTTACTCGAGTCTTCGATTACGGGGCACTATTGCATCTATCAGGCCTTGCAGAAGGACGCTCTGCTGGTCTCGCTGCGAGATATGCCCGAATACAAGCAATTGCTGGTGGCGGCGAAAAAATGCCAGGACGACTTTCTTGCGGAAAGAGCGCGACTTTCGCACTGAGTTATTGGCGGCCCGCGAACTGGAGTACGTACTTGCCTTGACGCGCTACGGTGCGGCATTCGATACTTCGAGTAAGTCTTGATTTTTCTTGCCACGAGGTAACGATTTGGCACGCACTTCTATCATCACTCTGACCACCGATTTCGGACTCAACGATCATTTCATCGGCGCGATGAAAGGCGTGATATTCGAGATTGCTCCCGATGCGCAGATCGTCGACATCAGCCATGCGGTGCAACCATTCGATATTCTGGATGGCGCGCTAACCATCTCGCAGGCTTACTCGTACTTCCCTTCCGGCACGGTGCACATGGTTATCGTCGATCCGGGAGTGGGAACGGCGCGGCGGCCGGTGATGATGACGGGTGAGCGCCACCTTTTTGTGGCTCCCGATAACGGCGTGCTTTCGCTCATATACGACCGCGAGGAACGCAAGTCCGTTCGCCACATCACCGCCGAACATTACTTTCTGCAGCCGCTCAGCAATACGTTCCACGCGCGCGATATCTTTTCGCCGATCGCCGCGTATCTTGCTAAAGGAGTGGAGGCCGACCGCTTCGGTGAAGAGATTACGGATTACGTGCGTTTCGGCGCACCGCGTCCCAAGCCAGTTGATGAGCGCACACTACGCGGCGTGGTACTGAAGGTGGACCGTTTTGGCAACCTCATCACGAACATCACTCCAAAAGACGCGCCCCAACTATTTGGTGCGGCGCCGCCAGCTTTCAAAATCACGATTGGAGCGAAAGCGCCTGCGACACGCATCTGCACGAATTATGCCGAAGGCACTCCCGGCGAGGTTTTCGGGATTTTAGGCAGCATGGGTTTTCTGGAGATTGCCGCCAATCGAGGATCCGCCAATCAACTGCTGGGCGCGGGTAAAGGCAGCGAAGTGAATGTGGTGATGGGAGGATGAAAGCGAGTACCCAGTTGCCAGCGTCAGCGAGTCACGGCTTTTTCTGGAAACTGGGAACTGCGTGCTGGTTCCCTGCAGTCAGATGGATATAGTGATCCATTTCCGCCGTCCACTTTAGAAAGCGCCACAGACTGACGCGTTCGGTCCACACAAATTCCCAGAATTCGAGGAAACCGATCTGGGTCATCTTGACGCCGGTAAAGGTTTCGATGCGCCATAGAAGATAGGGACTGCGCCAAGGCGCAATGCGGTGCCCACGAGTGGAATTCCAGAGAAAGCGCAGCATCGGCCGCATCGATTGTCAGTATAGCGCGGAGGATGACTCCGGCAGAGACGCGGATCGCCGCGTCTCCACCGGATTGCTATGTCGATCGGAGCAAAGGCCGTCTCTACTTCGTGATGTCGACGCTGGCGATGCTCGTTGCCCACTCCATGCGCAGGGTACAGTTGTTGCCGGCCTGATCGAAGGCGATCAGGAAATTTTCAACCGGCGGGCCGTTCTGCGACACTTTCATTGGCACGCGCGCCAGATCTTCTTTCTCGCCGGGATAGTCAGTTCCCCACTCGCCGGTTTTCTTGCTGATAACCAGCCACCATTGGTCGGCCTTGGGGACGGTAAAGATGGTGTAGCTGCCGGCAGGAATCGACTTGCCTCC
>Ga0208488_1000066_pt1 | contig 12186 bp, 9 predicted proteins | sample MicForSoiSWNC1_O_FD_187994 | JGI IMG/M metagenome (GOLD analysis project Ga0208488, IMG submission 187994) | Forest soil microbial communities from Harvard Forest Long Term Ecological Research site in Petersham, Massachusetts, USA - MetaG HF001... | ecosystem: Environmental > Terrestrial > Soil >... | reverse complement strand
GCCAGGCTGGCGCGAGCCGCAGCGCCATCTGCCGGGCCGCCCGTCTGGCGGGAGCTGCCGGGTTCATCGATGACCTGCCGGCCGGATACGACACGCCGCTCGGTGAGCGCGGCCTGCGGCTGTCCGCTGGCCAGCGGCAGCGGATCGCGCTGGCTCGCGCGTTCCTGCGGGACGCGCCCTTGCTGCTCCTGGACGAGCCCGCTGCCCATCTGGACCCGGTCAGCGCCCGGCTGATCGGGACAGCCATCGACACTGCCCTGGCCGATCGCACCGTCGTCCTGGTAAGCCACGGACGGGGCTGGGCCGGCGGCGGCTCCCGGGTCATCAGCCTGGATCAGGGAAAGCTGACGTCGCCGCCCCGTGATGCCCGGCCGGCCGGCCGCAGCGCGACGGCAGTGCTCCCGTGAGCAGCGAGCCCGCGAGCGTGACCGCCGGGCGCCGGCCGCTGCTGCGGCTGATCAGGCTGGCCCGGCCGCTGCGCGGCCGGCTCATCTTCTCGGTCCTGGCCGGCGCGGCAGCCACCGGCTGCGGCGTGGCCCTGCTGGCCACATCGGGGTTCCTGCTCGCCCGCGCTTCGGAGCACCCGAACATCCTGGCGATCTCCGTGGCCGTCGTGGCGGTCCGCGCGTTCAGCATCGGCCGCGGCGTATCTCGCTATCTCGAGCGGCTGACGTCCCACGATGTCGCGTTCCGGGTGCTCGCTGACATCCGGGTGGCGATCTACCGCCGGCTGGAGCGGCTCGCGCCGGCCGGGCTGGCTGCCTTCCGCTCCGGTGATCTGCTGGCCGCGCTGATCAGTGACGTAGACGCCACCCAGGACCTGTTCATCCGCGGTATCGGGCCGCCGCTGGCCGCGGCGCTGGTCGGTGCCGGCGCGGTGACCGTCTGCCTGCTGATCCTCGTGCCGGCCGGCGGCGTGCTGGCGCTCGGCCTGCTGGCAGCCGGTGTCGCGGCGCCGCCGCTGGCCGTCGCGGCTTCCCGGCGGGCGGCCAGGGCGACCGCAGCAGCGCGCGGCGAGCTCGGCGCGACAGTCACTGACCTGCTCTCGGGCGCGGCGGACCTGCACGCGTTCGGCGCGCAGGACGCCGCGCTCGCCGCTGCCGCGGAGGCGGACCGGAAGCTAACCGCACTGGCCCGGCGCTTTGCCGGTGCAACGGGCCTGGGCAGCGGCCTGATCAGCGGCCTGACCGGACTGACCCTGTGGGCCGTGCTCATCCTCGGCGTGGCGGCGGTGGGGCACGGCACGCTCACCAGGGTCCCGCTGGCGGTGCTGGCCCTTACCGCGCTGGCTTCCTTCGAGGCGGTCACGGTCATGCCGGCCGCCGCGCTCCAGCTCGGTTCGGCGCGCGCCTCGGCCAGCCGGATCGGCGCGATACTCGACGCACCGGACCCGGTCGCCGAGCCGGCAGCTCCGCGGCCGCTGCCGGCCGGGCCCGTGCACGTGCGCCTGTCGGGAGTGCAGGTCCGGTACGCGCCGGAAGGGCCCCGCGCACTGGACGGATTTGACCTCGACCTGTCGCCGGGCCGCCGCGTCGCTCTCATCGGCCCCAGCGGAGCCGGCAAGTCCACCGTGGCCGCGGTGCTGCTGCGCTTCCGCGAGGTGGCCGGCGGTACCGTCACACTGAACGGCGCCGACCTGGCCAGCTACTCCGCCGATGCCGTCCGGACAGTGATCGGCGGGTGCCCGCAAGATCCCCACATCTTCGATGCCAGCATCCGCGACAACCTGCGGCTGGCCCGGCCCGGCGCTGGTGAGGAGGAGCTGGCGGCTGCCGCGTCGCAGGCCCGGCTGCTGCCCTGGATCGACTCGCTGCCTATGGGCTGGGACACCCGGGTCGGCGCGCACGGGACGGCCATGTCCGGCGGTGAACGGCAGCGGCTCGCGCTGGCCAGGGCACTGCTCGCGGATCCGGCCGTGCTGATTCTCGATGAGCCGACCGCACACCTGGATCCCGAAGCCCGCGCTGCCCTGACCGCCGATTTGCTGGCGCTCACCGCGGGCCGCGCCACCCTGCTCATCACGCACGAGCTAGAGGGGCTTGACCAGGTCGACGAGATCATCGTTCTGGAGCACGGCAGGGTCGTTCAGCGCGGCACCCATGAGCGGCTCATCCAGGCCGGCGGCCGGTACCGGCAGCTGCACGACACACCGTCGTTCTGGCCCGTGCCGGCTGAGCCGGTCAGCTGAGCTGTCCCGAGGTACCGCATCGCCACTCCTGTGAGGCTGCCGCTCAGCGACCGTACGGACGCGCCAGCAAGAGCGTGATCCACAGCGCCAGGCTGACCGCGCCGCCGATCATCAGGATCGCGCCGATCTCCTGGAAGTTGATGTAGATCAGGCCCACGGGGCGGACGATCACATAACGGGGCTCCAGCCAAGCGCGAAACGCAGCAGCGCGCCGACAACGATCAGCGCACTGCTCTCGCCGATGCCCATGGCAGCACGCCTCGGTGAGAAACTAGTCGGTGCGCTTGGCTGGGCGCCAGGCAGCCATGTTTGCTGCCGCCCAGCTTCGCAAGGAAGCCGACATGGCAGTCCCCTTGCGGTGCGCGACAATTGCCACGGCGGCCAGCCCGACCACCACGATGATTCTGTTCCGGACCAGGGCCCTCGCCGCCGCCATCCCGAGCGCGAGCGCGAGCATCTGCTGGTTGCGTGCCGCGTGTTCGGCATCGGTCATCATTTCGAGTCATTCCCTTCAACCTCGCGGCCGTCACGGGGAGTCCGGACGCTTCTCCCGTTGTCGCCCAAGAAGGGGTGACTTGTCATCACCCGTCGCGGCTTGTTCACCCTGGTGCCTTTGCTTCTCCCTCTCGTCCGAACCGGATGAGGCGGCTTGTGATGAACCCGGGCACGCTGGATGGAAGCAGCGTGGGTTCCAGGAGGTGACCTTGTCTGGCATCGGTGCGGAGCCGAAATCGGCATCCAGCCCCGCGGCAAGCGGGGAGTCCGGGCTGGGCTCGCAGTTGGAGACCTTCCGCGAGGTGCGCCGGAACCTTGAAGCCTCGGTCCTTCCGCTCGCCACCTCGGTCGACGGGCGCAGATTCTCCTTCCAGGTCTCGCTGTACGGCCTGGAATTGCAGGTCGGCGGCTATGTCGTGCTGGAGGATGGCGGCACCCCGCGACTTGGCCAGGTTCTCACCCTCGAGCTCGACCAGCAGTCGGTTACCGAGCTCACGCTGCCGGGGGCGGGCGGCCCTGAGGCCCGGACACAGGTCCAGATCCGGTATGCGCGCGGCGAGGGTGCCATCCTGGAAGGCGACTGGGCGCCGTTCCACGATGCGCTGGCCCGTGTAGCCGCCGGGGCGGAGGTGCAGGCGTGGCTGGAGCGCAGCGGGCGGCACTCCGCAAAACTGCGTCTGGGCGAACTGGCGCTGGTCCCCGGCGTGCCATGCCTGGCCGACGCCGGTGGCTTCGACCGGCACACCTTCCTGTGCGGTCAGTCGGGGTCAGGCAAGACGTACTCGCTCGGGGTGATTCTTGAGCGACTGCTGATCGAGACCGACCTGCGCCTGGTCGTGCTCGATCCCAACTCAGATTTCGTCTCCCTGGGACAGGTGCGCGCCGACGCTGACCCGGCACTGGCCGAGCGTTATGCGGGGGCGGCGCGCGGCGTCGCCGTCTATTCCGCGGGCGCCCCGGCGGCGCGGAGGCTGCGGCTGCACGTGCCCGAGATCGATCCGGCGATGCAGGCTGCCCTGCTCCGCCTGGACCCGGTGGATGACCGCGAGGAATACACCGCGCTAAGCGACATGCTGGCGAGCGGCAGGCCGCTCTCGCTTGAGGCGCTGACCGCAAGCAGCCATCCCGAGGCGCGCCGCCTCGGCCTGCGCGTCCGCAGCCTGGGCGTCGACCGCTTTTCGGTCTGGGCGCCGGGCGAGTCGGGTTCAGTCCTCGACGCGATCGGCGATCCGGGCACCCGCTGTGTCGTCGTTGACCTGGGCTCGCTGCCGACGCGCGAGGAGCAGGCGCTCGTTGCCGGAGCGGTGCTGGCCGACCTGTGGCGGCGGCGGCATGAGCGCAGTCCGGTACTGATCGTGATCGACGAGGCGCACAATGTCTGCCCCGCCGAGCCCGCAGACCAGCTCACCGCGATGGCAGCTGACCACGCCATACGTATCGCCGCCGAGGGCCGCAAGTTCGGGCTGTACCTGCTGGTGTCGACTCAGCGGCCGCAGAAGATACCCGAGAACGTCCTGTCGCAGGCCGACAACCTCGTGCTCATGCGAATCAACTCGCTCGCGGACGCGGCCTTTGCCGAGGCCGCGTTCTCGTTCGTCCCGCCGAGCCTGATCCAGCGGTCGGTCACCTTCCACCAGGGAGAAGGGCTGATCGCAGGGAAAATATCGCCTCAGCCCGCGCTGCTCCGCTTCGGCGCGCGCATCAGCCAGGAGGGCGGCGCCGACGTGCCCGCCACGTGGGCTGCGGCTCGCTGACGAACCTGGCCGTTTGCTGGATGTCACCTGAGCTATGACTGGATAGTCGCCGACCGGTTGCGAGATCGGCGCGGGGCGCTCCTCATCCACCGGGGGTGATGCCCTGATCTGATGCCAGCCAATGCTGAAGGCGTCCGCCCGCCGCTGCGTCGACGTCTTATCCGGGCGCAGTCCGGCTGACCAGCTGGCGATCACAGGGCACCCGGGCCGGCCTGCGGAGTAGGGCGCGGCCAATCATCTCTGGCGGATGATGCCCGGCGCCCGCCGTCGCGAAGACAGTAACGACCATGGGCGATCCTGAGGATGGTGTGGCATGACCAGTGGCGAGAACGGCAGGACTGGGCTGCAGCTAAAGGCCGGACCGCTGATGACCAGCGCAGCGCTGGTAGGAGTCGGCGGCGTGATCGTGATGGCCGGCGTGGCAGTCGGCAGCTCGCATCTGACGCTGGCTGTCCGGCAGTGGATCAGGGACATGGAAGTGCCGCCGAGCGAGCTCGCGAAGCTCAGGTGGGCGCAGGCGAAGACCGCAGCCACGGCCGCGGCCTCCGCCTGGCAGAACGGTCTCTCGGCCCATCTGGAAGGCGTCTCCTGACCTTTCTGGCGTCCGCGCTCAGCGCCCGCGGCTAGCCGCGGGCGCTGAGCCGTCCAGCATCGCGAACACCATCGGGATCGTCCTGATGGTGTTTCCTGCTGCCCGGATGGGCCGGCTCGGCAGCATGCCTCACCGTTGGCGGTCTGGTGGCACCTCGGGCCCGGAGTCAGGGTCAGGGTCCGGGTCATGGAGACGGCGTACCTCGAGTACCTGCACGCCGAACGTCTGCAGCCTGGCGAGAAGCCCGTGCAGGGCCGCCTGATCCCGCAGTGGGCCATGCAGGACCGTTTCGACGGGCTCCACTGAAGCGGTGAGCCGCTCGAAGTCAATCAAGGCCTCGGGCGGGAGAACCCCGATCACGCGGATCTCGTAGTTGGACGGAGGCAAAGTACCTCCAGCAGGTCGCGACGGACTGAACCATCCTCACGATCCTGCTTCCCGGCATCCAGCGCGCCATGCATCGCGGGTGGTTCCCGTCACCCTCGGGTGGTTTCCGTCACCCTGGTGAGTTTCACGAAGGGTGATGACATGTCACCCTCATCCGTGGGAGACAACATGTGGGCGAACGGGCTAGCCCTGTGCACGCAGTCATGCGCGCGCAGCGCTGAACGTTCGGTCGGTGTTCCGGGGGACCGACGAAGCTGAGGGTAGAGATGGTGACGAGCACTGGTGCACGCTCGGCGGGCCGCTCCAAGGGCCAGGCAAGTGGCGCTGAGGACCCTGTCCTGACCTCTAAGATCACCACCCCGAGCCTACCGAGCTGGGCGGTCAGCCGCCCGCAGATTGACAAGTTGATCGCGGACGGTGCGCGAGGCCCGCTGACTACCGTCACCGGCCCCCCCGGCTCCGGCAAGACCATGGCCATCGCATCGTGGGCCGCCGTCAACTCCGACCCGGCGACCCTGGTGTGGGTCACCCTCGATGACTACGACAACCGGCCGGAGGTCTTCTGGTCGTATGTGGTGGCCGCACTGCGGCGCGCTGGCATCGCGGCGCCGCGGCTCCGCTCGACCGGAGGCCGCGGGACTGTCGACCATGTATTCCTGCTGCGCCTCGCATCGGTGCTTGCTGCGCATGATCCGCCGGTGGTGGTGATCCTTGACGATCTCCATCTGCTGACCGAACAGGCCACGCTGGACGGGCTCACTTACGTGCTGAGGAATGCCACGCCCGGCATGCGTCTTGTGGTCTCCTCGCGGATGGACCCCCTGCTGCCCCTGCACCGATACCGGCTTGCCGGAGAGCTGACCGAGATCCGGGCCGATGACCTCGCCTTCAGCGTTCCCGAGTCGGCCCTGCTCATGGCCCGGCAAGGCATCACGCTGCCGGCGGACGCGCTTGATCGCATCGTTGGGCGGACAGAGGGCTGGGCGGCGGGGATCCGCCTGGCCGCGATCTCGCTGGACGGCCATCCCGACCCCGGGCAATTCGTTAAGGAACTCGACGCCGAGGAGAGCGCCGTCACCAGCTACCTGGTGGACGAGGTTCTGAACGCCCAGCCCCCAGCGCTCAGGGAACTGCTGCTTCGAACCAGCATCCTGGACAGCGTCAGCGCAGACATCGCCAACGAACTCGCGGATGCCGAGCCAGGCGCAGCTGGGTTCCCGGCCCTCGCGCGGACGAACGCGTTCGTCCGGCCGATCGGGCACGGGTGGTACCGCTATCACTCGCTGTTCGCCGCGGTGTTGCGCCTCAAGCTCCGGCGTGAGCACCCGGGCCAGGCTATGGAACTGCATCGGCGGGCCGCACAGTGGTACCGGCAGCACGGCTCGCTCAGCGAAGCCGTGCGGCACGCCGCAGAGTCGGGTGACTGGTGCCTCGCGGCCCGGATAGCCGTGGATGAGCTTGCGATCGGCCAGCTCATCGAGCCACCGGCCAATCGATCGCTCGCTGCAGAATTCCAGCGCATGCCCGGGGACGTAACCTGGACACAGCCCCAGCCCCTGCTCGTGACGGCGGCGCTCCAGCTCTCGGCCACCGAGGGCGTCCCCAGCTGCACGGCGCTAGACGCGGCGGAACAGCTCCTCGAGCGGCTTCCTGCTGACGACGAGATCCCGGCCCGGCTGGCCGCCGCGCTGATCCGGCTGGCTATTTCCCGCCGGGCTGCCGATCTCCATGCTGCGGCGGCCGCGGCCGCCGCAGCGCAGTCGCTGTTCGAGCAAATCCCTGAAAGGCTGGTCGTCCGGCATCCCGAGATTCGCGTCCAGGTCCTTTCCGGCCGCGGAGTAGCGGAACTTTGGGCGGGCCGTCTCGACGAGGCGGCTGCCACCTTCAGCTTGGCCGCTGCATCCGCTTCCGCCGCTCCCGATGGCATGTTCGCGCAGGCTGACTGCCTGGGCTACCTCGCCCTTGCGGAGGCCCTGCGCGGGCGGCTGAGCCATGCCGCCGAGCTGGCAGGCGAAGCAGCGGAAGCGGCCGACAGCAGCAACGGGCTTGCTGAGCCGGCCGGACCTGCCGCGAATATCGCCCTCGCATACGTGCATCTCGAACGCAACGAGCTTAGGCTGGCACACGACCAGCTGAGGCTGGCGGACGGCGCCCTGCGGATTGCTCCGGACAAGCTGGCGGGCGCTATCGCCTGCCTGGTTGCGGCGCGCTGCCTGCTGGCCGAAGGCGGAACCAGGGCGGCCCTGGAGATGGTCACCCGGGCACGAGGGGACTGGTCGCTCCCGCGCTGGCTGGAACGCAGGCTGACGCTCATCCAGTCCCGGGTCTACGCCGCAGCGGGGGAATCCCAGTCGGCCATTGACGTGGCGGAGCGCGCCGAGCCCCGCTCCGCGCTCGATGTGGCCGTCGCGCTCGCGCATGCGCGGCTGGCCGCAGGTGATCATCAGACTGCCGGGCGTGCACTCGCGGCCGCGGTGACCAGTCCCGGAGAGCCTCCCGAGCAGGTACGCCTGGAGGGATGTCTGATGGATGCCCGGCTCAGTTACGGTGCCGGGGACGGAGTACGAGGCCGGCGGTCGCTCGAACAAGCGCTGCGGCTAGGTAAACCTGAGCGGCTCCGGCTGGCGTTCGCCCTTGAGCGAGCCTGGATCCGGCCGGTGCTGCGACGTGATCCTGAGCTGGCGCACGCCTACCGGGATTTGCTGGAGCCCGGCCGGATGACCAGCAGTTCGCTCCCGGTCCGGCGATCCGATACGGGCCAGCCCGAGCCGGTGATCGTCGAGCAACTCAGCGAGCGCGAGAGTGAGGTGCTCAAGCACCTGTCGGGCATGCTCAGCACCGCCGAAATCGCTGCCGAGATGTATATCTCGGTGAACACTGTCAAGACGCACCTCAGAAGCATCTACCGCAAACTGTCGGCGCGTCACCGCGGTGAGGCGGTCCGGCGCGCGCGGCAGCTCGAGCTGATCTGATCCGGCCACCCGGCGCGTCACCGGATGCCGGTCTCGCGGCCCTTCGTGATGGCGTCGTGCCGGGTAGATACGCCAAGTTTACGGTAGATTGAACGGGTATGGGTCTTGATGGTGTTCTGCGACAGATGCAGCTCCTTCCCGATCTCGCGGAGCGAGAGTGTTCCCTCGAGCAGACGGAGCACCGCCATCTCGCGTTCGGTGAGCGGATCCGCGAGTGAAATCACCTGCGGCGTCCTCGTCGCGACCCGTCGTTCAAGCTGCTCCAGCCGGGCCAGCTGAGCGTCGGCGCCGCCGGGGAGCGCGGTCAATATGTCTCTGGCCTCGTCGAGAAGCGCCGCCGCTTCGTGACGGTCGCCAATGTCAAGCAGCAGCGGCGCCAGCCTGAGCAGCGCTTCGAGCGTGGGCCACGGGCTCAGCCCAGGCCATCGCCGACGTGACCGGAGCGCGTGCTTGAGTTCGCTGCGAGCCTCCTCATGCCGCCCCTCCAGCGCATAAACGGCACCGATGGCCGTGTGGGTCAGGGAATTCTGCGGAGTGTTGCTAAGGCCGCCTTCGTCCGCGACGAGCTGAGCTGCGCTCGCAAGCTCCCTGGCTTGCTCGAGCCTGCCGTCGTCGGTCGCCACGAGGGACGCGGCGAAGAAGGCCACCAGCCGCACGAGCGGGAAGGAGGGCTCGCTCATTAGTGCCTTCATGAGCGGCTCAGCGGCCCCGGGCTCTCCGGACAGGTACTGGCTGAATCCGAACGCGGTCCGCGCCGGCGCGTACCAGGGGGACATCGGGTCGGGTTCCAGCTCGACAGCCCTGGCCGCTGATTCCCGCATGGCCCGGATGCCGTCGAATCCAAAGAGGCCGCCGAGCAGTGCGGCGGAGAATTCCAGCGACGGCATGCCATCAGGAAGAGGACCGTCATGCCCTCCTGACCTGACGACGTGCACCCAGTGCCGCACGGACTCCGGCTCACCGGAGAGGGCGGCCAGCCACGCTGCGCTGTGCGCCGCCAGTGGATGGGCGGCAATCCGGTCGTCACCGAGCGAGCGCATCCATCCCAGGACCGTCGCCGCCCGGCCGGAGTCAACGTAGGCGAACCAGTGATGAGCGATGAGGTCGACGGCCCCGGCGGTGTCGCCGCCGGCGAGCGCGTGACCGATCGCCTCGTCCGTCGACCCGGACAGCCGGTACCAGGCGCTCGCGCGTGCGTGCAAGGTCGGCCCGATGTCCGGCTCGGTCCTGGCCAGCTGGCTTCGAAGCGCTTGCGCGAAGAGATGGTGATAGCGGTACCACTGCCGATTGTCATCAAGAGGCACGAGGAAGAGGTTCTCCCGCTCGAGGACGTCGATGATCTCCGCCGCGTTGGCAGAGCCGACGACGGCGTCGCACAGCGGCGCGCAGAACCGGCCGAGAATGGCTGTGCGCGCGAGGAACTGGCGGATCTCGCCCGGCTGGCGGCTGAGTACCTCCTCGGCGAGATAGTCAACGATGAACCGGTTGTCGCCAGTGAACTGGCGGATGAAAGCGCTCGGAGAGGGGTCATCGCCAAGGGAGAGCGCCGCGAGGTACAGGCCGGCCGGCCACCCTTCGGTGCGTTCGAGGAGAACAGCCAGGTCGGACTCGCTGAGCTCGACGCCGGAGACATTGTGCACAAGGGCCGCGGCCTCCGCCGGGGCGAATCGCAGCTCGGGCACCCGGATCTCGGCCATCTCGCCGGCCGCCCGCAAGCGCCCAATCGGCAGCGGCGGATCAGCCCGCGTTATCAGCACGATCTCGGCGGTCGGCGGGAGATGATCCAGCAGGAAGGCCATCTGGTCGTGGCAGCTGCCTTCGGTGATTACGTGATAGTCGTCAAGCACGAGAACGACCGGTGCCGGAAGTCTGGCCAGCTCGTTGACCAGGACCGGCATGGCCGTTCCGGTAATGTCGCGGGCCTGGGCCCGAAGGGCCCGGAGTATTTCGTCGCCGTCGAGTTCAGGGCAAGCCCGCTGCAAAGAGTGCGCGATATGCGACCACAGCCTGCCGGGGTCGTTGTCACCGCGGTCGAGGGAGACCCAAGCGAACGCCCGGTGCTCCGTCGCGCTGGCCCGCCACTGTGCCACCAGAGTGGTCTTGCCGAAACCTGCCGGAGCGCCGACGAGAACGAGCTTCGTCGCAGTCCGCGCCAGGTAACTCGTGAGTTCGGGGCGCTCCACCCACCCCTTGCGCAAGCCGGGGGCATGGAGCTTGGTCTCCACGGGCACGTCGGGACGCACGCTTGACGGCGGCCCGGGCATCCCCCCCAGTCCGCGGTGGCCCCGCTGAGCTGGGACGTTCACCTTGCCATCTTGCGCCCCTTTGCCCCGCCTGGCCAGGCTTTAGCGCCCGTGACCTGAAGGAACGCACCTGCGGGCCAGATCACCCGTAGCGGGTGGTGCGCGGCGTTTGCCCAACTTGATGGACTGACCGCACTCGGACTTTCACCGGTATAAGAGAAATGAGGGCGTAATGGCTGACCTGATCGCGATCGGATACCCCGACGAGACCACCGCCGAAGCCGCCGCCGATGAGGCGCGGCAGCTCGCCAGGGACCTCATCATCGAGCCCGATGCGATCGCTGTGATCGTGCGGGACGCCAAGGGCGACTACCACGTGCACACCCACCACCACATGGTGGGCCGCGGGGCGACCTGGGGCATGTTCTGGGGACTGCTGTTCGGCGTCCTGTTCTTCGTCCCGGTCATCGGGGTAGCCGTCGGAGCCGGGCTGGGCGCGCTGATGGGCAAGGTCACCAAGTCCGGCATCGATGCGCAGTTCCAGGAGCAGGTCCGCGGCATGCTGAAGCCGGGTACCTCGGCACTGTTCCTCATGGTGGAAAAGGTGACGCCGGACAAGGCCGTCGAGGCGATGAGCAAGTACGGCGGCACGGTGCTGAAGACTTCCCTGTCGAAGGACGGCGAGAAGGAACTCCAGGACGCCTTGCACGGCGGAAGTGCCGCATAACGCGCCTGCCAGCACGGACCGGCGGGCCGCGGGGAACGTGACCTTACGGGGGGTCATGATGCGGGCATCGCCTGCCCGGCGGCCCGGCGGCAGCGGTGGCCGTGCCGGACTGCCCAGACTGGGCGGCCGGTACGGCCTGCTGCTGCTCGTGCTGATCTCGACCTATCTGCTCTCGTCGTTCAGCATCTCGGCGGCTGGTGACCTTCAGGTCCTTCTCTTCCTGGCGGTACTGCTGCTCGCCCTCCGCACGTCGCCGTTCTCCCGCCGGTGGATGATGGTCGTGGGCGCTGTCGCGCTCATCGGCTCGGCCGCTGCGGTCGGTGCGTCGCTCACCGGCACCGACACAGGCGAGGGCGCGTCAGAGCTCTGGAAGGGCCTGGTGCTGCTGCTAACCGCGGTGCTCATCGTCCGCCGCGTCCTGGCCCGGCCCACCGTCACCCTGCAGAGCATCTACGGCGCCCTGAGCGCCTACATCGTCATCGGGCTGATGTTCGCCGCCTTTTACGCAGCGATCGATCACCTCGGCGCGGGGCACTTCTTCGCCAACGGGGAGCGCGCGAACACCCAGACGTTCCAGTACTTCAGTTTCACTACACTCACCACGCTCGGGTACGGCGACTTCACCGCCTTGGGCAACGGCGGACGCGCGCTCGCCGTCATGGAAGCGCTGACCGGCCAGGTGTTCCTGGCCACCCTGGTGGCGCGCCTCGTCGCCGCCTTCCGGGCGACGCCCGAGCAAGCCCCGCCGGCCAGGCGCCCGCGCTGGCCGCCCAGCTCCGTCCGGCACCGTACCAGCACGTCCTACCGCAGGAAACCAGCCGGCGACGG
>Ga0208488_1000063_pt1 | contig 12257 bp, 9 predicted proteins | sample MicForSoiSWNC1_O_FD_187994 | JGI IMG/M metagenome (GOLD analysis project Ga0208488, IMG submission 187994) | Forest soil microbial communities from Harvard Forest Long Term Ecological Research site in Petersham, Massachusetts, USA - MetaG HF001... | ecosystem: Environmental > Terrestrial > Soil >... | reverse complement strand
CGTTCGGGGTCACCATCGCGTTGCGCCGACAAGTGCTCGCGAGCATCGGCGGGTTCGGCGCCATCGCGAATCAGCTCGCAGACGATTATCGCCTGGGCCAGCTCACCCGGGCGCGCGGCTTGCGCACGGTACTGTCCGCCGTGGTGGTCGACACGTGCGTCGATGAGCCGAGCTTCGGCGGCCTGGTGCGCCACGAGTTGCGCTGGCTGCGCACCATCCGCACGGTGCGTCCGTTCGGCTATGGGCTGTCGTTCATCACGTTCAGCGTGCCCGTCGCCTGGCTCGGTTGCGCGATCTCGCACGGCGCGTGGCCCGCGATCGTGCTGCTTGCCGTCACCGCCCTCGGCAGGATCGTGCTGCATCTTCGCGTGCGCAGCACGGCCTCGGGCATCGCGCGCGATTTCGCGGTGCTGCCTCTGCGGGAGGCGCTCAGCCTGTTGCTATGGGCTTGGGGATTCGTCACCCGTCGAGTGCATTGGCGCGATGACCGCTTGCGCGTGACCAGCGACGGCTCGGTGCAGCCGGTGGTCAGAATCACCCAATGACAACGGCCGCGCTGTGAGCGGCGCCGCGGCAGCGCTGATCGTCACGGCGGACGACTTCGGGGCCGCTGTCGAAGTCAACGAGGCCGTGGAGGCTGCGCACCGCACCGGTATTCTGACTGCGGCGAGCTTGATGGTGAGCGGGGCCGCGGCCGACGATGCGGTCGCGCGCGCGCGCCGCAACCCCAACTTGCGGGTGGGCTTGCATCTGGTGCTGGTCGAGGGCCGGCCGGTGCTGCCGCCCGAATCCGTCGCGCGGCTGGTGGATGCGAACGGAGCGTTCCGCTGCGACATGGCGGCGATGGGCGCGCTGTTTGCGGCGAGCGCTGCGGCTCGCCGGCAACTCGCCGCCGAGATCGCTGCGCAGTTCGAGGCTTTTCGTGCCACGGGCCTCGCGCTCGATCATTGCAATGCTCACAAGCACTATCACCTGCATCCGCTCATCGGCGGCCTGATCGCGAGCATCGGACGCAATTACGGATTACGTGCCGCGCGCGTGCCGCTCGAGCCCGCCGCGATCCTGCGCAAAATCGAGCCGAATACCCCGCGCATGCCCGCGCTCGCCCTTGCGCCCTGGGTGCTCTTGCTGCGGCGGCGTTTTCGAGCCGCGGGGCTCCTCACTTGCGACCGCGTGTTCGGCTTGCAGTGGTCCGGCGGGATGACACGTGATCGGCTGTGCGGCCTCATCGCGCATCTGCCCCCGGGACTCTCCGAGATTTATCTGCACCCTGCCACCGCTCCTTACCCGGGGTGCGCGCCCGGGTATCGCTATCGCGAGGAGCTCGAGGCGCTGACCTCCCTCGAGGTCGCGGCGGCCTGCCGTGAGCGCTCGCTGCGACTCGGCGGCTTCGCAGATTTCGTGAACCCGCAGACGCAGGCGCCCTCTCTGCATCGCGCGGCTTGAGGGGCGCGGCGTGAAGTGGCGCGTCGCCCTCGTCGCGGCTCTAGGGCTCTGCCTCGCTCTTTACGTCGTCATTCACATCGGCTTTGGCACGGTCCTCTCCGCCGTGGGTCGGGTCGGCCTCGGCGGATTCGGCTTGCTGTGCGTGTACGGCCTCGCGATGTCTCCGCTACTCGCGGCGGCGTGGTTCGTGCTGCTGCCTCGCAACGGCGGCAAGTATTTCGGTGTGTTCGTCTGGGCGAGACTGGTGCGGGAGGCGGCCAGCGACCTCCTGCCCTTCTCGAGCATCGGCGGCATCGCGCTCGGCGCGCGCGCGGCCATCCTGCATCGCGTGCCCGCACCCCTCGCCTTTGCCTCGACCATCGTCGATGTGACCACGGAACTGCTCGCGCAAATTGCCTTCATCGCACTCGGCCTCGCGATTGTGAGCAAGCGCGCTCCGCCGACGCCGTTCTCGGCTTCGCTCGATAGGTTCGTCCTGATCGGGCTCGCACTCGCGATCATCGCCGGCGCCGTGCTGCTCGCCCTGCAGCGCTACGGACACCGCCTCACCGCACAGATCGCTGCGCGCCTTCTGCCGCGAGCCGCAGCGCAGACGGCCGCCGTAGGCGCAATGCTCGATGCCATTCACGCGACGCGCGCGCGCGTGGCGCTTTCCTGCGCAGTGCATCTTCTCGCCTGGATCGCGAGCGGCACGTTCACGTGGATCGCTTTCCGGCTGATGGGCGCGCACGTCGATTTTTTGTTCGCGATCGCGGTCGAGGCCTTCGTCGCCGCGGTGCGCAGTGCGGCGGTGGTCGTGCCGAACGGCCTCGGCGTACAGGAAGCGACCTACGCCCTGCTCGCGCCGCTGTTAGGCGTCGGCGCGGAATTCGGGCTTGCGGTTTCCTTGCTGAAGCGGGCGCGCGACATCGTGCTCGGCGTGCCCATTCTCCTCATCTCGCAGGCCGTGGAGGGCCGCCGCATGCTCGCCGGTGCCGAGGTCATCGACCCGGAATGAGGCCGCGCTCGCGAAACCATCCCACTGCGTCTGCGAATGCCTCCACCGGCGGCCGCCATGCGTAGCCGAGCTCGCGCTGCGCCTTGGCGCTCGAGAAGAACATGCGCTTGCGCGACATGCGCACGCCCTCCAACGTGACGCGGCCCGCGCGCCCCGACACGCGCGAAAACGCTTCCGCGAGATAGGCGATGGGCAGCACCGCCGCGTAAGGCAGGCGCACGCGCGGCGGGTCGCGGCCCACGAGGCGCGCGATCTCCGCGAGTATCTCCCGCAACGTCATGTCCTTCCCGCCGAGGATGTAGCGCTCACCCACGACGCCGCGCTCGAAGGCGAGCAGGTGTCCGCGAGCGACGTCGTCGACGTGCACGATGTTGAGCCCGGTATCGACATACGCGGGCATCCGGCCGCACGCCGCATCGAGCATGACTTGACCGGTGGGCGTCGGCTTCACGTCTCCCGGCCCGACCGGCGTCGAAGGGTTGACGATGATCACCGGCAGTCCTGCGCGCGCCGCATCGAGAACCGTGCGCTCGGCGAGGAACTTCGATCGCTTGTAATGCCCGATCATGGCATCGAGCGCAACCGGCGTCGCCTCATCGCCGGGTGTGCCGTCGACCGGTATGCCCATCGTCGCGACGCTTGAGGTGTAGATGCTGCGCTCGACGCCTGCGCGCCGCGCCGCCGCCAGGATATTGCGCGTTCCCTCGACATTGGTCCGATAGAGCTGCTGCGGGTCGCGTGCGCCGAGCCGATAGTCCGCGGCGACGTGAAACAGCGCGCGGCAATCGGCGATCGCCGGCTCGAGCGAGGCCGGATCGTTGAGGTCGCCGACGGCAATCTCGAGCGACAGGCTCTCGAGATTGCTGCGGTCGGAACCCGCGCGTGCCAGCGCCCGCACCTGCCAGCCGTCGCGCAGCAACGCCCGTGCCACCGCGGCGCCCACGAAGCCCGTGGCGCCCGTGACCAACGCTTTCACGCCGGGCTCGCCGCGGAAGTGGCACGGCTCGACGGTGGCTCGAGCTTGCCCAGGGAGGCGACCGCCCGCAGCGAACGCAACGCCACGCGGTAGCGTCGCGCCAGGCGCAGGAGCGATGCAATCTCCAGGGGAGAGCGCAGCAGACCGAGGATCAGCCGGCCGGTGCGCAACTTCCCCGCGCGGCTCGCTCCCGCCACCGTCTGCGGAATGCCATCGCATGCGGTATCGACGATCACGCGCACGGCGATGAAAGGCACGCCGTGGGCCGCGGCCACTTGCGCGACCGCCGAGCTTTCCATGTCGACGGCGCAGGCGCCCGTCGCGCGGCGCGCGGCACTCTTCTCGGCCGGGGTCTCGAGCGCGTACTCGGTCGTGAGCAACGCGTCATTGCCGACGCGGCGGCCGGAGGGGACGGAGGACGAGAGGGACTCCTGCCAGGATCGCGCCGTCGAGAGACGGCTGCCGTCCGCGGCGATGACCTCACGCGGCACGCACACGGCGCCCGCCTCGAGGTCGGGATCGAGGCCCCCGGCCAATCCCCAGCTCACGAGCGAGGTGGCGCCGGCGTCGATGAGGCGCAGCGCCGCACTACGCGCCGCCTTGGGTCCCATGCCGCTGATGGCCAAGAGGTTGCCGTCCGCGAGCACCGCCCATCCCTCGCCCTGCGGTCGAGCCGGACCGAGCACGCGCGCCTCCGCGGCCAGCGCCGCGACGACGCCCGCCGCATTCAATGGGCCGTCCCGGCCCGGGTCAACGTGCGGTAGCTGGCCAGCGCCCAGAGCGGGAAGTAGCCGCAGTAGCCGTGATACTTCAGGTAGAAAACGCGCGGGAACCCCGGTGCGGTGAACGTCGCATCACCCCACAAACCGCCCGGCTCCTGAGTGCGCAACAAATGATTCACCGCGCGGCGCGCGGCATCGGAGTGCGCTTCACCCGCCGCCAGCAGGCCAAGCAACGCCCAGGCCGTCTGATACGGGGTGCTTGCGACCCGGCGCGCGCGCCCGCCTTTCAAGTAGCTGTCGTTGGTCTCGCCCCATCCACCATCCGAATTTTGCCGCGCGAGCAGCCAATCCACGGCGCGGCGCACCGCCGGATCGTCCGCGGGGACCCGCGCCTGCGCGAGCGCCGTGAGCACCGACCAGGTGCCGTAGACGTAGTTCGTACCCCAGCGTCCGAACCACGAGCCGTCCGGCTCCTGCTCGGCACGCAAATAGGCGATCGCGCGCTCGAGCACGGCACCATCCTGCGGGCGGCCGATGAGTCCGAGCGCCGTCACCACGCGCCCGGTCACATCGCTGGTTGGCGGGTCGAGCAGCGCGCCATGATCGGCGAAGGGAATCTTGTTGAGGTAGTAAGAGGTGTTGTCGGCATCGAACGCGGCGAACCCGCCGTTCTTGCTCTGCATCCCGGCCAGCCAATCGAGCGCGCGGGATACGCTCTCCGTGTACTCGGCGGCGTTGGGCGCTTGATGCATGGCCCAGGCGACCACGGCGGTATCGTCCAGATCGGGGTAGTAGTCGTTGGCGAACTGAAACGCCCAGCCGCCGCCCTTGAGCTGCGGCCGATCGACACGCCAGTCGCCGGGCTCATCGAGCAGCTGCTCGTCCTTGAGCCAGTCGAGGGCCTCGGTCGCGGCATTGAGCGCGGCCTCATCCCCCACCTCTTGCATGGCGCGGGCGGTCAACGCCGTGTCCCATACCGGCGAGACGCAGGGCTGGCAATAGGCGCTCGTCGGTCCGATCACCAAGAGCTTATGCAGCGCACGCTTCGCGGTGACGAGCCGCGGATCGTCGGCCGGGTAGCCGAGAATGGTCATCACTTCGACCGCATTGACCATGGCCGGGAAAATCGCTCCGAGGCCATCCTCACCGTTCAAGCGTTCGAGCATCCACTCCTCGGCCCGCTTCGTGGCACGCTCGCGCATGGCGCTCGGGACGAGCGGATCGAGCCGGCGGCCGATGCGCTCGACCACGAGCATCACCCGGCCGAGCAGCCCGCCGAGCTTTTTGCTGTCGCGGAAGTAATCGCGCTCCTTTTCCGCGGGCGTGGTGAAGAGCTCCCGGATGTGCACGTCGCGCGGGTTCCTGGCGCGCGGCTTGCGCGTGCACAGCACGAACAGCGGCACCATGACCGTGCGCGACCAGTACGAGACCTTGTCGAGATGGAAGAAGAACCACTTCGGCAGCAGCATGATCTCGACGGGGATGTAGGGCACGCCGCGCCAGGGGAGCTGGCCGAACAAGGCCAGCGCGATACGCGTGAAAACGTTCGACCGCGCCGCGCCGCCGCGCTCGAGAATCGCGGCACGCGCACGCGCCATGTGCGGCGCATTGACGTCGTCGCCGGCGAGCTTGAGCGCATAGTAGGCCTTCACCGTGCAGCTCATGTTGAATTCGCCGGCCTGGTAGAGCGGCCACCCGCCGTTCGACATCTGATGCGCACGCAGATACGCCGCGATCTTGGTCTCGAGTCCGGCATCGATCTCGTCGAGGAAGTGCATCATCATGATGTACTCCGCCGGGATGGTGCAGTCCGCTTCGAGCTCGAACAGCCAGTAGCCTTCGTCCGCCTGCCGCCCGATCATCGCGTCGCGCGCGCTGGCGATGGCTCGATCGAGGAGCGTCGAGACCGTCTTGGTCAGGGTCAGCGCGACGACATCGCCGCGTGCGGGACCGGGGACCGGGACGGGCGAGGGTTTCTCTGCGATGCGGCTCATGTGCCGGAGCTCCCGTAGGAGCGGCGGCGCACCGGCTCCGCCCCATGGACCGCTGCAAACTCATCGATCGCCCTGTTCTCGAGGTCGACCCTCTCGAGATCGGCTCGAGCAGGCTGCGGCCGACGCACCTCGGGAAGCCGGGCGAGCGGCAGCCCGCGAGCGGCCCGGGCGAATAAACGCCGCAGCAGCCAGTCGTTGCGAACCGAAAGATTCGCGAAAAAGCGCGTCCAAGACACCGCGGAGCGCGAGATCTTGACCTGGGCGCCGGCGGTGAAACCGGGATTATTATGAATTTTTTGCAATGTAAGCACGGCCAGTCCAATAGCCCATAAACAGAAACGTCGGATCCCGGTCTCGGTGGACGGGATGAATAATGTGTAATCCAGGGCATTGCGCAGGTGGGCATGCGCCACACCGATCAGCTCGCGCATACCGGCGTCGAAGCCGGGGCCGGCGGTCTCGGGGGAAAGGCCCGCCAGATCCACGTGGTAAGGGGCGAAAACCTCTCGCGGCAGCCAGCAAGCGCCGCGGCTGCGATCCTCCCACACATCCTTCAGGATATTGGTCATTTGCAGGCCCTGCGCGAAAGACACGGCAAGCCTGGAAAGCTGCGGGCGATTCTGCGCAATGTCCGGCGAGTACTCGCAGAACAGCTCCGTCAGCATGTCGCCGACGACCCCGGCCACGTAATAGCAATATTCGTCCAGATCCGTGCGGCGGGACAGGCCCTCGAGACTCGTTGCCGACTGAAAACGCGGCATCCCATAGCACATCAGATCGACGCATCGCTGGATCGCCGAGCGCTGCGGCGGCGACAGCGAAGCGGTGACCTGCAGCACCCGGGCCATGTTCACGATGAGGTCGCGCTCGGTCTCGAGGGTGCGGCTGGAAAGGCGTTTCTCGATGTCGCCGGCGAGTGTCGCGGCCTCGCCGCGGCCGCCCACGACGGCTTTGAAGCGCTCGAGGAGCGCGAGCGTCTCCGCGGGCGAGAGGGCCGGCTCGTCCTCGATGGTGTCCGCAATGCGACACAGCAAATAGGCATTCGTCACCGCCACCTTCAGTCGCGGCGGGAGCTGCGGAATAGTCAGCGCGAAGGTTCGCGAGACGTGCGGAAGGACCTGGTCTTGATAACCTTCGTCGGTAATGCCGGAATGCATAAGAGCAGTATCTCGGAAAGTCAGCGCAATGACACCTGTGGGCAATAGGTGTGGCGCCGAGTACCCACAACCATCCTGAGGGAAGCTGCCTTAACCCACCCGTAACTATAGCGGGTGGGACCGCGCCGCCGCAACGTCACCTTCACGACGGTGGCGCTTGTGCGACAATAGGACCCCAGTCTGATACCGGCCGGGGACGCTGCTGGTATAAACTGGTAGAAATGATCCCTCCCCCCAATACTTACCCCCTGCTCGAATCCATCCATGTGCCTGAGGATTTGCGGCGCTTGCCGGCCTCCAAGCTGACCGCCGTGGCGGAAGAGTTGCGGCAGTTCCTGATTCAGAGCGTCTCGACCCGCGGTGGCCACTTCGCCGCAGGCTTGGGCACGGTCGAGCTGACCGTGGCGCTGCATTACATTTTCAATACGCCCCACGACCGGCTGGTGTGGGACGTCGGCCATCAAGCGTACCCGCACAAGGTGCTCACCGGTCGCCGCGAGCGGCTGCACACCATCAAGCAGGATGGCGGCCTCGCACCCTTTCCGAGCCGCAGCGAGAGTGCCTACGACACGTTCGGCGTCGGTCACTCGAGCACTTCGATCAGTGCCGCCCTCGGCATGGCGGTCGCGTCGGCGAAACGCGGCGAAGATCGCCGCGCGGTGGCGATCATCGGCGACGGCGCGCTCACTGCGGGAATGGCGTTCGAGGCGCTGAATCACGCAGGATCGCTGTCGACGGATTTGCTGATCATCCTGAACGACAACGACATGTCGATCTCCGAGAACGTGGGCGCCCTCTCCAACTACCTGGCGCGCGCGCTCTCCGGTCGCATGTACGCGCAGCTGCGCGAAGGCGGCAAGAAAGTACTGCGGCAGATGCCGACGGTGTGGGAGCTCGCCCGCCGCTCCGAGGAGCACTTGAAGGGCATGGTGCTGCCCGGCACGCTGTTCGAGGAGATGGGGTTCAATTACATAGGACCCGTGGACGGCCACGACGTGAGGGCGCTGGTCAGCACACTCGGCAACGTAAAGAAGCTGCGCGGGCCCCAGTTCCTGCACGTCGTGACGCGCAAGGGCAAGGGCTATGGTCCTGCAGAGGCGGACCCGATCAAATGGCACGGCCCGGGTCCGTTCGACCCGGCGAGCGGCAAGATCTTCAAGGAAGCAAGCTCAGGTCCCACCTATTCGCAGGTGTTCGGACAATGGCTATGCGACATGGCGGAGCGCGAGCCGAAAATCATCGGCGTCACACCGGCCATGCGCGAAGGCTCCGGCCTCGTCGAGTACTCCAAGCGCTTTCCCGACCGCTACTTCGATGTGGCCATCGCGGAGCAACACGCCGTCACTTTCGCGGCGGGCCTTGCTGCCGAAGGCTTTATTCCGATCGTCGCCATTTATTCGACGTTCTTGCAGCGCGCCTACGATCAGCTCATCCACGATGTGGCATTGCAGAAGCTGCCCGTGGTGTTCGCGCTGGATCGTGCGGGCCTGGTCGGTAGCGATGGTGCCACGCATCAGGGCAGCTATGATCTGAGCTTTCTGCGCTGCATTCCGAACATGGTGATCATGGCGCCGGCCGACGAGAACGAATGCCGCCAGATGCTCTACACAGGCACCACGCTGGCGGTGCCCTCGGCCGTGCGTTACCCGCGCGGTGCCGGCCCGGGCGTACCGCTCGTCGCCGAGATGACCGCACTGCCGATCGGGCGCGCGCAGTACCGCCGCGAAGGACGCAGCGGGCTCGCCATTCTCGCCTTCGGCGCGCTGGTGGAATCGGCTCGCAAGGTGGCCGATCGGCTCGACGCCACGCTCGTCAACATGCGCTTCATCAAGCCGCTGGATGAAGAGCTCGTCGTCGAGATCGCCAAGCGGCATCGCGCGATCGTGACGATCGAAGAGAACGCCGTGATGGGCGGCGCCGGCTCTGCGGTCGGTGAGGTGCTCGCGGCCCACGGCGTGCTGGTGCCCCTGTTGCAGGTGGGCATACCGGACCGGTTCATCGAGCACGGCTCGCGCGACACCTGTCTCGCCGCGGCCGGCCTGGATCTTGCGGGAATCAGCGCGAGTGTCGAGCGCTGGTGGACGGTCGAGAACCCGGAGCGGGTTCGGTCGGTCCGAAGCGTCTGACGTCCGCTGCGCGGCGGGTTGCGCCTCGCTCCCCGGGCGGCGAAAATACACGATGGAATTGCGAGAGAAAGCACCATGAAAACCTTGTTCCTCCACCCGCCCTCATTCGACGGATTCGACGGCGGCGCGGGCTCGCGATATCAAGCGAAACGCGAGATTCGCTCGTTCTGGTATCCCACCTGGCTCGCGCAGCCCGCCGCCCTCGTCCCGGGCAGCAAGCTGATCGATGCGCCCGCGGACGGCACACCGATCGAGGACGTGCTCGCCGTGGCGAAGGACTACGACCTGGTGATCATGCACACGAGCGCACCGTCGTTTCTCAAGGACGGGCGCGTCGCGGAGCTGCTCAAGGAAGCGAACCCGAAGCTCCTAGTCGGCATGGTGGGCGCGCAAGTGGCCGTCGATCCGGCGGGCTCGCTCGCTGCCTCGAAAGCCGTCGACTTCGTCGCGCGCGAGGAATTCGACTACACCTGCAAGGACGTGGCCGACGGCCTCCCCCTCGACGGCATCGCGGGCTTGAGCTTCAGGCGCCCGGACGGGAGCCTGCAGCACAATCCGCCGCGGCCCATGATCGAGGATATGGATGCCCTGCCCTGGGTGGCGCCGGTGTATCTGCGCGATCTGAAAATCGAGAATTACTTCATCGGCTATCTGAAGCATCCCTACGTCTCCGTCTACACCGGCCGGGGCTGCCGTTCCAAGTGCACCTTCTGCCTGTGGCCGCAGACCGTAGGCGGCCACCGCTACCGCGTGCGCAGTCCGCAAAACGTCATCGACGAGGTGCGCTGGATCAAAGAGCACATGCCGCAGGTGAAGGAGATCTTTTTCGACGACGACACGTTCACCGATTTCCGTCCGCGCGCCGAGGAGATCGCCCGCGGCTTAGGCAAGCTCGGCGTGACCTGGTCCTGCAACGCCAAGGCGAATGTGCCCTACCAGACGCTCAAGATCATGAAGGATAACGGCCTGCGGCTGCTCCTGGTCGGCTACGAGTCCGGCAACGATCAGATCCTGCACAACATCCGCAAGGGTCTGCGCACCGACATCGCACGGCGGTTCACGGCGGATTGCCGCAAGCTCGGCATCGCCATCCACGGCACGTTCATTCTCGGCCTCCCCGGCGAAACGAAGGAGACGATCCGCGAGACCATCGAGTATGCGGTGGACATCAATCCGCACACCATCCAGGTCTCGCTGGCGGCGCCTTACCCCGGCACGGAGCTCTACAAGCAGGCCGTCGACAACGGCTGGCTCACCGAGACCGATGCAGCCAAGCTCGTCAACAATCAGGGCGTGCAACTCTCGCCCCTGAGCTACCCGGGCCTGAACGCCGAGGAGATCTACAAGTCGGTGGAGGTCTTCTACCGGCGTTTCTATTTCCGGCCGCGCAAGATCATCGAGATGACATCGGAGATGGTGAGGAGCTGGGAGATGATGAAGCGGCGCCTGCGCGAAGGCGTCGAATTCTTCCGCTTCCTGCACGCGCGCGAGGCTTGATGGGCCGCCGGGCCGGCCCGCGCAGGCCGCCCTCACACCCTGAAGCGATACTCCGTTCCGGGCTTGCGCTCGACGTCGGGCGGAAAATTCGCGCGCTTGTCGGCGAAGTACTGCGCGCGATGATCACCGTAGGATTTCGCGTTGTACGTCAGATAGAGGATGCGCCGCGCACTGTCGGTCGCGTTGGCCTTCGAGGCGTGCGGCACGTAGCTGTCGAAGAACAGCACATCGCCGGGCGCGCAGGGCACCGCAATGGTGGGATATCCTGCCATCTGTGAGCCGGTGAGCGGCTTCCACTCCTCGCCGATCAAGCCGGCGGCGCGCGGTGCATCGGCGATCTCCAGACATCCGTTGGCGAGCGTCGCAGCATCGATCGAGACCAGCGCGGTCACGAACAACGGCGCATAGACCGACCATCCGGCCTGCTGGTCCTGATGCGCCTCGAAGCCGGCGCCTCCCGCTTTCTTGAAATTGATCTTGTCCTTGAACAGCACCGCGGGCTCGTTTATCAGCGCCTCGATTGCGCTCTGCAGCCGTCCCCGCACCAGCTCCCCGAACCCGGTGTGAAACTCGCAAAAGTTCTCGATTCTCTGCACCAGCCGCACCGACGGATCGTCGAGCTTCGGCTCGTGGTACACCATCTCGACCCCGGGCCGCTCGGGACGGCGCTCGAGCTCCTCCACCCAGGAGGCGATCTGCGCCGTTTGCGCCGTTGAAAAGAAGCCCGGCACCGCGACCCAGGCTTTGCTCGCATAGTGAGCGAGCTGCTCCGGGGTCAACAGCGCCGCCGCCCGGCGGGGGCTAAGAGTCTCGCTGCTGTGAGGTGCGCTCGAGGTCATGGTTGGGATTATATCGAGAGTACCGGCGGCCGAGCTGCATTTACTTTGCCCCGGGATGCTCCAATACTTCGGCTCATGGGCTCATCGCGCGTCTTCGCTTGGATCCCGGTCTCATCTCGCCTTTTGACCCTGCGCAAGCAGATCGTCGACATTCCAAGCGTCGCAACCGACGGCGCCGTCATCGCGTGCGCCCTCGTCTCGCTGGCCCTCTGGATCGGCCTCGACTATCGGCGCGCGGGTGCGGGTGCCCGGTTCGAGCCGACGGCCCTCGCCATTATCGCGCTGTATGCCTGCGCGGTGCTCGGCGTCGCGTTCGCCCTGGCGCGGAGCTTGCGGCCGAGGGCCCATTTCCGTTGCGTTCTATTCATCGTGGTCGCTCTGCTGCCGGTTGTGATCGCCGCGGGATTCATCATCGATGTGCATTGGGAGCGGGCGGCTGCGCGGGTAGCCTGTGGACTCGTGGTTCTGTACGGCCTTGCCTACTTGGCAAACGCCATGCGCTT
>Ga0208488_1000062_pt1 | contig 12271 bp, 8 predicted proteins | sample MicForSoiSWNC1_O_FD_187994 | JGI IMG/M metagenome (GOLD analysis project Ga0208488, IMG submission 187994) | Forest soil microbial communities from Harvard Forest Long Term Ecological Research site in Petersham, Massachusetts, USA - MetaG HF001... | ecosystem: Environmental > Terrestrial > Soil >... | reverse complement strand
AGCAATAGCGAGCACGGCCCCGGCCAGTTTGAGGTCAACTTCCGGTACTGCGCCGCGCTGCAGGCAGCGGACCAGGCGATGATGCTCAAGCACTCGGTCAAGGAGCTTGCTGCCCGCCATGGCTGCACGGCCTCGTTCATCGCGAAGCTATCGCCCGAATGGGCCGGGTCCTCGGCACACTTGCACCAGAGCCTCTCCGGCCTGGATGGGACTCCGGCCTTCGCGAACCCCGGCGATCCGGCCAGGCTCAGCGCCACCGGCGAGGCCTATCTGGCCGGTGTCCTGGACCTGGCCAAGGACTTCACCGCGCTCTACCTGCCGACCGTCAACTCCTACAAGCGGACCGAAGGCGGCTCCTGGGCCGGGTCGAGCGTCACCTGGGGTACCGACAACCGGACCGTCGCGGTACGTGCCATTCCGAGCTCCGGGCCGGCCGCCCGGATCGAAAACCGGGTCGGCGGCGCCGACGCGAACCCGTACCTGGTGATTGCGGGCAGCCTCGCGGCCGGCCTGCACGGCATCCGCAAGGGCCTGACCGCGCCACCACCGGTCACCGGCAATGCCTATGACCTGGTGGACGACCGGACCGCGCTGCCGGCCAGCCTCGAAGCGGCCGTGGCGGCACTGGCGGGCAGCACCACCGCGCGGACGCTCCTCGGGGACGCCTTCGTCGACCACTTCGCCGCCACCCGGAGGTGGGAAGTGAACCAGTCCCGCGCAGCGGTCACGGACTGGGAGATCGCGCGCTACCTCGAGCACATCTGATGAGGTTGGCGACCGCGTCGACCCAGTTTGACAGCTAGCACCGGCCGGGAAGGCAGCCAATGACAGACGACCGCGCCGTGGAAGCCGGATTCGACTTCCACGAGGACGCTCTCGACGACATTTTCTCGACGTACACACGCCTTCGCGCGACGTGTCCGGTGGGGCGCAGCGAGAATTATGACGGGTTCTGGTACCTCACCAAGAACGAGGACATCTTCGCCGCCGAACAGGACCCGGGCACCTTCTCGGTAGCCCCGTCGATGCTTCTGCCTGACCTGGGAACCGGCTTCCCGATGATCCCCATCGACATCGACCCGCCGGACCACGCCTTGTACCGGCGGATCTTGCTTCCGCTGTTCACGCCCAGAGCGGTCGCCCGGCTGGAGGACGGGATGCGGCGCACCGCTCGCCAGCTGGTGCAGCAAGTGATCGAGCAGGATGCCGCCGACGTATCGGCGCTGTATGCGCGCCCGATGCCCACGATCGTATTCAGCAGGCTCGCGGGCTTCCCCGAGAAGGACTGGCCAAAGTTCGACGCATGGGTGGACGACATCATTTACGAGCGGACCATCGACCCAGCGCGGGCCCATGCGGCGGCCAGGGAGGTGGCGGACTACTTTGACCAGCTACTGCAGGCCCGCCGCGGGGACGCCGGCGATCATGACCTGATCAGCCAGCTCTACCGGGCACGGATCGACGGCCGGCCGCTGACTCATAGTGAACTGGTCTCCTACTGCTACCTGCTGTTCATCGCCGGTCTCGACACGACAGCCTGGGCAATCCGATCGAGCCTGTGGTATCTGGCCCGAAATCCCGAGGATCAGGAACGTCTGCGCCGTCAGCCGGATCTCATCCCGGTGGCCGCAGAGGAGTTCCTCAGGACGATGTCGCCAGTGCAGGCCATGGCCAGGACCTGCCGGGCGGATACCGAGATCCGCGGGCGGCAGATCAAGGCCGGTGACCGCGTTGTCCTGGTTTTTGGCGCCGGGAACCGTGACCCGGACAGCTTCGAGACCCCGGACGAGATTCACATCGACCGGGAGTCCAACCGCCATCTCGCGTTCGGCGCGGGCATCCACCGCTGCGTCGGCTCGCATCTTGGCCGCCGGGAGCTCGTCGTGGCGCTCGAGGAATTCCTCGCCGGTATGCCTGCATTCAGACCTGGCCAGCCCGAGGAGAAGTGGCACGGCATCGGCCGGCTCACCCTGGAACGGGCCAGGGGCTGACCATGCACGCTCTGCACGTCGATCCTGACCGGTGCCAAGGCCACGCCCGGTGCGTGGCGTTCGCGCCAGAGGCATTCGAACTGGACGAGGAGGGCTACGCAAGCGTGAGCCCGGAGTTCGAGCGCATCGAGAACGTCTCCCACCGCATCCGGACCGCGCTCGCTAACTGCCCCGAACGAGCCATCACCCTGAACAGGGCATAACAGGAGGCATGGCAGACACCAGCAAGCCCATGTGGCAGTCGCCGGCACGGGCAAGCAGCGACCTCGCGACCCTGCGGGAGTCGCTGGTGTTCGCGGAGAGACGCGCCGCCACACTTGCCGAACTGACAGCGCTGATGAGCGAGGGACGCGACCCGCTCGCGCTGGCTCAGCGGTCGGTCGAACTCACCGCCCGGGCAACCCGGGCGGCCGGTGCGTTCGTCTACCTCTGGGACCGCGAAACAGAGCGCCTCGTCCTGCAAGTGGCAACCGAAGGCTGGCAGCGTGCCCATCTGGGCAGAATCCAGCTCCGCATGGGAGAGGGCATCACTGGCTGGTCGGCCCTCATGCGGCAGACCGTCGTCATCCCCAAGGACCACCTTAAAGACTCGCGGTCACAGCCGTTCCCCGAGCTTCGCGAGTCTTCCTTCAAGTCCATGATCGCCGTCCCGATCGTGGCACCGGGTGAAGAGATCCTGGGTGTGATCTCCCTCTACGCACCCACTGAGGACGCCTTCACCAGCACAGACGTGAATCTCGCCACCGAGGTTGGCTCTCTCCTGGCCAGCGGCCTGATCCTGGCCGAGACCGTCAACCAGCTGCGGATCCAGTCAGCCGCTGCTCGCTTCCTCCGCGACCTGCCCGACGAAGCCTGGGGATCCCTCGGCCAATGCCTGCACAGCATGGCGCGCCAGTGTGCTCTGCACCTCGAAGCCGACGTCTGCATGATCGAGCTGGCCACCGATCGGGCGCACCCACACGGAGGAACGACTGCGATCGTCGCGGCCGAGCGATTCCGTGACGAGCACAGCGTGCACATCCCGGACGAGGAGCTGGACCGAAGATCACTGGCACTGCTGCTCGAGCCACTCAGTGTGCACCGGCTCCGCATCCCGCTGGCAGCCGCAGCACCGATCGGCGCCGTGACATGCTACCGGCCCCGCCAGTTCACGGCGGAAGACGAACTGCTCCTTGAGGCGATCGGAACCCAGGCCGCCGCGGGCGTGCTGTCGCTATCCGGGACCGAGCGCATCCGGTCGGCCATGAGCCAGCTGCTGGCGGCCCCCGACCCGGCGACGACAGAGCAACTGCTCCGCCGGCACGGGTGGCAGCCTCAGCCCGCGTGGGCCGTCGTGCTCCGCGTCCACCCCACCCCTGGCGAGCCGCCGGACCCGGACGACGACCGGGTGAGAGCAGCCCTCCTGGACGTCTTCGGCGGCGGCAGCCGGAACTTCCTGCTGCTCGGAGGGCAGGGACACTACCTTGCACTGGCGGAGGGCGAACCGGGGTCCCGGGAACCGCTCATCCGGCGGATCAGCGACCTGGGACGCCATCCTCGGATGAGGCTGACAGCAGGCATCGGCCCAGCGGTCACCGCGCCGGAGAAGACGCACCACACCATCCGGTATGCCCGTGTCGCCTCCCAGTGGGCAGAACTGGCCGCCTCAAGCGGCAGCACGATCGTGCGATACGAGGAGGTGGCCCACCTCCGGCTGCTGCCTGGCGTCGCGCTGGAGATGTCCGCGCCCCTTAAAAGTCTCCTCGACGCGCTGAGTACGGTCGTCCGGTACGACCTCGACAACGGGACCGACCTGGCCCAGACACTGGACGCGCTGCTGGCCAACAGCGGTTCGGTTGCCAAGACATCATCCGAGCTGTTCATCCACCGAAACACGCTCCGCCAGCGGATCCAGAGAATAGAGGAGCTCATCGGGCAATCTCCCGAGCACTTCGAGGACTGGGTCATCGCGGGCGTGGCCGCCCGCCTCAGCAACCGCACCAAAAGCAGCCGCACGGGTAGGCCTTGACGGCAAGAAGATCTAGTCCGCCAGTTCCAGAGTCAGGCCGAGCCGCTTGGATAGCAGGCGCGCACGCTCGCATTCCTGAGTGCTGAAAGCGCCGGATGCGCGGGTGAAGCGGATGTGGTGCAGCGCGCCGCCGAGTGGCAGGCCGTCCTGGCGTACCAGCCGGATCCGCTCCCCGCCGGGCCAGGTCACCTCGGCGCCCCCGGCGCTGGCCGCTTCGACCTGGCCGCTCAGGACGTCGCCGAACAGGCGCATCGCGCGATCGAGGTCGCCTACGTGATGCTCGATCAGGTCGAAACGGGCTGGCGGTCCCGGTTCGGGCAGCTCCGCCGGCGGCGGGGGCGTCGGCGGCGAACCGAGCTGCTGGGCGACCTGGATCACGATGCCGTGAGCGCTGCGCGGGTGCAGGAAGGCCTCCCGCCAGTTCGGGTTGGCCACGTTGACGCCAACAGGCTCGATGCCAAACGCCCGGATCCGGGCCAGTGTGGCGTCGAAGTCGGTAACGAGGAAGTTGAGGTGGTGCGGGCCTGCGCCGCGGGTGGCCAGGAAGCGCTCCAGGAAGGCCGCGTCCGGACCGGTCGAGGGAGTCAGCAGCTCAATTTTCGGTCCCGCGGCGAACTCGAGCTGGCCCCACCAGAACCCGGGAGAGTCGCCGCCGTAGGCCCAGCTGCCGCCGAGGACCCCGCCGAACAGGTCCCAGCCGTCGGTCAGCGCCGTGGTGCCGATGGCGAGGTGATCGAGGATGGCGGTCATGGAACCTCGCGTCATATTCAGCAGCGCCCGGGAGACCGGACGCCAGTGATCTTGCCGACGTGACGAAGCTACCATCGGCCCCGCGGTGGCAGCCGGAGGCAGCAGAGAAAGGCGACAACGCCTCCATTAATTGGGTTCCGGTGACAAGCAGCCTTTAATACCCCATCTTGGTTCCAGGAGGAACGCAGGCTGCGCGCCGGCCGCGAGGGCCTGTTCGGACAGAATGGCTGACGCCCGTGTTGCATCGGTTCCGCCTGCTCAGCCCCGCGGGGCACGCGTGAAGATCCACCGTCGGACCGGTCGCGGCCGGATGCGACGCCCGTCGGCGGCGCTGGTGATTGTGCTGGCTGTCGCGGTCACCGCAACGTCGTGCGCAAGCCCTGCCCCATCGCCACCACGGCGGGTGCCTACAATCTCGGCCCCGCGAACCAGGCCGCCGGCCTCGGCCACGACCGTGCTTTCCGGATCGCCGGACACGATTGCCGCCGCTGCAGCGCAGACCTTTTTCGCTTCGGCCCCCGTGGTCGTTCTGGCCGACCCGGGCCGTCCGGCTGCCCTGGCCACGGCAGCCGCCGACGCCGTCCGGTTGCACGCGCCATTGCTGCTGACCGCGACCGGACGCGAGGCCGGAGGGCAGGTAAGGACGACGGCCTGCACAGCCGGTAAGCCAGCAGCGGGGCGATCGTGCGTCACTGCCGCGCTGGTCAGCCAGGCGTTGCAGGCCCAGATCCATGCCCTGGAACCGCGCGCCGTGCTTGTCGTCGGGGTGACCCGCAGCGCACTCGCGGCCTCGCTGCGGGGGATTCGCGTGGTTACAGACCTGGCGATGCTGCCTGCCACAAAGGCTCCCCCGCCCCTGAACCGGGTGGCGCTGCTCGTACGCCAGGGCAACTCCGGTGCAGCGACGGTGGCGGCGGTTACCACGGCACAGGTGGCGGGCGCGCGGGTGATCGGCGTCACCGGCGACGACCCCCAGGCCGACCCGGCCGCGATCGCCGCGCTGGCGGCTGCGCGCCCGCGGCAGATCGTGGCCATCGGTGCTGGATTCGGGCCTGCGGGCCGGCTGGCACCACGGGTCGCTGGTGCCGAGACCGGGAGGCAGTTGCCCGGCGGTGGACAGGTCCTCTTCCCCTTCCACCGCCTGGTTGCCCTCTACGGGAATCCCGGCACTCCCTCCCTCGGAGCTCTGGGTCAGCAGGGCCTGCAGGCCAGCATCGAGCGTGCCCGGATGCTGGCCGCCCCGTACCGGCCGCTGAGCACCGTGCCGGTGGTGCCCGCCTTCGAAATCATCGCCACCGTCGCCGAGGCCTTCCCCGGGCCGGACGGGGACTACTCGTACGAAATGCCCATAGCGTTGCTGCGCCCTTGGGTCCATCGGGCGATTGCCGCGAGAATGTACGTGATTCTGGACCTGCAGGCCGGGCGGGCCAGCCTGCTCGCCCAGGCCAAGGCGTACCAGTCACTGCTGCGGCTGCCCGACGTCGGGCTGGCCATTGACCCGGAGTGGAAGCTGCAGCCGCACCAGCTGCCGCTGCGGCAAATTGGCAGCGTCAGCATCAGGCAAGTCAACGGCGTGATCAGGTGGCTCGCCGCCCTCACCGCCCGGTACCGGCTGCCCCAGAAGCTGCTTGTGCTGCACCAGTTCATGCTGTCGATGATCAGCAACGAGCAGCGGCTCGACACCAGCCACGGCGATCTGGCGATCGTCATCCACATGGATGGGCAGGGCACCCCGGCGAACAAGGACCAGACCTGGGACGCGGTTACCTCCGCCGCACCCCCCGGCGTGTTCTTCGGGTGGAAGAACTTCTTCGTCAAAGACCACCCCATGCTGAGCCCGCAGCAGACGATGGCCAGGACCCCATTGCCCGTCATGATCTCCTACCAGTGACCGTCAGGCTGCCGCCCCAGCTGGCAGCCTGACGGCCTGTGGACCGCGCTCTAGCTGGCAGGGCTTAGCTCGAACCCGTGGGTGTTCCCGCTGGTGTCGATGTAGAAGCCGACGATCACACCGAGGTTGCTGATCGCCGTAACGTTCGTGCCCTCGGTACCGGCCGGGTCCTCGACCGGGGTGAATACTCCGCGCAGCTCAGTGAACCCGTGGACCACTTCGCTGGAGTCAAAGTATTCACCGGCGACCACCCCGGCGTCGTTGATCGCCGCGGTGAGCGTGCTGTACGGCGGCGCGAGCGGATCACTGACCGTGGTGAGCCTGCCGAGGGACCCGGCGAAAGCGACCGTGTTGTTGTTGCTCTCGGTGTAGCTGCCCGTGACCTGGCCGAAGTCGTTGATGTACCCCACACTTGTGCCCTGCCCGGATGCTGTACCGGCATTCGGCTCGTTGATCAGAGTGAAACTGCCGTCCCGGTCGATGAACCCGTGCTGCACTCCGCTGGAGTCGATGTCGAACCCGGCGATCACGCCGAGGTTGTTCATGTTCGCGACAAACGTGCCCTGTCCGGATGCAGTGCCGGCTCCGGGGGCATTCACCGTGGTGAAGCGGCTGCCCCGGTCGACAAAGCCGTGGGCGTCGCCGCTGCTGTCTATGTAGTAGCCGACCACTGCCCCGAGGTCGTTGATGACCGTCGCCACCGTATCGGCAGCGCCGGGCACGTTGATCGTGGTGAACGTATCGTCCCGGTCGAGGAATCCGTGATCGTTGCCGCTGCTGTCCTCGTAGAACCCGGACACCACCCCTGAGTCGTTGACACCAACGGCGAAGGTGTCCGCCGCACCGGGCACGTCGATGCTCGTGTAACGCCCGGGCGCGGCCGCGGCGGACGCGGCGGCTGGTGCCAGCGCCAGCGCCAGTGCCAGCGCCGACGCGGCACCGGCGATCAGCAACAGTCGATACGGCGTTCTGAGCGGCATCAGGCCAGCCGCCATGCGAGGTTTGCGTGTCATGGGCCGTTAGTCTTCCGGGTGGTAGTAGCAATCTGGTAGCGAACACGTAGCGCTTGCTCGGGGCACCATGCCAGGCGGAGGTCGCATGACGGCGAAGCTAGAGTTCTGCCTGCTCGGGCCGTTAGTGGTGCGCTCCGGCGGGGTGGTATTGCCGGTGCCGCGGGGCAGACAGCGGGCCGTGCTCGCGGTGCTGCTGCTGAACGCCGGCCGGGTGGTGTCCGTCGGCGAGATTGCTGAGACGCTGTGGGGGCCCGCGCCGCTGCCGTCAGCCTCGGCGACCGTACGGAACTACGTGAAGCGGCTGCGTCGTGTGCTGGGGGATGCCGACCAGGCCCGGATCGTCACCCGGTCCCCCGGGTATGTGATCCGGGCTGATCCCGGAGAACTGGATGTGGCCCGGTTCGAAGTCCTGCTCGAAGGCGCACGCAGCGCTGCGCGAGGCGGTTCCTGGGAGGCTGCGGCTGATCGGGCACGGGAGGGACTGGCGCTGTGGCGCGGCGAGCCGCTGGCCGATGTGGAGTCGGAGGCACTGGCGCTACGCGAGGTTCCGCGGCTGGCGGAGCTGCGGCTGCAGGCGGCGGAGTTGGGGATCGACGCTGAGCTGCGCCTGGGCCGTCACGGCGTGGTCATCGCCGAGCTCGAACGCTTGGCCGTGGCCCACCCGCTGCGCGAGCGCCTGCACGCCCTGCTGATGCTTGCCCTGTACACCGACGGCCGCCAGGCCGAAGCGCTGGCCGCCTATCAGCACGCGCGGCGGGTGCTCGTAGCTGAGCTGGGCGCCGAGCCGGGAGCCGAACTGCGCGAGCTGCACCGGCAGATCCTCACCACTGGTCCGGTCCTGGCTGGCCCTGCGTCCAGGCGGCTGTCACCGGGTGGCGGCTGGCCAGCGGTCCGCAGGCCGAGACCGGTGGTTCCACGGGAGCTGCCGGGCCCGGTGCCGCAGTTCGTGGGCCGGGCAGCCGAGCTGGCGGACCTGACCGGGTTGCTGGACCGGGCCAGCGCGCGGAGATCGCCGACGCTGGTGATATCGGCGATCGCCGGGATGGCCGGGGTGGGTAAGACGGCGCTGGCGATGCAGTGGGCGCATCAGGTAGCCGGCCGGTTTCCGGACGGCCAGCTGCATGTGAACCTGCGTGGCTACGACCCTGGCCAGCCCGTGCCAGCCGCTGACGCCCTGGCCGGCTTCCTGCGCAGCCTGGGCGTGGCCGAGCAGGATATCCCGGCGGAGACGGGAGAGCGTGCGGCGCGGTACCGGAGCCTGCTGGCGCGCCGCCGGATGCTGATCCTGATCGATAACGCCCGGGACGTGGAGCAGGTCCGGCCGCTGCTGCCCGGTAATCCGTCGTGTATGGCGGTGGTGACCAGCCGCGATGCGCTGGCCGGAATGGTGGCCAGGGATGGCGCCCACCGGCTGGACCTGGGCCTGCTGCCGCCAGCTGAGGCGGTTGAGTTGCTGCGGGCGCTCATCGGCGAGCGGGTGGATGCCGAGCCTGAAGCGGCCGTAACACTGGCCGGGTACTGCGCGCGGCTGCCGCTGGCACTGCGGGTGGCCGCCGAACGCGCCGCCGCTTCACCTGGCGTCTCGCTGGCGGATGTCACGTCGGAGCTGGCCGATCAGCAGGAGCGGCTGGACCTGCTCGACGCGGCCGGCGACCGGCTGACAGCGGTCCGGGCCGTATTCTCCTGGTCGGTCCGGCACCTGGATGACGAGGCCGCGCGCGCCTTCGGGCTGCTCGGGCTGCACCCCGGCGCCCACTTTGACGCCTACGCCGCCGCCGCGCTCATTGACACCACGCTCCGGCAGGCTCGCGGGCTGCTGGGCCGGCTGGCCCGCGCCCACCTGATCCAGGCCGCCGGGGCGGGCCGCTACGGCATGCATGACCTGCTCCGCACCTACGCCGCCGAGCAGGCTGCCGAGCAGGACAGCGAGGAGCGGGAGGCGGCACTGACCCGCCTGTTCGACCACTACCTGGCCACCGCCGCCGTCGCGGCCGGCGCTTTGTTCCGCGCCGACCCGGATCAGCCAGCGCTACCACAGCCCGCTGGCCCTGTGCCGCCGGTCACCAGCCCTGCCACAGCGCTGGCATGGCTAGACCTGCAGCGATCTACGCTTGTCGAGGTCGCCGCGCATGCCGCAGATCACGGATGGCCCGGGCATGCGATTGGCCTCGCCGCCACCATCTTCCGTTACCTGGATGTCGGCCACTTCACCGATGCCGCCGCTATGCACAGTCACGCCCGCCGTGCGGCCGTGCAGGCCGGCGACCGGAGCGCCGAAGCGGCGGCACTGACGATGCTCGGCGCTGCCGACGCTGCCCAGGGCCGTCTCCGCCAGGCCACCAGGCACCTGCAGCAGGCCCTGGCCATCTGCCGTGAGGACGGTGACAGGATCGGCGAAGCCCGCGCGCTTGGCAACCTTGGCGTTGCCGATTACTGCCAGGGCCGTTACCGGCAATCGGCTGGGCGCCACCGGACGGCGCTCACCATCTACCTGGAGGTCGGCGACCAGACCGGTGAGGCCCGTGAGCTGCACCGGCTTGGAGTAATTGAGCTGCGGCGGGGCCGTTACGAGCAAGCTGCCGGATACATGCAGCGCTCACTGGCGCTCTTCCGTGACGCCGGCTTCCAGTCGGGCGAGGCCCTTGTGCTGAGCAACCTCGGCGAACTTGAGCTGCGGCAAGGCCATTACCAGCAGGCCTCCGGGCATCTCCGGCGGTCCCTGGGGCTGAGCCGCGAGACCGGCAGCCGGTTCTGCCAAGCCCAGGCGCTTGCCTGCCTGGGCATTGCGGAGCTGCGGCAGGGACGTCACCGGCAGGCCATCGGCCATCTGCGGCAGTCGCTGACCCTGCACAGCCAGGCCGGCAATTGGTCTGGTCAGGCCGAGGCGCTCAACGGTCTTGGCGAAGCGTTCCTCGCCGCGAGCCAGGCCGGCCAAGCCAACGCCTGGCACGCCGCCGCGCTGGCGCTGGCGATCAAGTGCGGCGACAAGCACGAGCAGCAACGGGCCCATACGGGCCTGGCCAGCGCCTGCCAGGCCGCCGGCAACAGCGGGCAGGCTCGCAGCCACCGGCACGCTTTCGCCCGTTAGCTGGCTGCGGCCTCACGGCCGCGGCGGCCGACGACCGCCAGGTAGACGGCGAGCGCGAGCACGCAGGCGCACAGAGTGGCCGAGGACAGGGCGAGCGCCGGGCGTAGTCCCACCACCGCGCCGAACAGGCCGACGGTGAACCCGCTGCCGATCCGCAACCCGTTGGCGCTGGTGCTGTAGACACCGATCACCTGGCCCTTCTTCTCGCGCGGCGCGCGGAGCTGTGCGACCGTCTGGGTGATCGACAGCGTTGCGAGGTTGGCGATGCCGCCGATGACGAGCAACAAGGCGGCCACCAGGTAGTCGTGGCTGACCGCGAGGAAGACCGTCGATGCGCCGTAGATAAGGGTGGACCACAGCGCCGCGCGGACCGACAGCCTGATCCACCCGGTGCCCTCGAGCAGCAAGCCGCCAAGTACGCCCCCGAGGCCGTTGGCGAACAGCAGCACGCCGTAGGCTGTGCCGCTTGAGATGCCGGTCGTGGTGTCGGCGATGCTGGGCATCACCGTCTGCATGGCCGAGCCGACGAAGAACGAGCCGAGCCCGGCGAGGACGATCATGACGGCGAGCACCCGGTCCTTGCTGACGTCCCTGAAGACCCGCACGGCGGCCAGCGCGCCGATGCGCTCCCTGGCGACGACGCCGTGCCGGGTGTGGCCGGTGAACCTCGTCCGCGCCATCGTGATGGTTAGCGGGAGATAGAACGCGATGTTGACCCAGATGCCGTGGACGGGACCGAGTCCGAGCAGCAGCACCGAGCCGACTACCGGGCCCAGCAGGATGCCGAGCGACCGGGCCGTCGAGTTGAGCCTGATCGCGCTCGGCAGATCGGCCGTGCCCACGAAATCCTCAAGCAGCAGCTGCTCCGCCGGCGTCCACAGCGCTCCGGCCATGCCGTGCAGGACCAGCAGCACGCACGCGTTCCAGACCGTGAGCGCGCCGGTGGCGAACAGGATGCCCCAGGTGAGAGATACCGCCATGAACAGCGCCTGCGAGCCCTGAATGAGCTTGCGGCAGTCGTAACGGTCGGCCAGCGCGCCGAAATATGGCGAGAGCAGCAGGAACGGCAGCCAATGGCTGATCACCTCGAAGCCGGTCAGCGCCGGTGAGTGGAACTTCTCCCAGATCACCCAGTAGGTGATGACGTGCTCGATGTTGTCGGCCATCATCGCCAAAGCGCCGCCACCCAGATAAATCCTGCAGGTGGGGTTGCGCAGCGCGGCGAACTTGGCCGGCTGTGTCTTGGCTAGGCCAACTGCCGCCTCGGGCTGCGGGTCGCCGGGCTTGGGGTCCAGGACCGGGACATGAGTTGGGATACCACACGCAGCGCACACTCGTTGTATATTACGGCCGGATCATTAGAGCGGCTAACGATCGCCCGGGTCTGGAAAGTGCGGACCCGGGCGGATGATGTCGGGACCCGGCGGCCTTCGGTTCCTGATGGCCGAGGAGGCGGCTACTCCTCCTCGGCCTTCCCTGCGGCTATCACTCAGGGGTCAGGACTTCAGGATGTAACCCGGTTCGCGCGGT
>Ga0208488_1000061_pt1 | contig 12326 bp, 12 predicted proteins | sample MicForSoiSWNC1_O_FD_187994 | JGI IMG/M metagenome (GOLD analysis project Ga0208488, IMG submission 187994) | Forest soil microbial communities from Harvard Forest Long Term Ecological Research site in Petersham, Massachusetts, USA - MetaG HF001... | ecosystem: Environmental > Terrestrial > Soil... | reverse complement strand
AGGACGCGGCGACGCGCCGCCGCCGCGCTGCGGCTGGGATCAAGGCACGCTGGTGGTGCAATCGGGAGAGCCCGAGGAGGATCACCCGCCCTACGAGCAGCGCTTCAGCCTCTCGTCGGGCGGCCAACAGCTCGTGGAAGTCATTTTGTTCAAGGGAGGGCGCTCCGACGGCTTTTCCGCCTCGCGCGTGTGGAATCGTGCGCCGGCCACGCCGGCCGCGTCTTCATCGACCTCGCGGCAATAAAAAAGCCGGGCAGAGCCCGGCTTTTAAGTCCCCATGCCTCTTCGCGGCGCTTCTTGGTTCGCGCGCTGGCGATGTTCGGTCTGTTTTACTTCCCCATCCTATTGCGTTCCTGCAACACTCTAGCGTCGCGCGGCCCGCGAAGCTAGTCTTCTTGTAAAGAAAAGCAAAAATTTAATTGTGACTCGAAAGCAACAGCTGGGGCTTTAGGAGAGTTCGCGCCGCGTTGATCGCGGCGCATAGAAGCACGCCGAGGACGGCGTGCGGCGCAGCGTGCTGAAGGTCGCAGGGCCGATCGAGTATGCTTATATCTTGACATTGATTCGGAGATTTTTCGATTGGCCAAGCCATCCAAGCCATCGATTTTGCCGCAGACCACGGTTCGGACGCGACGCGCCTACTTCGACTTCAAATACGGACAGCTGCACGTGCGCACCGCCTTCCCCGGCACCGGGGGGTTCGACGAGCAGGTCACCCTGATCTGCCTGCATTCGCGTGAGGGCACGAGCCGCAGTTTTATGCGCTTCTTGCCCGAGATTGCGGCCGAGCGGTCGGTATATGCGCCCGATCTGCCGGGATTCGGTGAATCCGATCCGGCGCCGAGCGCCACTTTTGCGGACGGCGCGCGCGCCGTGCTCGATCTGACCGGCGATCTGCGGCTGCGCCATGTGGATGTGCTCGGCGTCGGTTTCGGAGCTGCCGTCGCCCTCGAACTGGCGGCGAGCCAGCCGGACCTGGTTCGCCGTCTCGTCCTGGCAGGCACACCCCCCATGGACCGCATCCCGCCCGTCAAGCAGCCGAGCCTCGTCATCCGCAGCAAGACCGACCCCAACGAGGCGCACTGGAACCCGAGTGTGCTGTTTGCGGCGCGCGTGGCGGAGTTGCCCGGCGCGGCAGCAGACCCTTTCAATGCGGATGCGCCCGCGCTCGCCAAGCAAATCAGCGCTTTCCTCAACAGCTAGACCCGACGGGGAATGAGCGCCCCTGATAAAGCCGTGCGCCTCAACAAATACATCAGCGAGACCGGTGTTTGCTCGCGACGCGAAGCGGACAAATGGATCGAGGCGGGACGGGTCACGCTGAACGGTGCGCCCGCGACGCTCGGCCACAAGGTTGCAGAGGGCGATGAGGTACGCATCGACGGCAATCCGGTCGGCGCCAAGAAAAAGGCCATCTACATCGCGCTCAACAAGCCCGTCGGGATCACTTGCACCACAGAGGCACACGTGGCCGACAACATCGTCCGGTTCGTGGGCCATAGCGAGCGAATTTTCCCGGTGGGCCGCCTCGACAAGGACTCGGAAGGCTTGATCCTGCTCACCAACGACGGCGACATCGTCAACGAAATCCTGCGATCCGAGAACGAGCACGAGAAGGAATACCTGGTGTCGGTGAATCGACCGATCACCGATCTGTCGCTCAAGATGCTCGCGAGCGGGGTGAAGATCATGGGAATGACCACCAAGCCATGCAGGGTCGAGCGTGTCGATGCCGAGACCTTTCGCCTGGTACTGACCCAGGGACTCAACCGGCAGATACGCCGCATGTGCTCGGCGCTCGGCTACCGTGTGCGGCGATTGCAACGGGTGCGCATCATCAGCATTCATGTCGGCGCATTGCGCGCCGGCGAGTGGCGCTACTTGAGCGATGCCGAGGTCGCGGGTCTGCTCGCGAGCTAGGCGCGAGGTGCCAGGCAGGCCTTAAGCGGCGCGCAGTGTGGTCGCCGGCACTCCCTCCGACCAGCGGCGCCCCATGGTCACGCGCCACTCGGGATCCTGAGCCCGCGCGGCCAGCCAGCGGAAGAAATCTTCGCCCTGGCCCGTCCAGTACGCATGCGTGAACAGCACGCCGTCGGTGCCCGACACCAAGAAGCGGCGGCGCAAGCCGAAGCTCACCACGCCGCGGCTGCAGCGAATGCGCGGCGAGTTCTCCGCAAGCGAAAATTGCTCGGGTCCGACTTGCAGTCGCAGCCGGCCGCCATGGCCGTAGATGCAAATGTTGGGTTGTGAGGGACGGATCAACGCGATGCCGTGGACCAGCGAGGGCGGCACGTCGCACGCCGTCCAGGTACCCCCCAACACGTGCCACTGCAGTACCACTCGCTGACGGCGGAAATCGATGACCGACACGCTGCCGGTGTTGTCCGGGACCATCCCTGCAGCATGCCCCAATCGGACGCTATTTTGAATCGCGATCCGGTAGAGCTGCGAACGCGTTCTCGACGATTCCGGCGCTCAGCAGTTGCGGCAGCACGACCGGCTCGCTCGAACCGGGCTTGCCGTTGTAGACCACGTACAAAGGCACGCCGGCGCGGCCGAAGTGAGCGAGCGCCTGGGTGATCGCCGTATCCTGGTTGGTCCAGTCGCCCTTCATGAGTGTGACGCCTTTTTGGCGGAAAACCTTAAGGACGGCAGGGTCGGCGAACGCGTTGCGCTCATTCACCAGGCACGTGAGACACCAGCTTGCGGTGAAGTTGACCAACAGCGGCGCGCCGCTCGCCTCGAGCGTCTGCACGCGCGCCGCATCGTAGGGCTGCCAGCTCTCCTCGCTGGACGATGTGGTCGCGGCGACCGGCGCGGCAGTCGCGACGCTCGCCAGCCGCACCGGCAGCGCGATCGCGAGCAGCACCGCGGCGGCGGCGGTGACGATCGCCGTCAGTCGCCCCGCGGCCGTGCTGCCCTTGGATTTCTGGTACGCCCAGGCCGCGAATGCAACGAGCAGGACGCCGGCGAGTGCTGCACCCAAGCCGAGCGAGGAGGTCTGCTGCGCCAGAACCCACAGCAACCACGCCGCCGAGGCATACATCGGGAACGCAAAGATCTGCTTCATCGTGTCCATCCATGCGCCGGGCTTCGGCAGCGCTCGCCGCAGCCAAGGCGCGAAGGACAGAGCCAGATAAGGCAGCGAGAGGCCCACCCCGAGCGCGGTGAAAATGGAGAGCGCCACCACGGGCGATTGCGTGAGGGCGGCCCCGACGGCCGCTGCCATGAAAGGCGCAGTGCACGGGGTCGCCACCAGCGTGGTCAACACGCCCGTGAAGAACGACGCACGCAAGCCGTCGCCGTGGGTCAGGGAATCGCCGACTCCCGCGAGACCGCCGCCCACTTCGAACACGCCCGACAGGTTAAGCCCCACGGCGAGGAGCAGGTAAACCATGAATGTGACGAACATCGGCGACTGCAGCTGGAAGCCCCAACCGATCTGCTCCCCGCCCGCCCGTAAACCGAGGAGCACGCCGGCCAGCGCGAGCATCGAGGCAATGACGCCCGCCGCGAACATCAGGCCCTTGGCGCGCACCGCTGCCGGATGCGTCTTAGCCTGCGCGACCAGACCGATCGCCTTGATGGAGAGCACCGGAAACACACAGGGCATGAGATTCAGAATCAGCCCGCCGAGGACCGCGAGCAGCATGAGCGCGACGAGACCTGGGGTCCGGGTGGGCGCGACGGCTTGACTCGCGGGCGCGAAGCGCGGAGCGGCGGCCGATGCGGGCGCGGGGGCGCCGCTGAAGGTCGCGGCGATCTCGATGGGCACCTCGGTGACCTCGGCGCCCTTCTGCCCGGGTGCGCCGCCATCCTCGGTTGCAATCAGTACGCCGCGGACGTTGCCGGAGCGCGGTGGTTGATAGCCGAGCTTGACGGCGAGGTCGACGGCGCCGTCGCGGCGGCTCAGCGTTTGCGGCGCGGCATACTCGATCACGCCGTCGTCGAAGGGATAGAACGCGAGCGATTTGATACGGGAGAGCGTCGCGCCCCATTCCTTGCCGAGCGTGAGCACGAGTTGCCCGCCGACGATCTTGGCGCTGCTCGCCGCCGGCGCGGCACCGGGCAACTCAGAGCGCGCACGATCAAACAGCTCGGCCGCGGCCGGATCCTTCGGTCCGCCCGCCGTGGTCACGGGAAGCTTCAAGTCAAGATCCGCGCTCTCGGGAATGCACACGTCGGCGCACACGAGCCAGCTTGCCTTCGCTTTGAGGTCGAGGGGCGCCGCGGCTTTCAGGTCGGGCGAGGCGGTGATCTTGACGAGATGCAGCGCCTGCTTCGCGTAGCCGTAGTTCACCAGCGGCGCGACCACGAAGCGGTGTGGTGTGGTCCACTCGATGTCGCCCGCGGTGAGGCCCGGCGGCAGGCTCCACGCGATTTGCGTGGCTTGTCCGGAATCGCCGGGGTTGCGCCAGTAGGTGTGCCAGCCGTCGCGGATGTCGAGCTCGAGCGCGACCCAGAGCGACTGGCCGGGTGCGATAGAATTCTCCTCGCTCAGCAGCCGAGCCCTGACATTGTCGGTCGCGACCGTGTTCCCGCTCAGCGCATAGACCGCCGGAGCGAACAGGGCTAACCCTAAGAGCCACCACTTCAAGTTACGCATACGTGTATGTTATCCAATTCGCCTGCGGCGAAGGCCGGTAGGGTCGGGCCGCGTCTGTGCAGCGCCTCACAGTTTGCGTCGAACGTGCCCTTTGAGGGGCACTTGAGCTAATGTTACGAGCCTTTGAAACCCATGCAAGAAAACTACCTCGAGCGGATCCTCAAGGCCAAAGTGTACGACGTTGCCGTCGAGACCCCGCTCGAGCCGGCACCGCGCCTGTCGAGGCGGCTCGACAATCGCGTGCTGTTCAAGCGGGAAGACCTTCAGCCCGTGTTTTCGTTCAAAATTCGCGGTGCCTACAACAAGATCGCGCAGCTCTCGGCGACGGCGGCCCAGCGCGGCGTGATTTGCGCCTCGGCCGGTAATCACGCGCAGGGCGTCGCGCTCGGCGCGCGCACGCGCGGCATCCGCGCGGTCGTGGTGATGCCCATCACCACGCCGGAGATCAAGGTGCAGGCGGTCGCCGACCTCGGCGCCGAGATCGTGCTGCACGGCGATGACTACGACGCGGCGAACGATCATGCGGTCGGCATCGCGCGCGAGCGCAATCTGGTCTTCGTGCACCCGTTCGACGATCCGGACGTCATCGCCGGTCAGGGCACGATCGCCATGGAGATCCTGCGCCAGGCGCACGGCGACGGCATCGAGGCGATCTTCGTCCCCATCGGCGGCGGCGGCTTGATCGCCGGCATCTCCGCATACGTGAAGTCGCTCTATCCGCGCATCAAGATCATCGGCGTGGAGCCGGAAGATGCGGCCGGCATGTTCGAGTCGCTGCGCGCCGGCAAGCGCGTCACGCTGGCGCGCGTCGGCATCTTTGCCGACGGCGTCGCCGTGCGGCGCGTCGGCGAGGAAACCTTTCGCCTCGCCAAGCAATACGTCGACGAGGTCCTGCTCGTGACCACGGATCAGATCTGCGCCGCCATCCAGGACATCTTCGAGGACACGCGTTCCATCGCGGAGCCCGCCGGAGCGCTCGCGGTCGCGGGCATCAAGAAATACGTGACGCGCGAAGCGTGCAGCGGTCGCACGCTGGTCGCCATCAACGGCGGGGCGAACATGAACTTCGACCGGCTGCGCTACGTGGCGGAGCGCGCGGACGTGGGGGCGCAGCGCGAGGCGCTGCTCGCGGTCGAGATTCCCGAGGCGCCCGGCTCGTTCATGCGCCTTTGCGAGTTGCTCGTCAACCGCAGCGTCACGGAGTTCAACTATCGCTATGGCGATGCGAAGACGGCGCAGCTGTTCGTCGGTCTGTCCATCGCGCCGGGTCTCGCCATGCGCAGCGCCCTCATCCAGACTCTGCGCGATGCGGGCTTTGGGGTGCGCGACATGACCGACGATGAGACGGCAAAGCTGCACGTGCGCTACATGGTGGGCGGCCACCCCGGCAACCTCGAGTACGAGCGGCTGTACCGCTTCGAGTTTCCCGAGCGTCCCGGCACGCTGCTCAATTTCCTGCGCGCCATAGGTACGCAGTGGAACGTGAGCCTGTTCCACTATCGCAATCACGGCTCGGAGCTCGGCCGCGTACTCGCCGGGATCCAGGTGCCTCCCGACACGGTCACAGACTTCCTGCTGCACATCAACCAGCTGCAGTATCCGTATACGGAGGAAACCGACAATCCGGCGTACCGCATGTTCCTGAGCCGATGATGACGGAGCCGCATTCGCGGGCGCGGAGCGTCTACCGAGTGTTGCGCGAGGCGCGGCACGACACCGTACGCGTTCGCGGGCTCGACCTGCATCTACGGAGCTGGGGTCCCGAGCCCCGATCCGACGAGCCGCGCTGGCTTTTGCTGCACGGCTATCAAGACACGGGCGACACGTTTCAATTCCTGGTGGACGCTTTCGAGCGCGACTGGCCGCTGACGGCGCTCGATTGGCGCGGCTTCGGCCGCAGCGACTGGTCGCAGAACGGCTACTGGTTTCAAGATTATCTCGCGGATCTCGATGCGCTCCTGGATCTGCTGAGCGGCGCCGCGCCGGTGCGCCTCGTCGGCCACAGCATGGGCGGCAACATCGCCAGCCTTTATGCCGGCGTGCGCCCCGAGCGCGTGCGCTCGCTGGTCAATCTCGAGGGTTTCGGGATGCCGCGCACGACGCCGGATCGGGCGCCCGCACAGCTCGCCAAGTGGCTCGATCAGGTGAAGTCGATACCGCCGCTCAAGGATTACGAATCCTTCGAGCAGCTCGCCTCGATCATTCGTTACCGCTATCCGCGCTTCGGGGAGGCGCGAGCAGGCTTCGTGGCGCATGCCTGGGGCCGGCTCGAGACAGACGGACGGGTGCATCTGCTCGGCGATTCGCGGCATCGCTGGGTGAATCCGACGCTGTACCAGCGCGACGATGCCGCGGCCTGCTGGCGCCTCATCACCGCGCCCGTGCTCATGATGGTCGGAGAGCAGTCAGACTATCTGCCGCGCCTCGGCGCCGACGGCGACGAGGGTAAGATGCGCTCGATCATCCCCAACGTCGAGATCGCGCACATTGCGGGCGCCGGACATATGCTGCACATCGAGCAACCCGAGACGATCGCGCCGATCATCGAGCGGTTCTCGAGCAGACACTGAATTCGAACCGCACGGAAGGAAGCGCATGATCACCCGGCGAATCTACCCCACACGTTACGGGCAGCTGCACGTGCGCAGCAACGAGGGTAAGGGCGTGCCGCTCTTGCTGCTGCACCCCTCGCCGCGCTCCGGGCAGATGTGGGAGCCGCTGATGGAACGCTTGACGAGACCCACCCTGGCGCCGGACCGGCTGGGGTACGGCTTCTCGGATGCTCCCCCGTGGGCGCTGTCGCTCGAGCAATACGCGCAGTGCACCGCGGACGCTCTCGGGGCCGCGGGCATTCAGGGCGCATTCGACGTGCTCGGCGTTCACGTGGGCTCGCTCGAGGCCATCGAGATCGCGCATGCGCAGGCGCATCGCGTTCGGCGGGTGCTCGCGGTCGGTATGCCGCTGTTCACGGCGGAGGAGCAGCAGCGCCAGATGGAAAAGTACAGCGAGCAGCCTCTGCGTCCCGCCGTCGAGGGCGGACACGTGCTCGGCGCATGGCGCGGATCATTCGCGTTTCGCCAACCGCCCTACGATCTCGCCGATGCGCACCGGCGCTTCGTCGAGCACTTGCTCGCTGCCAATCCGGGCGCCGCCCTCAAGGCCGCCGGCAGCTATCCGATCGATAAGCGGCTGAAGGCGCTGCGCGCAGCGCTGACCGTCTTGGCCCCGCACGACGACATCGCCGAGCAGACCGCGCGCGTCAAGCTGCTCTTGAAGCCGGACGCCGTGTATGTCGACCTCCCGGATCTGGGTCTGGATCCGTTTTTCGCGGCTCCGGAGCGCATGGTCGATCTCATCAATAAATATGTTCCCGCATGAGGAGTGACGATCTTGCGCGCTGATACCACGCTCACGGGGCTGTCCGGAAACGAAATCTATTGCATGCGATTGAAAGGCCTCACGCCGACGGGCGTGGTCGTCGGCAACAGCATTCAATCCATGGGATTGCTGGGCGGCGTGCGCTCGGCATTTCGCGGCATCCTCGGCGGCGAGATCCCGGATGTCACCGGCATGATCCATGCGGGGCGCGAGGCGGCGTTTCAGCGCATGAAAGTCGAGGCGCAGCGCGAGCAGGTGCACGGTGTGGTCGGCGTGAGCTCGGAGCTGCGTGCGCTTGGCGGCAATTCGGAATTCCTGTTCGTGGGGTCCGGCGTGCGCGCGGACAGCGCCACGCGGGCCTTCACGAGCGCGGGCGACGCGCAGGAGCTGTACTGCCACATGGATGCCGGCTACGAGCCGCGCGAATTCGTGTTCGGCAACATTGCCTACTCGGTGGGCGCGGTCGGCGGGATCGCCGGCACCCTGAAGACGTTGGTGCGGGGCGAAATCAAGGAATTCAGCGATGTGTTCAACGAGACGCGGCATCACGCGCTCGATCGCGTGCTCGCCCACGCGAAGGCGGTGCACGCCAATGCGGTGGTCGGGATTCGCACATCGGTCATGCATTTTGCGGGTTTTCACGAAATGTACATGGCGGGCACCGCCGCATTTCATCCGGCGCTCCCCGCGCAATGCGTCAACGCGCCGGTGAGCAGCGATCTTACCGGCGAGGAGCTGTGGGGCTTGAGCCAGCTGGGATACGCACCCGTGAAGCTCTTGATCTCGACCTCGGTGTACTCGCTCGGCGCTCTCGGCGGCCTCAAGGCCGCATTCAAGGGCTTCGTGAAAGGCGAGATCTCAGATCTCACCACCTTGGTGTACGACGCGCGCGAGCATGTGTTCGACCGCTTGAAGCGTGAGGCCGCGGCCCTGGACGCGGACGAGGTGGTGGGCATCAAGACCTATATCGTGGAGCTCGGCGCAGGCATCGTCGAGATCTTTGCCGTGGGCACCGCCGTGCGGAGGCTGCAGGGAGTCGGCGTCAAGACAGCCTCTCTGCCCGCCCAGGCCATCATCCGCGACAAGGATACCTGGCTCAGCGGCGTGGGCGGATTCGACCTGCAATCGACGCGCGCGGGAGGTTGAGCCGACGCGGCCGCGGGCCCCTCGGAACGGTGGGTTCTCGTCTACAATGGCATCAGCCCAACCCATCGAGCATGCCATGGATCGACCACCCCTACCGCCCTTCGACGTCGAGACGGCCACACAGAAAGTGCGTTTGGCCGAGGACGCCTGGAACAGCCGCGACCCGGCGCGGGTGTCCCTCGCGTACACCACGGACAGCCTCTGGCGAAACCGCGCGGAATTCATCGAGGGTCGCGAGGCCATCCAGGCATTCCTGGTGCGCAAATGGTCGCGCGAGCTCGACTACCGGCTCATCAAGGAGCTGTGGGCGTTCCGCGGCAATCGCATCGCCGTGCGATTTGCCTACGAATGGCACGACGACAGCGGCCAGTGGTTTCGCAGCTACGGAAACGAGAACTGGGAATTCGACGAGCACGGGCTGATGAAGGTGCGCATCGCCAGCATCAATGACTTGGCGGTGGCGGAGACTGAGCGCAAGTACCGCTGGCCGCCAGGCCGCCGTCCCGACGACCACCCATCCTTAAGTGCCCTAGGCTTGTGAGTCCGCGCGGGGCTCTCCCCATTTGACTCGCCCTGCCGCGATGGCGGCCTTCGCGGTTTTTCGAGAACGCGATTTCACGCTCTTTTTGATTGCACGGTTCTTCGCGCAAGTCGCAGTGCAGATGATGGTGATCGCGGTCGGCTGGCAGGTTTACCACCTCACCGGCCGGGTGCTCGACCTTGGTCTCATCGGACTCTCGCAGTTCCTGCCGTTCCTGTGTCTCGCGTTGTTCGCGGGGCACGCGGCCGATGTCTACGAGCGACGCGTGATCATGAGGTTGTGCTTGACGGCGTTCCTCGTCTGCGCGGTGCTGCTGTTCGGCTTCGCGCGCCTGTCGGTCGCGAGCGTATGGCCCATCTTCGCGGTGCTGGCAATGCTCGGCGTCGCGCGCGCCTTCCTGTCGCCCGCAACACAGTCCTTCGTGCCCAACATCGTTCCCGCGTCCGTGCTGGGCAACGCGATTGCCATCAATTCCTCGGCCAATCAAGTGGCGACGATCGCAGGTCCCAGCATCGGCGGCCTCATTTACGCACTCGGGCAGTCCTCACACGCGCCGAACTATGGGGCGCAATGGGTATTCGGCACGGCCGCCGCATTGCTGGCGACCGGTGTGGCGTTGTTGTCGCTGCTGAAGAACCGTAAGAGCGGCCGCGACGCACCCGCGGCTTCCTGGGACCAGTTGCTCGAGGGGCTGCGCTTCATCTGGCGGCGCAAAACGGTCTTGGGTGCCATATCGCTGGATCTTTTTGCAGTTCTGTTCGGCGGCGCAACCGCGCTGCTGCCGGCTTTTACCAAGGACGTCTTGCACGCCGGGCCGGAGGTCTTCGGCTGTTTGCGCGCCGCACCCGGGGTGGGGGCGGTGCTCATGGCCCTATGGCTGACCGTTCGGCCGGTACGGCGGCGCGTCGGCCTCTTTATGTTCGGCGGCGTGGCCCTGTTTGGGGTGTCGACCATCATTTTCGGGCTGACAAATCGGTTTTGGGTGGCGTTGGCCGCCCTGCTGTTGCTGGGCGTCGGCGACATGGCGAGTGTTTATACGCGCGGCCTTTTGGTGCAGCTCGAGACCCCGGATGCGATCCGGGGGCGGGTCAGCGGCGTAAATTCGGTATTCATCGGGGCATCCAACGAGCTGGGTGAATTCGAGTCGGGGTTCACCGCCGCCTGGTTCGGCCTGGTTCCTGCGATCGTGCTGGGCGGAGGAGTAACATTGCTGGTGGCATTGCTATGGGCGGGGGTGTTTTTTCCGGTTTTGCGGCGCCTGCATAGCTTCGAGCAACTGAAGGAATATCGGGCGGATGAACAATCGGCACACTGAGGATTCGGGCGTTCACGGCGGTGATGACCACGACCACGACCACGACCACGACCATGATCATGATCATGGCGGGCATGGCGAGGCACATGACCATGCTCACGACCCGGGTCATTCCGGCCACGCGCATTCTCACGGCCACGCCCATGTGATGGGCTCCGACGGGGTCACGAGGCGCATGGGGATCGCCATCGCGCTCAATATTTGTTTTGTCGTGATCGAGGCATCGTTCGGCTTTTTGTCCAATTCGGTGGCGCTCATCGCGGATGCCGGACACAACCTGGGCGACGTCTTGGGCCTCGCGTGTGCCTGTGCCGCCGTGTTTCTATCGCGCCGTCCGCCGGGCGGCAGGTTCACTTACGGGCTGGGTCGTTCGTCCGTGCTTGCGGCTCTCACGAATGCCGTGCTCTTGCTGCTTGCGTGCGGCGCCATCGCCTGGGAGGCGGTCGGGCGCATCGCAGCGCCTCCGCCCGTCGCGGGAGCCACGGTCATGGCCGTCGCCGCCGTCGGCATTGTGCTGAATGGGCTCAGCGCCTGGCTGCTGCACGCCGGCAGCCATGACGATCTCAGCCGTCGCAGCGCTTTTCTGCACATGCTCGGCGATGCCGCGGTGGCGGCCGGAGTCTTGATCTCCGGCGCGCTGATTCTTGTCACAGGCTGGAGCTGGCTCGATCCGGTGGTGAGCTTGCTGATCGTGGCGGTGATTCTCGTCAGCACCTGGGGACTCTTGCGTGATTCGCTGCACCTCTCGCTCGACGGCGTCCCCGCAGGCGTCAACTCGAGCGCCGTGTTTTCCTATCTTGCTGATCAGCACGGCGTGACGGACGTTCACGATCTGCACATCTGGGCCCTGTCGACCACCACCGTCGCGCTCACGGCGCATCTGGTGGTGCCCGACGGGACCTCCGACGAGTCCCTGCTCGGCTCCCTGACACCGGCGCTCAAAAAGAGATTCCGCATCGATCACGCGACTCTGCAAATCGAGCGCGGTCGCTGCGATCAGGGGTGCTAGCGCGGCCGCACTCGCCTCGTTGGCTGTGCAGCGTGAGGATCCTCCGGCCAGTAATGCTTCGGGTAGCGGCCTTTCAAATCTTTTCTGACTTCGTGGTAGCCGCGCTCCCAGAAGCTCTCGAGGTCGCGCGTGATTTGCACCGGACGCCCCGCCGGCGAGAGCAGCTTCAGCAAGAGCGGCAGCCGTCCCGCGGCGACGGTCGGCGTCGCACGCAGCCCGAACATTTCCTGTAGCCGAACCGACACCGTTGGAACCTCGCCGTCGAGATAATCGATGGGCAGGCTCGAGGCGCTCGGCGCCACGAAGTGGGTGGGAGCCTCTCGCTCGAGCA
>Ga0208488_1000058_pt1 | contig 12476 bp, 6 predicted proteins | sample MicForSoiSWNC1_O_FD_187994 | JGI IMG/M metagenome (GOLD analysis project Ga0208488, IMG submission 187994) | Forest soil microbial communities from Harvard Forest Long Term Ecological Research site in Petersham, Massachusetts, USA - MetaG HF001... | ecosystem: Environmental > Terrestrial > Soil >... | reverse complement strand
CAGGTCTCGAACCAGATCGCGAGCCTGGTGCAGAACATCTCGGCGAGCGCACGCCAGCAGGCCGCGGTGTCGGGAAACATCTCGAAGAGCATGCAAGTCGTGCGCGAGATCTCGACGCAGACGGCCGAGGGCTCGACCGCGACGTCGGCCTCGATCGCGAAACTCGCCGCGTTGTCGGCGCAACTGCGCAAGTCCGTCGCGGGATTCCGCCTGCCCGATTACGGTGCCGGGACGACGACGCTTGCCGGCGAGACGGTGGCGGGACACGCGGGCAACGGCAAGCTTCCGCCCAGTGCGGGCGGCGCGGCGGGCGGCGCCGGAGCGGCCGGGCCGGGCAACGCGAGCGCGGGCGGCGCCGGTAAGTTACGGAAGGCGAGCGGTGCGGGCGCCCGCGCATAGCGGCGGCCCGTCGACGACCGATGAGCGATATCAGATCTCAAACCTTGCACCTCGTCGCGAAGGAGCTTGCGACCACGTTGACCGAGGCGCGCTCCGCCCTCGAGTCGTACGCCGAGCGATCCGATCAGAGCGCATTTCTCGAGAAGTGTGCCGACCAGCTGCATTCGGCCCACGGCGTGCTGCGGCTGGTGGAGGTGTACGGCGCGGCGTTGCTGGCCGAGGAGATGGAGCACGTTACCCGCTATCTGCTCACTGCCGGCAACGACCAGAAGAGACACGGCGACGGGCTCGATGCGCTGATGCGCGCCATGGTGCAGCTGCCGACTTACCTCGAGCGAGTGCTCTCCGGCGGCCGCGATCTCGCGCTCGTGCTGCTGCCGCTGCTCAACGATTTGCGTTCGGTGCGCGGCAGCCCGTTGCTGTCCGAGGGCACGCTGCTTCTGCTCAATCTGAAGTCCGACCAGCCGGCGCAGCCGCAACCTCAAGGAAGGGACGAACAGTCGATCTCCGTGACCCAGTGGGCGAGACGACTGCGACCGCGGTTCCAGGTCGGCTTGCTCGGCTACATCCGCGGCGAGCGCATGGAGCAAAATCTCGAGATTCTCGCGAAAGTCGCCGAGAAGCTCGAGCAGGTCGCCACCACCCAGCCCGTATTCCAGCTTTGGTGGGTCATCGGCGCGGTCCTCGAGGGGCTGCGCGCGAACGGCCTGGAGGGCAGTGCGACGCTCAAGAGGCTGCTCGGTCAGGCCGATCGGCAGATCAAGGTCCTCTATGAGATCGGCGAGGAGAGTTATTGCGAGGACCCGCCCCTCGACCTGCTGAACAACCTGCTTTACTACGTGGCGCGTGCCACGAGCTCGGACGGCCGGATCGCCGCCGTGCGCGCCTCGTTCAAGCTGGCGGAGATGCTGCCGGTCGACGACTCGATCGAGCAGGAGCGCGAGAGCCTGTCGGCGCCGAGTGTGAAGCTCATGCGCACGGTGGCGGCGGCCATCAAGGAAGACCTCTCGAAGGTCAAGGATGTTCTCGACATCTTCGTGCGCCGCGGCGGTGGGCGGCACGAGGATCTCGTGCCGCAGCTCGATTTGCTCAAGAAGATCAGCGACACCCTCGGCGTGCTGGGACTCGGCGAGCTGCGCCAGCGAGTGCAGCAGGAGATCGCCGAGCTCGCCGGGAGCCTGCGCGAGGGCAGCAATCCATCCGAAGCCGCGCTCGTCAAGGTGGCGGGCGTCCTATTGTCGGTGGAGGACAGCCTGGACGATCAGCTGGTGCGCCTCATCCTGCCGACCGCGGCCGCGACGGCCAAGGGCGACGGCGCCGAGGAGCAGGACTTCGAATTCCGCCAAGTGAGCGAGGCGGTGCTGCGCGAGTGCATCGTCAATCTCGCGCGGATCAAGGAAGCCGTCTCGATCGCCGTGCAAAAGCCCAACGAATTCTCACCGCAGGGACTCGACAACGTCCCGCAGCTTCTGCGCGGAATCACCGCCGGCTTGTTGATGCTCGGCAAGGGTCGCGCGGTCGAGCTGATGGATGGAATCGGCGCCGAGGTCCGCAGGCTGATCGAGCCGGGGGCGGGCGCTCCCGATGCGCTGCGGCTCGAGCGCATCGCCGATGCGATCGTGAGCATCGAGTACTACATGGAGACCCTGCAGAACGGCCGCGCGGATCCGTGGTACATGCTCGACAACGCCGAGATGTGCATTCGGGCGCTGAATGCCGACGCCGCCCCGCGTGTGCCGAGCGTGGAACTCCCCGAGGAAGCCCTCTCCGACGCCGACGTCGCAAAAGCGCTCGAGGGCAGCTCGCTGGCGGCCACCTCCGTCCTGGAGGAGCGCGTGCTGCGCGCGCAGGCGGCGACCCAGCCGGTGATCAACCCCGCGGAGGCGGAAGCGGTCGATCCGCAGTTCGTGGAGCTGTTCATCGAAGAGGCCAAGGAAGAGATTGCCTCCATTCAGCGGGCTTTCCCGCTGTGGGACCAAAATCCCATGGATCTCGAGTCGCTCGCCACCCTGCGACGCAGCTTTCACACGCTCAAGGGCAGCGGCCGCATGGTCGGCGCGCGATTGATCGCCGAGTTCTCCTGGGCCATCGAGAATCTGCTCAACCGCATCATCGACAAGACGCTGTCACGCACGCCGGCGATGATGGGGCTGCTGCGCAACGCCGTCGCGACTCTGCCGCAGCTGGTGCACCAGCTGGAACATGGCGGAGAAGTGTCGATCGAGCCGCTGATGTCGCGCGCCTTCGCCTATGCCGACGGCCGCGAGGCCGATCAGGCGCCGCCGATTGCTGCCGAGGATCGCGACGTCGCGACGACCTCGATCCCCGCGGTGGGCTCGAGAGCGCCCTCCCTGACGATAGCGCCGACGCCTGCCGCACCGACAACCCAGAGGCCGACGCCTCAACAGGCAGCGCCGCCGGCCGCCGCGCCGCGCGCTGCCGTGCCGCCGGCCGTTACCACGCCGCCGCTCGCCGCTGTGCCGGCCGCCGTTACGGCGGGCGACCCGGCGTCCATGGATCCGCAGCTGCACGAGATCTTCAGCAAGGAAGTCTCGAGCCACCTGGCCGAGATTCGCAGCTATTTGCGCAAGCGCACCGGTCTGCCTGCGCCGCACGAGCTGCCGGAGTCCGTGTATCGCGCCATTCATACGCTGAGCGGCAGCTCCAAAATGGCCGAGGCGCGCCACGGCATCCGCATCACCGAGCCGCTCAACCATTACATGCGCAAGGTGTTCGACAATGGCCGCGGCATGTCGGATGCGGCGCTGGCCGTTCTCTCGGATGCGGTGCGCGCCATCGACAACGTCGTATCGCACATCAACGAATCGACTGCGTTCTTCGCCGAGCAACCCTCGCTCCTCGAGCGCTTGGCTGTGCTCGAGGCCGAGATCGATGCCGAGCTCGCGACCGTCATCGAGACCAGCGCGTCCGCGATCGTGCCGCAGCTCGCGCAGCCGCTCGAGGCGCCCGCGCCGGAGCATGCGCCCGCCCCGGATGACTTCGACCACGAGATCGCCAATATCTATTGCGAGGAGGCGACCGAGCTGATCGAGGCCGCCGAGCTGTCGCTCACCGCCTGGAATCAGGATCGCAAGGACAAGCAGCCCGTCGCCGAGCTGCAGCGCACGCTCCACACCTTGAAGGGCGGTGCCCGCATGGCGGGCATCTCCGCCATGGGCGATCTGAGCCACGAGCTCGAAACGCTGGTGATTGCGATCGACGGCGGCATGGTGACGGGGGACGACCATGCGCACGCGGTGATGCAGGCAAGTCTCGACGAGCTCGCGCGCATGCGTGATCTCGTGAGCACGGGGGTGTTGCCCGCGGCGGCGCAGGCTTTGCTGAAACAAATCCGCGACTTGAGCGGCGGTGTCGTCGCGGGGGCGGCGCCCGCACCGTCCACGCCGGCCGCCGCCGCGCAGCCCGCGCCGCCGGCAACGCAGCCCGCGACCGCGCGGCCGCCGCCGCAGGCCGCGACTCCGCAAGCCGCGACTCCGCAGCCCGTGGCTCCGACCCCTTCACCCGCAACGCCGATCGCGGCGCGCGCGGCGTCCGCTCACACGGCGTCCGCTCCCCCGACGATCACGGAGGAATCAACGCCGTCGATGGCGGTGTCCGAGGACTCGCTCTCGCAACTCGAGGTGAGCACCGGACCGGTGCTGCCGGGACGCGAGAGCATGCCGACGGAGCGCGTCGAGATGGCTCGCGTGGATGCGGACCTGCTCGACTCGATGCTGAACAACGCCGGCGAGGTGAGCATTTTCCGCTCGCGCCTGGATCAGCAAGTCAATTCCATCGACTTCAATCTGGCCGAGCTCGCGCGCACGGTGACCCGCCTCAAGGAGCAGCTGCGGGCCCTCGAGATCGAGACCGAGGCGCAGGTGCTCAACCGGCATCACGACGAGGAGGAGCCGCGCAACGATGACTTCGATCCCCTCGAGCTCGACCGCTATTCCTCGATCCAGCAATACTCGCGCGCGCTCGCCGAGACCTCGGGCGACGTCGCCAGCATCCAGGGACTGCTGGAGACGCTGACCCGGGAGGCGCAAAACCTCTTGACCCAGCAGGCTCGTACCATCACCGAGCTGCAAAACAGCCTGATGCGCACGCGCATGGTTCCTTTCCAGCGTCACGTGCAGCGGCTCACGCGGCTCGTGCGTCAGGCCGCGAATGACACCGGCAAGCGGGCGGAGCTCGTCGTGCAAGGGGCCTCGGCCGAGCTCGATCGTCAGATGCTCGAGCGCATGGTGCCGCCGCTCGAGCACATGCTGCGCAACTCCGTCGTGCACGGCATCGAGGCGCCCGAGCGCCGCGCGGCGCTGGGCAAACCGGACGTGGGCCGCATCGCGGTCAGCCTGACGCGCGACGGGGCCGAGGTCGTCATCGTGGTGGCCGACGACGGCGCCGGCATCAACGTCAAGCTGATTCGCGAGAAGGCCGTGGCACTGGGTCTCGCCGACCGCCACTCGAAGCTCACCGACGAGGAAGCGATGCAGCTCATCCTCGAGCCGGGGTTCAGCACCGCGGGCCGCGTCACGCAGGCGGCGGGCCGCGGCGTGGGCATGGACGTGGTCGCGACCGAGGTGAAGAAGCTCGGGGGAGGGCTTTTCATCGAGTCGACGCCGGGCACGGGCTCGCGCTTCACGATCCGGCTGCCGTTCACCCTCGCCATCAGCCAAGCGCTCATCGTGCGTGTCGCCGAAGAGGTCTATGCGCTACCGCTCGCGACCGTCGAGGGTGTGGTGCGATTGCCGCGCAACATCGTGGCGCGGCACCTCGGCAAGGACTCGCCGCTGTTCGAGTACGGCGGACAGAAATATCGCTTCCAACAGCTCGGCACGTTCGTCGGTCTCGGCGCCACCCGTCTGCCGGAGACGGATGTGTCGATGTCCGTGGTGCTGATCCGCGCGGGGGAGCACTCCACTGCGCTGGTCACGGACGAGCTGGTCGGCAGCCGCGAGATCGTGGTCAAGTCGCTGGGGCCGCAGATCTCGGGTATCCGCGGCATCGCCGGGGCAACCATCTTAGGTGACGGACGCATCGTCGTGATCTTGGACATGGGGTCGCTGGTGCGCTCGGAATGGCGGGCGCGTCCCACGGACACCACGGTGCTCGAACAGCGCGACCGGCGCACGTTCGCGTTGGTCGTCGACGATTCCATCACGGTGCGTCGCGTCACGCAGCGATTGCTCGAGCGCAACGGCATGCGCGTGCTCACGGCGAAGGACGGCGTCGACGCCGTATCGCTGCTGCAGGACAATCTGCCCGACATCATCCTGCTCGACATCGAGATGCCGCGCATGGACGGCTACGAGGTCGCCGCCCATGTGCGCGGTGATCCGCGGCTGAAGCACATCCCCATCGTCATGATCACGTCAAGGGTGAGTGAGAAACACCGCGCACGAGCGATCGAGCTGGGTGTGGACGATTATCTGGGCAAGCCTTATCAGGAAAGCCAGCTGCTCGACGCGATCGAGCCGCTCGTGAACCGCCGCAGCGCCGTCGCACGCTAGCTCATGTCCGACCTGCGCGACGAGCTCTACAGTTTGCTGGTCCCTCTCAGCGGCGAGCGGCTGATCGTTCCGCGGGCGTGCGTCGCCGAGGTGATCGGCTACCAGCCTCCCGCGCAGATGACCAATGCGCCGCCGTGGTACGCGGGTCTCGTCGTCTGGGGCGGACGCAGCGTCCCGGTGGTGTCATTCGAAGGCACCCTGGGGCAGCAGCTGCCGATCGTGTCGACCCGCACACGCATCGTGATATTCCACGCGGCCGCGGGCCTCCTGCCGGGCGGCTGCTTCGGCATGCTGACGCAGGGCTTTCCGCAGCTCGTACGCGTCAACGCGGACGTCATCCGTCCCGACGCCTCGCGCAGCTTCGCGGAGCGGATGCCCGTGATCTGCCAGGTGCGCATGGTGAACGAGACGCCGCTCATTCCGGACCTACCGCGGCTCGAGCAGATGATCGCCGAAGAGACCTCGGTCATGACCTGAGATCGCCGTAACGGCCCTGCAGCCACGCGAGCGCTGCGATGGCCGCGGTCTCGGTGCGCAGCACGCGGGGGCCGAGCCGCATCGCCTCGAACCCTGCCAGCCGGAACGCCTCGATTTCCTCCTCGTCGAGTCCACCCTCCGGCCCGATCGCGATGCTCACTTCGCCGCCGATCGGTGCTGCGCGGCGAGCGTCGACGCCGGGCTCGAGCAGCAGACGCGTACCGCCCGCCGGCAGTGTCCCCAGGTAGTCGATCAGGCGGCGGGGTGCATCGACGGCCGGGAGACGATTTCGCCCGCACTGCTCACACGCGCTCACCGCGATCGCGCGCCAGTGTGCGGCCTTCGACTGCGCCTGCGCGGCCTCGAGGCGCACGACGCCCCGACGGCTCTGCACAGGGACGATGCGGGCGACGCCCAGCTCGGTCGCTTTCTGCACGATGACATCCATGCGGTCGGCGCGTGCGATGCATTGCACGAGCGTCACGGCGAGCGGCGATTCGCGGTCGACGGCGCGCGCTGCGCCGAGCGCGACCGCCACCCGGGTGCCGCGCACATCCTCGACGCTTGCGGGATACTCGTAGCCGTCGCCGGCGAATACCACCAGCTCGTCGCCGCTGCGCACCCGCAGCACCTTGGCGAGGTGTACGCCCGCGGCGGGCGGCAGCTCGAGACGCAGCCCCGCGGTCAGGGCGGCGTCTACGTACACTCGATTCAGACGCACGTCACAGCTCGCCGTTCATATCGGTGCGATTGTCGCATATGATCTGTCGGAGACCTCTCGAGGTGGATGACGACTTGCACGTTGATTCTTCAAGCGGGGTGCTGCGCGAAGCGCGCCAGGTGCGCTCACCGAACTTCGATTCGCGGCCCGAAGGGCTGGCCGCCGACCTCATCATCGTGCACGGTATCAGCCTCCCGCCGGGAGAGTTCGGCGGCCCTTGGATCGACCGGCTGTTCACCAATTCGTTGCCGCCCGATGCGCATCCCTATTTCGCGGAGAATGCCGGCAGGCGCGTGTCGGCGCATCTGCTCATACGCCGTGACGGCACGGTGACCCAGTACGTCAGCTTCAACGATCGTGCGTGGCACGCCGGCGTCTCGCAGTACGAGGGCCGGCAGGCGTGCAACGATTTCTCGATCGGCATTGAGCTCGAGGGCACCGACACCGTCGCCTACGACGAGCGTCAATACCAGGCCCTGGCGCAGGTGGTGGCGGCGCTCTGCCGAGCCTACCCCTCCCTGCGGCCGACGCGCCTTGCGGGGCACAGTGACGTCGCTCCCGGGCGCAAGACTGATCCTGGCGATGCCTTCGACTGGCCGCTGGCGCACCGCTCCGTCGCCGCTGCCTGCGCCGCACATAAAACATAATCCCGCGACGCTGCGGGAGCCCCTGAGAGCGGCACAGCAGCGCCTCGTCCGCGCGCATTAGGTTTGGGCGCACCGTGATGCGCATCACCTTCGCAACCAGCAGAAATCCTCTAGAAAGCCGACATCTTCCATAGGAGGCGGCTCGTCCGCCACGTTTGGAGCGGCCGTTGCATTTTCGCTGCATTTCCCGGGAGGCGAGTTGATTCGCTGGTTCGCTGACCTCCCGATCGAGCGGAAGCTCCGCATCGTGATCGGAGCGCCGGCGATCGTCGCCTTCACGCTGGCGGTGATCGTGCCCATGGTCACGAACGTGCTGCACTCGCGCGCAGAGCTGCGCCGCTTTGCCACGCGCGTCGCCGGGGTCACCGGTGTGAATGTCATCGAGGCGCTCGAGGCCGGCGACGACAAAGGTGCCGTCAAGGCGCTGCACGCGCTGCGGGAGGAGCCTGAGGCGGGCAGCGTGCAGATCGCGCTGCCCGACGGCCGCATCCTCGCGACTTATCGGCGGGGGCTCGACGGTGCGGCGGAGATCGAGCTGGATCCGCTCTCCAAGAGCCTTTCGTCCGTGAAGCTTCCGCCGCCCGCGGCGTTCGATCCAACACAGCGCCCGGCGTCCGCGCTGCAAGGTGGCCGTGTGAGGATCACGGCCGCCGCCGTGGCCGACGGCAAGATCCTCGGCACGGTGCTGATCATCGCGCCGCTCGATGCGGTCTATCCCGACTGGCTCGCCTTCATGCTCATGACCCTCGCCGGATTGGCCGCGGCGCTGGTCGGCGCCTACTGGGTCGCGGCGCGGCTGCAGCATCAAATATCCGGGCCCATCGTGAACCTCGCGCAGACGATGAAGCGCGTGTCGACCGAAGAGGATTACACGCTGCGGGTGGAGGGTAACGCCCAGGACGAGATCGGCTCGCTGATCGAGGGCTTCAATCAGATGCTCAGCCAGATTCGCCAGCGCGACTCGCGGCTCGAGCGCTATCGGCAATTCCTCGAGCAGCAGGTCTCGGAGCGCACCATCAACCTCGGCAACGCCAACCGGGAGCTGAAGCGCGCGATCGCCGAGGCGACGGCGGCCAAGGAGGCGGCGGAGCGGGCGAGCAGCGCGAAGAGTGAGTTTCTCGCGCGCATGAGCCACGAGATCCGCACCCCGATGAACGGCGTCATGGGAATGTCCGAGCTCTTGCAGGGTACCGAGCTTTCCGCGCGGCAACGGCGCCTGGCGGAGACCATCACCCGCTCCGCCGCGGGTCTGCTCGAGATCATCAACGACATCCTGGACTTCTCGAAAATCGAGGCGGGCAAGCTCGAGCTCGAGCACATCGAGTTCGCGCTGCGCGAGATCATCCAGGAGACGATCGAGATCCTGGTGCTGCGCGCGCGCGCCAAGGGACTCGAGCTGCGCTGTGAGATCGACCCTTCCGTGCCCGCCGCTGTGCGCGGAGATCCCGTACGGCTGCGGCAGGTGCTCATCAATCTGGCGGGAAATGCCATCAAGTTCACCGAGGCCGGCGAGGTCGTGGTGCGCGTGGCGGCGCTCGCTCTCGACGGGAGTCTGCGTTTCGAGGTGAGCGACACCGGCATCGGTATCGCCGTCGAGGCGCAAAGTCAGATCTTCAGCGCCTTCACGCAGGCCGACTCCTTCACCACGCGCAAGTATGGAGGCACGGGTCTTGGGCTCGCCATTTGCCGCCAGCTGGTCGCGCTCATGGGTGGTGTCATCGGTGTCGCGAGCGAGCAGAACCGCGGCTCGACTTTCTGGTTCGAGATCCGCATGGAGCCGGTCGCGGCTCCTGCGGTCTTGGCCGTGCCGGCAGTTCGCCCCGCGGTGGCGCATCTCCCCGCCGCGGCGGCTGCGACCGGAGTGCCGTCCGCGACCGGGTCGGTCGGGCCGCTCATTCTGGTGGTCGAGGACAACGCGGTGAATCGCGAGGTCGCGGCCGGTATGCTCGAGAACCTCGGTTATCGATCGGAAGCGGCCGTAAACGGTTTGCTCGCGCTCGAGGCGGTGGCCGAGACGACCTATGCGGCCGTGCTGATGGACTGTCAGATGCCGGTGATGGACGGCTTGACCGCCACCCAGGAGATTCGCCGCCGCGAGGCAGGGTCGGGCGGCAGGATGCCCATCATCGCGCTCACCGCCAACGCGATGGAAGCCAACCGCGAGCGCTGCCTCGCTGCCGGCATGGACGATTTTCTCCCCAAGCCCTTCACGCAGGTGCAGCTGGCAGCGGTGCTCGGCCGCTGGGCGCCCGGGGCGCACGCGCCGCGGCACGATCAAGCGCTGCTCGCCGCCGGTGAAACAGCGCAAGCGATGCCTTCCGCGGCGACTGCTGCAGCGATGCCTAGCGCGGTGATCGACACGGAGGTGTTGCGCAACATCGCCGCCCTCGGACGTCCGGCGCTCTTGGGCTCGCTCATCGATCTTTACCTCGAGCACTCGCGCCCTCTGCTCGAGACCATCGAGGCGGCAATAGAAGGGCGACAGCCGGCGGGGCTGCCCGAGGCACTGCACACGCTCAAGTCGAGCAGCGCCAATCTCGGCGGCGCGCGCCTCACCGAGCTGCTCCGCGAATGCGAGTCACTCGCCCAGGAACGCGGCGCGGCGGCCGTGTCCCAACTCGCGCGTGTGCCTCTCGCCCATCACGAATTCTGCGAGGCGCTGATCCGCGAACGATCGGCCTTGGCGGCCTGAGAGGCGCATGCGCATATGACCACTCCTGACAACAGCGTCGAGCCTGCCTCCACCGTACTCATCGTCGACGACGACCCCGGGGCGCGCCTGCTGCTCGGCACGGCGCTCGAGATGTCGGGATTCCACGTCACCGCGGCCGCCAATGGCGCCGCCGCGCTCGCCTCTTTTCGCGCGCAGCCGGTCGACTGCATCATTCTCGACGTGGTCATGCCGGGCATGAACGGATTCGATACGTGCACGGCGCTGCGCGCGCTGCCTCTCTGCCACCACGTGCCTATCCTGATGCAGACGAGCCTCGAGGACATGGACTCGGTCAATCGCGCCTATACCGCGGGGGCCACGGATTTCTCCTCGAAAGGCATCAACCCGATGCTGCTCGCGCAGCGGGTGAAATTCCTGGTGCGCACCAAGCGCACGCAGGATCAGCTGGTCGCCAGCGAGGCGCGCGTGCGCTATCTCGCCTATTACGATCCGCTCACCGCATTGCCCAACCGGCAAAGGCTCAAGCAGCTGCTGGCGGATCAGGTCGAATGGGCGATGCTGCGGCAGAGCGGCGTCGCGACGCTCATGCTGGACATCGACAACTTCTCCCGCATCAACGACACGCAGGGTCCGGCGGCCGGCGATGCCGTGCTGAAGGAGGTCGCGAGTCGTCTGCAGCATTGCTTGCGGGATTGCGACCGGTCGCAGTTCGACGCGGTGGCCACAGCGACGGCCGGCGCCATCAAGGACTGCGTCGCGCGCACCGGGGGCGATGAGTTCGGTCTGGTGTTGCCCGGCGTGTCCACGGCGGAGGCTGCCGATAGCGTGGCGCGGCGCGTGCAGCTCACGCTCGCACGTCCGTTCATCATCGGCGACCACGAGTACCCGCTGTCGGCGGCGATCGGGATCAGCGTCTACCCGCTGGACGCCGCGGACGGCGAGAGCCTCATCAACAATGCCGACGCGGCCATGCACCACGCGAAAAAGGCGCACGTCGGGGGCATGGAGTTCTTCAAGAAATCCATCTCGACGCGCGCCGCCAAGCGCATGTCGCTCGAGTCGCAGCTGCGCAAAGCGGTCGAGCGGCAGGAGTTCGTGCTGCATTATCAGCCGCGGCTGTCGCTCGACACCCTGCAGGTCGAGGCCGTCGAGGCGCTGCTGCGCTGGCCGCATCCGCAGCGCGGTCTCGTGCCGCCGGACGAGTTCATCCCCATCGCGGAGCAGAGCGGCTTGATCGTCGAGATCGGCGATTGGGTGCTGCGCGAGGCGTGCTCCCAGGCCAAGCGCTGGCACGATCTCGACACCTCCTCCTGGCAGGTGGCGGTGAACGTGTCGGGCGTGCAATTCCGGGACGGGAGCCTCGTGCGCCGGGTGGAGGACGCCATCACCTCGGCCGGCATCAACCCGCGAATGATCGAGCTCGAGTTCACCGAGGGCGCACTCATCGAATACTCGAGCGCGGTGAGCAAGGCGGTGACGTCGCTCAAGGAGCTCGGGGTCGCCACGGCCTTGGACGATTTCGGCACGGGGTACAGCTCCATGTCGTACCTGCGGCATTTTCCGGTCGACACGTTGAAGATCGATCGCATGTTCGTTCGCGACATCGCCTCGAGAAACGCCGGCGATGCACCGCTGGTCGATGCGATCATCGCCATGGCGAAGAGCCTGGGGCTCGCCACGGTCGCCGAGGGCGTGGAGACCGATGCGCAGTGGCAGTACTTACGGGACCGCGACGCCGATCAAGTCCAGGGGTATCTGTTCTGCAAGCCGTTGTCGATCACCGATCTGGAACACTGGCACACGGACTGGCTGCTCTCGAGCCAGGGCCGCGGGCGCGGCGTAGGCTTGGGCGCGGCGTAGACGGGGTCGTCAGCGCCGGTGGCGCCAGAGCACCTCGCTGCCGGTTTCGTGGCGCGCCAGCACCCGCGCCAGCACGAAAAGCAGATCGGACAAGCGATTCAAGTACTTGAGCGCATCGGGAGCGACCTCCTCGATACGCGCCAGAGACCAGGCGCGGCGCTCGGCGCGGCGGCTCACCGTGCGCG
>Ga0208488_1000057_pt1 | contig 12506 bp, 12 predicted proteins | sample MicForSoiSWNC1_O_FD_187994 | JGI IMG/M metagenome (GOLD analysis project Ga0208488, IMG submission 187994) | Forest soil microbial communities from Harvard Forest Long Term Ecological Research site in Petersham, Massachusetts, USA - MetaG HF001... | ecosystem: Environmental > Terrestrial > Soil... | reverse complement strand
GCGTGGAGCTCTTCTTGCTGCACGACGGAGGCTTCGTCGCCGGCGCCGCAAGCGGCTGGCTGAAGACCCTGCCGGTCGCGCAGCACCACCATATTGCCGACGCCGCCGATCTCGGGCGGGCCGCGCGGCTCATCACGCGGCGCGGTGTGGGTCTGGTGCTGTCCGGCGGCGGCGCACGCGGTTTCGCACATCTCGGCGTCGTGCGTGCGCTGCGCGAGGCCCGGGTACCGGTCGACTTCGTCGGAGGCGCGAGCATCGGCGCGATCATCGCCGCCGGTGTCGCCATGGGCTGGGGCGAGGAAGAATTGCGCCTGCGCTACCGGCGCAGCTTCGTCGACAGCAATCCGGTGAACGACTATACCTTTCCGCTGGTCGCGCTCACACGCGGCCGCAAGGTCGCGCGGCTCCTCGAGCGCGAGTACGGCGAGGTGCTCATCGAGGACTTGCGCACTCCCTTCTTCTGCCTGAGCGCCGATCTCAACGCGGCGCGCGCCGTCGAGCATCGCGAAGGCACGGTATGGCGTGCGCTGCGCGCCGCAGTCGCCATCCCAGGCATGCTCCCGCCCGTCTTTCGAGGCGATGACATCCTGGTGGACGGAGCCGCCATCAACAATCTCCCCATCGACATCATGCACGCGCGAGCACCGGGCCTCGTGATCGGTTGCGATGTGAGTGCGGAGCTTTTTTCCCGTAGCGTCAGGCGCATCAACATTTTCCAGATCCTCATGCGGGCGGGCATGGTGAATAGCGTGTCGGGCGCGGCGGCACAACGCAGCCTTGCGGACGTTCTGCTCAAACCCCCGCTGGCGGGCATCGACTTGCTCGAGTGGCGTGCGTTCGATCGGGCGATCGAGGCCGGCTACCAATACGCGCGCCGCGCGCTCGCGGAGCTTCCCGAGCTGCCGCGCCTCGCCCCGGCCCCACAGGAGCCGCCGTCGACCTCGCTGTCGACGGAGATCGAGCGGCGCATCGCCGCTAGGGTGCTAGCTGGCTAGCCAGAGCGTCGACCCACTTGAGCTCCTCCGGACAGAGCTCGGCGAGCTCTGCGCGGTTGAGGCTCGCCGGCGTGACGCGGCTGTGCGCGGCGGAGTGGCAAATGCGATAGGTGTGAAATTCCCCCGGGCGCGCGGCGGCGAAACCCACCAGGAATTGAAATTCGCCGCGGCGCTCGTGCGTCGCGTTGAAGCGGCGATCGCACAGGACGAAATAGGACTGCTCGCGGCGGCGGGCCCCGAAGGCGCCGTCCTCGTGCAGCTGCTCGAAGAACGCGCGCACGTGCGTCGCGATTGTCTGCGCAATCTCCGTCGAGGGCTCGGTTGTCGCGACCCAGCGGGTACCGCGTTCGATGCAGTTGATGATGAACAGTGCGAGGCGCCGCGTGGCGAGACTTTGCCAATCCGCGGTGCCCGCTGCGCCCGCCGCCAAGGTGCGCGGTTTGGTGCCGATGCGACTGACGGAGCGCACGGACTGCAGCGTGTTCACACCGCGCAGCAAGAGGCGCACGCGGCGATCTTCCGGCACCAGGCACACCGGCCGGTAGCCGGGCCGCAGCACGGCATCATCGCTCCGCGGCTCGCCCCATACCGGATGGGTCGCATCGCTCCGCGCGAGAAGCCCGGCGACTGCGCCGCAGGGCGCAAACGATTCGAAGTGGCCGCGCAGCTTGTCGTGCGCGAGGATGCGCGGGAAAAACATGAGCGCGTTCGCCGACTTCACGTCCCACCCGCGCATGCCCGCAAGCGCGTCGTCGGCCGTGTGCCACGCGTAGGGCGGATCGACGATGAGCATGGCACCACGCTCCTTGCAATAGCGCTCCGCCACCATCAGCACGGCGGGGCCGACGTCCTCGGTGCGCGCGAGCGGCGGGACGCACAGGAGATTGAAGTAGTCGCAGCTCTCGAGAGCGAACAAGCCGGTGCGCTCGAGCTCCGAGCCGATCAAATCGTAGTCGCTCAACGCTGCGCCATCGTCGCCGTCGGAGTTCGATGACACATAGGCTGCATTACCCACCCCATCGACGGTTCGCTCCGGACGCAGCGCGGGCACGGGGCCGAGGACTCGGATCAGCTCGGAGCGCAACAGCACGTCGCCGACGTAGCGCTCGTGGCCCGGCAGGACAGAGAGCTGCGGGAAAATCTCTTGATCCTCGATATGGCTGCCGCCCTGGACGCGTACCCGCTGCACCGTGAGATTGAAGCGCAGCTCGTCGTGCAGGGGGATATTGTCGTAGTCGACGCTCGTTCGCAGGAACTCGCGGGTGCCGGGACTCGCCGCCTGCAGGGTGAGGAACTCCTTGCCCGCGCGCAAGCTCAAGGTCGCGGAGCGGGCGCCGTTGACGACCCGTACGATGACCGCGTCGCTCCCGCCGTTGTCAAAGAAGTGCTCGACGGCGTAGGACAGGCGGCTCGGTTGCCACAATCCTCCGAAGGTATGCTGGAACTCGACGAAGTTCGCGACGCGCACCGGTCGGTTGAGTGGACCGCGCAAGGTGCGCCCGACGAACGCCGTACGCGCCGTGTGCAAGCGCGCAATCGAGCGGTCGGCATCTCGTTCTTCTTGTAGCTCAACCCCTAGGGCCGGCGTGACCAAATGTCGTCCTTCGAACGTGCGGTCTCCAAGTTAACTGTAACACAACCCGGCGCGCGCGCCGGTCTCACGCGCTACGCGGCGAACAGGCGTACCTCGCGCCGCTTGAGGAGCGGTGCGAGCAGCATGCCCGCCAGGAAGCCGCCGATGTGCGCGCGAAATGCAACGCTCGCATCCCCTGCGAGAGCCAGATCGCTCACCAGCTGAACCGCGAACCACAGCAGCAACAGGAGCATCGCCGGCACGCGCACGGTGGTGAGAAAGAACGGCAGCAGGACGAGGGTGAGCACCCGGGCACGGGGAAACAGCAGCAGGTATGCGCCCAGCACGCCGGAGATGGCACCGCTCGCGCCAATGATGGGATACGCCGAGCGCGGATCGCCGAGGGCCTGGGCGAATACAGCGACGATGCCACAGGCGAGGTAGAACAGCGCGTAGCGTGCGCGTCCCAGGGCATCCTCGACATTGTCGCCGTAGATCCAGAGAAACAAGAGGTTGCCGAGCAAGTGCATCCAGCTCGCGTGCAGGAACATCGAGGTAAACGGTGTGGCGTAGCGCGGCACCCACGAGAGGTCGGGAGGCAGCCGGGCATCGGTCAGCAGCACCGCAGGTATCGCACCGAGCGCATCGACGACGCGTTCCCCGGCCCCCGCGTCGAGTGAGAATTGCCAGCAGTAAGTGGCCGCGCAGACCGCGATCAAGGCATAAGTGACGTAGGGTGCGGTGGCCGACGGCGTGTCGTCTTTAAGAGGGATCATCCCTTGAGGCGATCGGCCGGCTGCGCAAGCCGCGCGGCCTCCTCATCGCGGCGCTGTTGCTCGAGCAGCGCCTGATCGGCATCGATCCGCTTGCGCTCGATCTCCTCCAGCATCACCTTGAGCCACTCACTCGTCATCGGCGCTATCGGAGCCCGGGTTGACGATGGCGTCGAGCGCGGCGGCTGTGTGTGCCTGATACACGGGACGCGCCTGCGCAAACACACGCCTCGCCAGCACTTCGCCTCCCGGTGTCCTCATGAGCTCGGTGTATAGCGGCGCGAGCAGCGTCTGGCGGCCGTTGGTCTTCAGGAACTCCTCGAGTCGTACGTAGCTCGGCTGGTAGGCGCTCTTGATCACCAGCACGAACCAGCTCGAGGCAATCTCGGCGTTCGCACTGCGCGTGAAGCCGAACGCCTGATCGAGGTCGTTCAGCTGGTCCTTGCGCAGCGGCCCCGGCATGCCGTCAAGAAAATAAGTCCATTGCGGCGTGACCCAGGCGCGAGTGTCGAGCTTCTTCGCAGGGATCTTGCCGGCGAGCCAGGCACTTCGCGTTGCGTCCACCGACTCATAGAGATGGACGGCGAGCAAGGGCGCGTCCTGCGGAAGACCGGGCTCCTTGACCCAGGCCTCGACCTGGGATGCGCTGACGATGCCCGGAAAACGATCGAGGAGGTTCTCCTTCAGGTAACTCAGAAACTCCTCGGTCGTGATGCTCTTGAACGCGAAGTGGTCGAAGTAGCCCTGCAGGAAGGCATCGAGACGCTCGCGGCCGAACTTGCCGTCGAGGAAAGTGAACAGCAAGCCGCCCTTCTCGTCCGCGGCGGACCGCGGGACGGCGGGGTCCCGATCGCGCTGATCGACCGCGAGCGCCTGATCCGGCCGGGGCATCTGCGCGAGATCCTCGCGCACGGAGTGCTCCGCGAGCACGCGATCCGCCGTTACGCGCGTATCGCCGTACACCTCGCGAACCAGGCGATTCTGCATGTAGACCGCGAGCCCCGCGTCGATCCAGGCATCGCGCGGCGTAGCGGCGCCGACGAGGTCGCCGGCCCAGGCCTGCACCACCGCGCGCGCCACCACGGACTCCTCGCTGCGGTCTCCGGTGACGACGGTCGATGAGATGAAGGGCGCTCGCGGATTGCCCACCTCGGCGAGTGGGAACGGGGGCGGCAACACCACCAGGTCGCAGCGCTCGAACCGATAGGGACCGAAGAGTGTCTCGGCGGCCTTGAGCAGGCTCTCGGTGTCGGCGAATTCCTTGGCTGCGTCCGCGAGCAGGGGCTTCTCGGCATACACGCCTGTGCGCGGACCGGTTGCCTTGAAGCGCAGGTCGCCGACGGCAAGCGCGATCCGGCTCGGGGGGATGGCGTCGCGATTGACGAACGTGTAGTTGCCGTTGTGCTTCACGTCCGGGTCGTTGCGGGCGCTCATCACCGCAAGCAGGTCATCGTCGGTGTGAATGACCGCCGCGTACGTGACCCGCGCCAGCGCGCTGTCCTGCAGCGGAATCCAGGCACGCGCGCCGATCGGCGCCGAGAGCGTGTACATGAGGGGATGGTGCTTGCCGGCGGTATGCGCGTCGTCGAGCCAGTGGAGCGACGCTGCGTCCGGCGAGGTCACGTACTCGATCTTGATGGTCTGGGTCGATCGCTTGTGCGGCGGCAGCTCGATCACCAGGGGGCTGCCGAGAATCGGGTCGGCCTTGTCGACGTGGAACGGCCGGCTCACCCACGTGGTCTCGCTCTTCGCCAGAGCGCCGATCACGCTCGTTGGCTTCTCGCTCACGTCGCGGATGTCGAGTCCGTGCGTGTCGAGCACGAGCTCGGTGGCGTTGGGGTCGAGCCGCTTGACCTCGAGCGCCGCCTCGCCGAACAGCACCTTGTTGTGAAAATCGACCCGCAGGGCGAGGTCGATATGAGTGACGCGGAACTGCTCGATGTTCGCAAAGGAATGGTAGTCGAGCCCGCTCTGCAGCGGCGCGAGGTCGGGGCGTGCGGCCGAGAGCGTATGCGGCGGCTCGGGCGCGCCTTGAGTGTCGGGCGGCGCCGCCACAGCGATGCCCGCCAGGACCCCGCTCGAGAGGGCGAGCACCAGGCCCGCAGTCATCCTGCGCCGGGAGGGGCTCATGCGTTAGCGGGTGCCCGGCGGCTCTGACGCGGCGGCCGGCGAGGCGGGCGCAGCAGCCGGCGAGCCGGGGGACGCAGCGGGCGGCGCCTGACTCTTGCCGTTGACCAGGTCGTTGAAGGTCTTCTCATCCACCAGCAGACCCGTCTTGCCGTCCCAGTTGGAGCCTTCGGGCAACGTGTTCTCGACGAGCAGCGAGCTTTCGAGCACGGTATCGATGCCGGGCTGATTGCCCGTGACCGGCACGGGAATGGCGCGCGGCGTGTGCGCCAGGTCACCCACGCGCTGCCAGTCGACGTCGTTGTCCGCACCCTCGATGCGCTGTCCGATTTTCTTCCGCTGCTTCGGATTCATGAGATTGGCGAGCAAGCGCTTGCGATTCTGGTCCCAGTTGCGCGAGTCGTCCTCCATCACCGCATAGGCCTGCATGTACAGGGTGCCGTCGCGCCAGCCGAACGCATAGGGCTGGTTGACCACCGTGACCTTGGTGCCGATAGGGATCATCTCGTAGAACACCGCGATGTCCTCGGGGTACAGGCGCATGCAGCCGTGGCTCGAGCGCATGCCCACCCCGTAGGGCTTGTTGGTGCCGTGGATGAGGTAGCTCGGCCAGCTCAAACGAAAGGCGTACTCACCAAGCGGATTGTCGGGCCCCGCCTTCACCACGGCCGGCAGCATGTCTCCGTCCTCGGCATGCTCCTTGCGCACCGACTCCGGCACCACCCACACCGGGTCTTTCTCACGGGCGACGATCCGAGTCGTGCCTTCCGGGGTCTTCCAACCCACACGGCCGATGCCGAGCGGGTGCGTATATACGACCTGCGGCTCGCCCTTCTTGTGGGGCGGGTAATAGAAGATGCGCATAGCGGCGACGTTGACCACGACACCCTCGTGGGGCGCGGCGGGCAGCACGAACTGCGTGGGCACGACGACCTCGCGGCCGACGCCGGGGAGCCACGCGTCGACGCCCGGATTGGCGAGCAGCATCTCCTCGTAGCCCACGTCGAATCGCCGCGCGATATCGGGCAGCGTGTCGTCCTTGCCGACCGTGACCTTCTGCACGTAACCCACGAGGTCGCCGTCCTCGGGGGTCAATTCGAATCGGTGTGTGGCCGTCGGTTTGGGCAGTACCGGCGCCGGGGGCACGACCGGCGCGGCCGGCGGCGGTGGCGGTGGCGTCGAGGGCTGAAACATCGAGCAGCCCGCAGCGCAGAGGCTCAGGGCCACGAGCCAGCCCGCGCGCGGGCGTGAGGGAATGACTTCGAGCATCATGGCGCCCTATCTACAGCAAACTTCGGCGCCGATCTACAGCAATGTCGGTTGGTCGGACAATTCATTGCGGGCGGCGGCCTGATTGGGGATCGCGGCCGGAAAATGACGCGCCAGCAGACCGCCCACGGCATCGATCCCGGCAATCGAGCCGGCCTTGATGCGCCCGGCGCGAAAGTGCTCTTCCATCATACGGCAGACGCCCTCCCACTCGGCGGAGGTTACGCGCGCGGAGAGGCCCCGATCGGCGACGATTTCCACGCTGTGATCGGCGATGAGGACGTAGATCAACACCCCATTGTTGTGCTCGGTGTCCCATACCCGCAGGTCGGAGAACACCTCGAGCGCGCGGCCGCGCGGACCAACCTCGCCGATGACGCGGCGCGGCGGAAGCGCGGTCTCGACCGCGAAGCGGATCTCGCCGGCGTGCGCGCGCTCGGCGCGCACGATGGCGTCTCGAATGGCATCGAGCGTCGTCCGCGGAAACAGCATGCGCGTGCGCCAATGCAAGGCGGCCGCATGACGCAGCAGGCGATGCAGGCGCATTACCAGCTCCCCGAGGCGCCGCCGCCGCCGAAGCGGCCACCGCCACCGCTGAATCCGCCCCCGCCTCCCCCGCCGCCCCCAAAGCCACGCCCAAAGCCGCCGCCGAGCCCCCCGCCCCATCCACCGGCACCGCCGCCGAATCCTGTCGACCAGCCCCGGTTGGCTCCGAGGAGCAGCGCAAACAGGAACGCGAGCACGCCGGCGCCGGCCCCGAGCGCGATGGCGTGCGTGAGGAGCCAGGCGATCGCACCGGCGACACCGCCGGTGGCGAGCGACCCTCCGAGGCGCCCGAAGATAGCGCGCAAGAAACCGCTCGCGACCACCACGAAGATGAGAGCGAGCGGCAACACATTGTGCAGGGCCGCGTGGGGCTCCCAGCGGCGATCGGGCTCGGGGAGCGGCTCGCCGTTGACGACGCCGATCATTTGCTTGACCCCGGCCTCGATGCCCCCGTCGAAGTCCCCCAGCTTGAAATGCGGGGCGATGGTCTCATCGACGATTCGGTTGGCGATCGCGTCGGGCAGCGCGCCCTCGAGTCCGTAGCCGACTTCGATGCGCACGCGGCGGTCATCCTTCGCGACCAAAAGAATGGCGCCGTCGTCTACGCCCTTGCGCCCGAGCTTCCATTGATCCGCCACCCGGATTCCGTATTGCTCGATCTCCTCGGGATGCGTCGTCGGCACGACGAGCACGGCGATCTGGCTACCCTTGCGCGCCTCGAATGCGGCGAGCTCGCTCTCGAGGCGGTTCACCGCATCCCCCGACAGGATGCCGGTGAGATCGATGACGCGCGCGGTGAGCGGCGGCACGGGCACGAGGCCCTGCGCGAATGCGAGACCTGCCGCAAGGCATAGGAGCGTCGCGGCCGCGAAGCTCCTAATGCGCTTTGCGGGCGATGTCCGTTGCCGGGTGACGCGTGCGAGGCTCAGTGCGGTGCCTCCTGCGGTGGCGCGGCAGGCGGTGGCGCGGCAGGCGGCGGCGTGGCCGCCGGCGGCGCCGAAAAATCGACGGCGGGCGGCTTCGAAATCACCGCCTCGTTCTCGACCGTGAAGTTCGGCTTGGTCTTGTAGCCGAACATCGCGGCGGTCAGATTGTTGGGAAACTGTCGCACCGCCAGGTTGTAGTCCTGTACTGCTTGAATGTAGCGATTGCGCGCGACGGTGATGCGGTTCTCCGTGCCCTCGAGCTGCGCTTGCAGATCGCGAAAATTCTGATCGGACTTGAGCTGGGGATAGTTCTCGGTCACGACCAGCAAGCGTGACAAGGCCCCGGAAAGCTCGCGCTGCGCCGCCTGAAACTTCGCGAGCGCTTGCGGATCGTTGATCATGTCGGCGCTTGCCTGGATCGATCCCGCCTTGGCACGCGCTTCAGTCACGCCGAGAAGGACGGTTTGCTCCTGGGCCGCGTAGCCCTTGACGGTGTTGACGAGGTTGGGGATGAGATCCGCTCGTCGCTGATACTGGTTAAGCACCTCCGACCACGCGGATTTGACCTGTTCGTCCTTGGCCTGCAGCGCGTTATAGCCGCAGCCGGACAACCACAACGCGACGCAAGTCCCGAGGCCGAAGACACCCCAGCGGAAGGTAGTTCCACGCATCGAAAGTCCCCTTCACCCCTCAGGGTGGGGGCGTAGCGAGGAGTCTACCACCGGACGAAAAAAAGCCCCGAGTGTTAGCTCGGGGCGGAAAATGCGGACTTCAATGAAGGGAAGTAAAGCCCGCTAGGGGATTCAGTGCAGCTGATGCCACTGCAGAACTTGGATATCCATCTCTTCCAAGTCGAAACTGCGCGCGAGCATACGGGCGATGTCCCGGCTGCCTTGCACAGTGCCTTGAGTTCCGAGCAACTCGACCACGCCGCGATACTCGCTGTACTCGATGGCGCCGTCCGATTGCGCGATGAAGTGGGTGTAGTATTTAGCGCTCATGGGTGAAGCTTAGAAAAGAGACCCACCATAATCTGTGAGCAACTGCTCAGTCGCTCGAGCGGAGGCAAGACCTCCTTCACGACTTTGCAAACGAACGTTATTGCACTGTGTCAAGATACCGCCCCCCCACGCCCGCAGGCTCCAAATACATCACGCCCGAGGGCGCAAAACGGCTGCGCGATGAGCTGCACGAGCTCTGGCACGACGAGCGGCCGCGGGTCACGGCGGCAGTCGCCGCCGCTGCGGCGCAAGGCGATCGGTCAGAGAACGCCGAATACACCTACGGCAAGAAGCGGCTGCACGAGATCGATCGGCGCGTGCGTTTCTTGCGCAAGCGTCTCGAGGGCATGGTGATCGTCGACATCGAGGCCGAGCGGGGGCGCCGCGACCGCGAGCGCGTCTACTTCGGCGCCTGGGTGCAACTCGAGCTGGAAGACGGCGGCTTGCGTTGGTATCGCGTGGTGGGTCCCGACGAGTTCGACATGGCGAGCGACTATGTGAGCATGGACTCGCCGCTCGGCAAAAGTCTGCTCGGCAAACGCCTCGACGACGAGATCGCCGTGACGCTGCCCGCAGGCACGCAGACGTTCACGGTGGTGGCGATCAGCTATGCGGCCGCCCCGGCGGGGCCGGATGCGCGCCACTCGGGCGCCCCCGACTAGACGACGCGAATGTTCTTGAACTGCCAGGGATCCGCGGCGTCGAGGTCCTCCACGAACAGCTCGCTGCGACCCTCGAGCGGCGTCCAGTCGGTGTACCGGCCCACGACCGTGCCGAGGTACGGCATGCAGATGCCGAGCGGCCGCTCGAAGTCCATCTCGTCCGGCTCGACGACACCGCGCGTCGGGTTTTCCATAGCCCAGACCATGCCCGCGAGAACCGCCACGGTCACTTGCAGGCTGGTGGCGCTGTTGTACGGCGCGAGCCCGCGCGCCTCCTCGATCGACAGCTGCGAGCCGTACCAGTAGGCGTTCTTCTGGTGACCCGCGAGCAGCACGCCGAGCTCATCGATGCCCTCGATCACGTCGTCGAGCATGATCCGCTTGTGCTCCTGCAGCTGCCAGTTGCGCCCCGCAAACTCGTGCAGCGATAGCACGGCGTTGTCGCTCGGGTGATAGGCGTAGTGCGTGGTCGGCCGATACGTCACGCGATCGCCGTCGCGCACGGTAAAGAAGTCCGCCAGCGAAATTGCCTCGGAGTGCGTGATCAAGAATCCGTGGAACGGGCCGGCCTGCGGAGTCCAGGTGCGCACCCGGGTGCTCGCCCCCGGGCGATTGAGATAGATGGCGCACCCCGATCCCTGCGCGTGCTTGCCGCCGTCCGTCGGAAAGTGTCGCTCGTGCGTGCCCCAGCCCAGCTCGGCGGGCTGCGCACCCTCGCTGACGAAGCCGTCGACGGACCAGGTGTTGACGAACTCATTGGGCTTCTTCGGCGCCTTGCTCACCTGGGTATCGCGCTCCGCGATATGGATCACCTTGACGCCGAGGCGCTGCGCGAGCCGCCCCCACTGCTCGCGGTTCTGCGGCTTGGCCGTTTCCACTCCCGTGTCCTTGGCGACGTCGAGAAGCGCTTTTTTGACGAAATGCGACACGAGACCCGGGTTGGCGCCGTGCGTGAGCACGGCGGTCGGATGGCCCTGCCCATCGCGCAGCGCGAGCGCATCGAGGCGCATGCTGTAATTGCTGCGCTTCGCGACCGAGGCGTTGGCGTCGAAATAACCGCCCGCCCAAGGCTCGATGCAGGTATCGAGATAGAGTGCGCCGCGCTCGCGTGCGAGCCGCACGAGCGCGATGCTGGAGACGTCCACCGAGAGATTCAACAAAAAGTCCCCGGCGCCGAGCAGCGGCTCGAGCCGCGCGCGATAGTTCTCGCGCGTGAGGGCGCTGTTCACGAATTTCACCCCGTACTTCGCGGCCTCGGCCTTACCGGCCTCATCGGCGGTTACGATGGTGATGCGCTCCGCCGAAGTGCCGATGTGACGCAAGATGAGCGGCAAGACTCCCTGTCCGATGCTGCCGAAACCAACCATGACGATCTTGCCCGCAAAATTCACATGCACTTCGTGACTCATGATGTATTCCGTCGACCCCCGTGTTGTTAATGGCCCGCGCGTCGGGCCTTCTGCCAGCAGCCTACAGGGTGGCCGGCGAAATGCTCAAGTCTCGGGCGCTACCGGTCTCGCCGGCGTCGACTGCGCTGCCGGTCCCGATGGCGTTGCCGGCGTCGGCAGCGTTGCATGAGTCGCCGCCTCGCGCCAGTGCGGCGGATAAGTGCGGTCGTAGCCCGGCAAGGATTCGATGCGTCCGATCCAGCGTGCGAGCGCCGGATAGTTCCGCTCCATCGGGAGAAAGCGCGCACCGAGCTCCGCCGCCGCGCTGCGATTGAGAGCCCGGCGCAGCAGCTGAATCCACGGAAATATGACCATATCGGCCGCCGAGTACTGGGCTCCCACGATCCATTGCTCCTTGCTCAAGCGTCCTTCGATGGTGCGCGCCTCGCGCCCGACCACGTGCATGGCGTCGGTCAGCTCCTCGAGCGCATCCGCGACGCCCCCTTCGAAGATCGCGTTCACGATGCGCGAGAGCGCGGGCTCCGCATAGATCTGAAACTCACAAATGACGCGCATGATGACCCCGGCCTCCTCGGGCGTGAGGCCGAAGATCGGTGTGGCGGGATATTTCACGTCGAGGTAATAGAGCACCGCGACCGACTCGAAGACCACGTAGTCGCCGTCCTTGAGCACGGGCAACCGTCCGCGCGGATTCATCTTGAGCATGGGCGGCGATTGATGCTCCTGCTTGTCGAAGTGCAGCAGATGCGATTCGTAGGGTAGGCCCTTGTGCTCGAGGGCGAGCAGGATCCGCCAGGAATCCGGACTGCCGCTGCCCCAGTAGAAAGTGATGGCCATGAACGGATTGTAGCGGATGCACACGGTCCGGCATCGCGCTAGAGTCGGCCCGTGGACTTCACCACCCTAATCGACGTCGCATCGTTGCGCGAAGCTTTGGCGGCGCCCGGGAGCGTGGTGCTCGATTGCCGCTTCGATCTCGCCGCCCCGGATGCCGGCCGGGCGGCGTACCTGCGCAGCCACATTCCCGGCGCGCGTTATGTCGACCTGAACCGCGACCTGTCCGCGCCCGTCTCGGCCGCGAGCGGCCGCCATCCGTTGCCCGATCCGCAGGCGCTCGCCGCATTCTTCCGCGGCCTGGGGCTAGCCCCGAACACCCAAGCCGTCGTCTACGACGAGTCGAACGGCTCCTTCGCCGCGCGAGCCTGGTGGCTCCTGCGCTGGCTCG
>Ga0208488_1000055_pt1 | contig 12587 bp, 15 predicted proteins | sample MicForSoiSWNC1_O_FD_187994 | JGI IMG/M metagenome (GOLD analysis project Ga0208488, IMG submission 187994) | Forest soil microbial communities from Harvard Forest Long Term Ecological Research site in Petersham, Massachusetts, USA - MetaG HF001... | ecosystem: Environmental > Terrestrial > Soil... | reverse complement strand
CAGCCTCGAGAGCGCGGTGAGCCTCGCAATCGAGCTTGCGAGCCATGGTGATCCGTAAGCGCTTCGGACAGCATTTCCTGCACGATCCCGCGGTCATCCGCCGCATCATCGATGCCGTGGCGCCTGCGCCCGGCGAGCGCGTGGTGGAGCTCGGTCCGGGCCGCGGTGCGCTCACCTTCGGCCTGCTCGAGCGTGCGCATCGCCTGGACGCCATCGAGATCGACCGCGATCTCGCGCGGCTGCTCGAGGCGGATCCGCGCGCGCAAGACCGCCTGCACCTGCACGTCGAGAACATGCTCGATACCGACTTCACGCTGCTGCGCGGACAGGGACCGAAGCTGCGGATCGTCGGCAACCTCCCTTACAACGTGTCGACGCCCGTGATGTTTCATCTGCTGAGCCAGCGCGGCGCGATCGAGGACATGCATTTCATGCTGCAGAAAGAGGTCGTCGACCGCATGGCGGCCGCGCCCGGAGGCAAGGAGTACGGGCGGCTCACCGTCATGCTCGCCGCCTACGCCGAGGTCGAGGCGCTGTTCGAGGTCGGGCCCGGCGCTTTTCGGCCGCCGCCGAAAGTTCGCTCAGGCATAGTTCGTTTGCGTCCGAGCACCGCGCCGCGATTCGCGATCGGCAGCGACGTCGCACTGCGCACGCTCGCTCAGGCCGCGTTCTCCCACCGCCGCAAAACCCTGCGCAACGGCCTCAAGGGCCTCTTGAGCGGCGCGGACGTCGAGGCCTGCGGGATCGATCCGCAACTGCGCCCGGAAACGCTCACACCGGAGCAATTCGGCCGCCTTGCCGTCACCTACGAGCATAAACGCGCCGCGGACGCGCCGGCACGAGACGCCTTGAGGAAGCGCGGCGCGCGGGAGGGCTGAACGCCCCCGCACTCCGCTATACTGGAGTCCAGATGCTCGGATATCGAAAAGTGCTGGTGTTGTTGGACCTCGCGGAAGGGAGCGAGCGGGTGTTCGCCGCAGCGCGCGACATCGCGGCACATTCGAATGCCGGCATCGTTGCGCTGCACGTCGTCGAATACGTGCCCGCCGAACCCATGGGCGAGTCGCTCATGCCGACGCAGCTCGACCTCGAGACCGACCTGGCCGAGCGCGCGCAAGCGCTTCTCGAGGACATGGTGAAGCGCAACGGAACGGTGAACGCCAGCGTGCGCGTGGAGCTCGGCAACACCAAGGCGCAGATCCTGACGGTCGCCGATGAAGAGCGGCCTGACCTGATCGTGCTCGGCAGCCGCGAGCGCCACGGCCTCGCAGTCCTGGTCAACTTCACCGAAGATACCGTGCTGCATGCCGCTCATTGCGACATGCTCGCAGTGCGACTGAGCTGAGGCGGCCATGACGACCGATGCGCAAAGGCCGAGAATCCGCGTCGACGTCGAGACGGCGTATATCGAAGAGCAATCCGATCCCCGCGACAAGCGCTTCGTGTTCTCTTACACCATCACCATCCGCAATGAAGGCCAGGTCCCCGCTCGATTGCTCACGCGTCACTGGATCATCACGGACGCAAACGGCAACGTAAAGGAGACCCACGGCGACGGGGTCGTGGGCGAACAGCCCTATCTCAAGCCGGGCCAGGGATTCCGCTACTCGAGCGGCGCCGTCATCGAGACTCCGGTTGGCACCATGCAGGGAAGCTACCAAATGATGGCCGACGATGGGCTCAAGTTCGACGCCCCGATCGCGCCCTTCCGCTTGGCCATTCCGGGAGTCTTGCACTAAGCCGGTGGCGCTCTACGCCATCGGCGATATCCAGGGCTGCGATGCGGAGCTCGGAACGCTGCTCGCGACCCTGAATTTTTCTCCGCACCGCGACCGGTTGTGGTTCGTCGGCGATCTGGTCAATCGCGGGCCGGCCTCGCTCGAGGTGTTGCGCCGCGTGCGTGCTCTCGGCGAAGCGGCAACGGTGACGCTCGGCAATCATGACCTGCATTTGCTGGCCGTCGCGTTCGGCTGTTCGCGTCTAAAATCCGACGACACCCTGACGCCGATCTTGCAGGCCCCGGACCGCGACGCGCTGCTCCAGTGGCTCCTCGAGCGCCCGCTGCTCGCCGAGGATCCCGCCTTGAATCTGTGTCTGGTGCACGGCGGATTTTCCCCCCAGTGGGATCTGCCGGTCGCGCGGGCCTGTGCACGCGAGCTCGAGCAGGCGCTGCGCAGCGAGCCCGAGAAGCTGTTCAAGCACATGTACGGCGACAAACCCGACCGCTGGGATGAGGCTCTCGAGGGGTCGGAACGGCTGCGTTACATCGTCAATTGCTTCACCCGACTGCGTTATGTGGACGAGCACGGCCGGCTGGAGCTGCACGCGAAGGGCTCCCCCCGCAAGGCCGAGCGCGCCGCGCTCATTCCGTGGTTCGAAGCGCCCGGCGCGCGCTGGCGCGGCACGCGCATCGTCTTCGGCCACTGGTCGACACTGGGGTTCTTTCAGAACGCCGACGTGATCGGCCTCGACACGGGCTGCGTCTGGGGCGGAAGCCTCACCGCGCTGCGCCTCGATGTCCCGAGCGCCGCGCCGATACAGGTCGGATGCCGGGGCTCGGGCGCGGGCGATTAGCGGGGGCGCCTGGGCCGGGCGCTATAATCGCAGCGATGCACGTTTCCTCGCCGCTCAATCTGCGTGCCTGGGTCGACCAGAACCGCGCACTCCTCAAGCCGCCCGTGGGCAACAAACTGTTGTTCGAGGACGCCGAGTTCATCGTGATGGCCGTGGGCGGTCCCAACGCGCGCAAGGATTTCCACCACGACCCGGGTCCGGAGCTCTTTTATCAGCTCGAGGGCGACATCGTGCTGCAAACCATCCAGGGGGAACGCAGGGTCGACGTGCCCATCCGCGAGGGCGAGGTGTTCCTGCTGCCCGCCGAGATCCCGCACTCGCCGCAGCGCGGCGCGGGCACGGTCGGCATCGTGGTGGAGCGGCGTCGCGCCGCGGCGGAGCTCGACGGATTTTCCTGGTACTGCGAGCGCTGCGGCCATCGTCTGTATCTCGAGCGGCTGCACATCCATGATATCGAGACACAGCTGCCGCCCGTCTTCCGGCGATTCTTCTCGAGCATCGAGCACCGCACCTGCGCGGTGTGCGGCGCCGTGATGGCGGCGCCGGACGCGAGCCCGGACCGATCGGGTGCAGGCTGACTGCGTTGCCGCAACCCGAGGCCGCGAGCGCATTCGAGCTCGACGCCCGCGATCCGCTCGCGCACTTTGCAGCGGAGTTTCACCATCCCGTCGATGCCGGCGGCCGCAAAGCGGTGTATCTGTGCGGTCACTCGCTGGGATTGCAGCCGAAATCGGCAGCGTCTTACGTGAGCGAAGATCTCGCCGAATGGCAGCGCCTCGGCGTCCTCGGACACCACCAGGGTACGCGCCCCTGGATCGGCTATCACGAGCACGCCGCGCGAGGGCTCGCGGCGCTCACCGGCGCCTCCGAGATCGAGGTGGTGGCGATGAATTCGCTCACCATCAACCTGCACCTGATGATGGTGAGTTTTTTCAGGCCGGCAGGCCCGCGCAACTGCATCCTCATCGAGAAATCGGCGTTCCCCTCCGATCGTTATGCCGTGCTGTCGCAGCTTGGCTTTCACGGGCTCGATGCCCGGCATCTCATCGAGGTGGCGCCGCGGCCGGGCGAGCACGCGCTGCGCACCGAAGACATCATCGAAATTCTGGAACGCGACGGACCGCGGCTCGCGCTCGTGCTCTGGCCGGGGGTGCAGTACTTGAGCGGCCAGCTGTTCGATATGGGCGCCATCACGGCCGCGGCGCGAGCTGCCGGCGCCGCGGTCGGTCTCGACCTCGCGCACGCGATCGGCAACGTGCCGCTGAGGCTCCACGACTGGAATGCGGACTTCGCCGTCTGGTGCAGCTACAAGTATCTGAACGCGGGGCCGGGTGCCATCGGCGGATGTTTCGTGCACGAGCGCCACGCGCAGCGGCCCGACTTGCCGCGCTTCGCGGGGTGGTGGGGGCACGACAAGGCGCGCCGCTTCGAGATGGGCCCGGACTTTCATCCCATCTCCGGGGCCGAGGGCTGGCAGGTGAGCAATCCGCCGGTGCTGTCCGCCGCACCGCTCCTCGCATCGCTCGAGCTGTTCGGGCGCGCGGGCCTTGCGCGGCTGCGCGAGAAATCCGTGCAGCTCACGGCCTTCATGCAGCACTCGATCCAGAGTCGTCTGGGAGCTGCGGTCGAGATCATCACGCCGCTCGACGCGGCGCAGCGCGGCAGCCAGCTGAGCGTGCGGCTCGCCCTCTCCTCGCAGGCCGCGCGGCGCTGCCACGAGCGCCTCACGGCGGCGGGCGTGATCGGCGATTGGCGGGAGCCGGACACGCTGCGCTTTGCCCCCATTGCGCTTTATAACTCGTTCAGCGACGTCGCCGCGGCGGTCGATGCGCTCGCGGCGGCGGTCAAGGCGTGAGCCGATCGGGCGAGGCCGTCAGCATCGTCGGCGCGGGACCGACCGGCGCTCTGCTCGCCGTGCTGCTCAAGCGGCGGGGTATGGCCGTCACGCTCTACGAGAGCCGCGCCGATCCGCGCGGCGACGGCGTCGAGGCCGGCCGCTCCATCAACCTGGCGCTCGCCGACCGCGGCACGCATGCGCTCGCGCGGGCGGGGCTGCTCGATGCTGTCCGGCCCCTCGTGGTGCCCATGCGCGGGCGGTTGGTGCATCAAGCCGACGGCTCCACCGGCCTACAGCCCTACGGCCGGCTGCCGAACGAGGTCATCTATTCGATCTCGCGGCGCGGGCTCAACAACATGCTGCTCGATGCCGCGATCGACGCAGGGGTCGATGTGCGCTTCCAACATCGCCTGGAGGGTGCCGACCTCGCAACCGGAACGGCTCGCGTGCGCGATCTGGGCCGCGGTGTTTCCCTCGAGATTCCCATGAAGCCCCTGCTCGGCGCGGATGGTGCAGGATCGCTCCTGCGCCGCCGGCTCGCCGCGCAGGACCTGATCGAATCCGAGGATATCCCGCTCGAGCATGCTTACAAAGAGCTCTCGATTGCCGCAGGCCCCGGCCGCAGCGCTCTGCTCGAGCGAGAGGCGCTGCACATCTGGCCGCGCGGCGGGTACATGCTGATCGCACTGCCCAATCAGGACGGCAGCTTCACGGCGACGCTGTTCCTGCCGCTGCAGGGGATCTCGAGCTTCGCGGCGCTGCGCTCGCCGGAGGCGATCGATGAGTTCCTGTCGGCGAATTTTCCGGACGCGCGCGCACTCATGCCGGATTGCGTGGCGGAATTTCAGCGCCATCCCACGGGATTCCTGGGCACGGTGCACGCCCGCACTTGGTCTGCGGCAGGCGCCGCCGCGCTGATCGGCGACGCCGCGCACGCCATCGTGCCGTTTCATGGCCAGGGCATGAATTGCTGCTTCGAGGATTGCCTGGAGTTCGACGCCTGCCTTGAGGACGCCTCATCCTCTGAATCCGCGCCCGGGGCGCGCGTGCCCTGGGCACGCGTGTTCGCGGAAGTTTACGCGCGGCGCAAACCGAACGCCGACGCCATCGCAGAAATGGCGCTCGAGAACTATCTGGAAATGCGCGAACTCGTCGCGGATCCGCACTTTCGGTTGCAGCAGTCGCTCGCGCTCGAGCTCGAGCGGCGCTACCCGCGGCGCTTCATTCCACGCTACTCGATGGTGATGTTCCATCACGAGATTCCCTATCGAACGGCGCAGGAGCGCGGCCGCGTCCAGGCACAGATTCTCGCCGAGCTCACCCGCGAGGCAGCAAGCCTTGCGGACGTCGACTATGCGCGCGCGGAACGCCTGGTCGAAGCAGGGCTCCCGGAGTTTTCCGATCTTTCCAGCGTGATGAAGCTGTAGGCCGCGGAGTTCTTGTCATCGGCCGCGTGCCGCTCGCGTGCGGTCTCGCGCCATTCGGGACTGCGCCAGCCGTCGAAGAAGGCATCGCCGTCCTCGATGTACGCGTGCACCAGCGTCAGGTGGATGCATTCGGCCGCGGGCGCGCATTGGCGAAAGACCTCGCCACCGCCGATGACCATCAAAGGTTCATCGCCCGCGGGCCCGCCCGCGGCAGCGCCCGCCGCCGCCCAGGCGGCCTCCAGCGTCGGCACGACGCTGCAGTCCCCGGGCGCGAATCCGCTCGAGCGGCTCAGCACCAAGTTCAAGCGGCCCGGCAACGCGTGGCCGATGGATTCGTAGGTCTTGCGGCCCATGAGAATGGCCTTGCCGAGCGTGAGCGCCTTGAAACGGCGCAGATCGCCCGAGAGCCGCCAGGGCAACTGATTGCGGCGTCCGATGACGTCGTTCTCGGACACCGCAACCACGAATTGCATGCGCATGAGGCTCATGCGCACATGTTAATCGCCTCGCCTAGCGCTGCGCTACGCGCGCCCGTGATTGCGTTGCATCGAGCAGGGATGTGAGCGCGATGCTGCCGCGACGGTCGGCCGAGCAACGGACCCGTGCCACGATTTCGCCGGTCTTCGGATTGTCCGCCTGCAAATCGAACGTGTGCGTAGTCGGATAGTAGTCTGCGACCGAGCTCGTGAACTGCTCGCTCTGATACAACACTTTGAAACGATGGCTCGCCGCATCCGTGGGCGCGAGCGTCTTCTCGAACGCCCTCACGCAGGCATCGAGCGAGGCTTTGGCGGGTAAGGCGTTGCACACGGCCGGGCAAACGGCGGCCAGAGCGGCAATTGAAAGTCCGAGATGGCGAATTGTCATGCTGGTACTCCTTGCGAGTCGAAATACCAACGCCCCGGCGACCACCATAGGCTGACCGCTCGGGCTCCCGCAAACGACAAATCTTTCAGGTAGGTGTGATTTGGCTCATGCGACGCGGCACTCGCTCAAGATCCAGCGCGTGAGCTCCTGCAGGTCCTCGCGCCCGCCGTCCTCCGGACGATGCAGGAGCACGTAGCTCTCGTTGGTCGTAAGCTCATCCGTGAACAGCTTGACGAGGCCCCCGGCCGCGAATCGATCGGCGCTGAGACGCGCGGGCACGAGCGCGACACCCACGCCCTGCTCCGCGGCGAGCACGACGGCGGACATGGTGTTGAGGCGCACCAGGCGATTGGGCTTGATGGGCGGGATCTTGAGCCCCAATGCCCAGCGCTCCCAGGCGTCACGGCGATCCTCGTGTAGCAGCAAGTTCTTGCCGTTCAAGTCCGCGTAAGTCTCGATCGGGTTCTCGAGCAAAAATCCCGGCGAGCACGCCGCGATGAAGCTCTGCGCGAACAGCTCGTGCACGGTGAGGCCTTCCCACGGCCCCATGCCCACCACGATCGACAGGTCCGCCTCCGGGGGGTGACTCTTGGGCGCCGATGAGGACGTCTCGATGCGGATGTCGGTGTCTTCGCGCGCCTGCGTGAAGGACGCGAGCCGCGGCAAGAGCAGCGCGCGCGCGAAGAACGGCGGCACGTTGAGCCGCAGGATGCTGCGTCCGTAGCGCATCTTCAGCTGCTCCGTCACCGACTCGAGTCGCGAGAAGATGTCGCTGATGTGCTCGAGGTAGTGCGCGCCCGCATCGGTCAGCGCAAGCGTGCGCATGCCGCGATCGAACAGCGCGACGCCGAGCTGCTCCTCGAGAGCCTTGATCTGATGGCTGACCGCGGAAGGGGTCAAATGCAGCTCCTCCGCAGCCGCCTTGAAACTCTTCAGCCGGGCGGCTACTTGAAAGGTCTTGAGAAATTTGAGGGACGGTAAACGCATGTCTCGACCATCTTAGCAATAACTGATGACAGCAATATTCATGCCAACGAAGCGTGGCAGGCGGCGGTGCGGACCGCCCGGCGAGCCCGCGCGTGCCGCCTCAAGGGGCGCCGCCGAACTTCCCTGCACAAACCCGGCGCAGCAGACCCGATCGTCCGCCCGAGCGGCGCTACTCGCGGCCCCGGAACCATCCCGTCAGGCTCAGCCGCGGGACTTGCGTAAGCAGCACCTCGTGCTCGCGCGATTCCGACAAAAACAGCACCAGCCGGCCGCCCACGGGCTCGATGTCGCGGAATCGACCGTCATCGCCCTGAATCCTCAAGGTGCCGCCGTCCGCCGGCGAGCGGCTCTCGTTGAGGTAAAGCGCCAGCGAGACGCGCCGCGCCGCGCGACCCTGGGGCTGATCGACATGACGCGCATAGGCCGCGCCGGGCGGGTACCACGCGTAGTGGATCTCCAGATCGAGCAAGCCTAGATACGCGCCCTCATTCAAGCACGAGCGTAACTGCTCGAGCGCGCCCAGTACCTCGGTCTCGGCGGGAAGCAGCGCTCCGGCCAGCCAGCAAATGAGATCGCCGCGAAGGTCCTCACGGCGCTGCAGGCTTCTGTCCGCACCGATGCGCGCCTCGAGGAACTCGCCGCGGGCGCGGCGCAAGGCGGCGCACTCGGCGAGGGAACGGGCATCCTGCGGCGACAAGAAATCGTCGCTGACCGCGATCCCGTCGGCGCGCAATTGCTCGAGGATGCGATCGAGCAGCCGGCGGTCAATGTCGCGCACGGCGCGAGGGCCGACCCGGGCGAGCGCGCCGGCCACCCCCTCTCGGGCGGCGGCTCGTCCCCGTCTTCCGCGTCACCCGCGTGGCCTCCCGAGGTTGAGCCCGCTTGCGCGGCTTCGGCTTTTTGCGCGGCGGCTTCTTCGGCTCGAGCATGCTGCCGCGGCAGCCGGGCGCGCCGCACCGGCAGGCGAAGGTCTCATCGACATCGTCGGGATCGTCGGGATCGCGCGTGATCTGATAGTCGTAGACCAGCTCCTCGCCCGGCTGGATGGTGCGGATGGCATCGATGAATACGCGTTTCGCCAAGATGCCGCTTTCGCAGTTCGGTTCGCAGCCGTGGTTGATGAATCGTGCCTCGTTGCCGTTGCGGCCGGCATCGATCACGATCTTGGCATTGACCGTGAACAGGAAGGTGTGATTGTCCTTGGCGTCCTTGTCGGCGTAGCGCTCATCCGCCTCCTCGTGCGTGATCCGGTCGCCCAGATACTCGACCACGGTCGTACCCTTGCGGATCCGGCGCAGCGCGAACACGCCGTAGCCGTGCACGGGAGAATGACGGACTTCGATCATCGGCTTGCGGCGGTCGCGGGTGCTCATGGGGTCCCTGATCAAACGGCAATCGGCGCTTTGATCGCAGCGTGATGCCGGTAATTGCGGAATTCGACATCTTCGTAGGCGTAGTCGAAAAGGCTCGGGGGCCGGCGTTTGAGGACGAGCTCGGGCAACGGATACGGCGTGCGCGACAGCTGCAGATCCGCTTGCTCGAGGTGATTCAAGTACAGGTGGCAATCCCCGCCTGTCCAAACGAACTCTCCCGGCCGGAGCTCGCACTGCTGCGCAACCATGTGTGTGAGCAGAGCGTAGGAGGCGATGTTGAAGGGCACGCCGAGCAGTGCATCGGCGCTGCGCTGATACATCTGACAGGATAGAGTGCCGCCGGCCACGTAAAACTGAAACAACGCATGGCACGGCAGCAAGGCCATGCGCTCGAGCTCGCCGACGTTCCAGGCGCTCACCACGAGACGGCGCGAGTCGGGATTCGTCTTGATCTGCTCCACCACGCGGGCAAGCTGATCGATGGTACGTCCATCCGCCGCGGTCCAGGCGCGCCACTGTCTACCGTAAACCGGACCGAGCTCGCCGCGCTCGTCGGCCCACTCGTCCCAGATGCTCACGCCATGCTCGCGCAGATATTTGATGTTGGTCTCGCCCTTGAGGAACCACAACAGCTCGTGCACGACGGATTTGAGGTGCAGCTGCTTGGTGGTGACCAGCGGGAACCCCGCGGCGAGGTCGAAGCGCATCTGATAGCCGAACACGCTCAGCGTGCCCGTACCCGTTCGATCCTCCTTGCGGGCACCGCGCGTGCGGATGTGGCGCAGAAAATCCAGATACTGGCGCACATCAGGCCTTGGCGGCGACGAGATTGCCGCTCGGCCGCGCGCGCCGGTAGGCGTACAGCATCACGATCCCGCCCGCGAGGATCATGGGAATGGTCAGGAGCATGCCCATGGTCAACCAGTCGCCCACCAGATACCCGATATTGGCATCGGGCAGGCGCACCCATTCGACCGTGAAGCGCGCGCATCCGTACACGACGAGAAACAGGCCGGTCGGCGCGAGACGCGGCCGCGGCTTGCTGGTGAACCACCACAGGATCACAAACAGCAGCAGCCCCTCGAGGCCGGCCTCGTACAGCTGTGAGGCATGGCGCACCACCACGGTGCCGTCAGGCCCGGCGACGGCGAAGCCCCAAGGCACATCGGTGGGCTTGCCCCACAACTCGCCGTTGATGAAATTGCCGATGCGCCCGGCCAGCAACCCGATGCCCGGCAGGGGCGCCACGAAATCCATGACGTCCGCGAAATTCTTGCGCTTCAGGCGAGCGAAGATGAGGGTGGCGGTGATCACGCCGAGCATGCCGCCGTGGAACGACATGCCGCCGTCCCAGATGCGAAAGACATTCAGCCAGCTCTCGGCAATCACGTCGTGGCCATAGAAGATGCACCAGCCGATCCGTCCGCCGAGAATCACGCCCACCGCACAATAGAAAATGAGATCGTCGACGTCGAGCTGCGTCCACGTCGAGCCTGGGCGGCGCGCGCGATACCGGGCAAGTAGCCAGCCGGCGACGAATCCGATCAAGTACATGAGGCCGTACCAATGGACTTTCAGCGGCCCCAGGGAGATGGCAATGGGATTGATGTGGGGATAGGTGAGCATGGCGCTACTTTAAACTTTCGTTGACCCGGCAGAAATAGGCCTTGAGATAGCGCGTCTCCGGGATGGCCGGATGAACGGGGTGGTCGGGTGCCTGCCCGCCCAGCTCGAGCACTTGCAAGTGCTTGCCGGCGCCGCGCGCCGCCTTGGCGATCGCATCCTGCAGGTCCTCGGCGCTCACATGATACGAGCACGAGCACGACACCAGGATCCCATTGTCCGCGAGCAGCTTGAGCGCGAGCTGATTCAACCGCTTGTAGGCCGCGAGCGCCTTCGGCAAGTCCTTCTTGCGCTTGGCAAATGCGGGCGGGTCGATGATCACGATGTCGAACCGTGCGCGCTCCTCTCCGAGCGCCTCGAGCACATCGAAGGCATCGCCCTTGCGGGTGGCGATCGACAGCGAATTCTGGCGCGCGTTTTGCACCGCGAGCTCGAGCGCCTGCGCGGAGCTGTCGACGCAGACCACATGGGCGGCACCGTCCTTTGCGGCGCGCGCGCCCCAGGCGCCCACATAGCTGAACACATCCAGCACCCGCGCCCCGGCGCGCACATACTTGCTGAGCGCGCCTCGGTTGGCGGACTGGTCGAAGAACCAGCCGGTCTTCTGGCCTTCGGCGAGCGGCACACAAAATCTCAAGCCGCCCTCAACCACCTCGGCGCTGTCCTCCAGCCGGCCCTTGGCCGCCTCCACGTAGGCCGGCAAGCCCTCCAGCTCCCGTGCGGGGCCGTCATTCTTGAAAATCAACGTCTCGCACTCGAACACACGCTCCGCCGCGGCCCGGATATGGGGCTTCATGAGCTCCATCCCCGCCGTGCCGAGCTGCGCCACGCAGCGCCCGCCGTAGCGATCGATCACCAGGCCCGGCAGGCCGTCGGCCTCGCCATAGACCGCGCGATAATAGGGCTCCGGGTACAGCCGCTCGCGCAAGGCGAGCGCGGCGCGCAGCCGCTCCTCGAACCAGCGGGCATCGGGGATTTTCCAGGTCTCGAGCAGCCGTGCCGTGATGAGCGAGGCGGGATTGGCGTACGCGAGGCCCAGCGCGCGATCGTTGTGCGCCAGCACCCGCACGAGCTCGCCCGGCTTGAGCTTGTTGAGCGGCGTCTGCTGCGTGTCCACCTCGTTGCTGAACACCCAGAGGTGTCCCGCTTGCAGACGCCGGTCTTCATTGCGCTTCAGCCGCAACACCGGCAAATGCGTCACGTCGAGTTCGGACATGGAAGGAGCTTCGGGTTTAAGATGGCGCGCATTCTAACCGACGCGGGCACCGACGTTGCAGCGCAATCACCTCGCCGCGGAAACGAGTCCCTATCTCCAGCAGCACGCGGAAAACCCCGTGGACTGGTATCCGTGGGGCGAGGAGGCGCTCGAGCGCGCGCGGCGCGAAGACAAGCCCATCCTGTTGTCGGTCGGCTATTCGGCGTGCCACTGGTGTCACGTCATGGCCCACGAGTCCTTCGAGGATGCCGCGACGGCGGAGGTCATGAACCGCTTGTTCGTCAACATCAAAGTGGATCGTGAGGAGCGGCCGGACCTGGACAAGATCTATCAGACCGCACAGCAGCTGCTGACGCAGCGCGCGGGCGGCTGGCCCTTGACCATGTTTTTAGCGCCCGGCGATCAGCAGCCCTTTTTTGGCGGCACCTACTTCCCGCGCGATGCGAATTACGGCATGCCGGCCTTCAAGGATCTGCTCGAGCGCGTGGCCGAGTATTACCATGGCGAGGGCGCGGCGATTCGCGAGCAGAACAGCCACCTCGCCGCCGCCTTCGAGCGCCTGCAGCCCGCCGCGCAACGTTACGGCCTGGTCGCCCGCGTCGGCCCCGACGGCTCGATCACCCGCACCCTGCACGGCCCCGCCGGCTCCTACCGCGAGATCGTCGGCGTCCGCGAGCACGACG
>Ga0208488_1000054_pt1 | contig 12614 bp, 6 predicted proteins | sample MicForSoiSWNC1_O_FD_187994 | JGI IMG/M metagenome (GOLD analysis project Ga0208488, IMG submission 187994) | Forest soil microbial communities from Harvard Forest Long Term Ecological Research site in Petersham, Massachusetts, USA - MetaG HF001... | ecosystem: Environmental > Terrestrial > Soil >... | reverse complement strand
GTCGCTGGTCACCGGGTTCCGCCCCAGCCAGCTCCTCACCTACACCCCGCTCGCCACCAGCACCGACAACGGGGCGAACTGGTCCTCGGCGGGCCCGCTGAACGCAAGCCTGGCCAGCGCAACGGATGCGCTCGCGGCCGGGCCAAACGGCCAGCTCATCGCGCTGACCACCGGCGGGACGAAGGCTGAGCTCGGGCAGCGGCTCGGTACGGCGTGGAGCCGGCTGGCCACAGTCAGTTCCCTGAACGCGACGCCGCCGGGCCGGGCCTGCCAGGTGACCGGGCTCACCGCGGCCGCGTTCAGCGGCGGCACCCCGATGGTCGCCGCGAGCTGCGGCCGGCCCGGAGTGGCCGGGATCTTCGCCGACACCGCCGGAACCTGGCACGCGGCGGGCCCGTCCGTCTCCGGTCAGACGGTCGACGTGCTCGCGCTGACCGCTTCCGGCTCCGGCCTCGTGGCCCTGCTGCGGGCCACGGCGGGAACCTCGGCGAGCATCATCGGCGCCTGGTACAGCGGCGGCCGGTGGACTCTTTCGTCCCCGCTGCGCATCGGCGCCGGCAAGCTGGGCTCGACCGCGCTCGGCCCGGGCGGGTCCATCGGAGTGACCTGGAACGCCGTCAAGGGCGCGACCCTGGCCGGGCCAGGCAAGGCGTGGCAGACGCTGCCGGCGCTGCCCAAGCGGGCGTCCACGCTGGCGCTGGGATCGCAGGTGGAGGTCATCGTGGCCAACGGCCAGACGTTCCGGGATTACCAGCTGGCCTCGGGCGGATGGAGCCTGGCCCAGACGCTTCACGTCCAGGTCCCGTACGGATCGTCGGGCTGACCCGCGATGAGCTACCTGGACCACTGGTCGTTCGACCCGTTCCTGATCTTCGCGGTCATCCTGGTCGTCTGGCATGAGATCGGCCTCGCCCGGCTGGCCCGCTCCGATCCGGAGCATGCGGGCAAGCGCAGGCTGCGCTCGGTGGCGTTCTACGCCGGCCTTGCCGTGGTGCTGCTCGCGGTCGACTCGCCGGTCGAGTACTTCGCCGACCGCTACTTCTTCATGCACATGCTGCAGCACCTGCTGCTGATGTTCGCCGCGCCGTCGCTGCTGGTGGCCGGCGCGCCGTGGCAGCCGCTGGCCGACGCCGTCCCCAGCCGGGCAGCGGCGGTGGTCGTTAGGTGGTCACGGCCGCTGCGTGCGGTCGTCGACTTCCTGCTCCGGCCCTGGGTCACGGTGGTGGCGTTCAACGCCGTGATGCTGTTCTGGCACATCCCGGCGGCGCTCGACCTGGCCGAGAACAACCCGGCCGTGAAGATCTGGCTGCTGCACTCCTCCTACCTCCTCGTCGGGATCTTGTTCTGGCTGCTCTTCATCCCTTCGCCGCCGCTGCGGATGCGGATGCCGCCGGAGGGGCAGGCGATCGCCCTCGTCGCGACCAACGTGATCATGTGGCTGCTGGCGATGTCGATGAGCTTCCTGACCCAGACGTCCTGGTACCCGGTCTTCGACCACATCGCGGGGGTCACCCTGCCGCCGTTCGCCGATCAGCAGATCGGTGCCGGCATCCTGTGGGTCTGCGGCGACTTCTGGGCGATCCCGGCCCTGATCGTCGCCATCCGCCGGATCATCAACGCCGACGGCAGCATGGGGTCCGCGATCGACAAGATGCTCGGCAGGCAGACCGGCAGCACCGGCGGCTCCGGATGGGCCAGCCGGGCCGGCCGTTAGCCCAGCGCGCTGCAGACATCCTGGGCAGCGATTCAAGATCCCTTCCACCTTTACTCAAGGTCGGTGGCGCAAGCTCGGTCCACCGTCGCAGACGTGCGGGCCAGATGGGGCGAATACTTATTTAACAGGAATAGCTGTATTAGACTGGAATTATGATGCTATCTGGGGCAGCATCGTTGATCATCCGGCCACCGGTTGAGAACTTCGGGCGGCACCCCGGGTGCGGCTCGTCCGGATGGTTCGCGCAGTTCCTTAGCTTCGGCAGCCGCAACGGGTTCGCCGAGAACGCCCGCGTCTTATTCTGCGGCTCCGACGCCGGCCGCAACCGCCACGACGCCGACACCAGCGTCGGACCCGTTCGCCGCCTGGCTAGCGCGGCTGCAGCGTGCGGGCTCACCCCAGGCAACCCGGCAGCAATCCGGCCCCGGCCGATCAAACACACGGAGGCACCATGCCCGCGTCGCAGCAGTTCATCACCCGACCGCCAGCAGAGATCTTCGGCCAGAATCCGGGGTACGGATTCGCGGGCCTGGGCGTCAACACTGCGATCGGGAACTTCACCCAGGCGACGGTGGACCTCCCATTCGGCGGAGGGCTGCTTGGCCTGCTGAACTGGCAGCGAACATACAATTCCCTGGACGCCGGCACAGCCGTCGGCGCCATGGGCCCCGGCTGGACGACGGCCTTCAGCGCCCGGCTGCAGGTCACCGAGCATGGTGTGCTGCATCACACGGTCGGCCAGGTCACCTTCTTCGACGAGGACGGCCGGGTCTTGCCGTTCCTGCCCGCCGCCGGCGGCGGGTTCATTTCGCCCCAAGACCTGAACGCTTCCCTGACCCACAACGCGGACGGCAGCTACACGCTCGCCTGCAACTCCGGCCTGATCTCGGAGTTCGACTCGGCAGGGCAGCTGACCGGGCGGTCACTCGAGGGCCAATCGCTCACCTTCGGCTATAGCGGATCGGGGCAGCTCGTTCGAGTCACGCATTCCTCCGGCGCATTCCTGGGGCTTTCGTACGACGATTCTGGCCAGATCTCCGAGGCAGCGACAAGCGACGGCCGCACCGTGTCCTATGCCTATGATTCCGATGGCTCGCTGGTGTCGGTGACCGTTCCCGGGGGCGGCGTGACGGGATTCGAGAGCACCTCGACGAGCGGATACACCCAGGTAGCCCACATCACGAATGCCGACGGCAACCTGGTGGTGGCCAATACGTACGACAAGTCAAGCGGGATGGTGGTCGGCCAGGATCTGCCGGGCGGTTTCAGCGCGTCATTAGGTTACGACCAGGCGACCGGCCTGACGACGGTCACGGCAGCGCCGTCGAACGCCGTCACCAGCTACCAGGCCGACTCGAACGGAAGGCTGACGAAGCTCACCAACGCCGCGGGCAATTCCGCCTCGTTCGGCTACGACTCCGGGGGCAGGCTGATACAGGCGGTCTCGGCCGGGGGCACGGAGTTCGCCCAGAAATACGACGCCCAAGGGAACGTCGTGTCGGTCGCGTCCGCCGGCGCGAGGACCACGTTCTCCTACGACCCATTGGACCGCGTCCTGTCCATGACTAACCCGGTGGGCGCCACGATCCGATATGCGTACCCGGGCGGCAGTCACATTCCGTCGCAGGTTGTGGATGCCAATGGCGGTGTCACCACAATCGTGACGGACGGCGGCCTGATCACCGCGATCACGGACCCAGACGGGAACACCAGGGCCTACGGTTACGACGGATCCGGCAACCTGACGTCTGTCACCAGCCCACGCGGGGAGACGACGAGCTGCCAGTACGACGCCTCGGGCAACCGCGTCGGCGTCGTCCTGCCGGACGGCTCATCCGCCAGCTACGGCTATGACGCGGCAGGACGGGTGACCAGCGTCACCCTGCCTGGGGGGGCGCAGACGACCTACCAGTACTCCCCCGGCGGCCTCCTGCTCACGACCACCGACCCGACCGGAGCGGTCACCAGCTACTCCTATGACTCGGCGGGCAACCAGACCCAGGTCACCGATCCGCTCGGACAGGCCACCACGTTCACGTACAACGCCGTCGGGCAGCTGACCTCCTACGCCGACCCGGCAGGTGACGTGACGCGATACGGCTATGACGTGGTCGGCAACCTCACCAGCATGACCGATTCCCTGGGTAACCAGACCGTGTACAGCTACGACGGCGACGGCAGGCGGACCGTCGCGCAGGCGCCGGCCGGGACCAGCACGACCGGCTATGACGCGCGAGGCAACGTGACCTCACTGACCGACGCCGCCGGCGGGGTCACCAGATACGCCTTCGACGCCGCCAACCGGCTGGTCTCTGTCACCAGCCCCGACGGCGGCACCTGGAGCACGTCCTACGACCCCGTCGGCAATCCTGTCACCAGCACGGATGCGCTAGGCGCCGTCAGCAAGCGGCAATGGACGCCCGGCGGCAACCTCCAGCAGGTCACCGACCCGCTGGGCCGGCAGACCGGCTACGAGCGCGACCAAGACGGGAACGTGGTCTCGGTCACCGATCCCGAGGGTGGCATCACAAGGTACGTCTACGATTCCGCCGGGCGGCTGATCTCGGAAACCACCCCGGCGGGACTGGTCACCAGCAATCGGTACGACGATGCCGGGCGGCTCGCTGCGACCGTTGACCCACGCGGCTGGGCGACCCGGTACGAATACACCAAGCGCGGCCAGCAGAGCGCCGTGATCGCCCCAAGCGGTGCCGTCACTCGGTACCGCTACGATCCGGCGGGGCAGCTCACCGAGGTCATCAACCCCGTTGGCGGCACCACCCGGTACGGCTACGACAACGCGGGCCAGCTGATCTCTGTCACCGACCCGAAGGACGCGGTAAGCCGTTTCGGTTACGACGCGGACGGGCGGCTGATCTCTTCCGCTGACCCGCTCGGGCGGGTCACGACCCGGGCGTATGACAGCGCGGGGAACTTGATCACGGTGACCGACCCGTCCGGCGGCGTGCAGCACATGTCCTACGACGCAGACGGCCGGCTGACGCAGAGGACCGGGACCGACGGGGCGCAGCTGAGCTATACCTATGACCCGGCCGGGAACCGGACGAGCATGACCGACGCCACCGGCACCACCCGTTACGCCTACGACGGCAACGGCCGGCTGCTCGCCGTCACCGGGCCGGACGGCGCGGTGCTGGCCTGGGCTTACGACGCGGCCGGACAGCGGATGGCGCTGACTTACCCCGATGGCCTGCGGATCGGCTACGGCCACGACCTGAACGGACGGCTCATGTTCCTGCACGATCCGCGGGCAGGCGACGCGGTCTACGTCCTCGATCCCGACGGCCGGCTGCTCACCGAGCAGCTGCCCGCGGGACACGGGCGCAGATATCACTACGAGGGCGGTCTGCTGCACCGGTTCGAGACGGTCAGCGATGGCCGCCCCACTGCCACGGCCACCCTCAGCTACGACCCGGACGGCCGGATCCGGACCGTCGCTGAGGACGAATGCGATCACGAATACTGCTATGACCGCGCTGGCCAGCTGGTGTACGCGGCGCGAAGGCAGGCGGGCCACCCCCACGAGGAGCTGCGCCTTAGCTACGATGCCGCGGGGAACCGCACCAGGCTGCGGCACGGCGGAACCGAGACCCACTATCGTTACGACGCTGCCGACCAGCTGCTGGCCATGGAGACCGAGGGCCGGCGCACCGAGTTCCGGTATGACTCGCTGGGGCGCCTGACCGAGGGGACAGCCGGGAGGCGGCGCCGGACGATCACGTACGACGGCTTCGGCCGGCCCGCCGTGATCGCCAGCACGGACGAAGCGCCGCCAGCTGAGGTGACGACTGAGCGGATTGATCAGACGTTCGACGGTGACGGGCTGCTCACCGGCTTGATCCATACCGTGGACAGCGAGCGCGGGGAACGAGAGCGGGCGGCCGCCATCCGGTACCGGTGGAGCGCCGGGGACCAGGTCCCGCAGATCCTCACCGAGTGGGCCGAACGCCGGCTCGATGACATGGAAGGACCCGAATCCGGGCCGCTGAACGCAGACTTCAGCTACGGCTATGGCCGGACCTTCGCCAGCACGGAGCAGGCCGCGGCCATCTTCCACCACGATGTTTTCGGCTCGGCCGTCGTCACTGAGGAGACCCTGGCATGGGTGCAGGCACGCGGGTACGACATCTTCGGGACGCCGGAACCCCCCGAGCCGCATGACGGCGAGCATGGGCTCGTTTCTCCGGCATTGCCGAAATTCGGCTACCGCGGTGAACTCGCGCTCACGCAGTTCCCCCCGTTGATCTACCTGCGGTCCCGGACCTACGACGCGGCGGTTGGCCGCTTCACGACCCGCGACCCCGTCCTCCTGCCGGGCGGGCTCACGCAGCCGACCGCGCCCTACGCCTACGCAGGCAACGACCCTCTCAGCCAGATAGACCCGCTCGGCAGCATGTACGTCTCGCTTGGAGGAGGTACCTCCGCGCCGACCGGAGTCAGCAACCAGGTCCAGAGCGCCGCCAACAGCGCAACAAAGAACGCGCTCGTCGACCTCGCGGACGCCCTGACCGCGCTGGAGAACGAGCTGCGAAGCCTGGCTCAATTCCGCGGCCGGTCGGGCATCACCGTCTCGTCCTCGGACTACGCGGCACCCAACCTCCCCATTGTCGGGCAGTGGGGGATTCAGCTAGCGCACCTGGGCGTCTACCTCAACGATCAGCAGACGGCGAAGCTCACGACCCTTCTCCAGCTGGGGCTTTCTGTCGGCGCGGCCGTCGGCGCGGCGCTGACCACGGCGCTGTTCGCCGGCGGCGGCACGCTCGCGGCGGTACGTGCCCTCAACGCTGCGCTGGGCGCTGAGGCCGCACTGGGAACGGCGTCGGCAGAAGCCGGCGCGGCAGCCGCCACGGCCGCCGCGGTAGCGGCCCTGGACGTGGCGATCGCGGGAGCAATCGCGGCGGAGCTGACGCTGCTCGTGGTCGACGCGGGACTTATCGGCATATATATCCAGCAGGTGAACGCGCAAGGAGGCAACATGGGCGTGGTCTTGCATTTCGACCTCTGGCGCTGGTGGCACACTGCCTCGACGCCGGTCCTCAGCCTGCCATGGACCCCATTTCATCCCACCCTGAAGGCGGTGGGTCCGTGGGAATTCGTCAGGGTCCCGATCATCCCTGGCTTCGGGGACATGCCCACCTTGTCCATCCCGGTTGGAACCGTTTCACCCCAATAGCCGCCACTGAGCGGAGCAAGGAACGTCAGCCCCTCTCGGCGTCCCGCGCGGCGTGGGCGCGATCCTCAACTGCCGGCCGCTGATCCTCCGCGCGGCTGATGATCTTTCTTGCGCCCACGGCGACGAGGCCGGAACCCGCCAGTACGCAGACGGCCATAAGCACCATGGCCATCACCCTGACGAGCAGTGCTCCGTGTGCGATCACGGCAATGAGGACACCGGCGGCCATGACGATGGCGACGCAGAGCACGACGATTCCCGCGCGAAGTAAGATTCCTGCGCGCAGTAACCGGAACCGGCTCATGGCAGTGACTATCCCACGCGCATCCACACGCAGGGAACCGAGTTCCCGCACCTTCGCGAGTCCATGTGGACCACGGGCGCCCGGCACGGCCCGGGCCTGCAAACGAGGCCCGCGCCGTGCCGTTGTTTGCCGGTGCTAGCCGCTCGAGCTAGCTCCCGACCGTGTAGGCGTAGGCGAAATCGTGGAAGTCGGAGTACGACGCCGGGAACCCGAGGGCGGGCTCGGTGCCTGCCCAGTCCGTCGAGTCGATGACGCTGAGGATGCCGCTCACCGCGGTGCCCGCGGCTGCTGTGGGCGACAGCGTCGCCGTCAGTGTCCCCGTGCTTCCGGGCGCCAGCTCTACCGGCGTGGCGGTGTTGCCACCGCTGATGTCGTTGCCGGCCGGCTGCAGTTCGAAGTACCCGACGTGGTTCGTCGTGTTCTTGACCGTCACCGTGATCGGGACGCTGGCGCCGGAGTCGATGGTCGTCGACGCCGACTCCGGGAGGCCGGTCTCGGTGACGGGCGCGAGCTGGTTGTACCCGACGACCCCGGTGACGGTCTGGGAGAACTCCGTCCCGTCGGTCGTGGCGCCCTGCATCACGTCGATCTCCCACAGACCTGGCTGGGGATCGGTGGCGATGAGCGAGGCGTTTCCGGTCGGGTTGTCGGGCGTCGGCGTGGTGTCAGTGGCTGTGACATCGACGTTCCCTGACTCGGTGACGGCGGGCTCGAGGTCGGCCGGCGAGAACAGGTAGTAGTACACCGGGTCGTTGGCGGCGTGGTCCGGCGCGTAGAACGACACATCGAGGTCCCTCGCACCCTGGGGCACGTCCACATAGAACGTCTTGATCTGCCCCGGACCGCGAGATACCGAGCTGGTCAATGTGGCGCTGAACCAGCCGCCCGCCGACGGGATGAGGGTACGCCGGGCGATCGGCACCGAGCTCTCGAGTCCGCTGCGGCCCGTGAACTGCACCGACTCGGGGGCATCGCCGGGAGCCCGGGGCAGGGCGATGCTCAGCGGCACGCTCACCGAGCTGTGCGGCGCGATGGCGACGGGCGCCGACGCCGGGCTTGTCGTGAAGTTCTGGCCGCTGGCCTGGAAGGTCACGGTTCCGGTGTAGGGCCCTGGAGTGTCCGGCGCACTCTGCGCGTGGCCGCGGCCATTGGCCCACAGGATCTGGGCCGTCCAGGTCCCGGGCATCGGGTGCTCGACCGTGCTGTGCTGGATGTCAGGGCTCGCGTTGGGCCCGTTGGCGGCGCCGTAGTCGTACGAGCTCTGGGCCAGCCTCCCGGCCGGGTCGGTCAGGATGAACGACAGGATGTTGTCATCGCTGTTGGTCGGGTCCGGCCAGCGCATGTCGGCATCGAGCACGCTGACGCCCGGCGGCACATTGAATTTGATCGGTGCCGCCGCGGTCGCCCCCTGAGCGGGAATCGGGGCGCTCGCCGGCGGGGCGCTGACATTCTCGGTGACGGGCCGGCCGAGGCTGACCTCGCGTCCGAGCACCCGGTAGGTGCCGAAGACCCTTTCGGGGCTGGATGAGGCGTTGTACAGCGTGACCGATGTGCCGACCGTCGAGCCGCCCGGGCCCTGTACGTCGAGCTGGGTGGGGCTGTCCACCAATTCGGGGGCGCTGGACTGCGCCTGCGAGGTGCCCGGCATCTGGCGAGCCGCCTCAACGGCCGCGTACACGTTCAGGAGGCCAGCGCCCTGCTGGTCTGCCTCGGCCCCAATGTCGGTTGCCGTACTGGTGAGGATCTCCTTCACCTGCGCTGGCGTCGGGGTGGCGCCGCCATGGGTGTCACGGTAGGCCTGGATCACGTCGGCCGCGGCGCCGGAGATGAAGGGAGCCGACTCGCTGGTGCCGCCGAAGGCCTCAGTCGGCAGGGGCAGCGGAGTCTGGCCGAGGCCGGCCGCAGCGAGTGCCAGGTAGCCGGGGGCGACCAGGTCCACCACATCGCCATAGGGAGTGGTGCCGCCCGACGACAAGGTCGTCATGTTGTCGTCTTCCCAGCCCTTGGTGTAGCCATCGGCCTGGGCGAGGAGCCTGAGGTCGTTCGTCCCGCCGGCGTCGATCACGTTGGGGTCATCGGCAGGGGCCTCGACCGTGCCGGACGAGCCGCTGTCTCCCGCACTCTCGACCACGACAACGCCCGCTGCCACCATGGCGTCGTTGGTCGGGGCGAGCAGGTCGTCGTTGGCGCCCGGCAGAGCGCCGTAGCCGTAGGACTCCGACACGACGTTGACGCCCTCGTTCACCGCGTTCTGCAGCCCGGCGATGACCTGCGACTCGGGAGCTACGGTCTGACCCTGCGAGTTGGTGTCGGAGAAGTAACCGGTGCTGACGAGAGAGGCGCCGGTGGCGTCACCCACGATCCGGAAGCTGCAGTTCGCGGGGACGTTCGAGTAGGGCAGCTGAGACGCGTAGGTGTAGGTGACCGTACCCTGGGCGGCGATCGTGGAGACGTCTCCGTTGAACTCGTCGCTGAAGACGTTCTCGTTCTCGTTCGTGGCATCGATGACTACGTGCTCGCCGTTGGGCCGGATCAGGTTGGGGTTCCCGGCGAGTGAGTCGGCGTCGACGTTCCCGACGATGACGCCCTGGCCCGTCGCGATCTTGGACGCTTCGAATGGGTCGTTCGGGTTGCTGGACGCGTCGTGAATGCTGGTGAGGGCTTCGGGCTCCACCAGCGGCGTGTTCGGAGATGTATTGCACAACTGCTGCCCGTCGGCCGCCGTTGCCGGAATGGCCGACTTCCGCACCCCGGAGGCGGCCACCGTCTGCATGACCGATGTGGCGTCCCCGATGACGATGGTTCCGTCCGGGACGACCGCCTTGACGCCCGCGGTGTGGCTCAGTGCCTGTGCCTCGGCCGCCGGCATTGCCGCCGCCACGGCGTTGAGCAGCGAAAGAGCCGTGATTTGCGTGGCCCCGACCTGCTTCAGCTGGGCTACCAGCGGAGCCTGCAGGGACGCGGCCGTTGCCTCTCGGGCGTGCCGGTGGGCCCGGTTCGCCGGCAGGCTGGTGAGCTGGTTGTCGAACACGACCACCACGCGCTCTCGCTTGCCGGACGAGCGGGTTTTGACCTGGCTCGCGCTCAGCTTAGAAAAGCCGGGGCCCGGCACACTGGCCCGGGCGGTCGAACCGGCCGTCCAGCTAGCGCCGGTTATCGCTGTGACGCCGAGCGCGGCCGCACCCACCAACGAGGCAGCCTTCCGAGAGGTTAAGGACATTCCGCCGCCACCATTCTGGCCTTTATCAGGTCCCCTGGACGTAACCGTCCATTAGGGTGTAGCACCCTTATCGCCACTTGATCAAGGACGGATTTGAAGTCGAGGGTCCAGGTCGCGGGGGATTACGACGGAGATGTCGAGGCCGCCGGCGGGCTGGCTGCGGGCGGTGAGGGTCGCCCGGTGTGCAGTGACGACGGAGCGGGCGATGGACAGGCCGAGCCCGACGCCGTCGCGGACGCCGGTCCGGGCCTCCATCCGCCGGAACGGCTCGAACAGCGGGGGCACGGCGTCGTCCGGGATGAACGGCCCGCTGTTGGCGATCCTGAGATACACGGCCGCGTCCCTGCTGCCGGTACGCAGCCTGACCCAGCCGCCGGGCTCGTTGTGCCGGACGGCGTTGCCGACCAGGTTCCAGATCATCCGCTCCAGCAGCCGCGGGTCTCCGGTCGTCTCGGCCGGGGCAAGCAGCGCGTCGACCCGCAGGCCGAGGCGCTCGATCTCGGGAGCGGCGGCGTCGATCGCGTCCTCAGCCCAGGTGGCCAGGTCGGTGAACTCGGTGCTGAGCTTGCCCTGGTCGCTGACGGCCAGGGTGAGCAGCGCCTCGACCATAATCTCGGCCCGGTCGATCGAGCGCCGCACGCGCACGGCCATGTCCGTGAGCTGGCGCGCCGTCGGGGACGGCTTGGCCAGGGTCACGTCGATCGCGGTGCGCATCACGGTCAGCGGCGTGCGCAGCTCGTGCGAGGCGTTGGCGACGAACTGGCGCTGGGTGGCGAACGCCGCGTCCAAGCGTTCGAGCATGCCGTCGAAGGTGTCGGCCAGCTCCTTGAGCTCGTCGCGGGGCCCGGTCAGTGCCAGCCGCTCGCCGAGGTGCTGCTCGGATGCCCGGCGGGCGGTCTCGGTGATCACCCGCACCGGGCGGAGCACGCGTCCGGACATGAACCAGCCAAGGCCGCCCGACGCGACCGTCATGCCTGCGAGGCCGATAAGCGAGAACGCCAGCAAGTCGCTCAGCAGGCGCTGGCGCTGCGCCTGCAACCCCGCTGCGGTGCCGACGCTGTAGGCCTCCTCTGCCTGCTTGCATTCGGCCAGCAGCGACGCCCGGGCAGGCTTGCACCGGCTCAGGATCTGCAGCTCCTGACTGCTGACCTTCGCGCCCGCAGCGGGCTGCGTGGGAAGGCTGCTGGCGACCAGCCCGTAGGTGAGCCCCAGCAGCGCCGAGCCGGCGGCGAAGAACAGCATGGCGTACATGAGCGTGAGCCGGGTCCTGACCTTCTGCGGCCAGAGCCGGCGCAGCAGCGCGCGCACCCCGCCCACCTCCCCTTCCCCCTTCACGGCAGCCGGTAGCCGCTGCCGACCACGGTGTCGATCGGGTCGGGCTCGCCGAGCTTGCGCCGCAGCCGGCCGATCGTCACCGTGACCGTGCGGCTGAACGGGTCGGCGTTCTCATCCCAGACCCGCTCCAGCAGGTCCTCGGCGGTAACCACGCCCCCGTCGGCGACGAGGAGCTCCTCGAGGATCCCCATCTCCTTGCGGGTGAGCGACAGCGGCCGGCCCGCCCGGCTGACCCGGCGGCGGGACCGGTCGAACACGATGTCGCCGCGGACGATCACCGGGGCGGCGGCCGGGGCTCGCCGGGCCAGCGACCGGACCCTGGCGACCAGCTCCTCGAAGGCGAACGGCTTGCCCAGGTAGTCGTCGGCGCCGAGGTTGAGGCCCTGCACCCGGTCGCCGACCGTGGCGGCCGCGGTCAGCATCAGGATGCGCGCCGCCGAGCGGGACCCGATCAAAGTGGCGCAGACCGCGTCGCCGTGGACCCTGGGCAGGTCCCGGTCCAGGACCACCACGTCGTAGGAGTTCATCAGGGCCTTCTCGATTCCGGCCGGCCCGTCGTAGGCCACGTCCGCGCCGATGCCCTGGTCACGCAGCCCGTCGGCGATGTCGTCGGCCAGCTCGGCCTGATCCTCGACCACCAGCACCCGCATAGGTCCATGATGCCCTGCCGGACATCACATGGACATCACATGACGCCGCCCGGCTGCCCCAGTCGCCAGCACGCGACCTGGCCTTTCGCACGGCGGCGGTGCCGGACCGGGCCGGGGAACGGCGCCGCGCGTGATGTCGGTGTGACGCCTGGCGGCGTATGCCTGCGTGTGACCGGGCACGGCGCCCGGCCGTAGGG
>Ga0208488_1000048_pt1 | contig 12939 bp, 7 predicted proteins | sample MicForSoiSWNC1_O_FD_187994 | JGI IMG/M metagenome (GOLD analysis project Ga0208488, IMG submission 187994) | Forest soil microbial communities from Harvard Forest Long Term Ecological Research site in Petersham, Massachusetts, USA - MetaG HF001... | ecosystem: Environmental > Terrestrial > Soil >... | reverse complement strand
GACCCGTGACGCGCTCGCCGCCATGGCGGTCTGGGGAACCGATATCGGCGTCGACGATCTCGCCAGCATGCTGTTCAGCTCGGCCGGCGTGCCTGACGAACTGCTCGAGCGGGCCGTATCGTCCGGCCTGGTGCGCCGTGATCCCGCCGGAACGGCCGGCTTCAGCCACGATCTGTTCCGCGAGGTGACCTACCGCGAGCTGACGGAGTCTGCGCGGCGCGCCACGCACCGGCGAGCCGCGGAGGTGTTCACGGCGGCCGGCTACCGGCCCAGCCTCGTCGCGGATCACCTCCTGCGGGCGACCGGGGCCGACGCCGATGCGGCGCTTGTGGCCGCGCTGCACGAGGCCGTCGCGGCCACCCGCGGGTACGGGCCGGAGGTCACCGCGGGTCTGCTTGATGATGTTGCCGCCTCCGGGACGGACCTGCCCGGGCGGCTGCTGCTTGACCATGCCGACGCGCTATTCCGTCAGGGCCGCGGTGAATCCGCGGAGACGCTGATCCGCGAGCGCATCGCGACGGTCGCCGATCCCGCGGTGGCGGCGGCCCTGCAGCTGATCTTGATCCGCTCCCTGATGAACCGGGCGGAGGCGGCCGCGGCCCTGGCGGTGATCGGGCGGACCGCCGTCATCGCCGGGCTGCCCGACGCCACCGTTCGCCAGCTGGAGGGAACCCGGGCCTGGCTGCTGATCCTGGCCGGGCAGGGGCTGCCTGCCGCCGAGCTTGACGCGATGATGGCCCGGTTCGCCGCGGCCGGCGACAAGGATGCCCAGGCCAACCTGCTGTCTTCGGTCGCATGCACCGCCTTCCTGGCTGGCCGCCCGGAGGCAGCGCTTGACCACATGCGCGCCAGGGAGGCGCTGCTGCCCGGTGCGGACGGTTTCCGGTCTCGCAACTCCTCGCTGTCCCTGCCTGCCATGTTCGAGCTGGCCGCCGCCGGGCCCGCGGCGAGTGCGAGCAGCCAGGCGCACTCGACGCGCACCCGCTCGCGCATCAAGGCCGCCTCGGAAAATATCTCCCGCACCGCTTTGAGTTTCGCCGCATAGCGTCCATCGAGCGGCGAGAGCGCGTCGCTGGCGTGATCCGTGGCGGGCATGGACATCTCGGATGCCGTCGCTAGGTGATAGAATATTGAATCTTACAGGAAACTTGACCGGCCCTAGTAGGAAGACGCGAATGACCACAGCCGATTTCCGCGTCGAGCATGACAGCATGGGCGCCCTTGACGTGCCGGCGCAGGCGCTATGGGGCGCCCAGACGCAACGCGCAATCCAGAATTTCCCGCCGAGCGGGCTACGGATGCCGCGCGCGTTCATTCGCGCGCTCGGGCTCATCAAGCACGCGGCCGCGAGCGCCAATGCCGAGCTCGGCGATCTGCCGCAGCCGATCGCCGCGGCGATTCAAGTCGCGGCACTCGAGGTCGCGACGGGTCTGCACGACGCTCAGTTTCCCGTGGACGTGTTCCAGACCGGCTCGGGCACGAGCAGCAACATGAATGCGAACGAGGTGATCGCCACGCTCGCCGGCCGGCGGCTCGGCAAGAAGGTCCACCCGAACGATCAGGTGAACATGGGCCAGAGCAGCAACGACGTGGTGCCGACCGCAATCCACGTATCCGCCGCGCTCACGCTCAGCGAGCGCTTGCTCCCCGCTCTGCGGCACCTGAGCTCGGTGCTCGAATTGCGCGCGCGCGAGTTCGAGGAGCTGGTCAAGACGGGCCGCACTCATTTGATGGATGCGATGCCCATCACGCTTGCCCAGGAGCTCGGCGGCTGGCGGGCGCAGATCGACAAGGGCTGCGCGCGGCTCGTCTCGGTGATGCCGCGGCTGCTCGCGCTCGCGCAAGGGGGCACGGCCGTGGGTACCGGCATCAATGCGCGCGAGAATTTCGGTGCGGTGTTCGCCCGCCATCTGGCCGCCGAGGCGCAGCTCGAGTTCGTGCCCAGCCACAACTACTTCGAGGCGCTGTCGAGCCAGGACACCGCGGTGGAGCTGTCCGGCCAGCTCAAGGTGGTGGCCGTGAGCCTGATGAAAATCTCGAACGACCTCCGCTGGATGAACAGCGGGCCGCTGGCCGGGCTCGGTGAGATTGCGTTACCCGCCTTGCAGCCGGGCTCGAGCATCATGCCGGGCAAGGTCAACCCGGTGGTGCCCGAATCGGTCACCATGATCGCGGCGCAAGTGATCGGCAACGATGCGACTATCACCATCGGCGGTCAATCGGGCAATTTCCAGCTGAACGTGATGCTCCCCGTGATCGCCTACAATCTTCTGCAAAGCCTCGACTTGCTGAGCATCGCGAGCCGCAATCTCGCCGATCACGCGCTCGCGGGCTTCACCGTGAACGAGGAGCGCTTACGCGAGGCGCTCGATCGCAACCCCATTCTCGTCACCGCCCTCAATCCGATCATCGGCTACGAGAAGGGCGCGGCGATTGCGAAGAAGGCCTACGCGCAGGGCCGGCCGATTCTCGAGGTCGCCGCAGAAGTGACCCGCATGCCGGAGAGTGAGCTGCGCCCGCTGCTCGATCCGCTCGCTCTCACCACGGGCGGCATCAAAGGTGGGGGATCCTCCGGTTGACGACGGATCCGCTTTACAGCAAGGCGCACATTCGCGAGTCTCTCAAGCCGCAGCCCTCCGCTCCGGCCGATGACATGCTGTGGCTCGCGCAGGGGCAGCCGCATTTGGTCGAGCGCATGCGCGCTTTTGCTGCGACCGTGCGACGCACGCCCGCGGCGGTGCTCGTGCCGCTGGTCGAGCGCGAGCATGGCTGGACCGTGCTGCTCACGCAGCGCGCGGCGACCCTGAAGGATCACGCCGGACAGGTGAGCTTTCCGGGCGGCCGCATCGATCCGCAGGATAAGAGTCCCTGGCGGGCCGCGCTACGCGAGGCGCACGAGGAGATCGGCCTGTCCGAGAGCTTCGTCGAGTTCGCCGGCTTCTTGCCCGATCACTGGGTCGGCACAGGCTTTCGCGTCACCCCCGCGGTCGCCTTCGTCAATCCGCTGTTCGAGTTGCGCATCGCCACGGCCGAGGTGCACGACGTGTTCGAGGTGCCGCTGGAGGTCATTCTGGACAGTGCCAATCACAAGTCGCGCATGATGCAGCTCAACGACATGACGATCGAGGTCTGGGACATACCGTACGGCGATCGCGTCGTCTGGGGCGCGACCGCGGGCATGTTGCACACGTTCCGCCGCATGCTGCTGGCGCACCCAAGTCCGGCCGCGCCGTGAGCTCGCGTATGCAGGAGCTGCTCGCCATCATGGAGCGGCTGCGGGCGCCCGATGGCTGTCCGTGGGACCGCGAGCAGACCTTTGCGAGCATCGCGCCCTACACCATCGAGGAAGCCTACGAGGTCGCCGATGCCATCGAGCGCGAGGATCTCGCGCACCTGAAGGACGAGCTCGGCGATCTTTTGTTCCAGGTGGTATTTCACGCGCAGATCGCACGCGAGCGCGGCGCCTTCGATTTCGAGGCAGCGGCCGGGGCGATTTGCGACAAGCTGCGCAGGCGCCATCCGCATGTATTTGCAGGTCTTGGCCGGGTGAGCGCCGCCGAGCAGAGCATCGTGTGGGAAAACATCAAGGCCGAGGAACGCGGCGCCGCCGCGGCGAGCGCGCTCGATGGCGTGCCGCGCGCGCTACCCGCGCTCATGCGCGCCCACAAGCTGAGCAAGCGCGCCGCGCGGGTTGGATTCGATTTCGAGCACGCGAGCCAGACCGCCGACAAGGTGGCGGAGGAGCTCGCCGAGGTGCGCGAAGCTGCCGCCGCCCACGAGACCACCGCCGCCATCGGCGTCGCCGGTGCCGTGCCGCGCGCCGCTCCTTCGCCGGAGATTTTCGAGGAAATCGGCGACTTGCTGTTCGCCGCAGCGAATCTCGCGCGCAAGCTCGACGTCGACGCGGAGGCGGCGCTGCGCGCGGCGAATGCGAAATTCGAGCGGCGCTTTCGCGCCATGGAAGAGAGCGCCCGCGCTCGCGGGGAGATCTTCTCGAGCTTGAGCCTCGCGGCCCAGGAGGCTTTATGGCTGGACGTGAAGCGTGCCGAATGAGGCGGCCCGGCCTAGTGCGGTGCCGCTGGTATACAAGCATGACGCCGATCTGCCGATCTTTGCGCGCCGTCAGGACATTCTCGAGGCCCTCGAGCGCCACCAGCTCCTGATCGTCGCGGGCGACACGGGCTCCGGGAAGAGCACGCAGCTGCCGAAATACTGCCTGGAGCTCGGGCGCGGTCCCGGGCGCGGGCGCGGCGGGGTGATCGCGCACACGCAGCCGCGCCGGTTGGCGGCGCGCTCGCTCGCGGCGCGCATTGCCGAGGAGCTTGCGGAGCCCGTGGGCCGCACCGTCGGGTTTCGCGTGCGGTTCGCCGACCAGGTGTCGGAGGCGACGCGGCTGGTACTGATGACGGACGGTTTATTGCTCGCGGAGCTCAATGCGGATCCGGATTTGCGCCGCTACGACACGCTGATCGTGGACGAGGCGCACGAGCGCTCGCTCAACGTGGATCTCCTGCTCGGCGTCATCAAACGGCTCTTGCTGCGCCGCCCCGATCTCAAGGTCATCGTGACCTCGGCGACGCTGGCGGTTGAGCGCGTGTCCCGGTTCTTCGACGACGCGCCCATTCTCACCGTGAGCGGCCGCAGCCATCCGATCGAGGTGCGCTATGCCGCTGCGCCCGAGGATGCGGACGATCCGGACTTGGCCATAGCGGTGCTCGGCGCCTACCTCGATATCTCGACCACGCCGGGTCCCATCGGCTTGGGCGACGTGCTCGTGTTCTTGCCCGGGGAGCGCGAGATCCGCGACGTCGCGGATCTGCTCGAGGGCGAGTTGCAGAAGGTCGAGGTGTTGCCGCTGTTCTCGCGTCTGTCCTGGGAGCAGCAAAGCAAGATTTTCAAGCGCGGACCGCAGCAAAGGATCGTGCTCGCGACCAATGTCGCGGAGACTTCGATCACGGTGCCGGGTATCCGCGCGGTGATCGATTCCGGGCTCGCGCGCATCAGCCGCTACAGTCCGCGCAATCGGCTGCAGCGGCTGCCCATCGAGCCCGTGTCGCGCGCGAGCGCCGAGCAGCGCAAGGGCCGCTGCGGGCGCATCGGAGCGGGACTGTGCGTGCGCCTCTATTCGCAGGAGGATTTCGAGTCGCGGCCCGAGTTCACCGAGCCCGAGGTGCTGCGCACTAATCTAGCGGCGCTGCTGCTGCGCCTCGCGGCGGACGGCCTCGGCGAGGCCGAAACGTTTCCCTTCATCGATCCGCCCGAATCGCGCGCGCTCGCCGATGGCTATCGCTTGCTGCAGGAGCTCGAGGCGCTGGACGGCGAGCGCCGCATCACCAGCCGCGGGCGGGCCATGGCGCGCTTGCCGCTCGATCCACGGCTTGCGCGGTCGCTCCTCGAGAGCCGGCGCTATCAGGCTGAAAGCGAGCTGCTCGCGCTCGTCGCGGGATTGAGCGTGCCCGATGTACGGGTGCGCGCGCCCGTTGCCAAGACCCAGGAGGAGCCGGGCGAGGACGATCCGGCGGCGGCCTTCGACGATCCCCGCTCGGAGTTCTCGGGGCTCGTGAGACTTTGGCGCAGCTACCGCAAGGCGCGTCAGGGTCCGCGGCGCGAGCTCAGGCGCTGGTGCAAGGAGCGGCAACTTTCCTTGCTGCGCCTCTCGGAGTGGGACGATGTCTATGCCCAGGTCGCCGATCGGGCCGCGGAGCTGCGCATCGTGCCGCAGGCACGGGCGGCCAGCTACGCGGCGGTGCATCGATCGCTGCTCGCGGGCTTCTGCACCAACGTAGGGGTTCGCGGGGAGGAGGGGGAATACCTCGGCACGCGCGGTGTGCGCTTCCATATCTTTCCCGGCTCGCCCTTGCGGCGGCGCAAGCCCAAGTGGGTGATGGCCGCCTACATCGTGGAGACGAGCCGGGTCTATGCGCGCCGCGTTGCCGAGATCGAGCCGTCTTGGGTCGAGGCGGCGGCGCGGCACCTTCTGAAGCGCGAGTATCTCGAGCCCGACTGGGATGAGGCTCGCGAGCAGGTCATCGCCCGCGAACGCATCACGTTCCTCGGGCTTACGCTGAGCGCGAACCGCATCGTCAACTACGGTCCCATCGCGCCCGAAGAATCGCGCTTGATCTTCGCGCGCGAGGCGCTCGTCCATGGACGGCTCGGACGGCGCCCGCAGTGGCTGTTGGCCAACGACGCGGCGCTGCGCGATGCGGAGCTGCTCGAGGAGCGGCTGCGCGTGCGCGATCTGGTGCAACCCGCCGAGCATTTCGTGGAGCTCTATGCACGGTTGCTGCCGCGACAAGTGTCGAGCGCCGCGGCCCTCGAGCACCTGACGCGGCATTTGAGCGAATCGCAGCGGCAGGCGTTGATGCTGACGCCGGAGCAAATATTTGCGCGCGCCCCGGAGTGCGAGCGGCTCGAACAATTCCCGAAGAGCGCCGCAATCGGCGACCTGTCGATACCGGTAAACTATCGCTTTGCGCCGGGCGAGGCCGACGACGGTGCCACTTTGCGCGTGCCGCTGCTCGCGCTGCCGACGCTGACGCGAGCCGCGGTGGATGCGGCGATTCCGGGACTCATCGAGCCGCGCGTGAACGCGTTGCTGCGCTCCTTGCCCAAGGAGGCGCGGCGGACTCTCATTCCCATTGCCGCGGCGGCGCAGGCGTTTCTCGCCGCGGGGTCTGCACGGGCCGATGCGCAGGCGGTGCGATCCTGGATCACGCAGGTACGCGGCGTACCGGAGAGTCTTGCGCAATTCGATCTCACGCAGGTGCCGCGGCATCTCGAGCCCCGCGTCCTCGTGGTATCCCGCGAACGCGAGTTCGGTGCCGGCACCGAACTCGGCGAGCTGCGCCGGCGATTTGCGCTCGAGGCGCGACGCGAGCTCGACGAGCACGCCCGCGGCGCTCATCCGGACGCCTGGCGCCGCTTCGAGGCGCACGATCTCCCCGAGAGCCGAACGCTCGATCTGGAGGAAGGTCCGCTGCGCGTGTATCCGGCGCTCGTCCGCGCGGGCGGCGCCGTGGAGGTTCGCTTCGAGTGGTCGGCGGAGGAAGCCGCGCGCAGCCTTCGCGACGGCGCGGTCGCGCTCGCCCGCCTCATGCTCGACCGCCAGGCTCGCGACCTCGAGAAGCGCATCGGCGGCAATGCCCAGCTGCTGTTGAGCGCGGTCCCCTATTTCACGCGCGACGTGCTGGTCGAGACGCTCCTCGATCTCGTCTTCCGTCGCGCCTGTTTCGCTGCGGCCGAGCCGCCCAGAGAGCGTGCGGCGTTCGACACGGCGCTCGATCGAGGTCGCGCCGAGCTGCACTCGACCCTCGAGGAGATCGCGTCGGCCGCGGCCGGCTGGTTCGCCCAGGCGCGCGACGTGCGGCGGTTGCTGGATGATCCCCGCACGAGGGCGCTCGCCGAGGCCGCGCAGGAGAGCCGCACGCATCTCGAGCGCGTGCTCGATGCGGCGTTCCTGCGATCCCTCTCGGCCGACTGGCTGCGGCAGGTGCCGCGCTGGCTGCGGGGCGAAGAGCGCCGCTGGCAGCGCGCGCTGGCCCGCGGGTCCGAGCCCGCGCCGCTGCTCGCGGAGTTGCGCGAGTGGGAGAGACGCCGCGAGAGCCTGGGGAGCCAAGCGGGCGCGGAGCTGCGCCAGCCGCCCGAGCTCGATGCGCTGCGGCTGTGGATCGAGGAGTATCGCGTATCGCTCTACGCGCAGGATCTCAAGACCGTCGGCCCGGTCTCGGCGGCCCGGCTGGCCGAGCGCGCCGCGACGGTCGAGGCCTGGCTCGCCCGCTGAGCGTTCGCCGCGTTCGAACTCCTAAAGGTCGAAGCGGATGCCCTGCGCGAGCGGCAGCTGCGAGCTCCAGTTGATGGTGGTGGTCTGGCGCCGCATGTAAGCCTTCCAGGAATCCGAGCCCGCCTCGCGGCCGCCGCCCGTGTCCTTCTCGCCGCCGAACGCACCGCCGATTTCCGCTCCCGACGTGCCCAGATTGACGTTCGCGATGCCGCAGTCGCTGCCCTGCGCGGACAGGAACCGCTCGGCCGCCTGCAGACGGTCGGTGAACACGGCGGACGAGAGGCCGTACGCTACGCCGTTTTGCAGCTCGATCGCCTCCTCGAGGCTCTCGCAGCTCATGACGTACAAAATGGGCGCAAAGGTCTCGGTGCGCACGATGGACATGGCGGCCGAGGCACGGATGATGGCGGGCTCGACGAAGTGGCCGGGCCGGTCGAGCACGCGGCCGCCGCAGAGCAAGGTCCCGCCCTGCGCTTGTGCCGCATCGATGGCGGCCCGATAGCGCTCGACCGCGCCCGCATCGATGAGCGGTCCCATGAGCGTCGCGGGATCGAGCGGGTCGCCGATGCGCACCTGCTTGTAGGCGGCGATGAGGCGCTCCTCGAGCTCCTTGACGCGCGCACGATGCACGATCACGCGGCGCGTGCTCGTGCATCGCTGCCCTGCCGTGCCGACGGCGCCGAACACGATGGAGGGTACCGCGAGGCTCAAGTTGGCGGATTCATCCACGACGATGGCGTTGTTGCCGCCGAGCTCGAGCAGGCACTTGCCGAGCCGCTCGGCCACGCGCACACCAACCCGGCGTCCGACGTGAGTCGAGCCGGTGAAGGACACGAGCGCCACGCGGCGATCGTCCACGAAGCGCTCCGCAAGCTCCGCGCCGGCGTCGATGAATATTTGGAAGATCGCGGGCAGGCGGTGCCGCTCGAGCACGCGGTTGCACAGCCGCTGCACGGCGAGCGCGCAGAGCGCGGTCTTCGGCGAGGGTTTCCACACCGTGGCGTTGCCGCAGATGCAGGCGAGGAACGCATTCCAAGACCACACGGCGACCGGAAAGTTGAAGGCAGAGATCACCCCGACGACGCCGAGCGGCTGCCACTGCTCGTACATGCGGTGCTGCGCGCGCTCGGAGTGCATCGTGTTGCCGTAGAGCATGCGCGACTGGCCGACCGCGAAGTCCGCGATGTCGATCATCTCCTGCACTTCACCGTCGCCCTCGGCCTTGATCTTGCCGTTCTCGAGCGAGACGAGGCTGCCGAGCGCGTCCTTGTGGGCGCGAAGCTCTTCCGCCAGCGCGCGGATCACCTCGCCCCGTTGCGGCGCCGGCACGAGGCGCCATTGCTGCGCCGCCTCGACCGCCGCGCCGAGCACGTGCTCGTAGTCGGCAGGCGTTGCGCCGCGCACCCGCGCGAGCCTAAGGCCCGTGGTCGGGTTGAGCGATTCGATCACCGGACCGGAATCGAGCGGGCTCCAGCCGCGGCTGCCCGACCAGGTACCGGCATTCAGTTCATCGAGCCCGAGGGCCGCAAATGTTTCGTGGGCTCTGGACATAAAGCACTTCCATTGACGCGTGGGGGCCGCATTCTGCCGCGCCGGCGCGTGAAGCGCCACCGCGGCGCCCCGGAGCCGCTTTTGCGCGCTGCGCGCGCGCTGTGTAGCATCCTGGGTCATGTCCAAGTCCCCACAATTGGCGAACTGGCACCCGGCGAGCTGGCAAGGCCGTGCGGCGACTCAGCAGCCGAAGTACGCCGATCCGGTCGCGCTCGAGCGGGTGGTCGCTTCCTTGAGCCGCCTGCCGCCGCTCGTCGTCTCCTGGGAAATCGAGGCGCTGCGGGCGAGGCTCGCGCGCGCGCAGCGCGGCGAGGAGTTCTTGCTTCAGGGCGGCGATTGTGCTGAGAGCTTCGCCGACTGCGAGTCCGACAACATCGCCAAGCGCCTGAAGATCCTCCTGCAGATGAGCCTGGTGCTGCTGCAGGGTTTGAAGAAGCCGATCATTCGTGTCGGGCGGTTCGCCGGACAGTATGCCAAGCCGCGCTCCGCGGACACCGAAACTCGCGCCGGCGTGACGCTGCCTTCGTACCGGGGCGATAACGTCAACCGCCCCGGATTCACGCCCGAGGAACGCGAGCCGGATCCGGAGCTTTTGTTGCGCGGCTACGAGCGCGCTTCGCTCACCCTCAATTTCGTGCGCGCGCTCATCGACGGCGGGTTCGCCGATCTGCACCACCCGGAATATTGGGACCTCGGGTTCCTGCGCCACGCCGCTTTGCGCGATGCCTATCAGAAGATCGTCGATTCGATCGCCGAGTCGCTCGAGTTCTTCGAGTCGATGAGCGGATTGCAGGTGCATGCGGCGACCCGGGTCGAGTTCTACACGAGTCACGAAGGGCTGCATTTGTTGTCCGAGCAGGCGCAGACCCGCTACATCGATCGCCAGAAGAAGTGGTACAACCTGTCCACGCATATGCCGTGGATCGGCATGCGCACGGCCCAGATCGAGGGCGCGCACATCGAGTACTTTCGGGGCATCGCCAATCCGATCGGCGTGAAGGTGGGCGCTTCGATGAGCGCGGAATGGCTGCAGGAACTGGCCGCGGTTCTGAACCCGCAGAACGAGCCGGGGCGCCTCACCTTCATTCATCGCTTCGGCGTGAAGGACATCGCCGCGCGGTTGCCGCCGGTGATCGAGGCGGTGCGCGCGACGGGCGCGCCGGTGCTGTGGGTGTGCGATCCCATGCACGGCAACACCGAGACCACGGCGGGCGGGATCAAGACCCGGCGCTTCGACAACATCTTGGGCGAGGTCGAGGCGGCGTTTCGCATTCACGAGGAACTCGGCTCGCGGCTCGGCGGCGTGCACATCGAACTCACCGGCGAGGATGTCACCGAGTGCATCGGCGGCGCTCGCGATTTGAAAGAGGCGGATCTCGCGCGTGCGTACAAATCCCAGGTCGATCCGCGATTGAACGCCGAGCAGGCGCTCGAGCTGGCCATGCGGATCGCACGTCACTCCGGGGGCCGTCGTGCGCCGTTGAACCCGGCTCGGGTAAACCCTTAACGAGGGCAGCGATGAGTGTTTTGTACTAGTCGATATTGAGATTAATCAATGACTTGAAGTCATAATCTCGATCCTGTCTCTTTGGTCCGACCGCGATTTTCGAAAAACTCCATTGCCCTGTGCGACGCAGGTGCTATTCTGCGGCGCAAACCTGTCCCGCCCTTCAAAAGCGCGCGCGTGGTGAGTCTTCTCGTCTTCCCGAGACCCCGCTAAGGGGTCTGTTTACTGCACGGACCGCACGCAAAAAGTATGAGTCGAGCGCGGAATCTTTCCGGCCTTCGCGGTCAAAGATAAGCGTCGGCGACGCACCGGGTCGGGCGTATCGGCCCCCTGGCGGCACAGGTTGGGTTGCGCTCGGGTTAGTCCAAATTCGAGGCGCGATCACGGCGGGCTACGCGGAAGCACCGCGTAGCCCGTTTTTTCTTCTGTCGCTCGGACCCTGATAGGGTAGCAACGCTACCTTCACTCAATTCTTTCGACATGAACAGCATTTACGACTCCGACTGCCGGCGCTGCACGCGCCTGGCGGCTTTTCTCGATTCCGTGCGGCAGCAACAGCCGGGCTATTTTTGCAGGCCGGTGCCGCCGTTCGGCGATGCCAAGGCGCCGCTCCTGATCGTCGGCCTCGCGCCGGGGATGCACGGCGCGAACCGTTCGGGACGCCCGTTCACCGGCGATTTCGCCGGGATTTTGCTCTATGAGACCCTTTACAAATTCGGCCTGGCGAGCTCGCCGCGCTCGGTGAGCGCCGATGACGGGCTCGCGCTCGTGCGCGCACGCATCACCAACTCGGTCAAGTGCCTGCCGCCGCAGAACAAGCCTCTGCCCGTGGAGATCAAGGAGTGCAACCGATATCTCGAGGCTGAGCTCGCGCAAAGCCCGGAGGTGCGGGTTATTCTTGCCCTGGGTTCGATTGCGCACACTGCGGTGCTGCGCGCCCATGGGCTGCGCGTCGGCGAGTTCCGCTTCGCGCACGCCGCCGAGCACGCTCTTCCCGGAGGACGCGTATTGCTGGATTCGTATCACTGCAGCCGCTACAACACCCAGACCCGCAGACTCACGGCGGCGATGTTCGAAGCGGTCGTCGAGCGGGCGGTCGCGCTCCTGGATGCGACGTCAAGCGCTGCGCATAAGCCGAAAGCCGCGAACCAGCGATGATGAACGCCGAGTCGGCCCAAGAGGGCGTGCCCGCAACGCCGCCGCCGTTCGACGCCAAGGGCTTTGTCGACTCCTTGCCGGCGCGGCCAGGCGTATATCGCATGCTCGATGCGCAGGGAACGATTCTGTATGTCGGCAAGGCGCGCAACCTGAAGAGCCGGGTGGGCTCGTACTTCCAGCCGAGCAACGTTCAGCCGAAGGTCCAGGCGCTGGTGGCGAAGACTGCGAGCATGGAAGTCACCATCACCAATTCGGATACCGAGGCGTTGCTTCTCGAATTCAATCTGATCAAGAAGCATCGCCCGCGGTTCAACGTGGTGTTGCGCGACGACAAGAGCTTTCCGTACTTGCATCTGGAGACGAATCACGAGTTCGCGCGCCTCAATTTCTACCGTGGCGCGCGCAAGGAGGCCGGGCGGTTCTTCGGTCCTTATCCTTCGGCCGGCGCGGTGCGCGAGACGCTCGGTCAGCTGCAGAAGCTTTTCCGGCTGCGCAACTGCGACGACCTTTATTTCTCCAACCGCTCGCGTCCCTGCCTGCAGTACCAGATCGAGCGCTGCACAGCCCCCTGCGTGGGGCTGATATCCAAAGAGGACTATGCGCGCGACGTCCAGTCCGCGATCAAGGTGCTCGAGGGACGGAACGATGAGGCTCAGGTCGAGCTCGCCCGGCGCATGGAAACGGCGGCCGAGCAGCTTAACTTCGAGGAAGCGGCCCGGGTGCGCGACCAGCTGAAGCACCTCAAGGTGATCCAGGCGCAGCAGATCGTGAACGCCGACATCGATCACGACGCCGACGTCATCGCCATCGCTTCCTCCCACGGCGAATATGCGATCGCGCTCATGTTCGTGCGGGGCGGCCGCAGCCTCGGCAGCACGAATTTTTTCCCGAAAGCGCCGCTCGCGGAGTCGGCCGAGGTGCTGGAGGCCTTCGTGGCCCA
>Ga0208488_1000047_pt1 | contig 12992 bp, 9 predicted proteins | sample MicForSoiSWNC1_O_FD_187994 | JGI IMG/M metagenome (GOLD analysis project Ga0208488, IMG submission 187994) | Forest soil microbial communities from Harvard Forest Long Term Ecological Research site in Petersham, Massachusetts, USA - MetaG HF001... | ecosystem: Environmental > Terrestrial > Soil >... | reverse complement strand
CCCTCAACGGCGTACTCACCTGCGCCGACGGCGCGACGCTCGAGTCGACCAACAGCAACTCGAACTCGCTCTTCAACAACAACAACACGACGACGGCTACCGAGACCTGCTCGGACGGCACCACGCCGGAGACCCTCAACGGCGTACTCACCTGCGCCGACGGCTCGACGCTCGAGTCGACCAACACCTCGAACTCGCTCTTCAACAACAACAACACGACGACGGCTACCGAGACCTGCTCGGACGGCACCACGCCGGAGACCCTCAATGGCGTACTCACCTGCGCCGACGGCTCGGCGCTCGAGTCGACGAACACGGCAGCCACCGGCACGGGCACCATAACCACCGTCTCATTCTCCGCAACCCAGGTGCTCGCGGGCTCGAGCGTGCAGGGAGGCGGCTTCGATCGTGTGTCGGGCATCGTGACCGGACGGAGCGGTGACACCTTCACCATCGACGATGCGACGCTGCTGACGACCAGCGGCGCGAACAGCCTGATCTTCGGCACGACCACGGTGACCGTCGGTCCCAATACGCTGGTCACGGAGTTCGGCGAGGCCACCGCGGACACGACCGGTATTGCGCAGATATCCATAGGCTCGCTGGTATATGCCTTCGGCACCGCGAGCGCCGTAAGTACGACCAGCGCCACGCTGGATGCGAGCGCCGGGCGCGTGCGGGTGGGTCAGACGACCGCCTCGGGAGTCGTCACCGCACAGGGCAGCAGCGGCGCCACGCTGACGCTGAATCTCTCGCAGCTCGGCGGCCGCTCGGCTGCGGCCCTTGACTTCGCCGGCACGGGTTCCGCGGGCAACGACGCGACGGCGCCCGCATATGTCGTGAGCACCGGAACCGCGGACCTGGCCAACGCGAGCGCCGGCCAGCCTGTACAGGTGACGGGCTACCCCGCGCCGTTCGGCCAGGCTTCTTCCTCCGCCGGGGATTTCACCGAGCAGTCCTTGTTCCTCGACTACACCACCATCAACGCCGTGCTCGCGCTCGATTGGACCGGCACTTCCACGCCATTCACCTCCATGAACACCGCGCAACTCCAGCTCGATGCGCAGAACGTCGGTATCGGGACCCGGCACATGATCCAGATCGGCGCACAAACGTTCAACATCATCGGCGGCACGGATCCGCTCATCCAGCCGAGCCAGACGAGCGGCAACACCGTGTTCACGATCGGGCATTCGGTGAGCGGCAGTTACGAGAGCTTCAATACATTCGCTGCCTTCGTCACGCAGCTGCAAACCGAATTGACCGGCTCGGTGGTCGCGACCGGCATCACGGCGCTCGGACAATACGCGAGCTCGAGCTATACCTTCACCGCATCGAGCATCACGCTGTTCCTGGATAACTAGGCGTCCGCCGCGCTGCCCCCTCCCCGGGCGCTGCGCTACACTGGCGCGATGGCGATCGACAGCAGGTTAACCCGCCGCGCGTTTCTGGGCCGCACCGCAGCCGCGCTCGCCTATCCGGTTGCGCGCGACGCCGCGGCGCTGGCCGCCGGACCGTCGGGATTCTTCTACGCTTACGTCGGAACCTACACACCGAACGGCGGCGGCATCTATCTGTTCCGCGTCGATCGCGCCACCGCGGCGCTCTTGCAGATGCAAGTGGTCGACGACATCAAGAACCCGTCCTGGCTCGCACTCAATCCCGCGCAGACGCGCCTGTACGCGATCAGCGAGATCGACAACTACCAGGGGACGCACGACGGCGCCGTCGTGACCTACGCGATCGATCCCACCAGCATGCAGCTCACGCGCCTGTCCGCCGTGGGCTCCTCCGGCACTTTGCCCGCGCACGTGAGCGTGCACCCCTCGGGCAAGTTCGTGTTCGTCGCCAACTACGGGGGCGGCAACGTCGCCGTGTTTCCCGTGGCCGCGGACGGTACCTTGGGTCCGGCCTCGGATGTGCGGCCGAGCGTCGGGCCGCGCCATCACGCGCGCGCCATCGACGATCCTCCCGGACAGTTCGCCGTCAGCGATCATGATGGCCCGCATCTGCACATGGTGGCAGCCGATCCGACGGGTCAGTTCGTCATTGCCAACGATGCCGGATTGGATCTCACGCTGATCTGGCGCCTCGATGCCCAGGGAGGGCGGCTGTTGCCCGCGGAGGCTCCGGTGCTGGTCGCTCCGCCCGGCTCGGCACCGCGCCATTTCGTCTTTCATCCGAGCGGCAAGTTCTTCTACAACCTGTACGAGCACGACGCGCGAGTGGTGGTCTACGATTACGACGGCTCGCGAGGGGCGATGCGTCTGAAGCAAAGCGTCTCGACCTTGCCGCCGCATTTCGCCGGCAGCAACCTCGCCTCCGGCATCGTGGTCTCTCCCAATGGGCGCTTCCTGTACGTCGGCAACCGCTTGCACAGCTCGGTCGCCATTTTTGCGATTGCCGAGGACGGTCAACTGCGCACCGCCTACGAGACTTGGACGCACGCCGACTCGCCGCGCAGCATCGCGATGGATCCGAGCGGCGAGATCATGTTCTCCTGCAACCAGCGCAGCGACTCGCTCACCTCGTTCCGCATCAATCCGGCGAACGGCGCCCTGGCGTTTACGGGCCGTTTCGAGGCCGTCGGCAGTCCGGCGGTGATGGTGCCGCTGAAGCCGCGCTAACCGGCAGGGGCGCCTTCCTTGTGCGCGCTTACGGCCGCGCCGTCGCTCGCTTTCAGTGCGATGAATACGAGGGTGGAGACCACCGTCCATGCGCCGAGGGCGCGCAGCGCCAGCTGAATGCCGTGGATCATCTCCGCCGGGGTCGCGCGCGCGTGGTCGGGAATGAACACAGCAGCCGTGAGAGAGGCGGCGGCGACGCCGAAGCTCACGGCCATCTGCTGCACCGTGCTCGCGATGGAGCTCGCGCCGCTCGCCTGCTCGTTGCTCACGTCGGCGTAGGCGAGCGTGTTCATGCTGGTGTATTGGGTCGAAGTGAAGAATCCGAACGCGAAGGCGAGCAGCGCGATGGTCCAAGGCGGTGTCGCGGTGTCGATGCCTGAGAAGACCATGAGCATCAGGCCGAGCATGACCGTGTTGAAGATCAAGACCTGCCGATAGCCGAACCGCTTGAGGATGACGGGCAGCGTGAACTTGAAACTGATGGCCGCGAGCGCTTGCGGCATGATCATGAGGCCCGACTGGATCGGGCTATAGCCCAGCCCGATCTGGTACAGGAGCGGCAACAGGAAGGGCAGGCCGCCGATGCCCAGCCGTGTGAGGAGATTTCCCGCTACGCTCACGCGAAAGCTGCGTATCCGCAATAGGCCCAAGCGCAGCAAGGGATGCGGCGTGCGCACGGCGTGCGCACCGTAAGCTGCGATGAGCGCCGCCGACATGGCCAGCAATCCCGCGATCTCCCGGCCGCTCAAGGTGTGGTCGCCGAATATCTCGAGCACGTAAGACAGGAGCGAGATGCCCGAGCCGAACAGCACCAGCCCGACGAAATCCAGGGGGAAGTTTCTGGCGGCGGCATAGTTCGGCAAGTGCTTGCGCACCAGCAGCAGGCCCAGAAATCCGATCGGGATGTTGACGAAGAAGATCACGCGCCAGTGGAAATAAGCGACGATCACGCCGCCGAGCAGCGGCCCCAGCATCGGTCCGACCAGCCCGGGAATGGCGACGAAACTCATGGCGCGGATGAGCTCCGATTTCGCGAAGGTGCGCACCAGCGTGAGCCGGCCCACCGGCAGCATCATGGCGCCGCCGCAGCCTTGCAGGATGCGGCACGCGACGAGAAGATGGATATTCGTGCAGACGCCGCACAAAAATGAGCCGAGCGTGAACACGCCGATCGCGGCGGCAAACACGCGGCGCGTGCCGAAGCGGTTGGCCATCCAGCCGCTGATGGGAATGAACACGGCAAGGCTCAAGGTGTAGCTCGCGAGCACGGCCTTCATGTCGAGCGGCGGGACTTGCAGCGAGTGTGCGATCACCGGCACGGCGGTATTCAATATCGTCGTGTCGAGCGATTCCATGAAAAAGCCCACGGCCACGAGCCAGGGCAGAAGCCGCTTCGCGGCGGCGCTCGGCTGCGCATCCTGCGGCTCTTGCGCCGGCTGCTGCGCACGCATCGCGCGTCAGGCCAGGGCGGCGTCGACGATGCGCTGCGCCTCCTGGAGGAGCGTGCGCAAGTGCTGCTCGTCGCGGAAGCTCTCGGCGTAGATCTTGTAGATGTCCTCGGTGCCCGAAGGCCGCGCCGCGAACCAGCCGTTCTTGGAGGCGACCTTGACGCCGCCGATGGGCGCCTGGTTGCCCGGGGCGTGCGTGAGCACGGCATCGATGGGATCGCCGGCGAGCTCGGAAATGCGGATCTGCGAGCGGTCGAGCTTGGAGAGCTTCTTCTTCTGCTCCGGTGTTGCGCGCGCCTCCACCCGATCGGAGAACGGCTCGCCGAGCTCGCGGGTGAGCCCGCGATACGCCTCTCCCGGATCGCGGCCGGTACGTGCCGTGATCTCCGCCGCGAGGAGCGCGGGGATGATGCCGTCCTTGTCGGTGCTCCAGGCGGCGCCGTCGCGGCGCAGAAAAGACGCGCCCGCGCTCTCTTCGCCGCCGAAGCCGAGATCACCGGAGACGAGGCCGGCGACGAACCACTTGAACCCCACCGGAACCTCGTACAGTCGCCGGCGGAGCCGCGCGGTGACGCGATCGATCATGGCGGTGCTCACCACGGTCTTGCCGACCGCCGCGCGCGGCTGCCATTCTGCACGCTGCCGGAACAAATAATCGATCACCACCGAGAGGTAATGATTCGGCGGCATCAGCCCGGCGCTTTTGGTGACGATGCCGTGGCGGTCGTGATCGGTATCGCAGGCGAAGGCGACGTCGTACGAGTCCTTGAGCGCAATCAGGCGCTGCATGGCGTAGGGCGAGGAAGGGTCCATGCGGATTTTGCCGTCCCAGTCGAGCGTCATGAAGCGAAATGTCGGATCGACCGCATCGTTGACCACGGTAAGGTTGAGCTTGTAGGTGTCGGCGATGTGTCCCCAGTAGTGAACCCCGGCGCCGCCGAGCGGATCGACTCCCATGCGCACGCCCGCGCCGCGGATCACGTCCAGATCGATCACGTTGCCGAGTTCGGCGACGTAGGTTCCCAAATAGTCATACGCGTGCGCGGCACGGCGTGCCTTGGCGAAATCCATGCGTGCGATGCCCTTGAGGCCCGCCTCCAGCAAGCCATTGGCCTGCGACTCGACCCAGCCCGTGACTTCGGTGTCCGCGGGGCCGCCGTCCGGCGGGTTGTACTTGAAGCCGCCGCTGTCGGGCGGATTGTGCGAGGGCGTGATGACGATGCCGTCGGCGAGGCCGGTCGCGCGGCCGCGATTGTAGGTGAGAATGGCGTGGGAAACGGCAGGAGTGGGCGTGTACTCATCGTCGGCCGCGGTCAGCACCTCGACACCGTTTGCCGCGAGAACCTCGAGCGCGCTCGCGAACGCCGGCGCCGACAGCGCGTGCGTGTCGAAACCGATGAACAGCGGGCCGTCGATGCCCTGCCGCCGCCGGTACGCGCAAATGGCCTGCGTGACGGCGAGTACGTGGTTCTCGTTGAACCCCGCGGCGAAGGAGCTGCCGCGGTGTCCGGACGTGCCGAAGGAGACCCGCTGAGCGGCAACGCCCGGATCGGGCTTCAATGTGTAGTACGCCGAGACCAGGCGCGGCACATCGACCAGCCGGTCGGCCGGCGCCGGGTGGCCGGCGAGCGGGTCCAGCCGAGTGCTCAAGAGCGTGCGCTCATGTCGTGGCGAGCGTCGCGCTCTTGTCCGCGATGCTCTGCATGAGCTCTTTCCAGGATTTGACGAAGGACTCGGCGCCTTCCAGCTGCAGCTTTTTCGCAAGCGCGTCCACGTCGACCCCGGCTTTAGCGAAGCGCGCGATGACTTGCTCCGCTTCTCCGCCGTCGGCGGTGAGAGTGGCGGCCGCCGTGTTCGCCTTGTTTGCGGCGAGGGCGGCGAGCGTTTTCTCGGGCATGGTGTCGACCGTGTTGGGTGCCACCAGCGCCTCGACGTACAGCGTCGGCGAGGCCTTCGGATCTTTGGTGCCCGTGCTCGCCCACAGCATGCGCTGCACCCGCGCACCCGCGGCGGCGAGCGCGCGCCAGCGCTCGGTCTTGAGCAGATCGCAGTGCGCCTTGTAAGTACGCGCCGCGATCGCGATACCGAGACGGTTGCGCAGCTCCGCGGGCACCTTGTCCGCCACGGCCTTGTCCCAGCGGCTGACGAAGAGCGACGCCACGGAGCTGCTGGTGCGCACGTCAAGCTTGGCGGCGATGCGCCGCTCGAGGCCGCGCATGTAGGCCTCGGCGACGGCGAGGTACTGTTCCCGTGAGAACAGCAGCGTGACGTTCACGGGCACGCCGGCGAAGATCGCTTCCTCGATGGCGGGAACGCCGGCCGGCGTGCCGGGGATCTTCACGTACAAATTCCGCCGGTCGGCGAGCTTGTGAATGCTGCGCGCCGCCTCGATGGTCGATCGCGTATCGTCCGCCAAGAGTGGGGAGACCTCCATCGAGACCCAGCCGTCGACCCCCTCGGTGCGGTCGAATACGGGACGAAACAGGTCCGCGGCGCGCTTCAGATCCTCGAGCGCCAAGTCCACGAACAGACCTTCGCCTTTGGCCCCGGCCTTCGCTTTCTTGCGGATGCCGTCATCGTAGAACGAGGAGCCGGCGATCGCCTCGTCGAAGATGGTGGGATTGGACGTCAGTCCCGTGACGGAGTACTCGTCGATGTAGCGAGCCAGAGTCCCGTTGTCCAGAATGCCGCGCGTGATGTTGTCGAGCCAAAGGCTCTGCCCGAGGTCATGCAATTTCTTGGTCAAGCTCATGGTCGCACCTCGAAGTCGGATGATTGAAAGTTGAGTAGCTCGCCGATGCGCTCGATGACGCGATCGGGCGGGGGTTGAACGGAGTTGGACCCGGGCGCCAGCGCATAGTGCCCTTGACGGACGAATACGGTGGTCAGCCTCTCCTTGAGCTGACTTTTCATGGCGGCCAGCAGATTCGGCTTGTCGTCGACCACCACGTAGTGCGAAGCCGGGTAGCGCCGCTGCACGTGATCCAACACTTTCTCCTTGTGAATATAGATGAGCACGGCCCCGTCCACCGCGCTCCAGATGCCGGCATGCTTGATCTTGCGCGGCTGGAACACGACGTCCCCGTCCGACAATATCACCGGGCGGCCGAGCGTGCGCAGGTGTCCGATGGCCTGCAGCGCCTGCGGGTACAGCAGATTCGCGAACTGGTACTCGAGCAGGAAATCGGACATGCCGAGCAGGCGCGGGTCGTCGTCGAGGCCGTCGCGAAACACCTGCAGGCTCCCCAGATAGTCGGCGAAGCCGACCTTCGCGCGCAGCTCCTCGAAAATGCCCCAATAGCGCTTGCGGGCCTCCTCGCCGAAGTCCGCTTCGAGGCGTTTGCCGAGATCGGCGCCGAAGCGGTCGTTGTCGAGCAAGGTGTCGTCGACGTCGAGCAGAAACACCGTATCGCGGCTCAGCATGGCGAGGATGCCTCAGGCGTAGGGTCGTGCCAGTCGTCGTCCCCCTCGATGACGGCTTTCGCCTGCGACGGACCCCACGTGCCGGGATCGTACTGCACGACCGGCAACGGGTTCTGCAGCACGGGATCGACGACCCGCCACGCGGCCTCCACGGCGTCGCCGTGCGTGAAGAGGCTCCCGTCGCCGCGTACTGCATCGCCCAGGAGCCGCTCGTAGGGCGACTTGTCGCTTTGGGTGCGATGTCGCGCGATCAGCTCGACCCGCTCGCCGCGCATCTCCTCGCCGCTGCGCTTCACCAGCGCGCCGGCGCCGATCACCACCTCGGGGCTCAACCGGAACCGAAAATAATTGCAAGGCATGATATCACTCGCGTCGAAGACGGCGAGCGGCGGACTCTTCAGAGTCACGCGCACCTCCGTCGCCGTGATAGGCAGACATTTACCCGTACGAATGTAGAACGGTACTCCCGCCCATCGCCAGCTGTCGATGTGCAGTCGCAAGGCGGCGAAGGTTTCCACTTGCGAGTCTTGCGCGACGCCTTTCTCCTGCCGATAGCCGCGGAACTGTCCACGCACCACCTCCTTGGGTTCGAGCGGCCGCATCGCACGAAACAGCCGCAGCTTCTCGGTTTGGCGCGCCTGCGGATCGTGGTTGCCCACCGGCGCATCCATGGCAAGGAGCGAGATCACCTGCAGCAAATGATTCTGCACCACGTCGCGCACCGCGCCCACCTCCTCGTAGAAAGCGCCGCGGCCCTGTACGCCGAAGGCCTCCGCCATGGTGATCTGCACGTCCTTGACGTTGTCGCGATTCCAGATGGGCTCGAGGAAGCGGTTGGCGAAACGGAAGTAGAGGAGATTTTGCACCGCCTCCTTGCCGAGGTAATGGTCGATGCGAAAGATGGATTCCTCGGGGAATACCTTGAGGAGCGTGGCATTGAGCGCCTGAGCGGTCGGCAGATCGCGGCCGAAGGGCTTCTCGACGATGACGCGCGCATCCTTGGCGCAGCCCGAATTGGCGAGCCCCTGTACGACGCTGCCGAACATGCTCGGCGGAATGGCAAGGTAGTGCAGGGGGCGCTTCGCGGGCCCGAGCTCCTTGCGCAGCTTGCTGTAGGTCTCCGGGTCGGTGTTGTCGCCGTTGACGGCGCGCAGCTGCGCCGCGAGCTTCGCGAAGGACTCCGCGTCGAACGTGCCGGCGTGCTCGAGGCTTTGTTTCGCGCGCGCCTGCAGCTTCTCGAGAGTGAAGCCCGAGCGTCCCATGCCGATGATGGGAATCTTGAGCCCATCACGGTTCACGAGGGCGTTGAGCGCCGGAAATACCTGCTTGAAGGCGAGGTCGCCCGTCGCGCCGAAGAACACGAAAGCATCGGAATCGAGTGTGCTCATGACTGGACTCTCCGCTCGCGGCGCAACTGCTCGAGCTCCTCGAGCAGCTCCAGTACGAGCGCGACTCCGGGAACGTTGATTCCGAGGTCACGCTCGAGTCGCAGCGCGATGCGAACTCTGCGTACTTCGGTACCATGAAAGCGCCACTCGGTCTTGTCGAATTCGATCACGTCGACTGCGTCCCGCGTGCCGAGCACGCCTTCTTCAACCAGCGCGACGATGTGTTGCTCCTCCACCGCGAACATGCGGCACAGATCCGCAACGCTCACTTCGGTCCCTTCATCTACGATATCGCCGGACAAAAAATGCTCTTCGGATGTCGGCATGATTACACTCCGAGACTTGCGCGGGGATTGAACGGCATGGCCTCCGCGAGCGCGCGGTAAGCGGCTTTGCCCTTATCATCGGTCGCTTTCGGCAGGGCGATCTGCAGCACGGCGTAGAGATCTCCCGGCGGAGAGGCGGGGATACCCCGCCCCCGCAGGCGCAGCTTCATCCCCGCCTGCGCGCCGGGAGGAACTTTCAGATCGACGACTCCGCCCGGAGTCGGCGTTTTCACGGTCGCGCCGAGCGCGGCTTCCCACGGCGCCACGGGCAAGTCGACATACAGATCGCGGCCCTCGACTCGATACAACGGGTGGGGCTGAAATTCGACCTCGATATACAGATCGCCCGGCTTGCCCTTGCTCTCCCCGGGGTCTCCCCCGAGCGGCGGAGCCCCTTGACCGGCGAGCCGAATGGTTTGACCGGCCAGGATGCCCTTCGGCACGCGCACGTTGAGCACGCGCTCGCGCGCAGTGACCCGGCCTTCGGAGTCGATCTCGGGGACTCGCAGCGTGAGGCTTCTCGATCCGCCCTCGAGCGAGGCCTCCAGATCGAGGAGCACCTTGGCGTGGTGGTCCTCGCCGTGGCTGGGGTCGAAGCCGCGCCGTCCCGCGCGTCCCGCGCCCGACCGGGCTGCCCGCCCGAAGAGGGACTCGAAGAAATCGCTGTAGTCGCCCCCGCCGTCCCCAGGTCCGGCACCGCTGAACTCGAAACCCGTACCGAAGTCGGGAGGGGGACGAAAGTCCTGGCCGGGCCGCGGTCCCGAGCCGAGCTGATCATAGGCCGCGCGCTTCTCGGGACTGCGCAGTACCTCGTACGCCTCGCCCACTTCCTTGAAGCGGGCTTCGGCGTCGGGCTCCTTGCTCACGTCGGGATGAAACTTCCGAGCGAGCTTGCGATAGGCCTGCTTGATCTGGGCCTCGGTCGCGTCGCGCGCGACGCCCATGACTTTGTAATAGTCCTTGAATTCCACCGGGCACCTGTCTTGAGAGCTGCCAAGAATACTATGCGCACATGACAGTGGGTCCAATCATGCCACGGTGCACCATGTAGGCGGCTTCCTACGTCAGCCCAGCGGTGCATTCCTAGAGCTGGTAGGCGAGGGTGAGCACCAAACCCTCCGCGAGGTCCCGCCACAAACCCGGAGCGCGGGCGTCGAACGGGTCCGCTTCCACCATCAGGTCGCCGATCCAGCTCGCGAGCCATTCGATCTCGCGCTTGCCGTAGAACACGACCGCCGATTCGTAGTTGAGGAGGAGGCTGCGCGAATCGAGATTGGGGGAGCCGGAGAGGGCGAGGCCGTGATCGAACACCACGGCCTTGGCATGGTTCATGGTGCGCAGCAGATGGATCGACACGCCGGCGGCCGCGAGGGCCCGGAGCGAACGGTTGCGCACGAAATCCGCGAGGCGATGATTCGATTTCGCGGGTATGCACAGGTGCACTTTCACGCCGCGCCGTGCGGCAAGGCGTATGGCGGTCTCCAAGCTCGCATCCGGCACGAAGTAGGGCGACACGGCGAGCATGCGTTCGGTGGTGTGAAAGCACGCATCGATGAGCAGTGCGCGCACGGTGTCCTCGGTCTGATCGGGCCCACTCGGCAGGAATTGCGCGCGGCTCCCCAGATCCTCCGCGGCGGCGACAGTCGCACGCGCGGCCGGCTTGCCGCCCGCGGCCACCCAATCGACCTCGAACTGGTTCGCCGCGGAGGCTGCAACCGGCCCATCCAGATCGAAGGACAGATCGCGCCAGGGCGGCGAGCCCGGCGTCCCGCAGAAATATTCAGCCGCGAGATTGCGTCCGCCCGTCCACAACCGCTCGCCGTCGGCGATGACCCACTTGCGGTGATTGCGCAGGTTCCGGGGTCCCTGGGTCCTGCGCGCGAGGAGCGGGGAGAATATCGCGGTCTCGGCGCCCGCGTGATGCATGCGCTTGAACCAGTTCCTCGGCAGAAAGATCGCCCCGACGCCGTCGATGAGAAATCGCACCCGCACGCCGCGCGCGGCGCAGGCGATCAGGCGAGCCGTGACATCCTCGCCGAACGCATCATCGCCCAGCATGTAGGTGCACAGGTCCAGGCGCCGCTCGGCGCGGTCCATGAGCTCGAACAACGCACTCGCGGCCTCCGCGCCGTCGGCGTGCATGCGCACGCGCGCCGGGGCGGGTGCGGGCAGCCCGAAGCTCTCGATCAGAGACTCCGCCCAGTGCGTCGCGCTCGAGGGTCCCGTGAGGCAAGGCGTGAATTTGCGCGTCAGCTTGCGACGTCCGAACAACAGATACACGGGAAGCGCGAGGTAGGGCAGCGCGATCATGGCGAACACCCAGGCAATCGCGGCGGACGGCGGGCGCCGCTCACGCTCCAAGCGCGTGGTCAGCACATAGGTGAGCAGGGCGAGCATGATCGCCAGAGAGTGCACAGTGATGCGGGGAGACCAGTTCGTCACGGTGCTGTCAGCCGGCGCAGCACGCCCGGCAACAAATCGGGAAGATCCTCCGCGAGCAGGCCGGGCCCGAAGTCGCTCGCCGCGGCCCCATGTAGCCACACCCCGGCCGCCGCGGCCGCGAACGCGTCCATACCCTGGGCGAGCAATCCGAGGATCATGCCGCCGAGCACATCCCCGGAGCCCGCCGTCGCGAGCGTGGCGGGCGCGTTCGAATTGATCACCGCGCGGCCGTCGGGCGCGGCGATGACGGTGTCCGCGCCCTTGAGCACGATCACTGCGCCGCTGGCGCGTGCCGCGGCGCGTGAGCGCGCAAGCTTGTCCCCGGATGCATCGAATAGACGCGCGAATTCACCGTCGTGCGGCGTGAGCACGCACGGGCCGCCCACCGCAGCGAAGAGCGTCCGGCGATCCTGCGCGAATGCGCTGATGGCATCGGCGTCGAGGAGCACTGCGCGGCGCGTCGCGAGCATCGCGAGCGCGCGCGCCCGGGTTGCTGCGTCGACCCCCGCGCCCGGTCCGATGAGCAGTGCATTGAAGCGCTTATCCGCGAGGAGCTCATCGAGATCCGCAGGCGTGGCGGCGGCGCGCACCATGATGCTGGTCAGCGCGGCCGCGTAGATCGGCAGCGCCTCGGGCAGAACGGCAATCGTGGTGAGGCCCGCGCCCGCGCGCGCCGCGGCGCGCGCCGCCATGCGTGCAGCGCCTGAGGTGGGATAGCCGCCCCAGAGCAGGGCGTGACCGCGCGAGTACTTGTTGCCGGATGTGCGCAGCTGCGGCAGATCGCCTCGCCACAGCGCCGGGTCGTTCTCCCAAGTCTCGAGCGGGATGCGCTCGAGGAGGTCCGCCGTGGTACCGATATCGGCAACCACCGTCTCGCCGCACAGCTCGCGGCCCGGCAAGAGCACGTGGCCGGGTTTCTTGCGCGTGAAGGTGACGGTCATCGCGGCGGGCACGGCGCCCTGCGATTCGCCGCTGTCGCCGAGAAGGCCGCTCGGCACGTCGACCGCGACCAGGGGCACGCGCCGTGCGGCGGCAGCCTCGAGGATGCGCGGGATTTCGCCGCTCAGCGGCCGGCGCAGGCCCGATCCGAACAAGGCATCGACCACGAGCGCGGCATTCTCGAGCACACCCATCTCGAGAGGCTCGACCGGACGCTGCCAGAGCAGCGCGTGATGGCGCGCATCGCCGCGCAATGCCTCAATCGATCCCGCCAATGCGAGCCGCACGGGCCAGCCTGCGGCGGCGAGCACGCGCGCGACGACGAAGCCGTCGCCGCCGTTATTGCCGGGCCCGCAGAGGACCACGGTCGGCCGCGGCGACCAGCGGCGCGCGATCTCG
>Ga0208488_1000043_pt1 | contig 13417 bp, 9 predicted proteins | sample MicForSoiSWNC1_O_FD_187994 | JGI IMG/M metagenome (GOLD analysis project Ga0208488, IMG submission 187994) | Forest soil microbial communities from Harvard Forest Long Term Ecological Research site in Petersham, Massachusetts, USA - MetaG HF001... | ecosystem: Environmental > Terrestrial > Soil >... | reverse complement strand
TTTACGAGATTCGCGAGCCCGCCCTGACTTCCCCAAGCCTAACCCCGGTGAAGGTTGCATCACTTTCCCTGTCAAGGCGCTATCCGCTATTTCTTGACACCCTTGGCTGCGCTCCCTAAAATCGTCGTAAGGCGTGGTGGAATCCTAATCTAAGCCACTGCATCTAAAGTATTTATAGGGGCGCTTCAGCTCCGAAGACTCGGGAAGATATGCCAGCAGGGCCAGCGGGCGGACGGGAACGGGAAATCCTGACCGCGATTGTCGAAACATTTATTGCCAGCGGAGAGCCGGTGGGGTCGCGCACGCTGGCGCGCTCCAGTCGCGAGGGGTTGAGCGCGGCGACGATTCGCAATGTGATGGCGGACTTGGCGGATGCGGGATTTCTGGAGCAGCCGCATGCGTCGGCGGGGCGAGTTCCGACGGCTGAGGCTTATCGTTATTATGTCGAGCAGCTGAGCGGTGAAGCGCATCTCTCGCACGAGAATCAAAGCATTATCCAAGACACGCTGACGGGCGTGACGGATGTGCAGGAGTTTATGGAGCGCACCTCGCATGTGCTCTCGCTGATTTCGCACGGAGTTGGGGTGACGGTAGCGACGAGCGGTCCGCGGAATGCGCTGGAGCACGTTTATTTCTCGCGGTTGGGCGATCAGAAAGTGCTGGCAGTGGTGGTTACGCGGTCGGGAGTGGTGCGGGATCGCGTTTTGCGGCTGGATATTGCGCAGTCGGATCTGGATTTGGCGGCGCGCTATATCAACGAGAATTTTCGCGGCTGGACGATGGGCGACATGCGCGCGGAACTGGCGCGGCGGTTGGAGCAGGAACGCAGCGAGTATGACCGGCTGATGAAATCGATTGAGCAGCTCTATCAGCAGGGTGCGCTGGCATCGAATGAGGGGACGCAGGTGGTGTTCGTGGAAGGCGCTGCAAATCTGGTAGAGAGCGGCGTAAGCGGGGAAGAAGACCGGCAGCGGCTGCAGGAAATGCTGCGCACGCTGGAGGAAAAAGAAAAAGTTGTAAAGCTGCTGAGCGCGTATCTGAACACGAAGCAGGAAGCGGTGCGGGTGGTGATTGGACTGGATCAGGGACTCGATGGCGCTTTGCCGTCGTCGTCATTGCAGAATTTTGTGCTGATCGGAGCTCCGGCGCGAGTGGGCGGCGAAGTGATGGGGTCGCTGGCGGTGATTGGTCCGACGCGGCTCGATTATCAGCACACCATGTCGGCGGTGTCGTACATCGCGCGGCTTTTCGACAAACTTTTGAATGAAGGTGAGTGATTGAGCGGTATGGCAAAGGGAAACGGAAAGACAGAAGGAAGCGTTGATCTGGGAAATCGGGATCTGGGAAACCGGGATCTGGAGCGGGAGCTTCCGGCGGGGCGAGGTGGAGAGGAATCCGTGGCGGGGGCGAAAGCGGCGGATGCGGTATCGGAGATTGAGAAGCTGAAAGCCGAGCGGGATGCGCTGCTTGATCGGGTGGCGCGCTTGCAGGCGGAATTTGATAACGCTCGGAAACGGGCGGCGCGCGAGCAGCAGGAGTTCCGCGAGTTTGCGGCGGCCGATGTGATCAGGAATTTTCTGCCGGTGCTGGACAGTTTCGAGCGGGCGTTGAAGGCTGGCGATTCCAACCCGAGCGAATTTCGCAATGGGGTAGAGCTTATCTATCGCCAGTTTCAGGATGTGCTGCAAAAAGTTGGAGTTCAGCCAATTGCGGCGGTGGGGCAGCCATTCGATCCGCGGATTCACGAAGCGATTGAAATGGTGGATACGACTGCGGTCCCGGACCATCATGTGCTGGAAGAGTTGCAGCGCGGTTATAACTACAAAGAGCGATTGCTGCGTCCGGCGATGGTGCGGGTGGCGCGGAACGGGCGCGGATAGCGCGACGCAAGAGATTTAATTTTCTGGTTGAGAGTGGGGGAGTTTCTGGCCGCTAATACAAAACGCGATTTTTACGAAGTGCTCGGGGTTACGCGCACCTCAACCGAAGTGGAAATCAAGAGCGCGTACCGCAAGCTCGCGATGACCTACCATCCCGACCGCAACCCGAATAATCCTGACGCGGAAGAGAAGTTCAAGGAAATAACGGAAGCGTACGCGATTCTGGCCGACAGCGACAAGCGATCGTTGTATGACCGCTTTGGTCATGCGGGCGTTGGCGGTAACACGGGAAGTGCGGCCGGATTCGATCCGGCGATTTTCCAGGATTTCGGCGACATTTTCGGAGACATTTTTGGATTTGGCGACATGTTCGGCCAGGGGGGACGGCGGCGCAGCCGAGCTCAGCGCGGGGCCGATCTTCGCGAGGACCTGCAACTGGAATTCGACGAAGCGGTGTTCGGCTCGGAGAAGCAAGTCAGTGTGCGACGCCATGAAGCGTGCGATGCGTGCCGGGGCGCGGGGGCTGCGCCGGGTAAAGCTCCAGTGGCTTGCCGGGCGTGCAACGGGCGCGGGCAGGTGCGATATCAGCAGGGATTTTTCAGTATTGCTCGGACGTGTCCAACCTGCCAAGGGGCAGGGAGCGTGATCACGGATCCGTGCCCGAAGTGCAAAGGCGAGGGCCGCTTGATGCGGGAGCGCGTGGTTGAAGCCAACGTTCCTGCGGGAGTCGAAGACGGCACGCGAATTCGTTTTACCGGCATGGGAGAAGCGGGTGTATTCGGCGGGCCATCCGGCGATTTGTATATTGTGCTGCACGTGAAGGAGCACGCGTTTTTTGAGCGTGAGGGCAACGATCTGCATTGCGTGGTTCCGATTTCGTTTCCGCAAGCCGCGCTGGGCACGGAGATCATGGTGCCAACTCTGGAAGGCGAGCACAAACTCAAAGTGCCGGAAGGCACGCAGTCGGGAGCGTCGTTCCGGATCCGCAATAAAGGCGTGCCGATTCTGAACAGCCACGGCAAGGGCGATCTCTACGTCGAGGTGCGAATCCAGACGCCGGCGAAGGTGAACAAGCGTCAGCGTGAGTTGCTGATGGAGCTGGGGGAGTTGTCTCCGGTGGAGAACAAGCCGCAGCACCGCTCGCTGTTGGGACGCGTGAAGGACATGTTTGTTTAAAGCAGGTCTTAGGTGTCAGGTCTTAGGTCTCAGATCGAAGGCTGCGTGGTTGCTCGAACCATCAGGACCTGCCGGAAGCCTAACACCTGAGACCTCGACATGCTCTCATGACACGCCGCCGCTGGATTGCCGACGAGGTCGAGGGAGACACCGCGGCTCTGACGGGCGAACATGCATCTCATCTCGTCCGTGTTCTGCGGGCGGAAATCGGTCAGGAGTTTGACATTGCGACGGGCGACGAGGAAATTCGACGCGGGACGATTACAACGATCTCCTATGACCGGGTGGAATTCGCACTGGACGCTAAGCCGCACCGCGCGATAAAGGCCGGACTACCGGCTACCCCGATGATCACGCTGGCGCTTGCCATCTTCAAGTTCGACCGCATGGAGTGGGCGATCGAGAAGTGTACCGAAATTGGAGTTGCGCGGATTGTCCCGGTGATTGCGCGGCGCACCGATGCGCATCTGGCGGCAGCTGCTGCGAAGAGGCATGAACGATGGCAGCGCATGGTACGGCAGGCGAGCGAACAATCGCGGCGAACGGCAGCGGCGGAGATTGTCGCTCCAGTTAAATTGAAAGATCTTGCCGGTGCGCTGCGGGCTGATGCATGGACGCGGGTGGTTCTCGACGAATCCCTGGCGGGACTGGAAGAGAACAAGCGGTTGCGAGACATGCTGCAAGCGCGACCCAGCGAAGTGACGCTCGCGGTGGGGCCTGAAGGTGGCTGGGCGGACGGGGAGCTAAGCTGGTTCCACGAAAGCGGATGGCTCGCAGCCTCGCTGGGCAGAACGATTCTTCGTGCGGAAACGGCGGCGATTGTGGCGACGGCGCTGGCGATGGAAGCGCTAAGCTAAGTCGGCTGGAGGAAGTCGAACGCACACGTTTCGTCCGCCTGTCACAGGCTTTCACAACCTGCCACAACCGAGCTCTGATATTCTCCGCTAGAGACTTCCCGGTGGCTTCAATCGTATTACCAGCGACGAAAATTGTTCCCGATGAACGGCAACGGCAGGCCATTGAGCACGTGCATGGCCCGATGCTGGTAATTGCCGGCGCCGGCACGGGGAAGACGACGGTGCTGACCGAGCGGATTGCCAATCTGATCCGCGAAGGGCACGCGCGGCCGGAGGAAATTGTTGCGCTGACGTATTCCGACAACTCCGCGGCGGAGATGTTGGACCGCGTGCGCCGGATATTGAAGGGCACTTCGATTGACGGCCTGCAAGCCTGCACCTTTCACGCGTGGTGCAACGGGCTGCTGCAACAGAACGGGGCTGGGTTTCGGGTACTCGACGAAAAGGACCTGTGGGTATTTTTGCGACGCCGCATCCGCGATTTGCACCTCAAGCACTTTGTGCGTGCAGCCAATGTAGGGCAATTCCTCGACAGCCTGCTGGAGTTCATGGACCGCTGCCAGGACGAGCTGGTTGGTCCTGAAGAGTACGGCGAATATGTCGCGGGTCTGGAACGCGGCGAGTTCCCGCTGCCTCGTGTGGCGCGCTCGAAGAAACAGGAAGACATGAACGCCGAGGAGGTCCTGGGACGGTGCCAGGAAATTGCGCGCATTTTCGCCACGGTGGAGAACATGCTGAAGGAGAAAAACCTTGGCACCTTCGGCCACATGATTACTAACGCCTACCATTTGCTGAAAGACAATCCTGGACTGAGGGCCGAGGTAGGGAAGCGGGCGCGCTTTCTGCTGGTAGATGAATTTCAGGATGCGAACTACGCGTACGTGGAGATTCTTTCGCTTCTCGCCGGATCGAAGACAGACGGATCGGCAGAAAACGTTTTTGCCGTGGGCGACCCGGATCAGGCGATTTACCAGTTTCGCGGCGCTTCGAGTGAGGCATTCACATTGTTTGCGAACAAATTTCCCGAAGCGCAAATCGTTGTTCTGGGGAAAAACCGGCGTTCGCTGGGCAACATTCTGGGTTGTGCTTTTGGGATTGTTAACGACAACCCGCCGGTGTTCGAGCAAACATCCGCGCCGAAGGGGCCGGCGACGTCGTACCAGCGGACGCCTCTGGAGTCTCTGCGTGACGAAGAGGCGAAACAAAAGGGTGAAACGGCGGCCGGGCCGCTGGTTGAAATTGTTACCTGGGGAAATAAAGAGGGCGAGGCTGCCGACCTGGCGCGGCGCATTCAGAAAAAACGCAAAGAGCAGCGTTGCCGCTGGAGCGAATTTGCGGTGCTGTCGCGCACTCACGGCCATCGCGCGGAAGTGGTGCACGAATTTGCTGAGCGCGGCATTCCATTTTCTATCGAAGGTCTGGACGTGCTGGGTACTCCAGAGGTTCGCGATGTAATCGCTTGCCTGACGGCCGCGGTGTCTCCGAACGACGCTGCCAGTCTGTTTCGGGTGGCGGCGCTGCCACAGTTCGGCATCGATCCTACGGAGTTGCGTGCAGCGATGAGGGCGATGCGGCGCGATGAACTCGATTTCCGCAGCGTGCTGAAAGGTTTGCCGAAGGGGCCCGCGCTGCTGGCCAAGGTTGACGGACTGCACGGCGAAGTAGAACTGGACGGAGTTCGCGCCGGCCATGCGGTAAATCTTGTGATCCGCCATTTCGAGTTGCAGCGGACGGAGCTGGTTCAGGCGTTCGTGAAATTTGTGGAAGCGTGGCACACAAAGCCCATCAACGAGACCGAGAGTCCCGCAGAATTTCTCGATTACCTCGACTACTTTGTACAGGCGAATGGGGCGATTCCGCTGCCGCGCAGCGAGGACGACGCGGTGCAGTTGCTGACTGCGCACGCCGCCAAGGGACTGGAGTACAAACACGTTGCCATCATTCGCGGTTCGTCTACAACGTTCCCGAGTTCCTATCGCGAGCCGCTCATTGCGTTTCCAGCGGAGCTGCGCAGGTCGGGGACTTCATCGACAAACGACAAGATGTTGCATGAAGAAGAAGAGCGCCGTCTTTTCTATGTTGCCATGACGCGCGCCAAAGACACGCTCGCCATTTATGCGAATCAGGGGCAAGGCAAGAAGGATCCAAAGCCGACAAAATTTTTACGCGGTCTGATGGACAATCCAGTCTATAGAAAGTTCTGGTCCGCGCGGCCGGCGGAAGCGGTGCAGGACACTTTGTTTGCGGAAGAAGAACAGAGGATCGCCTTGCAGAAGTCGAATGTGGCGACATGGCTGATGATGCCGCCTTCGGCGAGCTTTGCCACGAGTTTGAGCGCGTCGTCGATTGAAACGTACGAAGGGTGCCCGCTGCGCTTCAAACTGGAACGCGAGTGGAATCTGCCGCGGGAAGTGTCGGCATCCCTGCATTATGGCGCCGCGATGCACCGCGTTTTGCATACTTACTACGATGCGCAGCGCTATGAGCGTCAGATCAGCGACGACGATCTGGTGGAGATGTTTCGGGCTGATCTGACCGCGGCGGGAATCGCCGACCGCTACCAGTATGACTTGTATTTGAAGCAGGGAATCGATCAGTTGCGGCAGTTTTTTGAGGCGGCTCGCAGTGGTCCGCGGCCGGAGGTGGTGGAGACCGAGCACAGGTTCGAGTTTCAGGTAGGGACAACTAAAGTGACGGGGCGAGTGGATCGCATCGACAGCACGGGGCCGAATACGGTCGCGATCGTGGACTACAAGACGGGAAAGCCCTGGTCGCAGGATGATGCCGACGAAAGCCTGCAACTCTCGCTGTATGCGATTGCGGCCAAAGAAAAGCTGGGGAAAAACGCGGACCGGCTCATTCTCTACAATCTTGAAAACAACACTCCGGTATGCACGACCCGGCTTGACGCCGAGTTGGAAGAAGCGAAAGCGCGGGTGAAAAAAGCGTCAGCGGGAATCACGGAAGGGAAGTTTGCTCCGAAACCTGGCTACCAGTGCGCGTTTTGCCCGTATCGCAATCTTTGTCCGGCAACGGAAAAGAGTGTTGCGGTGGCGCAGAAGAAACGCGGTCACTGAGCGCTCCAGTTAAAACGCGCTATAAAAAACTTTGGGGACGCTCATCGCGTCCCCTTTGTCGTTGCCTGTTGCAGGTTCTTAGTGCTTTTTGCTGCTTTTTTTCTTTGCTTTCTTCTTGGTTGCCATGGATCTATTCTCCCTTTCCATTCTTCATGGAATTTGCAACGGTGTTTTGTTGCAACTAAATGAATGTATAGAGTCAACGCAGATCGAAGTCAAGGGAAAAATGATCACAACGTGCGCACGCAACGGTGTACCAAAGTCACTTCGCTGTGTCGCGCGAGAAAAAAGTTTGCGCGACACGTAGGATTTCGTGTTGATCGATGGTCGTTCGCCGTTCGCCGTCGGAAAAAACTCCAAGCGACGAGCGGGCGTCGATCAATGACCAACGACTTTTCTGTATTCCCCACCATCTATAATGAAAGATGATTTTGAAGGAGCGCACTTATGGCCGGTTCAAACGAAGTTGTAATCATTGCGGGATGCCGCACGCCGATCGGAAAATTTCAGGGAAGTCTGAGCGACATGACGGCTCCGCAGATCGGCGCGGTGGCGGTGCGGGAAGCGGTGAAGCGCGCGAATCTGGAGCCGCAGCAGGTTGACGAGTGCATCATGGGCAACGTCGTCTCTGCGGGGCTGGGTCAGAATCCGGCGCGTCAGGCGGCGCTGTTTGGCGGACTCGCGCCCGAGGTTGGCGCCATGACAATCAACAAAGTATGCGGCTCGGGATTGAAGGCGGTGGCTCTGGCGGCGCAAGCGATTGAGACTGGCAACGCCTCGATCGTGGTGGCGGGTGGAATGGAGTCGATGACCAACGCTCCTTATCTGCTGCCGAATGCGCGCAAAGGATACCGGCTCGGCAACCAGCAGGTCGTTGACTCCATGGTGAACGACGGACTCTGGGATATTTACAACGACTATCACATGGGGCTGACGGGCGAGAACGTTGCGGAAAAATACGGCATCACTCGCGAAGAGCAGGATGAATTCGCGGTCAATTCGCACCGCAAAGCCGTAGCCGCGCAAAAGGAGTGCCGATTCAAGGCGCAGATTGTTCCGGTTGAGATTCCGGCGAAGAAAAAAGGACAGCCAGCGGTGATCTTCGACAAGGACGAAAGTCCGCGGGAAGACACGACGATTGAAGTGCTGAGGGCGCTGAAGCCGGCATTCAAGAAAGATGGGACGGTGACGGCGGGGAACGCTCCGGGAGTGAATGATGGAGCAGCGGCACTGGTGGTGACCAGCGCGGCGCGGGCCAAAGAAATGGGCGCGAAGGCGATGGTGCGCATTGTTGCGCAGGCGACGAGCGGAGTTGAGCCGAAGTGGGTGATGATGGCTCCGGTGGGAGCGGTGCATAAGATCTGGGAGAAGACGGGCTGGAAGAAAGACGAAGTCGATCTCTACGAACTGAATGAAGCCTTCTCGGTGCAGGCGCTGGGCGTGATCCGCGAACTGGGGCTGGATATGAATCGCGTCAATGTGAATGGCGGAGCGGTAGCTCTGGGGCATCCTATTGGTGCAAGTGGGGCGCGCGTGCTGGTTACTTTGATTTACGAAATGATCCGGCGCGATGTGCATCGCGGGATTGCGGCGCTGTGCCTGGGTGGCGGGAACGCGGTGGCGATGGCGGTGGAGCGGTAAGGAACGGCTCAGACGGTCACATAGCGACATTCGCGGCGTGGCACATTAGGAATTAAGAGCGAGCGAGAAGGAAACCCTTGAGCGACGCCTTTATTTTGCCTGCGTCGCTTCCGTCCCCACCGGCAAGCTAATTGTGAATACAGCGCCTCCGCCTGGGGCGGATGCGGCTTCGATGTTGCCGCCGTGTTCGCGGAGCACGGTTTTGCAGATGCTCAAGCCAAGGCCGGTGCCGCGGCCGGGACGCTTGGTGGTGAAGAAGGGATCGAAGATGTGAGCCAGGTTTTCGGGTGCGATTCCGGGACCATCGTCCTGAAATGTGATCCAGACCGATTCAGGGTTGCGGCCGAGGCGTATGCGAATCGTACCTTTGTCGCGGTTTTCGCGGATGGCTTGCTCGGCATTCAGCAGCAGGTTGAGGAAAACCTGCATGAGCTGATTGGGGTCGGCGACGATGGCGGGGATGGCGGTTTCGGGCAGAAAATCGACGGTGATATTGCTCTTGCGCATGGGATAGGCCTGCATCTGAACGGTGCGCTGCACGAGTTCGTTCAGATTAACCTGGCTGCGTCCGGGAGCGGGGGGACGAGCAAAGTACTGGAGGTTCTGGACAATTTCGGCGGCGCGGCGCGCCTCTTTGTGGAGAATGACGACTTGCTTGCGAGCGGTCTCGGAGGTTTCGGTTTCCTGCAGCAGCTCGGCCATGCCGAGAATGCTGGTAAGGGGATTGTTGAGCTCGTGGGCGAAGCCGCCGATCATTTGCCCCATGGCCGCGAGGCGCTCGCTCTGAATGATCTGCTCTTCGAGTTTCTTGGCCATGGTGACGTCGCGCACGGAGATGATTACGCCCGAGGGTTTGCCTTCAGCATCGAGCAACGGAGTGGCCATGCCGAGCATGGTGCGCCAGCTGCCGTCACGGTGTTGCGAACCGTACTCGCAAGACATCCGCGGATTTTCGCCGCTGGCGACAGCGCGAAACAGCGCGGCCAGGTCAGGCGAGGTGTTGTCTGCATCTTCAATATTCTTTCCCAGAAGGTAGTCGGGCCCGTAGCCGAGGAGCTCGCTGATGCGCGCGCTGACGAAGGTATATTGACCCTTCAAGTCGAACACCAGAATGAGGTCGGGAAAGCTTTCGAGCAGATGCCGCCGGAAGTCTTCCTGGCGGCGCAATTGGCTTTCGAGCGCGCGTTTCTCGGTGACGTCGACAAGCGTGCCCTGATAACGCACGACCTTCCCCGCTTCGATCACTCCGCTCGATGTATCGACGCACACGGCGACTCCGCCATCTTTTCTGCGGAGGCGAATCTCTTGCGTGCGGGTGCGGCCGCTTTGACTGCCTCCGCGCCCGAGCACCGGCTCGCCATCGGTGGCTGCGGTGAGCTGTTCGGGAGTCAAGTTCAGCAGGTCTTCCTTGCTGTCGTATCCGAGGATCTTGACCAGCGCGGGGTTCACTTCGAGCAGTGTGCCGTCGGGGGCGCTGATGTAGACGCCTTCCTGGAGCGATTCGAATAGTTGTGTGAAGCGCTGTTCTTTTTCGCGTTGTCCGGTAATGTCGCGGGCCAGCACGCTGGCTCCAGTGACGTCTCCACCCTTAACGATGGCGTTGACCACACAATCGTAATAACGCCGGCGGTTATCGTTTTTGAGATTGATCTCAACCACGCCGGCCCAGTTCCGCTTCTCGAGAAAATGAGCAAGACCGCCGGAGGCTTCGGCCCGCATGGGGGCATCGAGGAATTCCTCAAGCTTGTGGCCGACCAGACTGGAGTAGGGAACGCCGAGAATTTCCGAGGCGCGGCGGTTTACGGTTCTGAGGGTGCCGTCGAGTGAGATGGCGAGCGCGACCTCGTCGAGGGAATCGATCAGCTCCTTGAAGTTGCGCTGCGAGCGGGCTATGAGTTGGCCTAGTTGATCGAGTTGCTCTTCAGAGGGGGTAACTCCGCCGCGATCTTGAAAGCCTTTCAGGATTGTTTTTAGTTCGCTGACTTCGCGTTTGCGTCCGAAGGCGTAGGCGGCAAACAAGACGGCGAGAGCCACGAACCCGGCGGGAATCGCCCACAACCGGTAGGGAAGATGGAGTTCTTCGAGTTGTTGCCACGACAAGGCGGCGAGTGCGGCGGCAAACAGAACGAGCAAGCCCAGCGCCCAGCGCCACAACTGGCTCTCTTCATGATCCAGCCGGCTTGATGCCGGGTTGGGCCGCTCGGAAGCTGGATCTTTCTCGGGCATGGGGTCGGTCCCCTCCGGCCGAACGAAAACCTAACTCGCGCGACTTTACCTCGGGCGATGGATCAAACACACGGCTGTTGAGCGGGCAAAAAGCCGCTGAACCCATCGCTGAGCGAGTCGATCGTTTCTACCAGATTGTCCACTAGCGTAGCACCGAAAGCGGCGGTTTACGCCAGAACGTTCTGGCCGGTTCCATCACGGTTAAGGGGTGATGGCCGTCACATCGATGACGGTTCGCGGCGGGCTATGATGTCGGCGAAGGATGGGCCGGCCTTATAGGTGCCCTGCCGGTGCTCGGTCATTAATTCGGACATTAGTTCGGTCTGGTTCGGTCTGTGTCGGGTAGGTGTTTGGTCAGTGTTCGCGCCGGAGTCATTGCTCGCGCTGGGCCCTGCGTGGGTTCAAGGTATCCCTATGCTCTACAAGACTCTAAGCGCCGCCGTCTACGGAGTGGATGCCAACATCATTGAGGTGGAGGTGGATGTTTCAGGAATCAAGATGCAGGAAGACCACTTCCACACTGTGGGATTGCCCGATGCGGCGGTTCGCGAAAGCCGGGACCGGGTGCGATCGGCGCTGAAAAACTGTGGTTATGACATTCCGCCCACGCAGATCACCATCAACCTGGCGCCGGCCGATATCCGCAAGGAGGGTTCCGGCTTCGACCTGCCTATGGCGCTGGGTATTCTCGGCGCTTATGGCGGTCTGAATAAGAAGGAGATTCCGGATGCATTATTCGTCGGCGAATTGTCGCTCGACGGGAGTTTGCGGGGAGTCCGGGGCGCGCTGCCGATTGCGATTGAAGCCCGCCGCACGAAGCTCAAGAGAATGATCGTGCCCGAGGTCAATGCGCGGGAAGCGGCGATGGTGGAAGGAGTTGAGGTCTATCCCGTCAAGTCGCTGCTCGATGTGATTCATTACATCAATTCGGGCAACGGCATTTCGCGGATGCAAGTCGATACGGCTCAACTGCTCAGCCAGGCGCAGCGGCTCCATGTGGACTTCAAAGACGTTCGCGGCCAGCAAACCGCCAAGCGCGCGCTCGAAGTCGCATGTGCGGGCGGACACAACATCCTGATGATCGGGCCTCCGGGATCGGGAAAAACGATGCTGGCGAAGCGCATACCGACGATCCTGCCGCCGCCGACGTTCGAAGAAGCGCTGGAGACCACGAAGATCCATAGCGTGGCGGGAGTTTTGGACGCGCGCGCCGGACTGGTCGGCTTGCGCCCGTTCCGCGCGCCGCATCACACGATCTCGGATGCAGGCTTGATCGGCGGCGGAGCAGTCCCGCGACCGGGAGAAGTGTCGCTTGCTCACAATGGCGTTTTATTTCTCGATGAGCTTCCCGAATTTCCGCGCAACGTGCTGGAAGTGATGCGCCAACCGCTCGAAGACGGCACGGTCTGCATCGCGCGGGCGGCCATGTCGTTGACCTTCCCGGCACGCTTTATGCTGGCGTCGGCGATGAATCCGTGTCCTTGCGGATTCCATAACGACCGAAACCGGGAATGCCACTGCACGCCGCCGATGATCCAGCGCTACATTTCTAAGATCTCGGGGCCGCTGCTCGACCGCATCGATATTCACATTGACGTACCAGCGGTGAACTATAAGGAAATGCGCAGCACTTCGGAGCCGGAGAATTCAGCCAAGATTCTTGAGCGCGTAGTCCGGGCGCGCAACATCCAGTTGGCGCGGTTCTCTACGGAACGGGAAAAGCTTTACTGCAATGCGCAGATGCCGCCGCAGTCGATTCGCAAATTCTGTGAGCTTTCCGCTGATTGCGAGCGTCTGCTTGAACGCGCGATGGCGCAGCAAGGTCTGAGCGCACGTGCCCACGACCGCATTTTGAAAGTAGCGCGAACGGTGGCCGATTTGGACGGTACTCCGCAACTCGAAACGAAGCACATTGCTGAAGCGATCCAATATCGAACGCTGGACCGGACGTTTTGGGCGTGAGTGGGCGCCGATGAGGGTAGGTGCAATTTGCGACCGCCATCGGGCGTGGTTGGCGAGCTACTGCCCACCGGGGGGAGCACAGTCTATAATTCCGGCGAGAGAGGCTCATGCCAGGTTGGGGAACAGGCAGCTTCGAGAACGAAGACGCGCAGAAGTTCCTGGCGCAACTCAACACCTTGAGCGTGGATGACGTCAGCCATATTCTGGCCGAGGCTGGCGAGCAGGATTATGTTCAAGCTCCGGAGAGCAGCGTGGCTGTAGCGGCAGCCGAGATCGTCGCGTCGGCGAAGGGCGCGCCTCCGCAGGCGTTGCCGTCTCAGATTGTGGAATGGATGGGGAAGATCGAGGGTGCTCCGAGCGCGAAGATGGTTGAAGTGGCGCGCACGGCGGTAAATAAAGTCCGGCTCAGTTCCGAACTAAAAGATTTGTGGCTGGAGGCGGAAGGCTTGAACGAGTGGAGCGCCGCTCTGCGGGATCTGGAAAAGAGACTTGGCGGGTGAGGGATTCAACTTCAAACGGCGACGTTGCTTCGAATTGCGACCCTACTTCAAACCGCGATAACAAATCAAACACAGAAGTCATCGGGCAGTGGATGGGA
>Ga0208488_1000042_pt1 | contig 13434 bp, 7 predicted proteins | sample MicForSoiSWNC1_O_FD_187994 | JGI IMG/M metagenome (GOLD analysis project Ga0208488, IMG submission 187994) | Forest soil microbial communities from Harvard Forest Long Term Ecological Research site in Petersham, Massachusetts, USA - MetaG HF001... | ecosystem: Environmental > Terrestrial > Soil >... | reverse complement strand
GTGTCGGATTGGGTGAAGCCGATGCTGGGCCGGCTCATCTCGAACGCCCCGGCGTTGGTGGTCATGACGATGATGACATGGCGGAAATCCGCCTTGCGGCCATTGTTGTCCGTCAGCGTGCCGTGATCCATGACCTGCAGCAACAAGTTGAAGACGTCGGGATGCGCCTTCTCGATCTCATCGAGCAGCAGCACGCAGTGCGGATGCTTGGCGATGGCCTCGGTCAACAGGCCCCCCTGATCGAATCCGACATAGCCGGGGGGCGCCCCGATGAGACGCGACACGGTGTGCCGCTCCATGTACTCCGACATGTCGAAGCGCACGAACTCGACGCCCATGGCGATCGCGAGCTGGCGCGTCACCTCGGTCTTGCCGACGCCCGTCGGGCCCGAGAACAGGAACGAGCCGACGGGCTTGCGCTGGTCGCCGAGCCCGGAGCGCGACATCTTGATGGCCGCCGACAGCGCCTCGATGGCCTTGTCCTGGCCGAAAATCGTGAGCTTTAAATTGCGCTCGAGGTTGCGCAGCACGTCGCGGTCGGAGAGCGATACATTCTTCGGCGGAATGCGTGCGATGCGGGCGACCACGTTCTCGATCTGCGTGACGGTGACCGAATCCGCGCGATTCTCCACCGGTTGCAGCCGCAGGTTCGCACCCGCCTCGTCCACCACGTCGATGGCCTTGTCGGGCATGTGGCGATCGTTGATGTGGCGCGCGGCGAGCTCGGCGGCCGCCTGCAGCGCGGCGTCCTCGTACTTGACGCCGTGGTGTTCCTCGTAGCGGGTCTTCAGGCCCCGCAAGATGTCGACCGTGTCCTGCACGGAGGGCTCGGTGATGTCGATTTTCTGGAAACGCCGCGCAAGCGCGTGGTCTTTCTCGAAAATTCCGCGATACTCGTTGTAGGTCGTCGAGCCGATGCAGCGCAGCTCGCCGTTGGCGAGTGCCGGCTTGATCAGGTTGGAGGCGTCCATGACACCGCCGGAGGCGGCGCCGGCGCCGATCACCGTGTGGATCTCGTCGATGAACAGGATCGCGCCCGGCTGCTTCTTCACTTCGGCGAGCACGGCCTTCAGGCGCTTCTCGAAATCGCCGCGGTATTTCGTGCCGGCGACCAGGGAACCCATGTCGAGGGAGAAAATCGTCGCATCGAGCAGCACTTCGGGGACCTTGTTCTCCACGATCATGCGCGCCAGGCCCTCGGCGATCGCCGTCTTCCCCACCCCGGCCTCGCCGACATAGAGGGGGTTGTTCTTGCGCCGCCGGCACAGGATCTCGATGGTCCGCTCGACCTCGAGCTTGCGTCCGATCAGCGGATCGATCTTGCCCTTGCGCGCCGCCTCGTTGAGGTTGGTCGCATACTTCTCGAGCGCGCTGCCTTGCGCATCGCCGTCGCGGTCGGCATCCCCGCCGGCACCGCTCTCGTCGCGATCCGTGCGCTCCTCCCCGCCGGCCTTCGACAGGCCGTGGGCGATGAAATTGACCACGTCGAGCCGCGACACATCCTGCATGCTCAACAGGTAGGCCGCATGCGATTGCTTTTCGCTGAATATCGCCACCAGGACGTTGGCGACCGTCACCTCTTTCTTGCCGCTCGATTGCACGTGGAACACCGCGCGCTGGAGCACCCGCTGGAAGCCCAGGGTCGGCTGCACGTCGCGGTCCTCACCGGCCGGCAGACGGGGCGTCGTTTGCTCGATGAATTGCTTCAGCTCGGTCTTGAGCTTGGTCGTGTCGGCCCCGCAAGACTTCAGGATCTCGCGCACCTTCGGGGTATCCACGATGGCGAGCAGCAAGTGTTCCACGGTCATGAATTCGTGACGCGCTTCACGCGCGGCGGCAAACGCATCGTTCAAGCAAAATTCGAGTTCTTGACTAAGCACTGGTTACGCCTCTTCTAGCGTCGCCATCAGCGGGTGCTGATGTTGCCGCGCATATGCAATTACTTGAGCCACCTTGGTTTCCGCAATCTCGTACGTGAAGACGCCGCACACACCCTTTCCCTTGGTGTGCACCTCGAGCATAACCCGAGTCGCCTTGGTCCGGTCCATCGCGAAGAAGCGCTGCAGAATATCCACGACGAACTCCATGGGAGTATAGTCGTCGTTGATCAGCACAACTTGATACAGAGGCGGACGCTTGACCTTCGGCGCCGATTCCTCGACGACCAAGCCTGTTCCTTCCCGTCCGCGTTCCGCATCGCTCATGACTAGAAGGATTTATATGGCGCGATTTGACGGTTTACAAGCGCGGCAAGCAAAAGCCGCGACTCGGTGCCACTGTCGCCATTCGGTGTCACTCCACTTTAACAAGTAAAAACAAATGCTTGAGCGGCTTGGGCGGTAGTCCTATGATGACGCCCGAGCATTCTGGCGGGCTGCCGCTGTTGAGCCCGCTCGCGCCCAATTTTTGTTTGCCGAAGTATCCCTACTAAATGCTGGATTCACGCAACGCTACATGGCTGTCACGACTCGAGAGCAAGGGACCCAATTTCGTGTCGCTGCTCCTGGCGGCGCTGATCGCGGTCGAGGTCGCGCGAATCGCCGTGGCGCTGGTAAGCGGACCCGTCAAATCCCCCCGGCCTGTGATCGCCGGTAACATGCAGCTGCATCCGGCCGCGCGCACCGGCGTGAATGCGCAGGCCGTGGCGGCGGCGCATCTATTCGGGAGAGCCGTTGCCGATCCGACGACACAGGATCCGAACAACGCGCCGCTCTCCAGCGCCAATCTCGTCCTCGCGGGCACCATCGCGACTCAGGACCCCAAGCGCGGAATCGCGATCATCAATGACGGCGGCCCCTCCAAGGTCTATGCCGTCGGCGAGAATGTGAACGGAGCGACCCTGTACTCGGTCTATCTGGACCATGTCATTCTGGATCGGGGGGGGACCTTGGAGACTCTTTTGCTGCCGAGATTGCTCGCCGGTGGTGCGCGCGGGCTCATGCGTCCAGGTCCCCTGGCGCGAACCTCCGAGGCGGTCGACAACGTGCGCCGCATGGTGCAGCAGGATCCGGGTCTTCTGGATCAAGTCATGCGCACCGTGCCTTCGTACGACAACGCGGCGGGAAAACTGCGCGGATTTCGCGCCTACCCCGGACGGAATCGAAACATTTTTAACAAGCTGGGTTTGAAGCCTGGTGACTTGGTCACGGCAATCAACGGCCAACCGTTGGATGATCCGCAGCACAGTCAGGAGGTCTTCAATACGATCCAGTCAAGTAACACGGTCACGGTGAGCGTGGAGCGCGGCGGCCAGAAGCAGGACATCACCTTGAATGTCGCCCAGGTCGCCACCGACGCGAGCAAGGATCTGGAGAACGATCCCGGCGCCGCAGGCGCAGCGGGCACCGCCCCTGCGTCGGGCGCAGGTCCTGCGCCGACCACTCCTCAGCCTGGTGGGCCCCCAGGGGCACCTCCCACGAATGAGAACCCGAACGAATGAAGCGTTTTGAGAGATTTAGCGTTCTGACTTGCACCCTGTGGCTGTCCCTGCCGACGCTTGTCCAGGCGGCGCCTCCCGGCGCACCCACCATTCAGCAGCGGCCCGGGGACGGCGCGACCATCACGCCCAACTACAAAGACGCGGACCTGAGCCAGATCATCCAGGCGGTGAGCGAAGTCACCGGGAAGAATTTCATCATCGATCCTCGCGTCAATGCCAAGGTCACCATGCTGTCCTCGACGCCTATGTCGGCGGACGCGTTCTATCAGGCGTTTCTCTCGGTACTGCAGGTGTACGGATATGTTGCAGTGCCCGCAGGGAGGGTCATCAAGATCGTCCCCAACACCGACGCGCGGCAGTTACCCTCGCTCGATTTGCCGGCCAACGTAAGCTCGACCTCGGATGAGATGGTGACGCAGATCATCACCATGAAGAACATCAGCGCGGCGCAGCTCGTGCCGTTGCTGCGGCCCTTGATCCCCCAATCGGGACACCTGGCCGCCTATCCGAACGGCAACATGCTCATCATCTCCGATCGGGCCAGCAACGTCGCCCGCATCATGCGAATCATCGAGCGCATGGACGAGAGCGGTGAGGAGCCGATCGAGGTCATTGCGCTGCGCAACGCGAGCGCCACGGAGGTCGTGCGCACCATCAACCAGCTCAATGGGGGCGCGGGGGGTGGCGGCGGCGAAGGCGGTTCGCCGGTGAAGGTCGTGGCCGACGAGCGCACCAACAGCGTTCTGATCAGCGGCGAGAAGTCCTTGCGACTCAAGGTCAAGGCCTTGGTGCTCGACCTCGATACGCCGCGCGCAGGGGGCGGCGACACCCAAGTGCGCTACTTGCTGTACGCGGACGCCGAGAAGCTCGCGGACAAGCTCAAGGGACAGGCATCCGCCACGGCCAAGGCTCAGGCCGGCCCCGCCTCCGGCGCCTCCGGCGCACCGGGCGGGGGTGGCGGCGGGGGCGGCGGCGGCGGGTCGAATGTCGACGCGAGCGTCACCATCTGGGCTGACGTGCCCACCAACGCGCTCATCATGACGGCGCCGCCCAAAATCATGAAGAACCTCATGGCCGTGATCGACAAGCTCGACATTCGCCGCGCGCAGGTCGAAGTGGAAGCGATGATTGTCGAGGTGGACGTCAACAAGAGCGCGAACCTCGGCGTGCAGTGGCTGCTCGACGGCGGCACGAGTTACGGCTTTGGCGTCATCAATCTGCCCGGCAGCGCCGGCACGAGCATCGTGGATATTGCCGCCGCGGCGCTCGGCGGTGTCTCCGGACTCGAAAACTCGGCGACCATCGCGGGCCAGACTACCGCCACCAGCACCGGCACCGCGATCGCCACGGGCGGCGCCACGGCAGCCTCGGGCATCTCCTCGCTCATCCCGAACGGCGGCACGTTCGCCGTCGGCACCTACAACTCGAACACGCAGAAGGGGTTTGCCGCGCTCATCCAGGCGTTGCGCAGTGACGGTACGAGCAACATCATCTCCACGCCGCGCATCATCACCATGAACAACGAGGAAGCGGAGGTAAAGGTCACGCAGGAAATTCCGCTCATCACGGGTCAATTCACGAGCTCGCAAACCCAGGTGAACGGCACCACCAGCCCCTTTGAGACCATTCAGCGCGAGGAAGTCGGCACCATTCTCAAAGTGACGCCGCACATCAGCGAGGGCAACACGATCCAGCTCAAGGTCGAGCAGGAGGACTCCGCCCCCGGTGCGAAGATCGCGGACTCGGCCGACATTTCGACGAATAAGCGCTCGATCAAGACCACCATCCTGATCGAGGACGGCGGCATCATCGTGCTCGGCGGCTTGATGCAGGACACCGTCACGGAGAGCGAGGATCGCGTCCCCGTGCTCGGCGCCATCCCGCTGCTCGGCAATCTGTTCAAATCACGCTCAGGGTCGCGCCAGAAGAGCAATCTACTCGTCTTCCTACGCCCGCGGATCCTGCGCGATCAGGCGGCAACGCAGGAAGTGAGCACCAAGCGCTACGAGGATATCCGCGACGAGGAGCGCAATCTCCACAAGGGCAAGATCACGCTGCTGCCCGGCGAGCGGCAGCCGTCCCTGCCGGCAATACCCGCCAGCTCGCCGAATGCGATCAACTCGCAGGCGCCGGCTTCCGGTGTGCCGGCCCCCGGCACTCCGGTGATCATCGCGCCCTCGCCGCAACCCGCCCCGGCGCCGCAGCCCGTGCCGGGCGCGCAGCCGGCCCCGGCGCCGCAGGTCGCCCCGCCGCTGACGCAGCCGGCGCCGCCGCTCTCGCAGCCGGCGCCGCAGCCGCAACCCGTGCCGCCACCGCCGATCGCGACGGCCCCGCAGCCGGCTCCGGCCCCGCAACCCACGCACTCGGCGAGCCCGCAATGAGCGCGCAGGTCGAGGATCGCAGCGAGGCAAGGAAGCTCTCGTTTCCATTTGCCAAGCGTCACGGTGTGCTGGTGCGCGCGATCGCGGACGATTACGCCGACACCGTGTGCCGGCCGGGTGTCACACCGCAGGCCCTCGCGGAAGTGCGCCGCTTCGTGGGCGTGCCCCTGCGGCTCGAGCGCGTATCGGTCGAGGTGTTCGATTCGCTCCTGCGCATCGCCTACGAGGCGGGCTCCGGTGCGGCGATGCAAATGCTCGAGGGCCTGGACGACAATACCGATCTGGCGCATCTCGCCGAGGACATCCCCGAGTCCTCGGACCTGCTCGAGAGCGACGACGAGGCGCCGATCATCCGCCTTATCAATGCCTTGCTCACGCAGGCCGTCAAGGAGAACGCTTCCGATATCCACATCGAGCCCTACGAGAACCGCCTGGTGATTCGTTTCCGCGTGGATGGGGTGCTGCGCGAGGTGCTGCAGACCAAACGCGCCGTCGCGCCGCTCGTGGTGTCGCGCATCAAGGTCATGTCCAAGCTCGATATTGCCGAGCGCCGCCTGCCCCAGGATGGACGCATCTCGCTGCGCATCGCGGGACGGGCGGTGGACGTGCGCGTCTCCACCCTCCCCTCGGGCCACGGCGAGCGCGTGGTGCTGCGCTTGCTCGACAAGCAGGCCGGGCGTATCGAGCTCACGTCCTTGGGTATGGACCCGCGTACGCAGTCCGTCATGGACGAGATCATCCATAAACCGCACGGCATCATTCTGGTCACAGGGCCGACCGGCTCGGGCAAGTCGACCACCTTGTACGCCTCCCTCGAGCGAATCAACGACAACACGCGCAACGTGATGACGGTCGAGGATCCGATCGAGTACTACATCGACGGCATCGGTCAGACGCAGGTGAACACGAAGGTCGAAATGACCTTCGCGCGAGGCCTGCGCGCCATCCTCCGTCAGGACCCCGACGTCGTGATGATCGGCGAGATCCGCGATCTCGAGACCGCCCAGATCGCAGTGCAGGCGAGCTTGACCGGCCACCTCGTGCTCTCCACGCTCCACACCAACACCGCCGTGGGCGCGGTCACACGCCTCCGCGACATGGGGATCGAGCCGTTCCTCTTGTCCTCGAGCTTGATCGGCGTGCTGGCGCAACGCCTGGTGCGCGTGCTGAACTCGGAGACGCGCGAAGCCTTCATCGCGGGCGAGTACGAGCGGCGCCTCTTGAACCTCGAACCGAAGGATGGTGCGGTGAAGCTCTACCGGCCGAGCGCCGAGCCGGGGAGCGGCTATCGCGGGCGCACCGGCATTTACGAGCTCATCTCGGTGGATGACCACATGCGCACCATGATCCACGACGGCGCCTCCGAGCAGGAGCTCGAGCGTTACGCGCGCGGCTCGAGCCCCGGCATCCGTGAGGATGGGCGCCGCAAGGTGCTGGCCGGCGAGACGACCCTCGAGGAAGTCCTGCGCGTCACACGTGAAGATTAAGGACGCAGCCTGATGGGCGCCTTCGAGTACGTCGCGCTCGACACCTCCGGCAAGGAACGCAAGGGACTCATCGAGGGGGACACGGCGAAGCATGTGCGTCAGTTGCTGCGCGACAAGCAGCTCCTGCCGATCGAGATTCTCGAAGCCGCGCAGCGCGAGCAAAAGCAAAACCGCTCCCGCCGCCCCTTCATGCGCCGCGGCCTCTCGTCCCTCGATCTGGCCTTGCTCACGCGCCAGCTCGCAACGCTGCTGCGCTCGGGACTGCCGCTCGAAGAGACCCTCCAGGCGGTGGCCGAGCAGACCGAAAAGGCGCGCGTGCAACGCATTATCCTCGGCGTCCGCAGCAAGGTGGTCGAGGGTCATCCGCTCGCCGATGGCCTGCGCGACTTTCCGCAGGCCTTCCCCGAGATCTACCGCGCGACCGTCTCGGCCGGCGAGCAATCAGGCAAGCTCGATTCGGTGCTCGAGCGCCTCGCCGACTACACCGAATCGCGGCAGGTCATGGGCCAGCAGGTGAGCCATGCCCTGGTCTACCCCATCGTGCTCCTGGTGCTGTCCTTCGCCATCGTCTCCTTCCTGCTGGCATACGTCGTGCCCCAGGTGGTCGCCGTGTTCGAGTCCGGTCATCAGGAGCTGCCCCTGGCGACGCGCATCCTCATCGGCGCGAGCGATCTGGTGCGCCACTACTGGGTCTACGGCGTCATCGTGATTGCGGGGGCGCTGTGGGGGTTCTCGCGGTGGGTGAAGCGCCCTGAGGCGCGGCTCAAGGTGGACCGCCTCCTGCTGCGGCTGCCGCTCGCGGGCAAGCTCATCCGGGGAGTGAATACGGCGCGCTTCTCGCGCACCTTCAGCATTCTGACCGCGAGCGCCGTGCCCGTGCTCGAGGCGCTGCGCATTTCCGCCGAGGTGGTGATCAATATGCCGATGAGAAACGCCGTCGAGGAGGCGGCGCTGCGGGTCCGCGAGGGCGCGCCGATCGGCAAATCGCTCGCCGCACGCAAACTCTTTCCGCCGATGATGATTCACCTCATCTCGAGCGGCGAGAGCAGCGGCGAGCTCGAGAAGATGCTGGAGCGCGCCGCCTCGAACCAGGAGCGCGAAATGGACGGGCTGCTCTCGACCTTGACGAACCTCTTGGGACCGCTCATGGTCGTGTTCATGGGCGCGGTGGTGATGTTCATCGTGATCGCGCTGCTCCTGCCGATCTTCCAGCTCAACGATCTGGTGAAATAAAAGAAACCGCGAGGTGTGCACCAGGGTATTGCGCCTGAGCCGACTTTCCGTTTATAAACCGCGCGTGGTCGCTTACCGAGCCCCAACGGAACGCTGTTGAAGCATGAGTGAAAAACCCGAATCCGACGAATTCGAGGAAGAGGACGCGGAAGATACGGCGCCCGTCGACGATGTGGACGTGGATCACATCATGCGCGACGTCGAATCGCAGCGGCGGCGCGCACCGAAGGGCGCCGAGCCCGCCTGGCGACGGCTCGAGCGCGTGATGGAGGAGCGGCGCACCGCGGAGCTGCTCTCCGATTTCGACGATTACGAGATTTTCGACGCCGAAGGCGAGCCGGACGGGAAATCCGGCCGCAAGAAGCGCAAGCTGCGCTGAGGAGCCGGCGCAACTCAGGCTGCGTCTGTTTTTCGCAACAACCAGTGTCGGGCGGTCGCGAACGTGGCGCGCGGCTCAGCGAAAATCGCGCGATTCGAACGCAAGCTCCCCCAGGAGCGCCGAGAGATCGGTGAGACGTTGCGCTATCACGTGCAGCACGTCGCCCTCGCGCTGCAAAGCTCCCCGCACCTCGAGCAACCGTGATCCGAGCAACGCCGCGCGCTGCTCCTCGGCAACGCGCTTCCAGACGATCAGATTCACGTGCCCGGTCTCATCCTCCATCGTGACGAACGTCACACCGCTGGCGCTGCCCGGACGCTGGCGCGTGATCACCAGACCGGCGGTCGTCACCCGGCGGCCGGTCGGCAAATCCCACAGCATTTCAGTCGGGACGATGCCGCGCGCTTCGAGCCGCTTGCGCAGCAGCGCCAGGGGATGTCGCCGCAAGGACAGCCCGAGGCTGCCGTAATCGGCGACGATGTCGTGGCCTTCGCGTGGCGCACGCAGGAGCGGAATACCCTCCGGGACGGCCGTATCGGCGCCGAGCAGCGGCAATGCGCGTTCCACACCGCTCACTTGCCAGAAGGCCCGGTATCGATGGCCGGCGATCCCTGCCAGCGCATCGCTCGCGGCGAGCGCCTCGAGATCGCGGCGATCCAAGGCCGCACGCTCGGCAAGATCCGCGATATCGGCGAACGAGCGCACCGCGCGGGCCGCAATCAGCCGCCGGGCGCCCTCCTCCGACAAGCGTCTCACCAATCGCAGCCCCAAGCGCAGCGCCGGGCGCCCGTCGTCGCGCCGTTCGAGCGTTGCGTCCCAGGCGCTCGCCTCGGCCGACGCCGCACGCACCTCGACGCCGTGCGCACGCGCATCACGCACCAGCTGTGCCGGCGCATAAAAACCCATCGGCTGACTGTTGAGAAGCGCTGCGCAAAAGGCCGCGGGCTCGTAATGCTTGATCCAGGAGGAGGTGTAGACCAGCAGGGCGAAGCTGGCGCTGTGCGAGTTATGAACAACGAAATGATTGGCGACAAAGTTATGATCCCCCTCGATTTTGAGATCAAAGGTTTGTTTGTCTCCGACCGGCTCGAGCGAGACGATTCTGTCCCAATAGATGTCGGAGCTGGAACGTGCCGCTGCCACAGGATCGCCGACCCTTAATTCCCCGAGGTTTCGCCACCCGGACAGCGTCATGAATGGATGCTCGGCGGTGGCGCAAATTTCGTGCCCCGAAGCGGCGCGCATCCGCCATACGGGCTTTATTCCGCTTTGGATAACTCGCAATACTTTTCGGGAGCGGAGCTTAAACTCCGCATCGCATGCCAACGTATTCTCAAGACGCGCTTTGCCACGGAAAACATCCTCGATAGTCACCCATCTGCCCGTATCGGCATCGATGACCCGCGTATCTCCAACGACACATTCGGGGAACCCATACTCCCCGAACCCTAAAATCTGATTGAAAATCTGATTTGCGAAGCTCTCCGCATACCCCTTCGCGCGCATACCGTCGATCAGTTTTCTCTGGAAGGGCTCGAGGCCGCCCTTGCGCTTCCAGGCCGCCATGGCACGGCGCAGGCCGTCCGCCTCACCCGGCGAGAAACCGGCCGCGACGATCGCGAGCTGCATCACTTGCTCCTGGAAAATCGGCACGCCGAGCGTGCGCTTAAGCACGCCCTCGACCTCCTTGCTCGGATAATTGACTGCTTCCTCGCCATTGCGTCGCCGCAAGTAGGGATGCACCATCTCGCCTTGAATGGGGCCCGGCCGCACGATCGCCACCTCGATCACGAGGTCGTAATAATTGCGCGGCTTGAGGCGCGGCAGCATCGACATCTGAGCGCGCGACTCGATCTGAAACACGCCGACCGTGTCGGCGCGGCAAATCATGTCGTACACGGCGGCATCCTCGCTCGGCACCGTGGCCATATTGAGCTCACCCGCCACGCGGGACGTTCCGCCGAAGTCGTTGATCAGTCCGAACGCCCGGCGAATGGCGCTCAGCATGCCGAGGGCGAGGACGTCGACTTTGAGCAACCCCAAGGCGTCGAGGTCATCTTTGTCCCACTCGATGACCGTGCGCTCCGGCATGGCGGCATTCTCGATGGGCACGAGCTCATCCAGGCGGCCGCGCGCGATGACGAAGCCGCCGACGTGCTGCGACAGATGGCGTGGGAAGCCGAGAATTTCCGCGGTGAGCGCCATGAGACGGCGCGTCCTGACATCGCCCGGATCGAACCCCGAGGCGCGGATGCGCTCCGGATCGATGCGCTGGCCGTCCCACCACTGCATGCCGCTCGCGAGCCGATCGACTTCCGCCAGATCAAACCCGAGCGCCTTGCCGACATCGCGCAATGCACTGCGCGGGCGATAGCAGATGACGGTGGCCGCCAGCGCGGCGCGTTCGCGGCCGTACTTGCCGTAGATGTACTGAATGACCTCCTCGCGCCGCTCATGCTCGAAATCGACGTCGATATCCGGCGGCTCGTTGCGCTCCTTGGAAATGAACCGCTCGAACAGCATGGACATGCGCGAGGGGTCGACTTCCGTGATCTGCAGGCAATAGCAGACCATGGAATTCGCGGCCGAGCCGCGGCCCTGACAGAGGATGCTCTGCGAGCGGGCAAATTGAACGACATCGTGCACGGTGAGGAAAAAGGGCTCGAACTTGAGCTCGGCGATCAGGCGCAGCTCGTGCTCGAGACCCTTGCGCACGGCGGGCGGGGCGCCTTGCGGCCAGCGCTTGGCGCAGCCCGCCCAGGTCAAGGCGCGCAAATGGCTGGTCGGGGTCTCGCCCGCGGGAACGATCTCCTCGGGATACTCATAGCGCAACTCCTCGAGGTTGAACGTGCAGCGCTCGGCGATCGCGAGCGTTTGCTCGAGGAGCGCCGCGGGATAAAGCTCGCGCAACCTCTCGAGGGGCCGCAGGCAACGCTCGCCGTTCGGAAACAAGCGAACGCCCGCCTCGTGCAAAGGAATCCCCAGCCGGATGGCCGTGAGCACATCCTGCAGGGCGCGGCGGCTGCGGCGATGCAAGTGCACGTCGCCGGCAGCGACCCGCGGCAACTCGAGCGCCGCGCCAAGCGTCTGCAGGAGTGCGAGGCGCTTCGCATCGGAGCCGCCGGTCAAGAGCTCGACGCCGAGCCAAAGGCGTCCGGCGAAGCGCTCACGCAGCCAGCGGCCGTCCGCCGCCTGGCGCGGCAGCAGCGCCCCGCCGGTCTGCGGCAACCAGAGGATCAAGCATCCGTCGAGCGCATTCTCGAGATCCCGGCGCTCGAGGACGTAGTGGCCCTTGGCCCCGCCGCGCCGCGCGCGAGTGATCAGCCGGGAGAGCGCGCCATAGCTCGCGCGGTCGGTCGCGAGCGCCACGAGCTTGAGCGCATCGACGCAGCTGAGCTCCGCGCCGATGATGAGTGGCAGCTCGCACTGCTTGGCCGCGACGTGCGCGCGCACCACACCCGCGAGCGAGCACTCATCGGTGAGCGCCAGCGCTCGATAGCCCCGGTGCTTGGCTTGCGCGACGAGCTCCTCGGGGTGCGAGGCGCCGCGCAGAAAAGAGAAATTGCTCAATGCATGCAGCTCGGCGTACACGCGGAGGCCTCAAGCGAACACACCGTGCACATACCAACGCCGCGATCGCCGCTCCTGAAAAACCCACAGTCGCGCTCCCCCCGTGCGGCGCACGATGTAATAGTCGCGGGCAATCCCCTTGCCGTCCCACCAGCCGCTCTCGATGCGCTCGGGACCTTCCTCGACGATCTGCGGCTCCTCGTGGAGTTGCTCGGGCGCATCCAGCAACCAGACGGGCCGCGGCCTCTCGGCAGGGATCTCGTGCCGCTGCCGGCACGGCACGGCATTGAGACGCAGCTCTTGAACCCGCTGCCAGGCGGCCTCGGGCCGATGCTCGGCAACCGAACGGACACCGTACACCGCCCCATCGCCGAGGCGGGCGCGCAAACGCTCCACCAGCTGGGGCGCCGTGTCGTTGCCCCCGCCGGCGCCGCCTTGCCGCGCGAAGACATCGAGCGAGACGGCCGATAGCGGCAGCAGGCGACCCGAGACCAACTCCATGCTCGTGGCAGGCGCCGCGAGCTCGAGCTGCGACAACTTTTGCGACAGCACACAGGTCAAGCGGTGCTGCTCGCTCGTGGTGCTCGCGAGCCCCACGCGCACGCGCGTAAGCGCGTGATTGCGATGCGCGAGCCTCAATTCCAGCGTCTGCACCCCAGCTTGCCGTTCGCGCAGAAAGCGGGCGCACCGCCCGATCAAGGGCTCGAGCACTTTCTGCAGATAGGCGACCGTCTCCACTTCCATCTCGAAATCGAAGCGCTCGCGAAAACGCTCGCGCGGCACGAACGAGCGGCGCGGCGCGGCCTGCCGCGTCAAGGCGATGTCGAGCTCGAGCACCGCGGCGGCGCCGAAGCGCCGTGCCATGCCCGCCCGCGGTAGGCGCAACAGCTCGCCCACCCGGCTCACCCCGAGGGCACGCAGTGCCCGCAAGCGTTCGCCGTCCCA
>Ga0208488_1000041_pt1 | contig 13479 bp, 10 predicted proteins | sample MicForSoiSWNC1_O_FD_187994 | JGI IMG/M metagenome (GOLD analysis project Ga0208488, IMG submission 187994) | Forest soil microbial communities from Harvard Forest Long Term Ecological Research site in Petersham, Massachusetts, USA - MetaG HF001... | ecosystem: Environmental > Terrestrial > Soil... | reverse complement strand
CGTAGGCTGAGGGCGTGCCCCAGCAGGCGGACCGCGACGCCGGGCGCGGCCGGATGAGTCCGCTGCGCTGGATAACCCGGTCGGCTTTCATCTCCGATCTGCGCGTCGTGCTGGCAGAGCCGAACTTCCGGCGGCTGTTCTCGGTCCGGCTGATCTCGCAGACCGGCGACGGCATCGTCACGGCCGGGATCGGCACGTACGTGTTCTTCAACGCGGAGACGTTCACGAGCCCGGCGGCCGCCGCAGTGGCATTCACCGTGCTGTATCTGCCCTACTCGCTGATCGGCCCGTTCGCCGGGGTGTTCATCGACCGCTGGTCACGCCGGCAGATCCTGGTCCTGTCGGCCCTGCTGCGCTCCGCCTTCGTAGTGCTGACCGCGGTGCTGATGGCCTCGGGCAACAGAGGGGTCCCGCTGTACGCGGCCTACCTGCTGGTGCTGGGCGTGAACCGGTTCTTCCTGGCGTCGCTGTCGGCGGCGCTGCCGCATGTGGTCCCCGCGGACAAGCTGGTGATGGCCAACGCGGTGTCACCCACCGCGGGCGGCATCATGGCCCTGATCGGGGGCCTGGTCGCCGGCGGCCTGAACGCAGCCACCGGCGATACCGAGCGCGGCGCCGCCATCACGATGCTGGTCGCAGGCGGCTGCTACGTGGCCGCCAGCCTGGTCGCCACGACCATGCGCCGTGATCTGCTCGGCCCGGTGCGCGAGCCCGGCGCGCCGCCGGGCCGGCTGCTCAGCGATCTCGCCTCGGTCACGGCCGAGCTTGCGGCGGGCGCGCGCTACGCCGCCAGGCGGCGCGGCCCGGCGTCCGCGCTCGGCGCCACCGGAGGCAGCAAATTCCTGTACGGGATCTTGTTCGTGATGTCGATCCTGCTGTACCGGAACTACTTCTACCCGTCCAGCGCCCCGGTGGCCGAGGGCCACTACCTGGTGCTGGCGTCGGTTTCGGGGATCGGCTACTTCTGTGCCGCGCTGGTCGTCCCGCCAGCCGCCAGGCGGCTGTCCAAGCCGGCCCTCATCACACTGCTGCTGGCCGTCTGCGCGGTGGCAACCGGCGCGTTCGGTGAGACCTTCGACCAAATCGCGTTCCTGGCCTTCGGCTTCTTCCTGTACCTGACCTCGCAGGGGGTGGCGATCTGCGCGGTCACGATCCTCCAGGAGGACGTGGACGACGCCTACCGCGGGCGGATGTTCGCCTTCTATGACGTGATGTTCAACGTCACGATCGCTGCCGGGGCGCTGATCAGCGTGGGCTTCATGCCGCGCACCGGCAAGTCACCCGTGCTCATGGGGGTGGTCGCTGCCGCATACGCGGTCGTCGCTGCCGGGTACTGGCTCTTCAGCCGTCAGCCGTCCGCTGGAGGAAGGCCCGGCACGGCCAGCCCCTCGGCCGCGGCCCAGTCCAGCAGCTCCTGAGTGGCGCGCTGGGCGCCGAGCGGGCCGTGTTCCAGACGCAACTCGAGCAGGAACGCGTACGCCTTGCCGACCAGCGGCCCGGGCGAGATGCCAAGGATCCGCATGATCTCGTTACCGTCCAGATCCGGGCGGATGCTCGCCAGCTCCTCGCGCTCGGCCAGCACCGCGATCCGCTCTTCGAGGCTGTCGTAGGCGCGGGCCAAGCGCTGTGCCTTGGCGGCGTTGCGGGTCGTGCAGTCCGCTCTGGTCAGCGCGTGCAGCCTGGTCAGCAGCGGCCCGGCGTCCCTGACGTAGCGGCGCACCGCCGAGTCCGTCCACTCACCGGTGCCGTACCCGTGAAACCTCAGGTGCAGCTCGACCAGGCGGGACACGTCGGCCACGACCTCCTTCGGGAAGCGCAGGGCGGTCAGCCGGGCCCTGGCCATCTTGGCGCCCTTCACGTCGTGGTGATGAAACGCCACCTTGCCCCCGGGCAGCCGGGTGCGGGTCTTCGGCTTGCCAATGTCGTGCAGCAGCGCGGCCAGCCGCAGCACCAGGTCCGGTCCCAGCTGGTACCGGTCCTCAAGCTGGATGGCCTGATCCAGCACCGTCAGCGAGTGCAGGTACACGTCCTTGTGCCGGAAGTGCTCGTCGAGCTCGAGGCGCAGTTTCGGGATCTCGGGCAGTACCTGGTCGGCCACGCCGGTGTCCACGAGCAGAGCAATGCCCCGGCGCGGCCCGCCGGGCAGCGGCGACAGCAGCAACTTGGAGAGCTCGGCCGAGATCCGCTCGGCCGACACGATCGACAGCCGCGGCGCAAGTTCGGTCATCGCCGCGCGGGTCTCGGGTGCCACGGTGAAGCCCAGCTGGGCCGTAAACCTGGCCGCGCGCAGGATCCGCAGCGGGTCGTCGCTGAACGAGACCTCTGGCGGGCCGGGCGTGCGCAGCACCTTGCGCTTCAGGTCCGCCAGCCCGCCGAACGGGTCGACAAGCTCGTGCCCGGGCAGCCGCGCGGCCATCGCATTGACGGTGAAGTCACGGCGGGACAAGTCGTCCGTCAGCGATTTGCCGTACTCGACATCGGGCTTGCGTGACCGGCGCGCGTACTGCTCGCTGCGGTAGGTCGTGATCTCGAAGACCTGACTGCCCTTGCGCATCCCGACCGTGCCGAACTCGATCCCGATCGTCCAGAAATTGTCGGCCCAGCCATTGATGATCTCCAGGACGCGGGCTGGTGTGGCGTCGGTGGTCAGGTCCAGGTCGCCGGGACGGCGGTCGAGAAAGACGTCCCGCACCGGTCCGCCGACAAGCGAGAGCTCATGGCCGTTGCTGGCGAACAGTCTGCCTAGCTCATCGGCCGGCGCGGCGACCTCGGCAAGGAGGCGGGCCGCCGCGCTGCGCTGCTGCGGGCTTAGTGGCGTGGAATCCGGCACGGGCATCGAGGGTAAGTCCTGGGCATAAGCTTTGGGAAACCCGGGGACCGCGGATGAGGACAGCGGGAAGACGATGCGCAACAGTCCGCACGACCTGGCTCACCTTGCTCGGTCGTCCGCAATAGCATTTCCGCCATGCCCCGACCGCTGCTGACCGGCCGCGCAGCCACCGCCATCGCCGTCTCGGTGCTGGCCCTGGCCGGGCTTGCGCTGCCCGGCGGCGCGGCGGTCGCGGCGGCGGCGGAGCCGACCGGGGCGCCCCCCGTCTCCCTCTCGATCACTTCGGTCAGCCCGGCCTACGCCAGGCCGGGCGAGACGGTGACGGTCTCAGGGACCATGACCAACGCCTCCGGCACGGCCATGCCGGACCTGTCGATCCAGCTCCGGTCGTCGGGGACCCCGTTCCTCAGCAGGGGGGCGTTGCAGGAGTATGCCGACGGCACCTTCCCGGCGGACGAGCCGGTGGCCGGCGCGGTCACCACATTGACCAAGCCGCTCCCCGCGCGGGACACGGTCACCTGGAAGGTCGCGCTGCCTGTCAACGACGTCCCGATGAGCGTCTTCGGCGTCTACCCGCTCGCTGCCCAGGCCGAGAACGCCAGCCTCACCCCGCTGACCGTGAGCCGGACCTTCCTGCCGTTCTGGCCGACGAACAAGGCGCTGCAACCCGATAAGGAGGCCATCGCCTGGATCTGGCCACTCATCGACCAGCCACGCCAGGCCGTCTGTCCCGGGCTGCTGAACAACGGCCTCGCCGCCAGCCTGGCCAGCGGCGGCCGGCTGGGTGAGCTGCTGCAGGCGGGCAGTCAGTACGCCAGCATGGCTCAGCTGACCTGGGCGATCGACCCGGAGCTGCTGGCCAACGTGAACACCATGACCAAGTCGTACACGGTCGGTGACGGAGGGTGCGGCGGCGCAACCAAGCCCGCGAGCCAGGCTGCGGCGTCCTGGCTGGCGCAGCTGAAGTCGGTGACCGCCGGGCAGCCTGTGTTCGTCACGCCGTACGCGGACGCCGACGTGGCGGCGCTGACCCGGTCCGGCATGACCGCAGACCTGACCCACGCCTTCACCGAGGGCCGTACCGTCGCCACCAGCCTGCTGAGCCGCGACTTCACCAGCCCGGGCCCGGCAGGCAGCACCAACCTGACCGGGCTGGCGTGGCCGGCCGACGGGATCGCCAACCACGCGGTGCTGAAGAACCTCGCCGCGAACGGGATCAGTACGGTCGTGCTGGACAGCTCGACGATGCCGCCGTCCCCGCAGCAGAATTACACCCCGAGCGCACAGACGACCGCCTCGGACGGCACGAGCACCCCGCTGACGGTGCTGCTCTCCGACGACACCATCACCCAGATCATCGGCACCGCTGACGCACCGTCCGACTCCAGGGCCACGGCGTTCGCCGTCGAGCAGCGGTACCTGGCCGAGACCGCAATGATCGCCGCGGAACAGCCCAGCATTGGCCGGTCGGTCGTCGTCGCGCCACCGCGCCGCTGGGATCCTCCGGCCGGGATGGCGAGCGACCTGCTCGAGGAAACCGTCAGCGCACCGTGGCTGCACCCGGTCAGCCTCAGCGACCTGGCCACCGTCAAGGATCCGTCGGGCCAGGTCAGCCGCCAGCCGCCGAGGTCGCACAGCAAGGCCCAGCTGAGCAGGGCCTTGCTTGGCCAGGCACGCCAGGTGGAGCAGCAGGCGCAATTGCTGATGGGCGTGGAGCAGAACCCGAGCCCGGCGCTCAAAAACGCGGCGGCCGCCATTGAGTCCTCCGCCTGGCGGGGCGGCGGCCTCGCCGCCCAGCAGGGCGCCGCGCTCGCCCAGCGGATATCCGTTTACCTGACCCGTCAAGAGGGCAAGCTGACAATTTTCGTCGTGCCCAGGGTCACGCTCGGCGGGCTGAAGGGCACCGTGCCCGTGTCCATCTCCAACGGGCTGAACTATGCCGTGAATGTCAAGCTGCAGGCCGATCCCAGCGGCGGGATAACCGTCCGCGGGCCGCCACACGTGGTGACGGTCCCGCCGCTGCAGCAGGACATCGTCAAGATCGCGGTGGCGGCGACCACGGTTGGTTCGACGGCGCTCAGGATCCGCCTGCTCACCCCGCAGGGTGTGCCGTTCTCTGCGCCGTCCACCGTGACCATCCAGGCCACGCACTACGGCACGCTGGCGCTGGTGATCATGGCCGCCGCACTCGGCGTGTTCGTGCTCACCGCGGTCGCTCGCGGATTCCGGCGCCGTGCAGTGGGACGGGGAGGTGGGCGGGGGGCCCGGCACCAGGACGGCGACGGCGACGGTCCTGGCGGCGAAGCCACCGCGGAGCGGGACGCCGAGCCCGAACCGCAGAGCAGCGGCGGGCCGGGGCCGCAGGATGCCACTGGCCGGCCAGACTGGCCTAACGAGCCGGAAGAAGCCGATAACGTCGTGGCTGACGGCTTCACCGCCGACCGCGTGAGCGACGGTGCTGACCGTCACGGCAGCGGCCGCGCCTCAGACCAGGCCGGCCACGAGGCCAGCGGGCACGACGCAGCGGAGGGAACAGATGACTACGCCTGGGCACCAGGCCGGGCCGACCGCCGCTGACGACGGGCTTGCCCCAGGCACCGGGTTCGCACCAGGCGACGGCTTTCCGGAAGCACAGGACGGGGGCGTGAACGGGCCGCGGCACGCCGCAGTGCCTGCGCACGCCAGCGCGCCCACGCATGCCGCGCACGCCAGCGCCGCCCCAGCGCACGCCGCAGGGCATCTGCCGGCCGATGCTGACGGGCCGGGAACCGCCGGGACAACCCCCGAGGCTGACGGCACCTCGGGCGGCAGCTCGGGCGGCGCCGGGAGCGCCAGCCTGCTGCGTTCCAGCGGCACCATGGCACTGGGGACCATGGTCTCCCGGGTCACCGGGTTCGTGCGCAACGCCGTGCTGATCTACGCGATCGGCACCCAGCTCCTCGGCGACGCCTACAACCTTGCCAACACGCTCCCGAACATCGTCTACAACCTGGCCCTCGGCGGCATCCTCACCAGCGTCGTCGTACCGCTGCTGGTCAATGCCGCCAAGCGGGACCGTGACCGGGGCGAGGCTTACGACCAGCGGATCTTCACCCTCGGTGTGATGGCGCTCGGCGGCATCACGCTGGTCGCGACGCTCGCCGCATCGCCGATCACCAGCGTGTACGCGACCGGGATCGGCAACCCCGCCGCGTACCACCTGACGGAGCTCTTCGCCTACTTCTTCATCCCGCAGATCTTCTTCTACGGCGTCAGCTCCCTGGCCGGGGCGATCCTGAACGCGCGGGGCAGCTTTGCTGCCCCGATGTGGACACCAGTGATCAATAACATCGTCGTGATCGTGGTCGGCGTCGCGTTCATGGCGGCAGCCGGGCTGAACCGCACCCCGGAGAACATCTCGGGAAGCGAGATCTGGCTGCTCGGCATCGGCACGACGCTCGGCATCGTGCTGCAGACCGCCGCGCTCATACCGTCACTGCGCCGGGTCGGGTTCCGCTGGCGCCCCCGGCGTGACTTCCGGCGCTATGAGGTCTCCGAGATCGGCCGGATGAGCGGCTGGATGTTCGGCTACGTGCTGACCACGCAGATCGCGTTTCTGTTCACCACGCGGGTCTCAAACATCGCCGGTGCCCGGGCGGGCCAGCACGTGGGCGCCGGGTTCGCCGCCTACAGCAATGCGTACGCGCTGTTCCAGCTGCCGTATGCGATCGTCGGTATCTCCGTGATCACCGCGCTGCTGCCGCGGATGAGCGCGCACGCTGCCGAACGCCGGTACCGGCTCGTCTCGGCGGACTTCTCGACCGCCACGCGGCTCGCCGCGGTGATCGTGGTTCCCGCCGCGCTGATCCTCGCGGTGCTCGGGACGCCGCTGGCCGAGGGGGTGTTCGGGTACGGCAGCACGTCGGTCGCCAGCGCCAGGTACCTCGGCGAGATCTTCGCGGTGTTCTCGCTCGGGCTGCTGCCCTACATGACGTTCCAGCTGCTGCTCCGGGTGTTCTACGCGATGCACGACAGCCGCACGCCGGCCCTCATTGGCTGCGTCACGATGGCGCTCAACATCGCCGCGAACCTGATCGCGCTGGCTGTCCTGCCACCAGGGCACGTGGTCGCAGGCCTGGGCGCGGGCTTCGGCGTCTCTAACCTGGTCGGGACGCTCGTGGCATGGCGGGTGCTCAGCAGGCGCATCGGCGGCCTCGATGGCCGCGCGATCAGCCGCGGGCTGGTGCGGATGCACGCGGCGGCGATCCCGGCCGCGATCTTCGCCATCGCCGTGTCGGTCATGATCGGCGCGGTCATCCCGGGGGGAAGAATCGCCGCCCTGTGCACGGTGGCGGTCGGGGGCAGCGGCGCGATGCTGCTCTACGTCATGTTCGCCAAGGCCTTCGGTGTGGCAGAACTCAACGATCTGACCGCAACCGTACGGGCGAGACTGCGTTGACCAGCGCAGATGCCATCGAGGATGGGCCGTGACCCGGCAGCGGGACGGCTCCGCACGCTGTCTTGGACATCTCTTGGTGGTAACGGTTTGCAATGGTAGGTTGCGCGGAGACTGTCGGGGGGCGGTCGGCGGCCTAGCATGTTGTACAGCATGATTGTCTTGTCTCGGTTCATCACCTACGGGGCTAGGAGGGAGGCTCGGGAGCCGCTCCGCTCGTCACAGGCATGTGAGTACCTTTACCTCTGAGCCGGGAACCCGGATCGGTGGCCGGTACCGTCTTGAGGACCGGGTCACCGCGGCCGCGGGCTGGGCTGCGTGGAAAGCCATCGACGAGACCCTGGCCCGGGCGGTCACCGTGCTCACCTTCGCGCCCGGCTTCCCGCGACTCCGCGAGGTGGTGACGGCCGCGCGGGCCGCGAGCAGGCTCAATGATCCGCGATTCGCTCAGGTGTTCGATGTTGAGGACGACTGGGACCACGCGTACATCGTGACGGAGTGGGCGGCCGGGGATTCCCTGGACGACATGCTCGCCAACGGCCCGCTCGATGCGGCGCGCGGCGCGCGGATCGTCGCCGAGGCAGCCGAGGCGATGTCGGCGGCGCACGCCGCCGGTCTCGCGCATCTTTGCCTGAACCCGGACTCGCTGCGCTGGACCGCGGGCGGCGGCGTCAAGATCACCGGACTCGGCATCGACGCGGCACTGACCGCCGCCAGCGCGGAGGACCCAGGGCTTGCTGACACCCGCAGGCTGGGCATGCTGCTCTACGCGGCGCTGACCGGCCACTGGCCAGGCCCGGACTGCCCGACCCTGCCGCCGGCACCGGTCCAGGACGGGCTTCCGTGCAGCCCTCGGCAGGTCCGGGCGGGCGTGCCCGCCGCGCTGGACGAGATCACCAGCCAGGCCCTGATGCTCGATGGCAGGGACGGCCGCGCGCTGACCACGCCGGAACAGCTGTCCGCCGCCCTCGTTGACGCGATCCCGCCGGTGCCGATCCCGCAGCTGCCGCCGCCACCGCCGCCGCGGCCGCCGTCGAGGGGCCGATCACGGACCGACACCTACCGGCAGGGCCCGCGGCCGACCCAGGACGATCTGTACCGGCGCGACGACCCGTACCCGCGTGAAGACCAGTACGGGCGTGAAGACCCGTACGGGCGGCGTGAGAACGAGTACCTGTACCCGGACGAGCAGGGCCCCGGATACTGGACCCAGGACGGCCAGCGGCCACCGCGTCCGGTGCCGCGCGGCGGCGCCGGACGGCACGGCGACGCGTCCAGGTCGCGGACGATCGCCATCGTCGCGGTGGTGGTTGTCGTCGCGGCGGCGCTCGTGGTGTTCGCCCTGCACTCACTGCACCACGGCGGCAGCGGCACTACGCCTCCCGCGGCGGGGGGACACCACAGCACCGCCCCGAAGACGTCCGCGGGTGCGGCCACGCTCATCCCGGTCAGCGCGAATGCGTTCGAGGACAACCCGGCGGATGCGAGCCAGGCGATCGACGGCAACTCGTCGGCCGGCTGGCAGACCTACCAGTACCGGGGCAACCCCGTGTTCGGCGGCCTGCAGCAGGGTTCCGGGCTGATCCTCAATATGGGTCACTCGGTCCGGCTCAGCTCCGTGAAGGTCACGTTCGAGTCGACCCCGGGTGCGGACGTTCAGGTCAAGATCGGCAACCCGTCCAACCCGAACCCTCCGCAGGGTAACCAGGCCGACGTGACCCAGGCGGAGTCGATCGCCAGCAGCATGCCGACCGTGGCCCAGCAGGACAACGTGAGCGGTACCGTCACGTTTACCATTCACAGCTCGGCCACCGGGCAGTATGTCCTGATCTGGTTCACCAAGCTGGCGCCAATGGCCGGCCACACGAACCAGTACCAGGGGGCTATCTCCGACGTCGTCGTGACCGGATCGGGCTGAGCCCTGGCCCCGGGGGACGACGGGAGGGACGGCTACGGAACACCATCAGGCGGAGCCGTGGGCACCCGCCGCAGAGCCGTCCGACGCGGAGTTGCTCCGCAGGCACGTGGCCGGCGACCCGGATGCCTTCGGCACGCTGTTCCTGCGGCACCGTGACCGGCTCTGGGCGGTAGCCGTGCGCACGCTGTCCGACCCGGAGGAGGCCGCGGACGCCCTGCAGGACGCGATGATCTCGGCGTTCCGGCGGGCCGGCAGCTTCCGCGGCGACTCGGCCGTGACCACGTGGCTGCACCGCATCGTCATCAACGCCTGCCTCGACCGGCTGCGCCGCAAGGCCGCGCGGCCGGTGGCCGGCGGCACGGACGAGCGCACCCTGGACAGTCTCGCGGTCGCCCATGCCACGCCGGATCCGTCCTCGGACAGTGATACCTCGCTGGACGTGATGTCGGCGCTGCGCACGCTTCCCCCCGACCAGCAGGCGGCGCTGGTCCTGGTGGACATGCTCGGCTATCCGGTGGCCGTCACCGCGGAGATCCTCGGTGTGTCCGAGGGCACGGTGAAGAGCCGCTGCGCGAGGGGGCGGGCCCGGCTGCTGCCCCGGCTGGCGCACCTGCGGCGGCCCGCCGAGCAGCGCCCCGCTGGCTCCCAGCGGCGGGCGCCAGGGAACCGATCGGCCGCCGGAGACGTCCTACCTGCGCGGGAAGGGGGTGAAAACCCGTCATGAGGCCGCATGTCAGCGCGGAAACCATGGCCAGGTACCGGCAGGGTGACCTGAACAGGCGCCGGAGCTCTCATATCGGCACGCACCTGGCCGGGTGCGACCGCTGCGGCGCGCTCAATCAGGACCTCGGCGGGGTCACGACGCTGCTCGCCAGCGCCCATCCGCCGCCCATGCCCGAGGATCTCGCGGCAAGGATCACCAGTGCGATCGCTGCCGAGAGCGCCAACCGCGCCGCGGCGCCGGCTGCAGGCCGGGCCGCGGCCGCCCAGCACCACCGGTCGCCCCGTCGGCCGCGCCTGCCCCGGGTCGCCCCCAGGGTCGCGCTGGGCGGCCTCGCAGCAGCAGCGGCACTGGTCGTCGTGGGCGGCGGCCTCTACGGGATCATCGCGCACAGCGGCTCCACATCAGGCACTGCATCCGCGCCCTCGGCCGCCCGGCCGGCCACCAGATCGCAGGCCGGCAACGGGGTGATGCTGCCGGCGCCCGTCTCCGGGCCCGCCTTGCAGTACCAGCGCAGCGGGCGCAAGGACAGCATCACCCCGATCACCACCGGCACTAATTTCACCCAGGCCGAGCTCACCAGCCAGGTCAGCGCGGAAGTCAAGAAGTACGGCGCGGGATTCACGAAGACGGGCCCGAACGCTGAGTCCGCCGGCGGGTCTGGATCGGCAAGCCCCGCCGCCGTGCCGCGCGAGCAGACACCGATGTTCGCGGACATCCCGGTCGTGGCGCTGCGGGGATGCGTCGGGCGGATAGCGGCGGGAAGTTTGGTGCTGCTCGTGGATGTGGCGCGCTACGGCGGTACGCCGGCCACCATTATTGTCACAGAGGCCGCGGAAACCGGCCCGATGCAGATATGGGTGGTGGGCGCCGGCTGTTCGGCATCAAGCAGCGACGTGCTGCAGCGTGCCACGGCCGCCACCCCCTAACTGAGCGGTGACCACGGGAATCTCCGGGCCCTCGGATCTGTTGACGCCGCTGCGTGTTGCACAGAAGGGCAGCAAGAAGTGACCGACGTTCGGGATGTCATCGTGATCGGGTCCGGCCCGTCCGGCTATACAGCCGCGCTGTACGCGGCGCGGGCACGGCTGCACCCCCTGGTCTTCGAGGGCTCGGTGACCTCAGGCGGCGCGCTGATGAAGACCACAGACGTCGAGAACTACCCGGGCTTCCCGGACGGGGTGCTCGGTCCCGACCTGATGGATTCGATGCGCAAGCAGGCCGAGCGGTTCGGTGCCGAGCTGATTACCGACGACGTGACCGAGGTCGACCTGACCGCCGACCCCAAGGTGGTCAAGGTGGGCAGCGACGTCTACCTCGCGAGGACCGTGATCATAGCGACCGGCTCCAGCTACCGCGCGCTTGGCGTGCCGGGGGAAGACCTGCTGGCCGGCCACGGCGTGTCCTGGTGTGCGACCTGTGATGGCTTCTTCTTCAGGGAGCAGGACATCGCGGTCGTTGGCGGGGGCGACTCGGCCCTCGAGGAAGCCACGTTCCTGACCCGCTTCGCGCGCTCGGTGACGGTGGTCCACCGGCGGGATGCGCTCCGCGCCTCCAAGATCATGCAGGACCGCGCCTTCACCAACCCGAAGGTCAAGTTCGCCTGGGACAGCGTGGTCGTCGAGGTCCTTGGCGAGGACCGGGTGACCGGGGTGCGCCTGGCCAACACCAAGACCGGCGAGGAGAGCGTGCTCCCGGTGACCGGCATCTTCGTGGCCATCGGCCATGACCCGCGCAGTGAGCTGTTCACCGGGCAACTGCCCACCGACCCCGAGGGGTACCTGCTCGTCGACCAGCCGTCCACGCGCACCGCGATCGACGGTGTATTCGCCGCCGGCGACGTGGTCGACCACACCTACCGCCAGGCCGTCACCGCGGCGGGGACCGGCTGCGCCGCCGCCCTGGACGCCGAGCGGTGGCTGGCGGACCTGGCGGACCGTGAGACCTGAGGCGGGGACGGGGGACCGCCCCCCAGACCTCGCGACTAAACGCCACTGAGAGATGGAAAGGAACACCGCACCATGGGCGCAACCCGAGCCGTAACCGACGCGACCTTCGAGGACGAGGTTCTCAAGAGCGAGAAGCCCGTCGTCGTGGACTACTGGGCCGAGTGGTGCGGTCCGTGCCGCCAGGTCTCGCCGGTTCTCGAGGAGATCGCCAGCGAGCACGCTGACAAGATCGATGTCGTCAAGCTGAACGTGGACGAGAACCCGGTCACGTCGCAGAAGTACCGCATCCTGAACATCCCGACCCTGTCCGTCTTCAAGGGCGGAGAGGTCGTCAAGGAGATCGTGGGCGCCCGGCCGAAGTCCGCGCTGCTTCGCGAGCTCGCCGACTTCATCTAACAGTTGGGGGCTCGCCCCCAAACGACCAGCACCAGCGGGCGCCACACAAACAGTGGCGCCCGTTCTACGCCAAACGCAGGGCGCGTTCTGGGGTCATGGAGCCGAGCAGGCGCTCCAGGGCAACCTCAACGTCTTCGCGCCAGGACAGCGCGGTCTTGAGCTCCAGCCGCAGCCGCGGGTACCGGGAATGCTGGCGGACGGTCTTGAAGCCGACGGCCAGCAGGTAGTCGGCGGGAACGACGCACGATGGCCCGTCCCAGTTCAGGTCGCCAAACGCCTCGATGGCTTTCACGCTGCGCCTGGTCATGTCCTTGGCCACGCCCTGCACCAGCATCCGGCCGAGCCCGCCGCCCGCAAATTCGTCCAGCACGTGCGCGGTCATCAGCAGCACGGCGTCCGCGCTCACCGGGCTGGTGGGAAACGCGACCGACCGCGGAACGTGGTGCGGAGGGGCGTACATCACGTATCCGGCCGGAACCCCGTCGACGTAGATGATCTTTCCGCAGCTGCCCCACTCGAGCAGCACCGAGGAGACCCAGGACTCCTTTTCCAGCCTCGGGTCGGCCTCCTCGTGGGCCCTGGCGTAGCTCACCGGGTCGAGTTCCCAGAAGACACACCTGCGGCACCTGGGCGGCAGATCACCAATGTTGTCCAGCGTGATGCTAGCGAGGCGGCGCGACACTTGGCACCCCTGAAATCGTGGCAGCTGGTCTGATGCTGGGCGCTGGAGGCTGGGCTGCGTTCTCTGCATCCCGCTGTGGTTCCGCAGTGCTTCCCTATGCGCCCCCTGACCCGTAGTACCTCAAGGATACCCACTGAGCGCCCGCTACGCTCAGTCAGTGACTTCCATGCTGACACCCCCTCAGGCGCTGCCGCGCAAGAGTTTCGGCAGCGACAACCATGCGGGCGCACATCCGGCCGTCCTGGCCGCGCTGGGCGCCGCCAGCCGCGGCGATGTAACCGCCTACGGCGACGACCCGTGGACCGAACGCGTCGCGGCTCAGCTCGCCAGTGAGTTCGGTGCCAGCGCTGCCTACTTCGTCTTCACCGGCACTGCGGCGAACGTGCTTGGCATCAGCCTGATGCTGCGCCCCTACGAAGCGGCGATCTGTGCCGAGGGCGCCCACCTGAACGTGGACGAGTGCGGGGCCGCGGAACGGATCCTTGGCTGCAAGCTGCTGACCGTGCCGACCCCGGACGGCAAGCTGACGCCCGAACTCGTTGCGACCC
>Ga0208488_1000040_pt1 | contig 13514 bp, 11 predicted proteins | sample MicForSoiSWNC1_O_FD_187994 | JGI IMG/M metagenome (GOLD analysis project Ga0208488, IMG submission 187994) | Forest soil microbial communities from Harvard Forest Long Term Ecological Research site in Petersham, Massachusetts, USA - MetaG HF001... | ecosystem: Environmental > Terrestrial > Soil... | reverse complement strand
GAGGGGCCGCCGACGCCCATGACCGCCGACGCTGTATAGGCAACCGGTATGGTCGCGCCGTCCTTGCCGCGGAAACGCGCATCGTCCTCGCGGATTGTGCGGCGTGTGCGCATGGCTTCGCAGGCCGGAACGAGCAGGAAATCCGGCGCGGCGATGGCAGGTTCCGTGGCTTGGTCGCTGGCGATGTTGAGTGGCGGCAGATCGATGAGGTCTGCGGCGGCTGGGTTGATGAACGTGAGCCTGCCGTCCGCGTCTATCGCGCAGACGCCTTCGCCGATGTTGAGGGTGATTGAGGACAGCCGCTCGCGCTCGACGTGGACCTGCTGGTACAGCTCAGCGTTGCTGAGGGCTGCGTTGCCGACGGCGGCAAGCGCGCGCAGCAGGCCGCGATCGGCGTCGTCGAACGGCTCATCGCGCCGCCGTCCGGCCGCCACCAGCCACTGCTGCTGGCCCGCGATGGTGATGGCTGCCGCAAGCTCACCGGGAGCCGGGTCGGCAGGCGTCAGGGTCGCCTGCGGGCTGCGGAGCAGCCGCCTGACCGACTCCAGGATCGTGTCGAGAACCGGCTGCTGCCGCAGCTGGCGATTAGCCTCCAGCGTGACCTCGTACAGCCCTTTGGTCCTGGCGCGGTCGTACAGCGCCGCGTATCTGGCGCCGATGAGCCACCGCCCGAGGATCAGCAAGGGAATCGCGAGGACTATCGCCCAGCTATGCGCTCGTATGGCGAGGGCAAGCACGATGCCGGTTAATGCGCCCCCGCCTGCCAGCGTGAGCTGGATCCGCAGATCGCTGGTGAACTCTTGCCAGGTCATCCCGATCGCGGCCATTACGCCGCTGACAAGAGCGGTGTTGACGACCTGGAAGACGGCCACGCCCACCACGACGGCAGCGACCTGGGCGACGCCGACCGAATCGGACGGCACGGCTATGCCGCGGCTCACCGCAAGGCCCAGCCCGGCGGACACCAGAACCTGCCCGGCGTTGAAGGCCGACTTGACCAGCGGACGGCGGCGCAGGACCTGGGCCAAGGCCGTCGCCACCGCCAGGGTGCCCAGCGTGAGAACCGGCGGCACGAGCAGGGCAAGGATGACGAAGAAGCACTCGTCCACGTGAGCGGCCTCGGACTCGCCGCCCCGGAACACCACGAGCGGCCACAGCCAGCTCCCCAGCAGCAGCACGCCTAGGACGGCGGCTGCGAACCACTGGCCCTCACCGACCGGCGCGCAAACCGACTGGCGTATGCCAGCAATGATCAGCGTGCCGACGCCGCCCGCGATGGAGGCGGCCACGATGGCCCGGGCCGGGCGTGGCAATTTCATGGCCTGGCTACGTCGCGACCACCCCTAGTTCCATTCCGATGAGTTCCAGGCGCTGCCGTTCCACGCGGAGCCGTTCCAGGCCGAGCCCTCCCACGCGGACCCGTCCCACGCCGAGCCCTGCCACGCCTGGCCGTCCCACGCCGCGCTTGCCCAGCCGCCGTCGTTCCAGGCTCTGCTGGACCAGGCAAAGCCATTCCAGGCCGAGCCGTTCCAGGCCGAGCCGTCCGGGCCGTTCCCCATCGGGCCGCCGGCCGAGGCTTGCGACCACGAGACGCCCGACCAGAGACTGGCGTTCCAGCTGTCGGCGAAGCTGCCCACAGGCGAGAGCGGAACCGTCGCCCCGAGCAGGGTCAGGACCGTGCCGGCGACGGACTGGCTCAAGTTCATCTGCCCGGCGGTGGCCGCGGCGTACGCGTTCATGGCACCGTGCCCGTCGACGAAAGGATTGCCGATCGGGCCGGGGCTGGTCGTGCCGAGCAGCCGGGCCTTGAGTTCGTCCGGGGTGAGCGCCGGATTGGCGGACAGGACCAAAGCCGCGGCACCGCTGGTGATGGCCGTACTGAACGATGTGCCGGAGCCGACGAAGTTGCCCGAGCCGATTCGGGCCGAGGGGTTTTCGTCGTAAATCGTTGAGCCGGGCGCAGCCAGGCTGACGACCGAGCGGCCTGAGGTGACCAGGTCAGGCTTTACCCAGCCGTCGGGGGAGGTGGGCCCGGCACTGCTGAAGTTGGTCATCTCATCGTCGGCGACCGCCGGCTGGGCCATGTCATCCAGCGCTCCCACGGTGATCACCAGGGGATCGTCCCCGGGCGACAGAATGGTCCCGTTGGATGGCCCGGCGTTGCCGGCCGAGGCTACCACCGCGATGCCCGAGTCCCACGCCGCCTGCACTGCCTGGTCGAGCGGGTTAACGACGGTGGATTCGAACGGCTGGAAGCCCAGCGACATATTGAGGACCCTGATGTTGTAGGCGAGCCGGTTGCTGACCGCCCATTGCAGGCCCTGGATCAGCGTCCCCAGATCGGTCACGCCGTTCGGGCCGGCCACCTTGATCGACACCAGGTCGGCGCCTGGCGCCTCGCCCGCGTACTGTCCGCCCGAGGAGGCACCGTCACCGGCGATCAGGCCAGCCACGAAGGTGCCATGGCCGTAGTCGTCCTGGAACGGGTCGTTCCCGCCGCTCAGGTCGACCCCGCCGATCAGCCGTCCGGCAAAGTCGGGCAGGTCGTCTATGCCGGTATCGATCACGGCCACGGTGACGCCCTGGCCGGTGTCGCCGTCACCGAACAACTGCGTGGCGCCGGTCTGCTGCAAGAACTCATCGGAAGGCGTGTGCGGGCCGGTCGACTCGACGGTCGACTGCACGCTGACCGAAACGTCGGGAGTCACGGTGATGCCCGGCAGCGCCGCCAGCACCGGTTCGAGCGCGGTAGGAATCGACGCCTCGACCCCGTCGATGATGTGAAACTGCGTCAGGACGGTGCCGAGCACCTCCTCCACGGCGACGACCGGGCTCAGCAGCCCGGTCGCGGTGACGATGACGGTCTGCGTGGTGCTCGCCGACGCCGCCGGGACGCCGACCATGACGGTTCCGGCTAAGGCGGCCGTAACCAGGCCGGCCACACCGGCCAGCAGACCCTTCTTCCGCCAGATGAGCAATGGTCCGTGACGGAGCCTCGCACCGGGCGATCCAGCCAGCCTCATTCGCCGACCCTCCCTGAATGTGCTTTTTAAAACGCAACTACCGTACGCCGCAGGCGACATCTTTAAGCCCGAAATTTCTGCTAAAGAGCCTAGGATTTTCAGGAGTAAAAAGCATTATCTATCTGATGCTCTACCAAAAGTTGCCGCGGGCGCAATTGAAGCCGATGACCCAGTATTAGCCTGATCACCCGGTACAGGCCGGTCTATTGCGGTACGCCGAAAGCGGGGAAGCCCAGGCTATTGCGGATGTCAAGTTTTTTCCCGTATACGAGTGATTTGGGCCTTAACGACGCTGAGTGAAATGAACATCCCGGCGGCAATTAGCTCGCAGCGCAGGGGACAGCACCACGCCCGGTGGATCCGAAGGCGCACAGGTCGCGAAGCACGCATCGGTCGCAGCTCGGCCGCTGTGCCCGGCAGACCGTGCGGCCGTGGGTGACCATCGCGACGTGCAGGTCATAGCGGATGGCGGCCGGCACGACCTGCGCGAGCAGCCGGTGGGCCGCATCGGCGGTGGTCTTCGCCGGGATCCAGCCGAGCCTGATCGCGATGCGGTGCACATGCGTGTCGACGGGGAATGCGGCCCGCCCGAGGGCGAAGGTGAGCACGCACGCCGCGGTCTTCGGGCCAACCCCGGGCAGCGATTCCAGGTAAGCCGCCGCGGCCGCGTCCTCGAGTTCGGCCAGCCGGTCGAGGCTGATGCGGCCCTCGCGCTCCTCGATGGCCGCCAGGATCTGCTTGATACGCCGGGCCTTCTGGTCGGCGATGCCGCCGCAGCGGATCGCGTCGGCCACGTCCTCGGCAGGTGCGTCGGCGACCTGCTCCCAGCTTGGAAAGATCTCCTTGAGCCGGGCGAAAGCGCGCCCGGAGTTAATGTCCGAGGTGTGCTGCGACAGCACGGTCGCGACCACCTCGTCGAGGGCGGGAAGCACGGGCTTGGGGACGAACCTGCCCTGCTGGGCCCGCAGCCGGCGGTGCGCAGCGGCGACGTCGGCCGGGCCGGGCGTTGTCATGGACGCTCCTTCAGGTAGGCCGGACGCTGGCACTGCCCAGCTAGAGTGGGCACTCTGCCGTTTCTGCGTGCGGCAACGCAAGACTCTCCGGAGCGATGGGTGCCGTGATCGTGTGTCGTGGTGAGTTTCTGTGACCAGACAGGTAATCAAGCTCGGGTCTAGCTCCATCGCCAGCCGCGACGGGCTCGCCCTCGACGTCATCGCGGGCCTGGTCAGCCAGATTGCCGCGGCGCAGCGTGCCGGTCACGAGATCATCCTGGTCACGTCGGGCGCAGCCCGGCTCGGGCGGCGGCTGCTCGCCTTTGAAGGACCGACCGGGCCGCAGGCCGTGGCTACCGCCATGCCCGCCGCGGTGGGCCAGCCCGCGCTGATGGCACTGTACCGGCAGCTTGCCGCCGCGGTGGGGGTCGAGGTCTGCCAGATCCTGGTATCCCGCAGCGACCTGGCGTCGGCCCGGGCCATGGCCGATCTTGGCCACCTGCTGCGTGAGGCGGCCGGACGGGGGCTGCTGCCGATCGTGAACGGCAACGACGCGGCCGATCCGCTGTCTGAGCTCGACAACGACCAGGTGGCTGTCGCTGTCGCGGTGGCTGCCGAGGCTTCCCGGCTGCTGTTCCTCACCGATGTCCGTGCCGCCTACCGTGACTCCTCGCTGAGTGACCGGATCGTCCGGCTCACCCCGGACGAGGCACGAGCCGTACGGGTGACCAATGGCGGCAGTGGCCGGGGCGGCATGGGCTCGAAACTCGGCGCGGCCGCGAGGGCCGCCTGCTGCGGCGTGGAGTGCATCATCGGCTCGGCAACCGAGCCTGACGTCGTCGCCCGGAGCCTCAATCCGCGGGCCCGCGTCGGCACCGTCATCCGCGGCCCCGGCGCCCAGCTCGAGCCGCCGCGGCGGTGGATCGGCGGCATGGCGTACTCCGAGGGTTCGGTGCACGTGAACCGCGAGGCCGAGGCGAGCCTGCGCACCGGCAGCACGCTGTTCCTGTCCGGCGTCAAGCGGGTCGATGGCGAGTTCCCGGCAGGCTCGGTCGTCGAGCTGGTCGACGTCCGTCATCCGGAACGGCTGATCGGCCGCGGCTCGGTTGCCCTGCCGGCCAGCATGCTGCGCCTGCTCCGGGCGCTGTCGCCGCACCAGGTTGCCTGCGCGATCTCGATATTGCTGCGGCTGAGGTACGCGGGCGCGGCTGACGGCGCTCTCATCGATCCAGACGTCTACAAGGACTGCCGGGAACTGGCCGACGGCACCTCTCGAGCCAGCCAGGAAGCGTTCGCGCAGCTTGCGGCCTTCTCCCCGGACCGAGTCAGCGACCTCGCCGACTCGCTGCTGCTGGCCCAGCCGGGTCTGTGCACGGCGTTCCTGCTCGACCGGGGCTTCCTGCACGGGCAGGTGCCAATGGGACCTGCGGCACGCCGGGTGGTCCGCAACGTGCACGCGGTGCACCGCGAGTCGCTGGTCGTATACCCAGGCTCGTCCTAATTCGGTTGGGCCGCGGTGCGCCATCTGACTACAGTGTGCCCGTGCCCGAGCTGCAGCGCCTGCGCGCCGACCATGCTCCCGCGCTGCTCACCTTCGAGCTCGAGAACCGCGCCTACTTCGCCGGATCCATCTCCGACCGCGGCGATAAGTTCTTTGAGCAGTTCACCGAGGGGATCGACGCCTTGCTGGCCGAGCAGGAGGCCGGCGTCTGCGCCTTCTACGTGCTCGTGGGCGAGGACGGCTCCGCGCTCGGCCGGTTCAACCTGTATGACATCGAGGACGGTTCGGCTGTGCTCGGCTACCGGGTCGCGCAGCAGGTGGCCGGCCGTGGCGTCGCGACCGCGAGCGTACGGGACCTGTGCCGGCTGGCAGCGGCCCAGCACGGGCTGCGCACGCTCCTGGCGGAAACGAACCACGACAACGTCGCGTCCCAGAAGGTGCTTGAAAAGGCCGGGTTCGTCCCGGTCGGCCCGGCCAACCCCGGCGGCCGGCCAGGCACCCGGTATCAGCTCGACCTGGCGGCCGGCTGAGCCCGATCAGGGACCAGGCCAGCCTAGAAGGCCGGGCGGCGCGGGACGACCGCGTACTGGCGCAGGTAGAGGTCCCGGAACGTCACCGGCCCGCGTGGCCCGGGCACGGCGTCGATGTTGATGCCGGTCTCCGGCACTGAGAGCAGCTTGAACCCGTCCAGCAGGCGGGGGGAGGCGTTCCAGAACGCCCCGGTGCCCGCGTAGGCGTCCAGGAACTGGCCCGCCGCGGCGGCATCCTCCGCCACGATGGCGGCGGCCAGTCCTGACGTCTCGGTGTTGGCGATCCCGGCCGCGTCCGGGGCCCCGGCCGCCGGGGCCACGGTGATCGTGGCCTCCGAGCCTGGCTGCAGCGCCCACTCAAGGCCGAGCGGATGCTGGTGCGGCGGCAGCGAGACGGCGATGCCGAGCCGTTCCGCCAGCTCGGTCACCAGCGGGACCATGACCGCCCAGATCTCCTGCTGGACGAGCAGCAGGTTCAGCCGGTTGCAGACGCCAAGGCGGTCCAGGCTGCTCTCGATCAGCTGCAGGGCCAGCGCCCGGTCTGCCGACGAGTCGAGGTAGATCACCGCGCCACCGTCGGCGTGAGCCAGCGTCCGCACCCCGTGCAGCGCGGCCTCACGGGCCAGCGCCCTGGTGCTCTCGCCGCTCCCGCGCAGGATGACCAGCGGTATCAGGGCCGGCTCGCGCACGAGCGCGAACGCGCTCTGGCGGCCGGGAGAACGCAGCAGCTGGATGGCGGCCGGGTCTAGCCCGGTGCTCGCCATCGCCGGCCCGACGACCTCGTCGATCAGCACACCGGCCGAGCCGATGGCGCTGGAGCCGGTGCGCAGGACGCCCGCATTGCGCGACTTGATCAGCTGTGACGCGATGTCGACGACGACGTTGGGACGGGCCTCAAAGTTGGCCCCGATGACCCCGACGGGGCGGCGCCATTCCTGCAGCTCAAGGCCGTCCTGCAGGTCACGGACGCGAACCCTGGCCTGCTCGGCGCCGACCTCGGCCAGCGCCCTTAGCTGATCAGCCATGGCAGCGATCCGGCCCGCGTCGAGCGTGAGCCGGTCCACGAATGCGCTGGCCAGCCCCTCGGCCTTGGCCGCCTGGACATCACGGGAATTGGCGGCGGCCACCGCGGCCGTGCGCTCGCCGAGCCGGGCAGCGATCGCGCGCAGCGTCTCATCCAGCCCTTCGGCGGGCATCTGCCTGAGCGGCCCGGTCGCCGTCAGTGCGGCCCGGCCTGCCGCGGCAACTGCCGCGGCCGCCTCCAGATCGGCTTCCTGCTCTCCGGTGTGCTCACCCCGGGGGGCCGCGGTCGAAGCCTTGCTCGCCATGTTTGATCTCCTACGGCAGCCGTGCGGCCTAGGCCTCCGGCTCGGCTGCTGGGTATGAGGCGACGAGGTTGGTATCGACCCCGACGACACCGCTCCTCGCGGCACCGCCGGGGGATCCGAGCGGCTCGTCACGGCCGGGCAGCGGATCGGTAAAGAACCGGGCGTTGTCGGCCAGGAACGGCCCCTGGTCCGCGGGCAGGTCGTCCTCGTAGTAGATCGCCTCGACCGGGCACACCGGCTCGCACGCCCCGCAGTCGACGCACTCGTCCGGATGGATGTAGAGCGCGCGGGCGCCCTCGTAGATGCAGTCGACCGGGCATTCCTCGATGCAGGTGCGGTCTAGGACATCGATGCATGCTGCGCCAATAACGTAGGTCAACGATTCTCCCCGGTGGTGCGCCAGCTTGGCCCGCTGGCCGGTCATTTTTCACGAACACGATAGTTGAAATAGCTAACGCTGGCCAACTGCGTTCATGTTCTCTATCATCGCAGGCCCGATGGCCATGGCCGGGTCCCGCTGCTGATGGGCCCGCGCGGCCTCAGCGTGCGAGACCCGCCGGGCGTCATCCGGCCGTGTCCTGGCGCAACGGCAGCACGCAGCCCGGCCGGTGACCCTCACTCGTCATTGCGCCGCATTCGGGGCAGACAAGGTGCGCCCAGCAGGCGGCCTCGCCGCCGGGGGATTCAGAACTGGCGGCCTGACCGGTACCTTCCGCAGGGTCGGCCGAGCCATCGCCTTGCCGCGCGGCCGGCTTGGTCGTTTGCGCGTTGCGGATGCTGAGCTGCGCAACACAGATCCCTGGCTCGGCGAACGGCTGCAGGTCATCCGCGGTCACCGGTGCCCGGATCTGCTCTAGCACGCCTTGCAGGAGGCCGAGGTGCATCGCGCACACGACATCCTGGTGCTGCTGAGCCACCTCACGGAACGGGCACTGGCGCAGGCGGAGCCGGTAGCCCTCACTCTCAGCGATAACCTCGGGAGCGAACCCGATTTCCTCCAGCGCCGAGGCAAGCTTCGCCACGGCCTGCCCGGCGGCCAGCCCCTGGTATGGAGGTGGCTGCTCGGTGAGGTAACGGCCCCACTCCCGTCCCGCCTCCGTGGCCGCCGCCCGCGGCTGGGGCACCATGCCGGCGATCATGCTCGTGAGCATCTCGGCGAGCAGCCGGTACCGCCGCTGCCCCGTTGGCTCGCCCCCGTCGGTGGCCCGGTAGGCCACGCTGGGACGGCCCGGGGTTTCCCGCGGCTGTGGCTCCCTTGTCGCCAGGCCCGCGTCCACGAGCCCATCGAGGTGGAAGCGCACGGTGTTGGCATGCAGCCGGGCTCGCCCGGCGACGTCCTGCACTCCGAGTGGGCCTCCTGCCGCCCGCAGCAGATCGAGAATCCGCGCGCGGCTCTCGCCGACCCGGGCGCCGGCATCGGGTGCAGTGAGTGCCCGGACGTCCATGAGCGGCAGTTTACTCCAAGTCTGCTAGTAGAAACGAGTTAGGCGGTGCATTGCCGCTCCGGCGTAGCCAAGACAGGCAAGCCTGACGCCGTTGACACTGTGACCCGTCTGGAGCTACGTTTCTGAAAACGCTACCGGAAACGATATCGGAGGCGGCCCGTTGGCCTCGGTCGAAGAGACCTTTACCCGCCGGACAGGCAAGTCGAAGGCGGAGCACGCCAAGATCGCCGCTTCGTTGCCCGGCGGCGAGACGAGGTCGGTTGCGGGCTATGAGCCCTACCCGGTCGTGCTCATAGCGGGTGCCGGGAGCGTGGTGCGTGACCTCGATGACAACGAGTACCTGGATCTGCTGAACAACTACACCAGCCTGGTTCACGGGCACAGCCATCCGCAGATCACCGCGGCCGTGCTCGACGCGCTGCCACATGGAACCGTCTTCCCGGCGCCGCATCCGGCCCAGGGGCGGCTCGCGGAGCGCCTGGCCGCTCGTCTCCCCGCGGTGGAGCTGACCAGGTTCACCAATTCAGGCAGCGAGGCATCGGTGCTGGCGGCGCGGTTGGCCAGGCACGTCACGGGCCGGGACCGGATCGCGGCGTTCACCGGCGGGTACCACGGGACCGGGGAACGGTTCGCCGACCCCTCGGACACGGTGATCCGGCTGCCGTACAACGACACCGCAGCGGTGCGGGCCGCCGTCGACAGCACCGTCGGCGCGGTGTTTGCCGAGCCGTTCCTCGGCAGCGGCGGCGTCGTTCCGGCGCGGGAGGACTTCCTGCATGCCGTGCAAGAGTCGGCCAGGGCAGCGGGCGCGCTGTTCATCCTCGACGAGATCCAGGGACTCAGGAACTACTTCCACGGCACGCACGCCGAGTTTGACCTGTCCCCTGATCTCGTCCTCATGGGAAAGATCATTGGCGGCGGGCTGCCCGTCGGGGCCGTCGGAGGCCGGGCCGACCTGCTTGAGCAGCTGTCCAATTCGGCCCCGCGCCAGCTGGCGCACTCAGGCACGTTCAACGGCAACGTGCTGTCGATGGTGGCCGGGGACGCCAGCCTGGAGCTGCTGACCGCCCGGGCCATAGCCCGGCTGGACCGGATGGCGGCGAGGCTCCAGGACGGCATCACCAGGGCAGGCAAGCAGGCTGGCCTGGACGTGACGGTGACCAGGGCCGGCTCGATCATGCACGTCCACTTCCTCGGTGACGCGCCTGCCGATTATGAGGCAGCGGAACGGGCCGACCGGCGGCCCGCCGCGCTGCTGCACCTCGCGCTGCTCAACCACGGCGTCTACACCGCTCCCCGGGGCATGCTGAACCTTTCCACGGCGGTCAGCGATGCGGACATCGACGCGGCGGCCGAGGCGTACGAACGGGCATTCGCCGCGGTGGCCGCGGAATGGGCGCCGGCGGCATGACGGCGGAATTCAGCGACCACGTTGTCCTGGTCACCGGCGCGGCGTCGGGCATCGGCCTGGCCACCGCGGCTGCCTTCGCTGCGGAGGGCGCGCTCCTGGCGCTTGCCGACGTCAACGCGAAAAAGCTGGAAGCGGAGACGGCAAGGCTGGCCGCCGGCCACGACCGCGAGATCCGGGGCTATCCAGCGGACCTGGCATCGGCGCAAGCTGCGGAGCATCTCGTGGCGGCGGTGCTCGCGGACTTCGGCCGCATCGACGTGGTGGTGAACAACGCGGGCATGGCGTTCATGGGCACGGTGCTCGAGACCAGCGTCGCGGAGTGGGATCACGTGTTCGCCACCAACGTGCGGGCGGCGTTCTGCGTGTCCAGGGCCGTGCTCCCCGCCATGATCGGCCAGGGCGGCGGGGTCATCGTGAACACCGCCTCCGAGGCCGGCCTGGTCGGATTCCTTGGCTACGCCGCGTACGCGGCGTCCAAGGCCGCGCTGGTCAACCTCACCAGGTGTATGGCCCTTGACCACGCGGGCCAGAACATCCGGGTCAACTGCGTGTGCCCGGGATCCATCGAGACCCCGCTGCTGCGTGACTACTACGCGGCCATGCCCGATCCGGACCACGCGCGCGCCGAGGACATCAAGACCCATCCGCTCGGGATCGGGGATCCCGAGCACATCGCCGCAGGGATCTTGTACCTGGCCTCCGGCCGGGCGGGCTACACGACGGGACATGCGCTGGTCATCGACGGCGGCTACACAGCTCAGTGACTGAAAGGGTCCGGCACATGGCACAGATACTCGACAAGGACACCCAGCGGGTCACCCTGCGCCGCGGCGCGATCGGCCTCGTGGCCGTGGCGTCCCTCGGCGCGATCATGATGTCCCCCGCCCTCGGGGTCTACAGCTGGTTCCCCGCGATCATGACCACAGCCGGCGGGATCGTCCCGTTCATCTTCATCCTCGCACTCCTCGTGTCGATACCGACCGCGATCAGCTACGCCACGATCAGCAGGACCCGGCCCTCGGCAGGATCGGCTTACACCTGGGTCGCTGAGGCGGCAAGGCCGCGCGTAGGGACCTGGCTCGGCATCATGCTCGCGCTGTACTACATCGGCGTGCTCGCGACCATGCCGGTGCAGTTCGCCTTGTACTTCAACGAGTTCCTCGGCTACTTCGGGGTGCATGCCACCGGGTACGGGTACTTCGCGATCGGGGTGCTGCTGAGCAGCGGCGCGGTCGCGCTGCTCTCCTACCCCGAGGTCAAGATCTCCGCCCGCGGCGCGGTGGCCTTCATGGCCTTCGAGAGCCTGGTCGTGCTGGCGCTGTCCCTGACGGTGGGGTTCAAGCACGCGTCGCAGCTCAGCGCCGCGCCGCTGAACCCGGCTACGGGCACCGGCGGAACCACCGCCATCTTCGGCGCGCTGATCTTCGGGGTGCTGGCCTTCACCGGGTACGACGCGGCCACGACCGTGGCAGAGGAGACCAAGACGCCCAGGCGGCTGGTGCCCATAGCGGTCGTCAGCGCGCTGTTCCTCACCGCCATCTTCTGGATCGTGTGCACCTACCTGCTGAGTTACTCCGCGAGCGTTGGCCAGGTCACGAAGGACATCGCGGAAGGCGTCACGCCGTTCGGGCCGATCGCCAAGGTGTACTGGGGACGGGGCAGCATCCTGGTCGACATCACCGGCATGACCGCGTCCCTCGGCGTGTACGTCGCGGCGATCGTCGGCGTTGGGCGGGTCCTGTACGCGATGGGCAGGGATCGCGTGCTGCCCAGCTCGCTCGGCCGCCTGAACGCCAAGCAGCAGACCCCGTGGAACGCGCTGCACGTGCTGTTCTTTCTCGCTGTCACCACCAACCTGATCGGCGGCGCGATCCTCGGCACGTACAACTTCCTGCTCTGGGTGGGTAACGCGACCGTCTGGTTCGCCCTGATCACGTACCTGTTCGTGAACGTGGCCAACGTCCTGCTGCACCGCAGAGACCAGTTCAACTGGCTGACCACCGGGGTGATCCCCGTGCTCGGCGCTGCGATCACCATCTACCTGATCTACAAGGGCTTCTTCGTGTCGCTGTGGGATGCCGGGTTCAAGACGGGCCGCAGCGTCGTCCTGCTCTGCCTGCTGCTGAGCGTGGTGGCAGCCGTGATCGTGGCGGTCCGCCGCGACCTGGGCTCCAAGAAGCCCTCCCCGGGCCTGGTCGAGAGCGCGGGGGAGTAACCGGGCCGTGCCCGACAAGCGCTGGTCGCTGTGCGGGATACCCGCGGTGCTCCTGGAGGGCCGTTACCTTCGGGTGACGGTCCTCCCAGAGCTCGGCGGCAAGATCTACAGCATCGTCAGCAAGGCCGACGACACCGAGTTGCTGTGGCACAACCCGCGGCTGGATCCGCGGCGGCCGCCGTTCGGGGCGAACTTCGACAACTACTTCACCGGGGGCTGGGACCATCCGTTTCCCACGCTCAACCCGAGCGGCAGCTTTCCTGACCAGATTCCGTATCTGGGGGAGCTGTGGAGCCTGCCCTGGGAGGTCCTGCCGTCAGACGGCGACCCGGGCGCGGTCACGATCGGCGTGAACACCGTGATCGTGCCGTGCCGGGTGCAGTGCCGGATCCGGGTGGAACCGGATGCGCCCAGGCTCACCCTCGGCTACTCGATCGCCAACGTCGGCTGGTCCCCCGTGGATGTCACCTGGGGCCTGCACCCGTGCCTGGCCATCGAGGAAGGCACCAGATTCCGGCTGCCGGTCACCAAGGGGACGGTCGTCCAGTCATCGGGTGCCGGGCTCGGCAGTGAGGGTGCCACGTATCAGTGGCCGCTGGTGGACACGGCATCGGGGCCGATGGACATGTCCCTGGCTGCCGCGCCGGACCGCCAGGTCTACGGCCTGCACCAGTTCGACCTGCAGGAAGGATGGTTCGAGCTGGTGCGGACTTCGGGCACCCGCGCCACGTTCCGCTTCCCGCGCGAGACTTTCCCCGTGATCAACTTCTGGGCCGTCTACGGAGGCTGGCGCGGCATCCATCACGCCGCGCTCGAACCGTGGTCGACCAGGGCGCTGAGCCTCGAGCAGGCGGCCGGCATCGGCGAGGAGATGACGATGCTGCCTGGCCAGGAGATCCGGGCCGACGTTCAGCTCGAGGTGGCTGCGGCATGAGCGGCCGCTGGGCGCTGTGGGCGCTGCGCGCCGGGCACAGCACCGTGGACCAGTCGATGCTCACCTACCTTGACGGGCCGGGCAAGGCGGTCGAGATACCGCACGTGGTCTTCCTGGCGACCGGGCAGGCTAACG
>Ga0208488_1000038_pt1 | contig 13595 bp, 10 predicted proteins | sample MicForSoiSWNC1_O_FD_187994 | JGI IMG/M metagenome (GOLD analysis project Ga0208488, IMG submission 187994) | Forest soil microbial communities from Harvard Forest Long Term Ecological Research site in Petersham, Massachusetts, USA - MetaG HF001... | ecosystem: Environmental > Terrestrial > Soil... | reverse complement strand
CCCGCCCACTGGTTCAGATCGTTGTTCGCCATAGCCTGCGGGGTGCAGCTCGACGTGCCCGTGAGCGTGCACGCCGGCGACGCGGCGTATGGATTGGTCGTGGCCGTGCCGCTGATGAGGATGCTCGCCGGTGCGGTGCCCGCCTGCCAGTACCCGGGATTCGCATGCATCGCGGCCGCGAGGCTCGAGGCCTCGATGGCCGCGAGCGAGCGCGAGCTCGCGACGCCGGTGCTCGACATCGCGAGCGCTTCCATCTTGGCGAGACCCAAGAGTCCGATAGTCGAGACGACCAGCGCGACCATCACTTCCATGAGGCTGAAGCCGCGGACGCGCCGGTAGCCTAACCCCGCGGCACAGGCGCCGCGGCTGCGTGCTCGGTCGAGGTTGCTCAATTGCATACCGGGTTCCCCATTCCAGCCTTTTCGGTGCTCACCGAGCCGGACGCCGTGATGGCGAGACAGCGCGTATAGGTCGACAAGTTGTTGACGTCGCGCAAGGCGATGTTGATCGTGTTGCCATTCCAGGTGGGCGCGTAGCCCAAACGGTTGTAAGTCACTGCCGCCAGCGAGCCCATCGACTGCAGGGTGTCGTTGCTGCTGAAGCCCGGCTGCACGCGTATGACCTGCTCGCCGTTGTTGACTTGGCCGTCGCCGTTGCTGTCCAGAAAGACGATCCAGCCGGTGTTCCACGTGTTGCCGGCGCCGCCGGTGTTGCAGGTGGGCGCAGCCAGGGTGCTGTTGGAGGAGCTGCAGACGGTCACGGTCAAGCCTTGCTTGATCGCCTGACTGCGCGCGAACTGCATGTCGCCGAGGAGCGCGTTGATCTCGCTCGAGATCCGATTCGAGGCGGTCACGTATTTGAACGATGGCACGCCGATCGCCGTGAGGATGCCGATGATCGTCATGACCATGACGAGCTCCGTCACAGTGAAACCGGCGATCCGTCCATGTAGGGGCGACGTTTTCATGGGGGCGATACTACGTCCTGAGCCTTGCACCAAGCTGACGGAGCCGCTCCCTGAGCCGAAAAAAAGTGTGATGCATATCACGCAATCTTGACGACGTCGGGAACACGCGACAGCGACGCGCTCCGCTTGCCGCGATCCGGCGCCCTGTTTGCTCCATTTAACTTTGGCCGAATTCCACCGCGACGCGCGTTCCGACGCCGTTCGCACCCGCATCGATGCTGAGCGTTCCCTCGTACAGCCGCGCGATCTCCTCGACGATGGCGAGCCCGAGGCCTGAGCCGTGTCCCGGCGAATCGGGCAGCCGATAGAAGCGTTGTCTGACGTGCTGGCGCTCGCTCGGTGGAATGCCGCGGCCGGTGTCCTCGACCGCGATGAAGGGCTTGCCGTCCCGCTGCCCGGCGCTCACGGTCACGGTGCCGCCGCGGGGGGTGTATTTGAGCGCGTTGTCGACGAGATTGCTGAGGAGATCGTCGAGGAGCGAGGAATCCGCCGTCATGGAGGCAGGCTGCACCTCGGCGCCGAGATCGATCTCCGCGGCGAGCGCGCGGTCGAAGAACTTCGCGACCACCTCGCCGACGATGGCGTCGAGCGCGACGCGCTCATTCTTCGCGGCGATGTTCACGGTGGGATCGGCGCGGGCGAGGCTCAGCAGCTGATTCGCCGAATGCGACAGCCGGCGGATCGCTTCCTGCAAGGTGGCGAGGCGATGCTTGATCGGCGCCGCCGCGGGCTCGGCTGCCAGCAACTCGAGCTGCGCCTGCATGCCGGTGATCGGCGTGCGTAATTGATGGGCGGTGTTGGCGATGAACTGGCGCTGCGCCTGCACCGAGGTGCGCAGCATCTCGAACAGGCGGTTGAGCGTGACCACCACGGGCGCGATTTCCCGCGGCACGAACGATTCATCGATCGGGCGCAGATCGAGTGCGGAGCGCCGCCCGATCTCCTCGCGCAATTTCTTGATGGGCCGCAGACCGAGCTGAATCCCGACCCAGACCAGCACCAGCGTCAAGTCGAGCTGCACGAAATCCCACAACAGCGTGCTCATCAGACCGAAGCGCGCGGCCGGCTCATGGGAGGCGCGCACGTCCGCGGTCGACAAGAAGAGTACGCCCGCGGTCGTGTCGAAGCGCGAGGTCAGCGTGCGCACGTTGCGACGATCGAGGCGGGCGAGCGCGAACATCTGATCGCCCGCGTCGGCGATCGCCACGGCGGGCAGCTGCGCGTCGCCCAGCAGCAGCCGGCCCTGCGTGTCGCGCACGGCGAAAGCAACCGCATCGGCCGGGGGGAGCGGCGGCTTGCCATCGGCGGCGGTGTCGAGCGTGACCCGGCCGTCGTTCACCTCGATGCGCGCCATGAGGGCGTTGGACGCCTCGCGCAGGCGCTGGTCGAGGCCGATGACGCTCGGCGCGACATTGTTGAAGTAGTGCAGCAGCGCTCCGCACAAGGCGAGCAGCATGAGCGGTACCGCCAGCCAGAGCACCAACTGTCGGCTGATGGAGGAGCTCACGCGCTCTTCGCTTCTTCCAGTCGGTACCCGAGGCCGCGCAGGCTCCGGATCACCGCGGCATCGCCGAGCTTGGCGCGCAATCTCGAGACATGCACTTCCACGGCATTCGGCGTGATGTCCTGTTCAGGTCCCGCGAGCGCCTGCTGGACGCGGTCCTTGGAAACGATTTGCCCGATCTTGCGCACCAAGCACTCGAGAACCAACCACTCGCGCGCCGTGAGTTCCACCTCGACATCGTCGATGCAGAGCCGCCGGCCGGTGAGATCGACCGTCAAGCGGTTGAGCTTGAGGAGGCCCTCCAGGGCGCCGCCCGCGCGGCGCATGAGCGCGCGGCAGCGCGCCGCGAGCTCGGCCGGCTCGAACGGTTTCGATAGAAAGTCATCCGCCCCCGTGTCGAGCGCTTTTACCTTGTCGGCGAGCGTGCAGCGCGCGGTGAGCATGAGCGTCGGCATCGCGACGCCGGCGCCGCGAAGCCGGCGCACCAGGGTGAGGCCGTCGGCGCCGGGCAGTCCCACGTCGACCACCGCGAGCGCGAATTCCTCGGTTTCGAGCGCGGCCCGCGCCGCCTCGGCGCTCCCCACGCGCAGCACGGAATAATCGGCCGACAAGCCACGAGCGATGGCATCGGCGACGATGTCGTCGTCCTCGACGATCAGGATGCGCATGCGGGGACCTCCCCAGCCGCTTCCGATCTACGACTTGTCCGCGGCTGCGAGAGGCGCGCCGGCGGAGTCGGATGGGTCGCCGGCGAAAGGACTCCGCCGCGCGGGCATCGCGGCTCGCAGCTTGGCCTCGTAGGCCTTCGCGAAAGCCTCGGTGTAGACATGGGGGAAGCCGTCGGGCGGGCGCTGCGTGAGACCGGCGAACATCTCGGCATACAGCTCCCAGTACTTGGACTTGTTCTGCTGGCCGAACACGCCGCGCTTGGTCGAGCGCTCGAAGCGCTCCTCGAGCTCCTTCGGATCCACACGGCCGATGAATTCCTCGAAAGCGGCGCGGCTCGCCGCAAGGCTGGCGGCATTTTGTGCCTTGAGCTCCTTGAAGTTATCGCGCAACGCTTCCACCGAGCCCGAGCGCGTCGAGCTCGTCGTGAGCAGGCGCACCAAGGCTTCATCGACGCCATGAGAGAAATTGAGCGGCGATTCCGGGCCCTCGACAGCCTGCGGCGGCGGCATGCGAAAGCGGTTGCGGAATTCGTTGCGGCTCTGATTCAAGTCCATGAGGCCAAGCACGGCCTCGCGCAGCAGCTGTCCCGCCAGTTGCAGCGCGCCGTTGCGCGCTTCGGAGGTGATGGCGCGCGGATCGATGCCCGCGCCGCGGCAGAAGGTCGCGAGGCCCAGATCGAAGTCGCCCTCGTAAAGCGCGGGGCCCGGCGGTGGGCTGAGCGTAGGCGCTTGAGGACGCAGGTTGGCCGCCGCGGCCGGTTGCACGGCGCCCGCTGCCACGGCGGCCGCCAGCACCGCACCCGCATCCGCCTTGGCGTCGACTTTGAAGGGCCGGGTCATCATGTGCCAGGGAGTGCCGCCGCCCTCGGCCGGCGGGGCCTCGGCGGGCCGCGCGGGCTCGCGCATCGCACCAACCGCCTGGCCGTAGGCGTTGCGCGCAGGCACCCCGTGGGCCACCGAATTGCTCGGCTCGAGGAGCGAGCTCAAGTCGAGATCCGCGCCCAAGTCGTTGGCGGTGGATTTTTTCACCGCCGCCGCGGCCCCGGGCTGTCCGTCGTAGGCAACGATGGCGGCCTCGTCGGGCGGGAAGTCGTTGCTTTTGTCGATGGTGACGAGCAGCTCGTACTCCCCGAGACGCAGGTAATCGCCGTCCTTCAGCACATAATCGTGATACTTCCCGAGCGGTACCTGGGAGCCGTTCACGTACGTTCCGTTCGAGCTCGTGTCCACCAGCACATAAGAGCCGGAACGAAAATCGATTCTTATATGCTTGCCCGAGAGATAGCGATCCGGGTCGGGTAGAATCCAGGCGTTGTCGGTTGAGCGTCCGATGGTTCCGCCGTGCACACCGAAGACCTTGGTGGACTGGGCCCCAAGCCGAATTCCGTGTTCGCTGACCACGCTTAAGCGCAAGGTCATGGTTGCTCCCAGGGGCGGGTCTGAAGGTTTGCGCTAAGTACCCGTATAATATGAGAAATGCTAACAACGCTTGGAGCCCGCTAAATGGCCGCGAGTCACATTTTCAAAGTTATGTTCGTGAATCAAGGCAAGGTGTACGAGATCTACGCCCGTAAAGTGAGTCACGGCAATCTTTTCGGCTTCATCGAAGTCGAGGAGCTGGTGTTCGGCGAACGCTCGACCGTGGTCGTCGATCCGGCCGAAGAGAAGATAAAGGCCGAGTTCAGCGAAGTAAAGCGCACCTATCTGCCCATGCACTCGGTGCTGCGCATCGACGAGGTGAAGAAGCAAGGGGTCAGCAAGATCGTGGCGCTGGAGGGCTCCAACGTGTCGCAATTCCCCATGCCGATCTACACGCCGGGCGGCGACTCGAACGCACGCAAGTAAGCGGCCCTCTTGCCTCCGGAGCCCCGCAAAGGCTCATTTTTCGGCCTCGGGTCTGTTAGAATTTCGCATGTTCTGTTTGCCCGGCGCGCCCGCGCTGTCGCAATTTCGCCTCGAAAGACTGCTGCAGGCGCTGCAAGGCGTCGACCCGCGCGTTCGCGCGCTTGGGTCGCGTCTGGTGCATTTCGTGGATCCCGCGCGTGCGCTGGACGAAGCCGAACAGGAGCTCCTCGGCAAGCTTTTGACGTACGGACCGCGGCCGCACCTGCAACAGGAGCGTGGCCAGCGCCTCCTCGTCACACCGCGGCTCGGCACGGTATCGCCGTGGTCGAGCAAGGCCAGCGATATCGCCCACGTGTGCGGGCTCGAGGCCGTGCGGCGCCTGGAGCGCGGCACGGCGTACGTCATCGAAGCCGAGGAGCCCTTGACGGAGGCGGAGCTGCGCGCGCTCGGCGCCTTGCTGCACGATCGCATGACCGAGACGCTCTGGACCGACACGCTCGAGCCGGACCTGTTCCATGTCGCGGCGCCGCGGCCGCTCAAGGTGGTGGCGCTCGGGCGCGACGGTCATGCCGCACTTGCCCGCGCTGATGCGGAGCTCGGGCTGGCGCTGTCGCGCGATGAGATCGACTATCTGGTCGAGGCGTTCGGCGCGCTTGGACGCGACCCCACCGATGTCGAGCTCATGATGTTCGCGCAGGCCAACTCCGAGCACTGCCGGCACAAGATCTTCAACGCCGAATTCATCATCGACGGCCACCTTAAGTCCCAGTCGCTGTTTGCCATGATTCGCATGACTCATGCCGCGAACTCCGCAGGTGTGCTGTCCGCTTACCGCGATAACGCCGCGGTCATCGAAGGCTCGCGCGGCGTGCGCTTCTTCCCCGACCCGCAGACGCGGCGCTACGACGGCGTCACGGAGCCGGTCGATATCCTGATCAAGGTGGAGACGCACAACCACCCGACGGCGATCTCGCCGTTTCCGGGAGCGGCGACCGGCTCGGGCGGCGAGATTCGCGACGAGGGCGCGACCGGTATCGGCGCCAAGCCCAAGGTGGGTTTGACGGGGTTTTCGGTTTCCAATCTGCGGATTCCCGGCTTCGTGCAGCCGTGGGAGACGGATCTCGGGAAACCCGACCGCATTGCCTCCGCGCGCGACATCATGATCAGCGCGCCTTTGGGTGCGGCGGCCTTCAACAACGAATTTGGACGGCCTGCCACGTGCGGCTATTTCCGCACCTTCGAGCAGGCCGACGCCGCATCGAGCGGGCCGGTGCGCATCGTGCGCGGCTATCACAAGCCCATCATGATTGCGGGCGGCCTGGGCAATATTCGACGCAAGGACGTGGAGAAGCGCGAGGTCGTGGTCGGTGCACCCTTGGTGGTGCTCGGCGGCCCCTCGATGCTGATCGGTCTCGGGGGCGGAGCGGCCTCCTCCGTCGGCAGCGGACAGAGCTCCTCGGATCTCGATTTCGCATCGGTGCAGCGCGGCAATCCCGAAATCCAGCGGCGCGCGCAGGAAGTGATTGACCGGTGCTGGGCGCTCGGCGATGCGAATCCGATCTTGCTCATTCACGATGTGGGCGCGGGCGGGCTGTCGAATGCCGTGCCCGAAGCGATTGCGCATAGCCAGCGCGGCGGGCGCATCGATCTGCGCAAGATCCCGAGCGCGGAGCCCGAGCTCTCGCCCATGGAGATCTGGTGCAACGAGGCGCAGGAGCGCTACGTGCTCGCACTCGCGCCGGGCAGCGTCGAGCGCTTCGCGGCGCTCTGCGCGCGCGAGCGCTGTCCCTTCGCGGTGATCGGCGAGACCACCGCGGACGGACAGTTGCGCATCAGCGATGCGCTCTCCCCGACCATGCCCGTCGACATGGCCCTGGAGGTGCTCCTCGGCAAGCCGCCGCGCATGACGCGCGATGTGCGCAGCGAGCGCCGCCCCGGAAGCGCGCTGGCCACCGCCGGCGTCAGCCTCGAGGAGTCGCTCGGCCGGCTCCTGCGTCTGCCCACCGTCGCCGACAAGTCCTTCCTGATCACCATCGGCGACCGTACCGTCGGGGGCCTCGTGTGCCGTGACCAGATGGTCGGTCCCTGGCAGGTTCCGGTGGCGGACGTGGCGGTAAGTCTCGTCGACTACGCAGGCTTCGGCGGCGAGGCGATGGCCTTGGGCGAGCGTGCCCCCGTGGCGCTGCTCGATGCGCCGGCGTCCGGCCGACTCGCCGTTGCCGAGGCCATCACCAACATCATGGCCGCGGATATCGAGAAACTTACCGACATACGACTGTCGGCGAACTGGATGGCTGCCTGCGGCGCCGCGGGCGAGGACGCTGCGCTGTACGCGACGGTGCGCGCGGTGAGCCTCGATGTGTGCGCGAAGCTCGGCATCACCATTCCGGTGGGCAAAGACTCGCTGTCGATGCGCACCGATTGGATCGCGGCCGACGGACCGCGCTCGGTGCTCGCGCCCGTGTCGCTCATCGCCTCGGCTTTTGCGCCCGTATCCGATGCGAGGCGCACGCTGACTCCGCGGCTCGAGCTCGGCGAATCCTCGCGGCTCCTGCTGATCGATCTCGGCGCCGGCAAGAACCGGCTCGGCGGATCCTGCTGGGCACAGGTATTCGAGCAGCGCGGCGGCGAGCCCGCCGATCTCGATGATCCGGAGCTGCTCGCGTCTTTGTTCGCGGCGCTGCGCGAGCTCAAGGACGAGGGCCTGGTGCTCGCCTATCACGATCGATCCGACGGCGGGCTGCTGGTGACGCTCCTCGAGATGGCGTTTGCCGGGCATTGCGGCCTCGACGTGGATCTGGGCACGGCCGGCGACCCGATTGCCGAGTGCTTCGCCGAGGAGCTCGGGGTGGTGCTGCAAGTCCCCGCCGCGCGCGCCGCGGCGGCCCGCGCCGTCATGGGTCGTCACGGCCTGGGCGATGCGTGCCGCGACATCGGCACCGTGGCGAGCGGGACCGAGATCCGAGTACAGAGCAACGGTCGCAGTCTCTACGAGGCTTCACGGATCGACTTGCACCGCACCTGGAGCGAAGTGTCGTATCGCATGCAGGCGCTCCGAGATAATCCGGAGTGCGCGCGCGAGGAGTATTCACGCCTCCTCGATGAGCAGGATCCGGGTCTGCACGCAGCGCTCAGCTTCGATCCGAGCGAGGACGTTGCGGCGCCCTATGTCGCCGGCGGTGCCCGGCCCGCGGTCGCGGTGCTGCGCGAGCAGGGCGTCAACAGCCAGACCGAAATGGCCTGGGTGCTGTCACGCGCCGGATTCGATGCCTACGATGTCCACATGACCGACATTCTCGAGCGGCGCACCAAGCTCGGGCGGTTCCATGGCCTCATCGCTTGCGGCGGCTTCTCCTACGGCGATGTGCTCGGCGCCGGCGAAGGCTGGGCGAAATCGATCCTGTTCAATCCCCTCGCGCGCGATGAGTTCAGGGCTTTCTTCGAGCGTGACGCGACGTTCACCCTCGGCGTGTGCAACGGCTGCCAGATGCTCGCGGCACTCAAGGAGCTCATCCCGGGCGCCGCAGACTGGCCGCGGTTCGTGCGCAACCGCTCCGAGCAGTACGAGGCGCGGCTGGTACTCACCCAAGTGCCGAGCTCGAGCTCGGTGCTGCTCGCGGGCATGCACGGATCGGTGCTGCCGGTCGTGTGCTCGCACGGGGAAGGGCTCGCGGAATTCGGCGCCGACTCAAGCGCCGACAAACTCCTCGAGGAGGGCGGCGTGAGCTTGCGCTTCGTGGACCATCGCGGCCGGCCGACGGAGCGCTATCCGTACAACCCGAACGGGTCGCCGGCGGGCATCGCCGGTATCTGCAGCACCGACGGGCGGGTGACCGCGCTCATGCCGCACCCCGAGCGTGTGTTTCGCACCGTGCAGCATTCGTGGGCGCCGCGCGAGTGGGGCGAGGACGGCGGATGGATGCGCCTGTTCCGCAACGCGCGGGTGTTCGCGGACTAGGCGCGGCCGGCGAGGCGCGGCCGGCGAGCCCCGCTAGCCGGTCTCTCGCTGGGTGTGCGTGTTGTTGCTGCTGTCGATCGCGGCAGCCTGCGCGGACCTGCGCAGACGCATCGCTTGCAGCAGACGCGCCTTGCGCACGAAGGTCTGGTAGAGCAGATCGCGCATCACCTCGAGCAGTATTCCGGCGCGCTCGGCATCCAGCCGGGGGAAATTCGGCCAGGGATCGGTATCGGTACCGAACAGGACGCTGCGCAGGTCGGTGAAGGTGTCGTCGTCGAGCTCCGCGAGGCTGCGGATTTCCTGCAGCGTGTCGAATAGCTCGAGCTTGCCGCGCTCGCCCAGCTCATGAAACAGCGACTGCGCGGTGCGCCGGCTCATGGAGCCGAACGACTCGTAAAGGCGCGCCGCGTAGCAGCCGAGCGCTTCTTTGAACAAGGCCTCGGATTCCTCCGGCAGATAGCTCAACGGGAAATCCTCGCGCGCGCGCTCGACCTCCGTGAAGTTGGGCGCGAGCTCGATGCGCAGCGCCGTGTAGCTCTTCGCCGCGAACTTGAGGAATATGGGCTCATCGCACGCATCGCAGCGGAACACGATGCCGATCTGCTTGGGGCGGCGCCGGCTCAAGTCCTCGAATTTCGGCACCGCAACCGGCGTCAGGTGCGTCAACGTCCGGCAATGTGGACAGGTGAGCGCGATGCTCTGCAGCTCGATGTGCAATTCGTCCTGCGGGGTGATGTAGATGCTCATGGTGGATTAGCCTGTCAGAGGTTTGTAGCGGATACGGTGGGGTTGTAAGGCGTCCTCGCCCTTGCGGCGTTTGTAGTCCTCTTCGTATTCCTGGTAGTTGCCCTCGAACCACGTCACCTGCGAGTCGCCCTCGAAGGCGAGGATGTGCGTCGCGATGCGATCCAGGAACCAGCGGTCGTGCGAGATGACGACGGCGCATCCGGGGAACGCCGTCAGGGCCTCCTCCAGCGCGCGCAGCGTCTCGATATCGAGGTCATTGGTCGGCTCGTCCAACAGCAGCACGTTGCCGCCCGCTTTCAGCACCTTGGCGAGATGCACGCGGTTGCGCTCACCGCCCGACAGATCGCCGATGAACTGCTGTTGCTGCACGCCCTTGAAATTGAAGCGCCCGACGTAGCTGCGCGAAGAGGTCTCGTAGTTGCCGACCTTGATGACATCCAGGCCGCCGGAGATTTCCTGCCACACGGTGTTCTTGTCGTTGAGTGCCTGGCGCGACTGATCGACGTAGGCGAGCTTGACGCTCGGCCCTAAGCGGATCTCGCCCGAGTCGGGCTTTTCCATCCCCGCGAGCATGCGGAACAGGGTGGTCTTGCCCGCGCCGTTCGGACCGATGATGCCCACGATGCCGCCGGCCGGCAGATTGAAGCTCAGGCGCTCGGTCAGCAGGCGATCACCATAGGCCTTGCGCAAATCCTTGACCTCGATCACCAGGTCGCCGAGCCGCTCGCCGGGCGGGATGTAGATCTCGTTGGTCTCATTGCGCTTCTGGAATTCCTGCGAGGCGAGCTCCTCGTAGCGCTGCAAGCGCGCCTTGGACTTCGCCTGACGCGCCTTCGGATTGGTGCGCACCCATTCGAGCTCGCGCTTCAAGCTCTTGGCGAGCGCATCCTGCTGGCGCTCCTCTTGCGCGAGACGTTGCTCCTTTTGCTCGAGCCACGAGGAGTAATTGCCTTGCCACGGAATGCCGTGTCCGCGGTCGAGCTCGAGAATCCACTCGGCGACGTTGTCGAGGAAATAGCGGTCATGGGTCACCGCGATGACGGTGCTCGGATACTCCTCGAGAAAACGCTCGAGCCACGCCACCGATTCGGCGTCGAGATGGTTCGTCGGCTCATCGAGGAGCAGCATGTCGGGCTTGGAGAGGAGCAGCCGGCACAATGCCACCCGCCGTCGCTCGCCGCCCGACAGCTTGCCGATGACGGCGTCCCAGGGCGGCAGACGCAGCGAGTCGGCTGCGATCTCGAGCTTGCGCTCGAGCTCCCAGCCATCCACCGCGTCGATCTTGTCCTGATACTTGGCCTGCTCTTCGAGCAGTTTGTTCATTTCGTCGTCGGACATCGGCTCGGCAAAGCGGTCGCTGATGGCGTTGAAGCGATCGATGAGCGCTTGCACGTCACCGACGCCCTCACCGACGGTCTGACGCACCGTTTTGTTCTCGTCGAGGGCCGGCTCCTGCGGCAGATAGCCCACCTTGATGCCGGCCTGCGCGCGCGCCTCGCCTTCGATCTCCTTGTCCATGCCGGACATGATCTTGAGCAGGGTGGATTTACCCGAGCCATTGAGGCCGAGCACACCGATCTTGGCGCCGGGAAAAAAGCTCAAGCTGATATCGCGCAGGATGATGCGCTTGGGTGGCACGACCTTGCCAACCCGGTTCATGGTGTAGATGAACTGAGCCATGTACTGCCTGCTCGTGAAATGCTCGTGCGGGGGTGCGAAGTCGATTATCCAAGAGAGTGGCAGGCTTGTCACGGCGATTAGTGGGTCCGCCGCAAACGCCGCCGGGAACGCTCTAATGCCCTAGAAATCAAAGACATATTAGGGAACGTGCGGCGCATCGGCTACAATTACAGGCTGTCCGACGCGAGGCCCGCATATGTTCAAAAAGAGCATGACTATTGCCGAATTCGACCCCGAGCTTGCCAAGGCCATTGCCGGGGAGCGCCAGCGCCAAGAGGACCATGTCGAGCTCATCGCCTCGGAGAATTACACGAGCCCGCGCGTGCTCGAGGCGCAGGGGTCGGTACTCACCAACAAATACGCCGAAGGCTATCCGGGGAAGCGCTATTACGGCGGCTGCGAATTCGTCGACATCGCCGAGACTCTCGCCATCGATCGCGCCAAGCGCCTGTTCGGAGCCGACTTCGCGAACGTGCAGCCGCATTCGGGCTCGCAGGCGAATGCTGCGGTGTATCTGGCCCTCCTCAATCCGGGCGATCCGATTCTCGGCATGAGCTTGGACCACGGCGGCCATCTCACGCACGGCGCCAAGGTGAATTTCTCCGGCAAGCTTTTCAAAGCCGCCCAGTACGGCATCAAGTCCGACACGGGCGAGATCGATTACGACCAGGTGGGCCGGCTCGCGCACGAGCATCGGCCGAAGATGATCATTGCGGGCTTCTCGGCCTACTCGCGCGTCATCGACTGGGCGAGGTTTCGCCACATCGCCGATTCGGTGGGCGCCTATTTCGTGGTCGATATGGCGCATGTGGCGGGCCTGGTGGCCGCGGGCCTGTATCCGAATCCCGTCCCGTTCGCGGACGTCGCGACCACCACCACGCACAAGACCCTGCGCGGGCCGCGCGGCGGCCTGATCCTCGCGCGTCACAACCCGGAGATTCAAAAGAAGCTGAACTCGATGGTGTTCCCCGGTATCCAGGGCGGTCCCCTCATGCACGTGATTGCAGGAAAGGCCGTGGCATTCAAGGAAGCGCTGGAGCCCGAGTTCAAGGCGTACTGCGCGCAGGTCATCGCGAATGCGCGCGCAATGGCCCGGGCGCTTCAGGACCGCGGCTACAAGATCGTCTCCGGCGGCACCGATAATCACCTCTTCCTGCTCGATCTCGTCGACAAGGACATCACCGGGAAGGACGCCGACGCCGCGCTCGGCCGCGCCCATATAACCGTCAACAAGAACGCCGTGCCCAACGATCCGCGTCCGCCCATGGTCACGAGCGGCCTGCGGATCGGAACACCCGCCGCGACGACGCGCGGCTTCGAGGAGAACGAGGTCAAGCAGCTGTCTCGCTGGATCGCGGATGTGCTCGATCATCGCGGCGACGAGGCGACCGTCGAGCGCGTGCGCGGCGAGGTCGAGGCGCTGTGCCGACGATTCCCCGTCTATGGGTGATCGGCGGCCGCCCGGCGGCGCGGTCCTAGGTAGGTTCCATGCACTGCCCCTTCTGCGGCCACACGGAGACTAAGGTCATCGATTCGCGTCTTGCCGGCGAGGGTCGGCAAATCCGTCGACGCCGCGAGTGTCTGGAGTGTGCCGAGCGCTTCACGACGTTCGAGACCGCCGAGCTCGTGATGCCGACGGTGATCAAGGGCGATCGCAGCCGCGAGCCCTTCGAGGAAAGCAAGCTCCTCGCCGGCATGCAGAAGGCCCTCGAGAAGCGGCCGGTGAGCAGCGAGGCGATCGATGCGGCGGTCGCAAGGATCTGCCACAAGTTGCGGAGCCTCGGCGAGCGCGAGATCGCCTCCCGTGCCATCGGTGAGCTGGTCATGGAAGAGCTGCGTCATCTGGACGAGGTGGCCTATGTGCGCTTCGCTTCCGTGTACCGGAGCTTTCAAGACATCGAGGCATTTCGCACCGAAATCGACCTGTTGCGGCGGAATCGGCGCCGCCACGCGCCGAGCAAGGATCAGCTGCCGCTCCTGCCGGGCGATGAATCCGGCGACGCCGGCAAATGAGCCGGCCGGCCGACACCGCGGATCGCGACGGCACGGATCGCGCGCACATGGCGCGGGCACTCGAGCTCGCCGCGCGCGGCCTGTACACGACCGATCCGAATCCGCGGGTCGGCTGCGTGCTCGTGCGCGGCAATGAGACGCTCGGTGAAGGCTGGCACGCGCGCGCGGGCGAGGCGCACGCCGAAGTGGCGGCGCTCAAGGCGGCGCGCGCCG
>Ga0208488_1000037_pt1 | contig 13636 bp, 8 predicted proteins | sample MicForSoiSWNC1_O_FD_187994 | JGI IMG/M metagenome (GOLD analysis project Ga0208488, IMG submission 187994) | Forest soil microbial communities from Harvard Forest Long Term Ecological Research site in Petersham, Massachusetts, USA - MetaG HF001... | ecosystem: Environmental > Terrestrial > Soil >... | reverse complement strand
TCCACTCAGCCGCTGCCGCCCGGGCAGCCGCCGGCACCGGTGACGTGAACCCGTCCCGGCTGTTCATCAACCTGCCGGTCGCGACCTCACTGCTCATGGTCGCGGTCCTCCTGTCGGGCCTGTTCGCCTTCAAGTTCCTGCCGCTCTCCTCGCTCCCGGAGGTCGATTATCCGACCATCCAGGTGCAGACCTTTTATCCCGGCGCGAGCCCGGAAGTCATGACGTCCTCGGTCACGGCGCCGCTCGAGCGGCAGTTCGGCCAGATGCCCGGGCTCAATCAGATGACCTCGGCGAGCTCGGGCGGCGCCTCGGTCATCACGCTGCAGTTCAGCCTCGATCTCGGGCTCGATGTCGCGGAGCAGGAGGTGCAGGCCGCCATCAATGCGGCGGGCAACGTGCTGCCGAACGATTTGCCGACGCCGCCCACCTACGCGAAGTTCAACCCGGCCGATGCGCCCATCATGACGCTGGCCGTGACGTCGGAAACGCTCAAGCTCATCGACGTCGAGGATCTCTCCTTCACGCGGCTCGCGCAGAAGATCTCGCAGCTGCCGGGCGTGGGCGTGGTCAGCATCTCCGGAGGGCAGCGCCCGGCGGTGCGCATCCAGTTCAATCCGCGCGCGCTCGCGAAGTACGGGCTCAACATCGACGATCTGCGCACCACCATAGCGAACGCAAACGGCAACTCGCCCAAAGGCAGCTTCGATGGGCCCTCGCAGTCGTCCTCCCTGAACGCAAACGACCAGATCACCGATATCCAGGGCTACCGCGACATCATCGTCGCCTACAGCAACGGCTCGCCGGTGCACATGTCGGATGTGGCCAATGTGATCATGGCCCCGGAGAACAACAAGCTCGCCGCCTGGGCGAACGGCACCCAGGCGCTCATCCTGAACATTCAGCGCCAGCCCGGCGCCAACGTGATCCAGGTCGCGAACGCCGTCAAGAGGCTCCTGCCGCAAGTGAGGGCGGACATGCCGCCGGCGCTCGACATCACCGTGTTGAGCGACCGCACCGAGACCATCCGCGCCTCGGTGGCGGACGTCGAGTTCGAGCTCATTCTCGCGGTGGTGCTCGTCGTGCTGGTGATTTTCGTGTTCCTGCGCAACGCGCCCGCGACCATCATCCCGAGCCTGTCGGTGCCGTTGTCGCTGGTCGGCACGTTCGGCGTGATGTATCTGCTGAACTACAGCCTGGACAACCTGTCGCTGATGGCGCTCACCATCTCCACGGGCTTCGTCGTGGACGATGCCATCGTGATGATCGAGAACATCGCGCGTTACGTCGAGGCGGGCGATGCGCCGCTTGCCGCGGCGCTCAAGGGCTCCCAGCAGATCGGCTTCACCATCATCTCGCTCACGGTATCCCTGATCGCCGCACTCATCCCGCTCCTCTTCATGGGGGAGATCGTCGGCCGGCTGTTCCACGAGTTTGCCATCACGCTGGCCGTGACCATCGTGATCTCCGCGGTGGTGTCGCTCACCCTGGTGCCGATGCTGTGCGCCCGGCTGCTGCATCACCGCCCGCAGGCGACCCGCGGCGCGTGGGATTTGCGTTCCGAGCAGGGTTTTCAGTGGATCATCGGCCGCTACGAGCGCGCCCTGACCTGGGTGCTCGACCGTCAGGGCCTCACGCTCGCGGTCGCGGGCTTGACCCTGCTGGTCACGCTGTTGCTGTACGTGTTCATTCCGAAGGGGTTCTTCCCCGTGCAGGACACGGGGGAGATCCAGGGCATCTCGGAGGCCGCGCAGACCATTTCCTATCCCGCGATGGCGGAGCGCCAACAGGCGCTCGCCGCCGCGATACTCAAGGACCCGGACGTGCAATCGCTGAGCTCGTTCATCGGCGTCGACGGCACGAACTCGACCTTGAACAGCGGGCGCTTCCTCATCAACTTGAAGCCCTACGGCGTACGCCGCGCGAACGCGAGCGAGATCATCCGCCGGCTCACGCGCGAGACCGCGGGCGTGGTCGGCATCACGCTCTACATGCAGCCGCTGCAGGACATCACCATCGATTCGGCGGTGAGCCGCACGCAGTACCAATTCGTGGTGGAGAGCACCGACAACAATGACTTTGCGACCTGGATTCCGCCGCTCATACAGAAATTGGGATCGCTCCCCGAGCTGGCGGACGTCGCCAGCGACCTGGAGCAGCAGGGTACGGCCACCGACCTCGTGATCGACCGCGCCACGGCCGCGCGATTCGGCATCACGCCGGCGACCGTGGATAACGTGCTCTACGATTCGTTCGGACAGCGCATCGTGTCGACGATCTACTCGCAGTCGAATCAATACCGCGTCATCCTCGAGGCGGACCCGGCCATCCAGCTCTCGCTCGCCGGGCTGGCGGAGCTGTACCTGCCGTCCTCCACCTCCTCGAGCAACGGTCAGGTCCCGCTGGCGGCGATCGTGCGCGTCAACCAGCGCGCCGGCCCCCTGCAGATCACGCACCTCGGGCAGTTTCCCGCGACCACCATCTCGTTCAATCTCGCGCCCGGCGCATCGCTCGGCGGCGCGGTCGACGCCATCCGCAAGGCCGAGCAGGACATCAAGCTGCCGGGCAAGTTCGTCACCGCGTTCCAGGGCACCGCGGCGGCGTTTCAGCACGTGCTCACCAACCAGGCGCTGCTGCTCGCCGCATCGGTGATCACGATGTACATCGTGCTCGGCGTGCTCTACGAGAGCTTCATCCATCCGATCACGATCCTCTCGACGCTTCCCTCGGCGGGCATCGGCGCCATGCTGGCGCTCATCCTGGCGGGCTACGATCTCGACGTGCTCGGCATCATCGGCATCATTTTGCTGATCGGCATCGTCAAGAAAAACGCCATCATGATGATCGACTTCGCGCTCGATGCGCAGCGCAAGGGCGGTCTTGCGCCGCGCGAGGCGATCACGCAGGCATCGCTCTTGCGGTTTCGCCCCATCCTGATGACGACGATGGCGGCGCTGCTCGGCGCGCTGCCGCTGATGCTGAGCTACGGCGCGGGATCGGAGCTGCGCCGACCGCTCGGCATCGCGATCGTGGGCGGCTTGATCGTGAGTCAGCTCCTGACGCTGTTCACGACGCCGGTCATCTATCTGGCCTTCGATCGTATGGCGGTCGCGCGCCGCCGCCGCTCCGGTGCGGGCCCGCTCGAGGGGCACGGGGATCGGACGCCGGCATGAATCTGTCGCGCATCTTCATCGAGCGCCCCGTGGCGACCACGCTGTTGACCCTGGGCGTCGTGCTCGCCGGTGCGTTCGCCTATGTGCACTTGCCCGTCTCGCCGCTGCCGCAAGTCGACTACCCCACCATTTCGGTGTCGGCGTCCCTCCCCGGGGCAGACCCCGAGACGGTCTCCACCAGCGTCGCCGAGCCGCTCGAGCGGTATCTGGGCGAGATCGCCGACGTCACCGAGATCACCTCGCAGAGCTCCACCGGACAGACCCGCATCACCCTGCAGTTCGACCTCGACCGCGACATCAACGGCGCCGCACGCGACGTCCAGGCGGCGATCAACGCGGCCGCCGCGGACGTCTCGACCAGCCTCTCGAGCAATCCCACCTACCGCAAGGTGAACCCGGCCGATGCGCCGCTGATGATCATCGCCCTCACCTCGAAAACCCTGACCCGCGGCCAGCTCTACGATGCGGCGAGCAACATCCTGCAGCAGCGCCTCTCGCAGCTCGACGGGATCGGGCAGGTCTCGATCGGCGGCGCGACCTTGCCGGCGGTGCGCGTCGAGCTCAATCCGACCGCCATGTTCCACTATGGCATCGGCCTGGAGGACGTACGGGCCGCGCTCGCATCCGCGAACGCGAACAGTCCGAAAGGGGCGATCGAGGAGGGGGCGCATCGCTTCCAGCTCTACACCAACGATCAGGCCAGCCGCGCGAGTGAATATCGCCCGCTGGTGATCGCCTATCGCAACGGCTCCGCCGTGCAGCTGGCCGACGTCGCCGATGTCGAGGACTCCGTGCAGGACCTGCGCAACGAGGGACAGGCGAATGGCCAGCCTTCGGTGCTCGTGATCCTGTCGCGCCAGCCGGGGGCCAACATCATCGATACCGTCGATCAAGTGAAGGCGGAGCTGCCGCAGCTGCAGGCGGCGCTGCCGAGCGACGTGAACCTCACCATCGTCTCGGATCGCAGCGGCACCATCCGGGCATCGCTCCGCGACACCAAATGGACGCTGCTGCTCGCGGTGGCGCTGGTGACGTTCGTGGTGTTTCTCGCCTTGGGCGACGTGCGCGCCGCGCTCGTGCCGGCGGTGGTCGTCCCGATTTCGCTCATCGGTACGTTCAGCGGCATGTATCTGCTCGGCTTCAGCCTCGATAATCTCTCGCTGATGGCGCTCACCATCGCCACCGGGTTCGTCGTGGACGATGCCATCGTGGTGCTCGAGAACATCTCGCGTCACGTCGAGGACGGCATGCCGCGCCACGAGGCTGCGCTGCGCGGCGCCAAGGAAGTGGGCTTCACGGTGATTTCGATCAGCGTCTCGCTCGTGGCGGTGTTCATACCCATTCTGCTCATGGGCGGAATCGTCGGCCGGCTGTTCCGCGAGTTCACGGCCACCTTGTCTCTGGCGATCGCCATTTCCATGGTGATCTCGCTCACCACGACACCCATGATGTGCGCGTGGATCCTGCGCTTGCCGGAGCACCGGCGCCGCTCGCGCCGCAGCTTTCTCGATCGCTCGCTCGCCTGGTACGAGCGCAGCCTCGCCTGGTCGCTGCGCCACGGCCGGCTGGTGATGCTCGCGCTGCTCGCCACCATCGCGCTCAACGTGCTCTTGTTCAATCTGATCCCCAAGGGATTTTTTCCGCAGGAGGACACGGGGCTCCTCACCGGGGGCATCGTGGCCGACCAGAGCATCTCGTTTCAGCTGATGAAGGAGAAGCTCGTACACCTGATGGACGTCGTGCGAGCGGATCCGGCGGTCGAGAGCGTCGCGGGCTACACCGGTGCGGGCAGCGGCGGGGGCGGCTCGCAGACCAATAGCGCCTCGATCTATGTGCTGCTCAAGCCGCTTGCGGTGCGCAAGCTCTCGTCCGACGAAGTCATCGCCCGGCTGCGTCCGCAGCTCGCGCAGTTTGCGGGGGCACGCCTGTTCCTGCAAACCGTGCAGGACATCCGCGTGGGCGCCCGGCAGGCGAACGCGCAGTATCAGTTCACGCTGCAAGCGGACCAGGTGAGCGATCTGAACGAATGGGGGCCGAAGCTGCTCGCGGCCCTGCAGGCGAGTCCCGTGATCGCGGACGTCAATTCCGACCAGCAGCAAAAAGGTCTCGAGACGGACGTGACCTACGACCGCGCCACGGCGGCGCGGCTCGGCCTCACCGTAAGCGAGCTCGACAGCACGCTCTACGATGCGTTCGGCCAGCGCCAGGTCTCCACCATCTACAACGCGCTCAATCAATATCACGTGATCATGGAAGTCGCGCCGCGCTACTGGCAGAGCCCGCAATCCCTCGACGACATCTACGTGAGCACGTCGGGCGGCGCGGCGACCGGCACGCAAACCTCCAACTTGTTGACGGCGGGCGGCGGCACCACGTCGACGACGGCCATCGGCGGCAGCGGCAGCGCGGGCATCAGCGCAACGAGTGCCGCGGGCGGCACCAGCACCCTCGCCAGCCCCAACGCGAGCGCGACCGCGAGCGGCGGCAGCACGGTGAGCGTGGCGGGGACGAGTGGCGCCACCGGCACGGCGACCGCGGCGACGGCCGGCGCCAGCAATTCCGTACAGAATGCGCTGACCAATGCCATCGCCAATACCGGCCGCGGCGCGGTGTCGAGCGGCGCGGCCGTCAGCGCGCGCCAGGAGACCATGGTTCCCTTGACGGCGGTCAGCCGCCGCTCCGCCGGCACCACGCGGCTCGCGGTCAATCACCACGGCCTGTTCGCATCCACCACGCTCTCGTTCAACCTGCAGCCCGACATGTCGTTGAGCGATGCCACGCGGGCGGTGAACCAAGCCATGCAAGACATCCACATGCCGACGTCCATTCACGGTACATTTGCCGGTACCGCCGGCACCTTCCAACAATCGCTCTCGAGCGAGCCGTTGCTCATCGCGGCCGCTCTCTTGGCCGTGTACATCGTGCTCGGCGTGCTTTACGAGAGCTACGTGCATCCGATCACCATCATCTCGACCTTGCCGTCCGCGGGTGTCGGCGCCGTGCTCGCGCTCATGCTCTGGCACACCGAGTTCAGCATCATCGCCCTGATCGGGGTGATCCTGCTCATCGGCATCGTGAAGAAGAACGCCATCATGATGATCGACTTCGCCATTCACGCCGAGCGCACGCTGGGGCTCGCGCCGCGCGAGGCCATCTACCAGGCCTGCCTGCTGCGCTTTCGTCCGATCATGATGACGACGCTCGCCGCCTTGCTCGGCGCCGTCCCGCTCGCGCTCAGCTACGGCAATGGCGCGGAGCTGCGCCGTCCGCTCGGCATTTCCATCGTCGGTGGCCTCATCGTGAGCCAGGTCTTGACGCTCTACACGACGCCCGTGGTGTACCTATACCTCGACCGCTTGCAGATCTGGCTGAAACAGCGCTGGCCGAGGCGCTGGTCGGATGCCGAACCCACCGAGGCTCCCGCATGAGGGCGCTGCGCGGGTGGCGCATATCGCGATGGGTGGCCCCGGCCGCCGCGCTCGCATTCGCCGCTTGCGCGGTGGGACCCAACTATCAGCGGCCGACCGCGCCCGTGCCGAACGCTTACAAGGAGCTGCCGCCCGGCTGGAAGATCGCCGCGCCTCAAGACGAGAAGCGCCGCGGCGACTGGTGGGCGATCTTCGAGGATCCCGAGCTCGACCGGCTCGAGCGCCAGGTGAACATCTCCAATCAGAACGTCAAGCAATTCGAGGCGCAATATCGACAGTCCGTCGCGATGCTCAAAGAGGCGCAAGCGCAGCTCTTTCCCACCATCACCGCGAGCTTCAGCGGCCAGCGGGGTGGTGGCGGCGGCGGCACGGCCGCCGTGTCGAGCACGGTGGGCAGTGGCGCCGGGGGCAGCACGCACACGGAATTCACCCTGCAGGGATTGGCGACCTGGCAGCCCGATATCTGGGGAACGATCCGCCGTCAGATCGAGAGCCGCAAGGCCGGCGTGCAGGTGAGCGAGGCCAATCTCGCGAATGCCGAGCTCTCGGCCCAGGCGACGCTTGCCACGGATTATTTCGATTTGCGCGCCGCCGACTCCCTGCGTACCCTCCTCGAGCGTGCCGTGGCGCTCGACCAGCGTGCGCTCGAGATTACGCGGAACATGTCTCAATCGGGCACCGCGACCAACGGGGACGTCGCGGCCGCCGAAGCCTCGCTGGAAGCCACTCAGGCACAGCTCATCGCCGTGGAGCAGCAGCGCGGCACCTTCGAGCACGCCATCGCCATGCTGACCGGCCAGCTGCCCTCGGAGCTCGCCATCGCGGCGGCGCCGCTCGCCTCGAAGGTGCCGCAGGTGCCGATGTCCCTGCCCTCGGAGATCCTCGAGCGCAACCCGAGCGTTGCCGCCGCCGAGCGGCAGATGCAGCAGGAGAGCGCGCTCATCGGCGTGGCGATCGGGGCTTATTTCCCGACCATCAGCCTGCAGGCTCTGGGCGGGTATGCCGGGAACCCGCTGTCGACGCTGATCAACTCCGGCAACCGCATCTGGTCCACGGCCGGTACGGCGAGCGATGTTCTGTTCCAGGGCGGGGAGCAGGTGGCCGCGGTGGCGCAGGCGCGTGCGACGTACGATCAGAACGTCGCCAATTACCGCCAGACCGTCCTCACCACCTTTCAATCCGTCGAGGACCAGCTACTCGCGCTGCGGGTGCTCGCGCAATCGGCGCAGTTCGAGCAACGCGCGGTCGAGCATGCGCAGATCGCGGCGGACGTGGCCCTCAATCAGTTCAACGCGGGCACGGTGAGCTACACTACGGTCATAACGGACATTCAAGCGCTGATCGCCGATCAGGAATCTCTGCTCACCATGCAGCAAAACCAACTGGTCGCGGACGTATCCCTGATCGAGGCGCTCGGCGGGGGCTGGGACGTTTCGCGTCTCTGATCGCATGCAGGGCTTGTTCCGCAACCACACGAGGATCTGGATCGGTGTCGCCCTCGGGATCGGCGTGTTTCTCTCGCTTCCTGCCGGATGGTTGCTCGTCACGCGCGTGCTCGTGGCATGGGATTGCGGCGTCAGCTCGTTCCTCGTCCTGCTCTGGGTGTGGATGAGCCGACTCACGGCGCAGCAGATCTGCTCCCGGTACATCGAGGAAGATGCCTCCGGGCCGGTGATCCTCGTGGTTGTCGTCATCGGTGCGCTCCTCAGCCTCGTCGCGATCGTCGAGCCGCTCGCGACCTTGCGGCACGTGGCGGGGAGCGAGCGCATGTGGCACTTCGTGCTCGCGGCAGTCACCCTCGCGGACTCGTGGCTCCTCGTCCCCGCGATGTTCACGACGCACTATGCGGACCTTTATTACAGCTGCCCGAAGAACGAGCGACCGTTGTCGTTTCCGGATACGGACATGCCGATATTCTGGGACTTCGCCTATTTCTCGTTCACCATCGCCGCAGCCTGTCAGACGGCCGACATTTTCACCCGGCGCGCAAGCGTTCGCCGGGTGGTGCTCATGCACGAGGTCATCTCCTTTTTGTTCAATGCCTCGATACTCGGCTTCGCAATTAACGTGACGGCCGGCCTCATCGGCGGCTAGGCTTACCCGCATGGCCACGTCACCGACACCGAAGACCGTTGCGATCCTGGAGGCGCGCACGGGCGAGCACCTTGCGGAGCTGGTCTCGCGCCAAGGGGCGGTGCCGCTGCTCGCGCCGGCGCTGGAAGAGGTGCCCGACGTCGACCCGGCCGCAGTCGGGATGCTCTTGCAGGACTGGGTCGCGCACCCATTCCGGATGATGATCTTTCAGACCGGGGTGGGAACCCGGGCGCTCTTTCGAGTCACGGATTCGCTGGGGTCGACCCCGAAGCTGCTCGGCCTGCTCGAGCAGGCGACGGTCGTCGTGCGCGGACCGAAGCCCATGGGAGAGCTCAAGGCGCGCGGCGTACGCATCGACGTCCGCGCCGCGTCGCCCTTCACCAGCGAGACCGTGATGGCGGCGATCGCCGCGAGTCCCCTCACGGGCGCTCGCGTCGTGGTGCAACGGTACGGCGAGGCAAATCACCGGCTGTGCGAGGCGCTGACGGCGCGCGGCGCCTCGGTGCAGGAGATCGCCACCTATCGCTGGGCGCTGCCCGAGGATACCGGTCCGCTCGAACGGCTGATCGATGCGCTCGCGCGCTCGTCCGTGGATGCGGTGGTGTTCACGAGCGCAGTGCAGGTGAAGCATCTCTTTGCGGTCGCCGAGCGCATGTCCCGCACTGCCGAGCTGCCCGCGCTCCTGCGCGGGCTCATCGTCGCCTCGATCGGCCCCGTGTGCTCGCGGGCGCTCGAGGAGCGCGGCATCGCACCCACCTTCGAGGCCGATCCGCCCAAGCTCGGCTCGCTGGTGGCAGGCCTGAAGGCCGCGCTCGAGGCGCGCACGCGCGCCGATTAGCGGCGGATAGACGGCGTGTGTCGGACTACGACCGACAGTGCAATCCCCGTGAGTCCTACGAATGTCCCCCGTTTCGTACAATTGGCGCAACACGGCGATGGTATACATTTGCGGGTTCAACCTACCTTCCAGCAGGAGCAACCCATGGAAACGCGCGCCACGCCCGAGAAAAAGCAGAACGGAAATACGCAGCCCTTCCTCACCGACGTCAAGACGCTGCGAGACCGAGCACGTAAGCACCTCTCGGAGGGCGGCGTGACCCCGAGCTACGAAGGCGACGTCCATAAGACCATCGAGATCTTGCAAGCGGTGCTGGCGACGGAAATCGTCTGCGTGCTCCGCTACACCATGCACGCCGTTGCCGCCACGGGCATTTCCAGCGAGGGTGTCAAGGCGGAATTTGCCCAACATGCCAAGGAAGAGCAGGGGCATGCGATGGAAGTCGCCGAACGTATCAATCAACTCGGCGGGCGGCCCAACATGAACCCCGATGGCCTCGTGAGCCGTTCCGCGTCCGAGTACGGCAACGCCGAGACTCTGGTCGACATGATCAAAGAGAACTTGATCGCGGAGCGGATCGCGGTGGAGCACTATCGGGAGCTGGCCCGATATTTCGGCACCAAAGACCCGAGCACGCGACTGATGATGGAGCGGATTCTCGCGGTCGAGGAGGAGCATGCCAACGACATGCATGATCTCCTGGTCGCGCACGAAGGGCGCCCGATGCTGCCGAAATAGCGGTACACCGGCCGCCGCGGCATCAATCGGTTTTGTGTCCCCAGCAGCCCATGAAGACGTCGCCGGTGTAGCTTTCCATGGACATGCGGTACTGCCCCGGGCAATCGGGCGGTGGACTGCTGGCCCGCGGAAACATTTCCGCGACGGGATGACCGGGCAAATACGGAGGCGGGGGAGCGGCGTGTCGGCAAGCAATTAGGAGGATCGCCAAACCCAAGTAGACTGATTGATGTATGGAGAGTGCCGTTCTCATCCGTGCCTCCCATTTGCCGGCGGCATGCGATCAATCACTCGAGACGTACCCGAATGCCGCCCCAGACCGCCCGCGGTGCACCGGGCGAGACCGCATTCTCGTTCGGCCAGTTGTCGGGGTCGGCGATGAGCGAGCCGTTGGGATTGAACGAGTTGCTGGTCAGGAATCCAGCGGTCGCATAGCGCTTGTCGAAGAGATTGCCGAGGCGCGCGAAGAGCTCGAGACGCTTCGAGACGTGGTACGTGCTCTGCAGGTTGACCACCGCGTAGCCTGGAATCCAGCCGCTGCCCGCGACATAAGCTCCCTCGCCGTTCGTGCCACCCGATTGATTGGCGTTGTTCTCGTTGCCGTGCAGGTACGAGCCGGACGTCGCGATCAGGTTGCCGCCGACGTCCCACTGGGGCGAGATCTCGTAGTCGAGGATCAGCCGGCCGGTGTGCTTCGGAATGAGCGGTATCCGGTCGCCCGGCCGCACCAGGATGTTGCCGTTCGCATCTGCCGTGCTGTTCGACTCGGCACTCACCTCGAAGGTCGACTGGTAGGTGGCATCTACGTAGCTGTAGGCGAGATGCCATTTGAGCGGCCCCTCCTTGCCGCCGAGTGAGAGGTCCAGACCCTGCCGGCGGGTGCTGCCGACGTTGTCGAAATAGCCGGCATTGGTCGCAGTCGCGACGAATTGAATGTCGTTCTGGTTGACGGTGTGGAAGACGTCCGCGCTCCAGTTCAAGCGTTGATCGGCGAGATTGCCGCGAGCGCCCGCCTCGAAGGTGCGCGCGATCACTTGCTTCAGGTCGGGATCACTGGCGAAATCGTTCGGTAGTCCACAGGGCGCCTGGGGATTCGCGCAGCCGAGCTCGATCACGGTCGGCGCGCGGCTCGCCTCATTGTAATTCGCGTAGAAAGTCAGGGTATCGGTCGGTGTGACAGTGAAGCCGAAGGCGGGATCGACGTGGCTGAAGGTGTGATCGCCGGAAAGCGTGGTTGGCTCGTTGAAGCCATTACCGAAGTCGCCGATATCCGTATCGATGCTGTAGCCGTTCAAGGTCTCCGTGCTCTGGTTGTAGCGCACCGATAGGGTGAAATGCAGCAGCTTGTTCGGTGAGAGCGTATCCGTGAGGTAGGTGCCATAGATCTTGTTCTCGCCGGAGAGCGAGATCACCGTCTCGTTGTTGTAGGGACTCACGGTGTAGATGAGTAGACGGCCGGGGGTCAGGCCGCCGTATTGGAAGGCCTGGGAGAACGAGTCGTCCGAACCCGTGAAGTCCGCGCCGAGGGTGGCCTGGTTCGCCCAGCCGAACAAGTCCTCTGAATCGGTGAGCTGCAGCGCGACGCCTTTGGTGTTTTGCACGAGTCGAGAGGTCGCATTCTGTCCCGGCTGGCAATAGGTGAGCGCGGCGAGGCTCGCGCCCGGCGCCGTACAATCAAGCGGCGGACCGCCATAGTCACCGTCCAGATAACTGTCGTTGGTGTTGCCGTTGACCGCATTCGTGATCAGGTGCCGGTAGTAGACGTTGCCCGACAGTAGAAGCTTGTCGGCGAGGAACTGCGTGGCGGTGAGATTCACAAAGCTCAGGAGGTTCGCGGTGGAGTCCGGCGTGTAGCTCGACTCGTAGTCGTAGTCGAGCATGCTGATCGGCGTCGCGCCGTTGCCAAAGAGGCTGGTATCCGCGTAGGTATAGCTCAGGTCGAAGTCCGTCTTGTCGTTTTGCCAGCCTACCTTGCCGAAGGCCTGATAGACCCGGCTTGGCGAGTTCTCGCGCCAGCCGTTCTCATCGAAATAGGTCCCGGCAAAGAAGTAGTCGAAATTGCCGAACGCACCCCCGGTTTCGCCCTCGAAGGAGCGCCGTCCGAATGAGCCGCCGTAGGCCTCGAACTCGGTGCCGGGATCATCGTGTCCGCTCTTCGTGCGCAGCGAGAGCGCGCCTCCCAATGTGTTAAGACCGAACACCGGATTCGAGCCCGACATGAGGGTGACGGTGGAGACCGCGTTTTGCGGGATCAAATCCCAGTTCACCGTGTCTCCGAACGACTCATTCACCCGCACCCCGTCCACGTAGATCGACAGGCCCTCCGGGGTCCCGAGGAGGGGCGATGCGGTGAAGCCGTGATAATTGATGTCGAGCTGGAACGGATTGTCCGCACTCTCGCTCACGTTCACGCCGCTGAAGTTGTTGTTGAGATAGTCCGCGATCCCGAGCGACTGCTGACTCTCCATGTCCTTGCTGTTGGCGGTCTGCACGTTCGCCGGTATCTGATTGAGCGGCAGGCCGAGGCCCTCGAGGGGCGTGTTCGAGATGACGGTGACCTGCGGAAGTTCCGTCGCGGTTGCGGGATTGCTGGGCAGCTCCGCGGAGGTGTCAGCCGCCCATGCGAACTTCGTCGTGGCCGCGGCCGCGAGGTAAATCAGCACCAGGAGTTTCGAGTATGCCAACGGTCTTTCTAGACCGCACTCGCGGCCGCTCCCTACCTCAAAGCGAAATCGAGTGTAGAGAGGCGTCGTATAGCCGGTCCAGAGAAAATCCCGACTACATCGGGATTTTTTCCGAGAGCGGGAATTAATCCCGGGATCAATCGGGAAAAACTCCCGGTCAAATAGCAAATATCTTGAATCGGTGGGCTTATCTCAGGAGCTGTCGCCCACCGCGGGCGGATCGCTCGCCGGAAAGGATTCGTCGAGTGCCTCGTCGAGCAAATCGCTCTGGTGCTGCCTGCGCGCCTCGTCGTCGAGCGGATGCCGCGCTAGGTAAGAGGCTGCATAGGAGCATGCAGGCACCACGCGCCAGCCGTGCTCGCGCGCCGCATCGAGCGCCTTGCGCGTCAGCTGAGCGGCGATGCCACGACCCTCGATGGGGCCGGGAACCTCGGTGTGGGTGATGGTCATGACGTCGGCGGCGAGCGTGTAATCGAGAACCGCGCGCTCACCATCCACGGTGGTGGTGAAGCGATGCGCAGCGACGTCGTGATCGATTTCAATCATGGGGAAATGATAACGCGGTCGCGCGGCGCGTAGGAGGGGGTAGCCGCTGCCGGCTACCCCATGCAAGCGTTATTACCCCCGCGGCTGTTCGCGCGGCTCTGGCTTCGGCTCCGGCTTCGGCTCGGGTTTCGGCTCCGC
>Ga0208488_1000036_pt1 | contig 13735 bp, 12 predicted proteins | sample MicForSoiSWNC1_O_FD_187994 | JGI IMG/M metagenome (GOLD analysis project Ga0208488, IMG submission 187994) | Forest soil microbial communities from Harvard Forest Long Term Ecological Research site in Petersham, Massachusetts, USA - MetaG HF001... | ecosystem: Environmental > Terrestrial > Soil... | reverse complement strand
AACAGCGCCATCGGCTGCGGCCTCGCCTGCACCAACGCGGCGTCCCGGGTCGCCTACACGATGGGTCAGGCGGGCACGCTGCCCGCCAGGTTCGGGAAGATCCACCCGGTGTACCGGACCCCGACGTTCGCGATCGCGGTGCAGCAGATCATCGGCATCGTGGCGATCCTGCTGGTGGGCACCCTGCTGGCGCCGGACACGATCTTCGGCTTCCTCGGCACGATCACCACGCTCGCCGTCATCGTCCTGTACATCATGGCCAACCTCGCGCTGACCGCGTACATCCGCCGCGAGCACCCCGGCTCTTTCAACATCTGGCGGCACGGAGTGCTCCCCTGGATCGGCACGCTCGCGCTGCTGCCCGTGCTGTGGATCACCGTCTACCCGATCCCGCCGTGGCCGTACCGGATCACGCCGTACCTGTTCGTCGCGGCGCTACTCGTCGGGTTCGCCTACATGGTGTGGCGGGAGAAGCGGAACCCGGGCGCGCTGAAGCGCGGCGCGACCATGCTGGTCGGCAAGCCGGCCGACGCCGAGGGAGATGTGGACTGGGACGACGCGACCGCGCCGCAGGCCGACGCGTGACCCCGGCCGGAGTCGAGCTTGGCCCGATTGACCTGCCGAGCTACGACCTGCCGGCCGAGCAGCCGCAGGTTCCTCAAGAAACCCTCCTGGAACGAATAGCAGCCACCGAACGGGCGGCCGCCGCGGCCGGCCTGGACGCGCTGGTCGTTTACGCCGACCGGGAGCACTTCGCGAACATGTCGTACCTGACCGGGTACGACCCCAGGTTCGAGGAGGCGCTGCTGCTCCTGGTGCCCGGCCGGGCGCCGGTCCTGCTGGTGGGCAACGAGGGCGTGTCGTACGCGAAGGTGGTGCCGCCCGCAATCGAGGTGCTGCTCTACCAGAGCCTGAGCCTGGTCTGCCAGGACCGGTCGGCCAACCCGCCGCTCGCGGACGTCCTGCGCAGCGCCGGGATCGGCGGCGACGGCGCGACCCGGACCGGCATAGCCGGCTGGAAGTATTTCGGCCTGGCGGACACCGGCCGGCCGGCCGAGTGGATCGACGCGCCCGCGTTCCTGGTGGACGAACTGCGCGCGCTGGGCTGCCGCCCGGTGAACGCCACCGGGCTGTTCACCGAGCCAGGCCGCGGGCTGCGGCTGGTCAATGACACCGACCAGCTTGCCTGCTTCGAGTTCGCGGCCACGCACGGGTCGGAGTCGATGCGCCGGATGCTGCACCAGGTAAGGCCCGGCATGACCGAGTTCGAGGCGTTCTCGCTGTACCGGCCGATCGGCCTGCCGTACTCCTACCACCCGGTGATGCTCAGCGGCGAGCGGGCTGCCCTCGGCCTGGCCAGCGCCTCCGGCCGGGTGATCCGGGCCGGCGACCCGATGAGCGCCTCGCTCGGGTACTGGGGCAGCAACATCGCCCGCGGCGGGTTCCTGGCCGAGTCAGCGGACGACCTGCCCGCTGCCGCCCGCGACTACGTCGAGCGCCTGGTCGCGCCGTACTTCGCGTGCGCGGCCGAGTGGTACGAGACGATCGGCATCGGCGTCACCGGCGGCCAGCTCTACGACCTGGTTTCCAAGCTGCTTGGCGACCCGTTCTTCGGCGTGCACATCAACCCCGGCCACTTCATCCACCTCGACGAGTGGCCGAGCTCCCCGGTGTACCCCGGTTCCGACGTGGTGCTCGGCTCCGGGATGGCGCTGCAGCTCGACATCATCCCGGCCACCGGCACCGTCTACCACACGTCGAACATCGAGGACGGCGTCATCCTCGCCGACGAGGCGGCCCGGGATGACCTGGCCGCGCGTTACCCGGGCCTGTGGCAGCGGGTGACCACCCGGCGCGAGTTCATGGCCGAGGTGCTCGGGATTCGGCTCCGGCCCGAGGTGCTGCCGATGTCGGGCCTGGCGGGCTACCTGCCGCCGTACTGGCTCGCGCCGCACCTGGCGATGCGGCGCGGCTGAGCCCGGCCGCGCAGTAGCCGATCGTCATCGCGTCGATCATTGCGGTCCCGTCCGCGGCGAGCGGTCGTTTGCATTGTAAGCGGGCGCTTGCTTATGATGTGAGACATGCCTGAAGGCCGATTGGAAGGCGACGTTCGCCGAGCGCAGATCGTCGAGGTCGCCCGCCGGCTGTTTGCCGAGGCAGGGTACCGGCCGACCACGACCCGCCAGCTGGCCCGGGCCGCCGGTGTAAGCGACGCGCTCATGTACCGCCACTTCGAGAGCAAGGATGACGTGCTCCGAGCCGTGGTCGACCGGGGTCTCGCCGGCCTGGCTGCGATGCGTGAAGCCGCCACGGCGGGACAGGACCAGCCCCTCGCCGAGCGGCTGACGATCCTTGGCCGGGCCTTCCTCGAGGTGCTCGACGCCCAGGTCGATCTCCTCGTGCTGTTCGTCTCCGAGCACCAGCTGCTCGCCGACGACGCCCGCCTGGTCGGCTTCATCGACCTGGCCGCGTCCGGGCTCGGGGCCGAGCTGGCGGTCCGCGCCCAGGCGGGCGAGGTGCGCGACGACGTCGACGGCTACCTCTTCGCGCGCTCGTTCATGGGTTCCCTGGTTTCCTTCGTCCTGCTGCAACGGGCGCTCGGCATGGACCGGCTCCACCCGGTCGCGGCCGGCGACTACCTGGCCGGGCTGGTCGATCTCTACGTGCGAGGAGCACAGCCATGACAGCGCTGACCACGAACGACACCAGCGCGCCGGGCCCGGGGCGGACGGCTCGGCTGGCGGGGTTGGCTGCGGCCAGCGGCTACCTTCGCCTCGAGCTCTCGCGCACCTTGCGCGACGGCCGCTACCTGCTCCTCGCCGTGGTGGCGCCGGTCGGCTTCTACCTGCTGTTCTCGGCCGTCTTCGGCGGCAAGTCGTCTGGACCGAACACCACATTCGGGCTTCCGGCGTCGAAGGAGATCATGGTCGCGATGGCCACCTTCGGAGCCATGTGGGCGGCCCTGTCGGCCACAGCGCCGCGGCTGGCCCGTGACCGCGAAGGAGCGTGGTCGGACTATCTGGGCACCACGCCGCTGCGGGCCGGTCAGGTCTTCGCCGGCCGGATCATCGCCGGGCTCGCCGTCGCCCTCCCCGCCGTGGTGGCCGTCGGGATTACCGCGATCGCTGCCCACGGGGTTTCGCTGGCGGCGTGGCAGTGGGCCGCAGGCCTGGGCCTGCTGTGGATCGGGACCCTGCCCTTCGTGGCCCTCGGGATCGCCATCGGGTCCCTCGCCAACAGCACAGTGGCCTTCGCGGCGAGCACGGGGCTGTGGTTCGCGTTTGCCGCGCTTGGCGGGCTGTGGGTGCCCCCGGGGGTACTCTCGTCCGGCCTCCGCCACGTCGCGACCGCGCTGCCTTCCTACAACCAGGCAGCGCTCGGCTGGCACGTCACCAGCGGCAGCGCCCCCACCGTGACGAACTTCGCGGTGCTCGCCGCCTGGACCCTCGGCTTCGGGCTCCTCCCCGTCGTGGCCCGCCCTGGATCGTGGCGGACCAGGCGCTCCAGCACTCGATCTCGATCCTCGTCGGCGGGCAGCGGCACGGCCGTCGAGCTTGCCGACGTGGTCAAGCACTACGGCCCGGTGACCGCGGTCGACGGGCTCGATCTGCTGATCGGGACGGGAGAGACGGTCGCTCTGCTCGGACCAAACGGCTCGGGGAAGACCACCACCACGTCCGTCCTGCTCGGCCTGCTCCCACCTGACCGCGGCCACGCCACGCTGTTCGGAACCGCCCCCCGTCACGCCGCGGCGAGCGGACTGGTCGGCGCCATGCTCCAGGACAGCGAACTCATGGCCGGCGTCAGCGTCGGCCGACTGCTGAGTTTCGTGCGAAAGCTGTACCCCGGACCGCTCGACCTCGCCGGGCCCGTCGATGCCCTCGACATCGGCAGCCTGCTTCGCCGTCGGACCGACCGCCTGTCGGGAGGCGAGGCCCAGCGGGTCCGCTTCGCCCTCGCCCTGATCGGCAACCCAGCGCTGCTGGTCCTCGACGAGCCGACCGCCGCCCTCGACGTCCAGGCCCGGCGCGACCTCTGGGCCACCCTCGAAGATCACACCCACCGGTACGGCACCACGGTGCTGTTCTCCACCCACTACCTCGAAGAAGCCGATCAGCACGCCAAGCGGATCGTGCTCATGGGCGCAGGCCGGATCACCACCGACGGAACTCCGGCCCAGGTGAAGGCCGCCGCCGGGGCGGGCCGGCTCGTACGCTTCCGGCTGCTGCGCGGCGACCCCGAACGGTTCGCCGCCACCACCGGCGTCACCGCACTGTCCGCCGACGGGGACCGGGTGACCCTCCGCACCGCCGACGCCGACGCCACCGTCTGGGCGCTCTACCCGGAACGTCACGCCATCGCCGACATCGCAGTAGCCGACGCCAGTCTGGAAGAGGCGTTCCTCAGCCTCGTCAGCGGGGAAACCGAGAGCGCCACGAAAGCAGCCCAATGAGAGCACCCGCGACGCTGGCGCAGCCGTTGAAGAAGTCATGAAAACTGGCTGGGACCGTTACGGTGTTTCAGTTTACGGATAAGCCTCGTGATCAGGTAAATCATCGTTGTGACCTCCCCGGGACTATGCGTGGTCGGCTGACCGGACCGCGGCCGCGGGGACCGTGGCTCGTGCGGCCCGGGTTGTCAAGGCGCGGGCCCGGGCGGCCAAGACGGCGGTGCGGCCAAGCAGCATCGCTATGGATACGAAGATGAGGCTGTCGGTCAGGGCACCGACGGTGACCCCGTTGGCCGCCATCCAGCCGCCCAGCTGCGCGCCGAAGATGTGGGTTGCACCGTAGGTGAAGTAGACACGGCCCGCCGTGATGGCCACCCAGACCGCAGCGTATGGCAGGCCAGCCCTTGAAACGGGACGGCCTGCCGCACCGTCATAGCTGACCCGGAACAGCGTGCCGGCGAGGACGCCGGCAGCCGCACCTGCCGCCAGCCCGGCGACCTCGAGCAGCAGGCCGTGTCCGGACGAAGCCGCGCCCTTGACGAAGAACGGGATGACGACGGCCGCACCGACGACCGGTCGCAGCAGCCGCATGGGGGTGATCTTGCGGCGGCCGAGGTCACTCCCCAGCACAAGAGCCAGGATGACGAGGTTGAGGATCCAGACACTAGCGGCCATTTACGGCTCCCCTGGAAATCCTTGATTTATTAGTCAGGCAGGACGACTCAACTGTGCAGGACCCCAGGCCGTAAGAAAAAGGGCGAACTACTCAACTTTTGTTGAGCCACGCTCATCAATAGACTTCTTCCGTGATCGAGATGGCTGAACTCCGGGCCTTCCTCGTTGCCGCCGATGAGCTCCACTTCGGGCGGGCAGCCGAGCGGCTGCGAGTCTCGCCGTCACGGGTCAGCCAGCTCATCCGGAGCCTGGAGACGCGCGTAGGAGCGTCCCTGTTCGAGCGGACGACCCGCCGGGTCGAGCTGACCCCCGTAGGGGCCCATCTTCACGCCGACCTCGCGCGCGTCTATGAAGATCTCCTCGCGTCGATGCGGCGGGCCCAGTCGGCGGCCAGAGGACTCGCCGGCAAGGTGACGGTCGGCTACCTGACCCACTGCGAGGACAGCGAGTTCACCAGGCTGGCCGCCGGTTTCCGGGACCGCTTCCCGGCCTGTGACGTCGTCACCGGGACCCTGTACCACGACGTCCTGCGGAACGGGAGCGTCGATGTCCTGCTCGGCAGGTTCGACGCGGAGCCGCCGCCCGGGGACCTGGCCCAGGGACCGGTGATGTCCAGCGAGGAGTGGATTCTCGGCGTCGCCTGCGACCACTCGCTAGCCGCCCGTGACGTGGTCTCGGTGGAGGAACTCGCCGACCACGCGATCTTCGGAGTCCCGGACCCGGTCACCGGCGAGCTCCACAACCCGCTCTACCCGGCCCACACCCCGAAGGGCCGGCCCATCCCCCGCCGCGGCATCGCCCGCACCTTCTCCGAGGTGCTGGCGCTCGTCGCCCGGCGCGAGAACGTCTTCCCGGCCGGCGTCTCGTTCCCCGCCCACTACGGCCACCCCGAGGTCGTGTTTGTGCCGCTGCACGGCTGGCCGTCGGCGACCCGCACGCTCATCTGGCGTGCGCATGGCAACACCGCACTGGTAACGGCCTTCATCGACACCGCGACCGCCGACCAGATACCGGACCGGGCACGGTTCGGGAATCCCGGCTACGGCGACTGGCGCGGCCCCCGGATCCTCGACGCACGGAACTAACGGCCGGGCGCGTCTCAGTCGCCGTGCTTATGCTTGGCTAGTGCGCCTGGTGTCCCTGCTGCCGTCGGCGACTGAGATCGTGTACGCGCTCGGCCTGGGCGACGACCTGGTCGGGGTCACGTTCGAATGCGATGAACCCGCCGTGGCCCGCACCGAGAAAACCGTGGTCGTGGGCGGCCGTGACACCAGCGGAATGGCTCCCGGCGACATCGACAGCTACGTGCGCGCCCAGATGGCCGCCGGCGAGGACCTCTACACCCTGCACGCCGAGGCGCTGGCGCTGCTGCAGCCAGACCTGATCCTGACTCAGGATCTGTGCCGCGTGTGCGCACTGCCGTCCGGGCACGTCGAGGACGCCCTGGATTATCTGGGATGCCACGCCGACGTGCTGTCGCTGGACCCGTACTCGCTCGACGAGGTGCTCGACTCGATACTGGCGGTCGGGCAGCGCACCGGCGTGCCGCATCGCGCCGCGCGACTGGTCGGCGGGCTGCGCACCCGCCTCGCCCGGACCGCCGCGCGGGTCTCGGGGCGCAGCCGCCCCAGGGTCGCGATGGTCGAGTGGGTGGATCCGCCGTTCACCGCCGGGCACTGGGTACCCGATCTGGTGACCGCGGCCGGCGGCGAGCCCGTCGCGGCACAGCCCGGCGAGCGATCCGTGCTGACGAGCTGGTCGGCCATTGCCGCGGCGGCGCCGGAGCACGTCGTGGTGGCCCCGTGCGGCTACCACCTGGCCGGCGCGATCGAGCAGGCGCGGCTGGCCGCTATGGAACTGCCGGGCGTGGCGGTCTGGGCGATCGACGCCGACGGGATCGTGGTGCGCCCGGGACCCCGGCTGGTGGACGGCGTCGAGGCCATCGCCTCGATTCTGCACCCGGACGCCGTTCCGGCCGCGCCCCCCGGCGCGGTGCAGCTGGTCGGGCCGGCCGGCTAACCGTAGCGCGTCGGCGGGACGCCGATCAGCGCGGTGAACTCCCTGGTCAGGTGCGCCTGGTCGGCATAGCCGAGATCGGCCGCTATGGCGGCCCAGTCGGTGACGTCGCCCCGGTCGGCCCGCTGCGCGGCCTCATGCAGCCTGGCCCTGCGCATCACCCACTTCGGCCCGACGCCGACGTACTCGGCGAACAGCCGCTGCAGCCTGCGCACCGACAGGCCGGACACGGCGGCGAGCTGGTCAACGCGGGTCAGCGAAGGATCACCGTTGATCATCGAGACCAGGTCGGCAACGCTCTCGGCGACGAGGTCGCGCCCTGGCAGCACGCGGGTAAGGAACTCCTCGGCATCGGTAACCATCGCGGTGTCGGTGGGCGCCCGCATGATCGCCTGCTGCGCCGCTGCGGCCGCGGCGCCGAACACCTCCGCCGCGGGAATCGTCCGGTCGGTGAGGCGCGAGACCGGTGCGTTCCAGAACGGGCGGAATCCCCCGGGGTTAAACCGCACGCCCAGGACCTTGCCGCGGCCGCCGATCCGGCGGGCGAACAGGTTCCGGTCCACACCGAAAACGGACGAGCCGGATTCCTCGAACGCGAGGTTCACGTTGGGGTGCGGCAGGATCTTCTGTTCGTGCGGCTGCTGGCCGGTCAGATCCCACCGCAGGATCCAGTGGAAGTCGACGAACGGCCGCAGCGCGGCGGACGGCCGATGGCGAGAGAGCCAGAACTTGGTTTCGGCCAGGTTCTGGTGCAGCACGCCGCGGCCAAGCCCCCGGCCGCTCACCCCGCTCACCTTGGCCAGCCTAGCTGTCGCGTTTCTTCAAGACGCCTGCGCCAGCTTCCCCGTAACGTCGCGCCGACTACTGACTTGAGGAGAGTTCATGAACCTGCACTCCGAGATGGCAGCCGCGGCGGCCGAGTCCGCGCGCGTCGTCGGCGGCGTCCGCGGCGATCAGCTCTCGGCCGTCACCCCATGTGCCGACTGGGACCTGCAGGCGCTGCTCAACCACATCATTCTGTGGACCGCGTACTCCGCCGAGCGCCGGGCCAGAGACGAGCAGGTGCCCGACGAACTGGTCAACAAGGATTTTGTCGCCGAGCCAGGCTACGCCGCCGACTACGCCGCTCAGCTGGACAAAGCCGTGGCGGCGTGGTCCGACCCGGCCGCGTGGCAGCGGAACCTGAACCTCATGGGCACAGCCACGCCAGCGGCCGACGTGGCCGCCCTGCTCATCGCCGAGATGGTGCTGCACGGCTGGGATGCCGCGAAGGCCAGCGGCCAGCGATACACCGTCCGGGACGACGTGGCTGACGCCGTGCTCACCGCGGTAGAAGCCAACGCCGAGCTGTTCCGCAAGTATCAGGGTTTCGCCGACCCGACGCCGGTGCCTGCGTCCGCCTCGGCGCTCGACCGGGCCCTGGCCCAGTCCGGACGCGACCCGGCATGGGCGCCGATCGGCTGACATTCCCGACCTTGACTGCAGTGCCACAAAACGCTTCTCCCGGTGCCCGGGTGGGCCGACGGTTACGATGACTTCGTCGCCAATGTGGGGGAGGCATGGCAATGCCAGGGGCGCAGGACCGGTGGGGCCAGCTTGCCGGGCCCGGCGCGCCTATGCATGAGGCGATCAATGCGGACCGCCCATACGGCGTTGAACAGCCAGAACGCGGGTCGATCGCCGATCTGAGACGGCGCATGGAGCGGCTGCCACCCGGTCATCCCTCGTCGCCCTACAACGACGACATGACGCCCAAGCCGCCGATCGCCAGGCTGAAGGACCTTGAGCTGCCACTGCACAGCGCCGAGCAGAGCAGCAACGGCGCCGACCCGCGCTCCGCGCACGACCTGGCCGAGGACGGCTGGGCGGACGCGAGAGCGGCGTCGGCCAGCAGCACGAGAGCCTCGGCCGCGGGCAGCACGATCGTGGCGGCCGCCAGCAGCAACGGCGCGACCGGGCGGAACCACGTGGCCAGCACACTCGGTATGACCGAGCAGCTGCTAACCCGCGACCGCCTGGTCACGGCCGACGAGCCATATGAGACGGCCGAGGAGCCGCAGGACGCCGCTGGCGAGCCGGACGACGATGGACCGGACGGCTCAGCGGAGGGAACGGACGGCACATCCGACTGGCTCAGCACCCCGACCTGGGCCGACACCGACCTGGGCGCCGCGGACGACCCGGGCGGCCCGGCCAGCGAGGACGACGAGGCCAGCTGGAACACGACAGGCTGGGACGACGCGTCGAGCTGGGACGACGCAACGGACCTCGACGGCGCGAGCAGCGATGAAGCCGACCACGAATGGAGCGAACCCGAGCCGGGAGCCGACACGCTCACCCACGCCACCATCGAGGCTGATCCGGGCCGCGCGGCCGATGAGCCGTTCACCGGGCCTGACGGCTCCTGGGAGTGGAACGGCAGATACCTGACACCGGACGAGTCCCGGGTCGCAGACGGGGCGCTGGGGCGCTGCCGCATCGCCGAGGGCAGAAATGTGTTCGGGGGATACGGCCACAGTGGCCTCACGCCAGCGATGCGCCGTATCGAGGCTCAGCTCGAGCACGGGCAGCTGCTGCCAGACACAGAGATCCGCGCGCTCAAGTCGGCCGACAATTTCAAGGAGAAGCTTGCCGACCTGATCTTGCGGCACCCGGACAAGTCGGCCGAAGAACTCGCGCTTGAGGTGCACGACGGCATCCGGTACACGTTCATCTTCGATGCCGAGCACTACGCCGACGGAACCCTGCAGGCTCACAGCAGGCTCAAGGGCAGCGGGTTCGACCTGGAGGTCAGGCGCAACTGCTGGCAGAGCCCGGAGTACAAGGGCATCAACAGCCGCTGGCGAGACCCGGCGCATGACCTGGTGTTCGAGGTGCAGTTCCACACCATGGCGAGCTGGGACGTCAGCCAGCGCGCGCACAGCCTGTACGAGGCGATCACGGATCCCGCGACGCCGCCCGAGGAACGGGCGCGGCTGCGGTCGATTTACGCAGATATGTCGGCCGCGGTTCCCGTGCCGCGGGGATGCACCACCATCCCCGACTACCGCAAGGAAGGCTGAGCGGCCGTGCCGGGCGACATCATTTATTACGCCTTGGTCGGCGCCGGCCGGACGGCCCAGGCTCCGTCGGGGCTGGCCCGGCGCAGGTATGCGGGCCCGGATGGCCAGGTACCGGTCGACGAGGCACTGCGCCGGGAACTGACCTGGGAGCCGGACTCGGCGATCGCCGAGTGGGAGTTCGGCGAGGTAGGAGCCGACCTGGTCGAGATCAGCGAGGCGGTGGCGGCGCGGCTGGCCGCGGGCTGGCGGGTGCTCTGGGACGACGGCGGCTGACCGCAGCGCGCCAGCCAGGCTTGGCCCGGTCGGCCGCGGCCGCCCTGTCACTGGCCTTCTCGGACGCCGCCCGCCCGGCGCCTGGCGCGGACGCCGCGTCGTCCTTGCCGTCGGCGAGCAGCGTCGGTGTGCCGTTTGGTCCCAGGCCGGCTTCCTCGAAGAACTCGCTGATTAAGGAGCGCTGCATCTTGCTCAGCTGATCGAAGTGCTTGACCAGCGCGTCTTCCCCGATCGCCTCGGCGGTCAGGTACAGATCCTTGATCTTCTCCAGCTTCTCCTGGGTGTCGTCTGACAACGGCTCGGCCTCGGCGCGACCGCCGGCATCCTCGGTTTTGGTTTCCTCGCCGGGGCTGGTGCCGGGCTCTGGAGTCTTCTTCTTGACGACCGGTTCCCACACCGAGAACGGCTCGGGAGTCGGCGGAGGCGGGTCCGTGTCGCGGATCACCGGCAGCGGCGACGTGTCGTAGTCCTGGCCGTCGGACTGACCGGCCGCGTCGCCCGCGGCGTCCGGCTCTGGCTCACTCCCCTTGGCCGCGGCTGCCGGCTCCTCGGCTGGCGTCGCCGGCTCCTCCGCTGGCGCGGCCGGTATCTCCGTCGGCACCGCCAGTTCCTCCGCTAGCGCCGCCAGTTCTCCGGCCAGCGCCGCGAGTTCCTCGGCTGCCACCGCCGGCGCCTCGGCCGCTGCCGTTGGCACCTCGGCCGGCGTCACCGGAGGCTGCGCAGCCGCGTGCTCAGCCTCCCGGTCGGGGTGGTCACCGGCGGGCTGAGCACGGCCGTCGCCGCCCCAGCCATCCTGACTGGCCGCACCCCAGCCCTCCTGGGCGGCCCAGCCATCCTGACCCGCCCAGCCGTTCTGGCCAGCGGGAGCCCATTCTTCCTGACCGCGCGAGGCCCACCCGTTGTGATCGGCGGCGGCCCAGCCGCCCTGACCATCCGGAATCCAGCCGTCCTGACCATCCGGAGCCGACCGGCCCTGGCCATCCCCAGCCCAGCCGGCCTGACCATCTGGAGCCGAGCCGCCCTGACCATCCGCAGCCCAGCCGCCGTGACCATCCGCAGCCCAGCCGCCGTGACCATCCGCAGCCCAGCCGCCGTGACCATCCGCAGCCGAGCCGCCCTGAACGTCCGGAGCCCAGCCGCCCTGAGCGTCCGTGGGCCAGCCCTGCTGACCGGCGGGAGCCCACTGCTGCTGGCCAGCGTTGTTCCAGTCCCCCTGACCGGCCGGGTCCCAGCCGTCCTGGCCAACCGCACCCCAGTCGCCCTGGCCGACCGGGTCCCAGCCCTCCTGACCGGCCGGCCAGTCGCCCTGACCAGGAGACGCCCAGCCGTCCTGGCCAGGCGGCGACCAGTCGTTCTGCGCATAGTGAGGCCAGCCCTCGCGGCCGGGGGGTGTCCACTGCTGCTGGGCACCGTTGCTCCAGCCGTCCTGGTCGGCTGCCCAAGCGTTGTGGCCATCGTGGGCCCAGCCGTCCGGCCCGGCCGGCGCCCAGCCATCCTGGCGGTCAGCAGCCCAGTCATCCTGCTGGCCGGGACTCCAGCCGCCGCCGCTCTCCCACTCATCGTGCGCGCGGGGAGTCCAGACGTAGGCCGGGATGGGACTCCAGGAACCACTCGCCTCCGGACGCCAGCCATCGTCCGCATGGCCTGACTGGGGAGGGCCGGGCTCGGGCCTTGCCTCATGGGCGGCTGGCTGCTGCACGGCGGATGACTGCTGCACGGCGGCTGGCTGCTGCACGGCGGATGACTGCTGCACGGCGGCTGGCTGCTGCACGGTGGGCGGCTGCTGCACGGTCGGCGCCTGCTGCACGGTGGGCGGCTGCTGCACGGTGGGCACCGTTGCCGGGGACGGCAGCGGGGTAAGGAGCCCGGCGGCCGGGACCGCGGCCCCGAAGCCCGCGGCACTGGCGAGCGGGCGGGCTGCAGGATTGCCCACTGCTTCGCGGCCGCGACGGCCGGCGCGGCCGGCCAGGTCGGCGGCGAGCACGACGATCAGAACCAGCCCGAACGCGAGCCCGCAGATCGCGAGGACTTCGCCCAGCTGAGTGAACCCGTGGCCGTGGTGCGGCGACTTCAGCCCCAGGGCGGAGCCGATAAAGGTCAGCAGCAGGCCAGAGACGAGCAATGCCGCGCCGACGACGGTCAGGCCCATGACGAAACGCATCCGTCCCTGAGCTACCGAGCCCGACCTCACCGCCCAACCATCGCATGCAGGGAACAGCCCCGCAACCGATCTGTACCGGTATACGTCGTGCTCCGAAAGGGCACTCCTGCCACAGGAATCGCTCCGGGGCAATGGCCGGCGGATCACCGCCCAGCCATTACCGGAGCGGAGCCGGCTCGGCTCAGCGGTCGCTCTGAGAGTCCCAGGCCTGTCTCAGTGCCTGAGCAAACGCCTCCGTGGGCTGCGCGCCGGAAACGCCGTACTTCCCGTCCAGCACGCAGAACGGGACGCCAGTGATGCCCAGCCGCCTGGCCTGATCCTCGTCGGCCCGCACGTCGTCGCCGTAGCTGCCGTTCTCGAGTGCCTGCCTCGCGCCGTCCGGGTCAAGACCGGCGCCAGCCGCCAGGCCAACCAGCGCATCGTCATCAAATACGGATCGGCCCTCGCCGAAGTACGCGTGATACAGCTCCCGCACCACGCGCTTGGCGGCGCCGTGCTCGCGGCCGAGATGGACAAGCCGGTGCGCGTCGAAGGTATTGCCCAGCGCCCGGTCCGCCGTGAACTCCAGGCCCTCGGCCTCGGCCAGCGCGGCCACCCGAGCCTCGGCTTGCTGTGCCTGAGCCTGGCTCATGCCGTATTTGCCGGCCAGAACGTCCAGGATCGGGGTCGCCCGGCCCTCCGGGATTGACGGGTCGAGTTCGAACGAGCGCGGCACGACCTCGACCTCGTCGCGGTGCTCGAAATCGGCAAGGGCGTGAGAGAAACGAGCGTTGCCGATGTAGCACCATGGGCAGACGATGTCGCTCCATATGTCTACGCGCATTCGATCCCTCCCGGCGGCTGCTCGCTCAGTTTCCAGGTCAACAAGAACATACGGAACGGATGTACGCTCGGCACGTGCTTCGCTTTCTCTTCATCGTCGCATTACTGGGCACCTGGTTCATGCCGCTGATCATTGCGGCGCTGTACAAACTGCCACATCAGGGCCCGATCGCGGTGCTGTCCCTGGCGCTCGGCTGGACCGGGGTGGGCTGGCTGGCGGCCTTGATCATCGCGGTGGGCGGGGCGATCAGGGCCACCCGGCCCGCGCTGGCCGGC
>Ga0208488_1000034_pt1 | contig 13774 bp, 9 predicted proteins | sample MicForSoiSWNC1_O_FD_187994 | JGI IMG/M metagenome (GOLD analysis project Ga0208488, IMG submission 187994) | Forest soil microbial communities from Harvard Forest Long Term Ecological Research site in Petersham, Massachusetts, USA - MetaG HF001... | ecosystem: Environmental > Terrestrial > Soil >... | reverse complement strand
GGCAATTTCGCGCGGAGTCACGCTTCAGCACCTGGCTGATCCAGATCACGGTGAACGAGGCGCGTATGCGTAGGAGAAAAGCGCACGCCAACCTTATGGAACCGATTGCCGGACGCGAGGACGAGGAAGGCAATTATGCTCCGCGCGATTTCGCCGACTGGCGCGAGATTCCTTCGGAAACGCTGGAGCGGAAAGAGGTGCGACAAAAGCTCGCCGAGGCGCTGGCCGAACTGGGGCAAATCTACCGTGAAGTTTTTGTTCTGCGAGATATGCAGCACCTGAGCATCGAAGAGACGGCCAAGGCACTTGGGATTTCAACCGCATCGGTGAAAACGCGTCTGCTGCGGGCCCGGCTTATGTTGCGCGATCTGCTGGCACCGGGACTGGGCGGCGGTTGGAGCAGCAAGTTGTCTTTTGCAAAGGGGACGAAGCCATGGTAGTCAGCTGTGAACAAGTATGGCGTGAAGTCTCAAACTATATCGATGGCGAGGTCGATCCCGCTTTGCGCGTGGCTATCGAAGAACACATTCGCGGCTGCCGGCAGTGCGCGGCGGTGTTGACGGGCACGCGGAATGTGGTGGAATTGTACGGCGACGAACGCATGCTCGAAGTTCCCTTTGGATTCGGCCAGCGGCTGCACCGGCGGCTCGACGAAAGTATGCCGCATCCGCGGAGGAGCTTTTTAGGATGGATGGCAGCAGCGGCAGCGGCGGTGCTGGTCGCGGGCAGCTTCGAGATCGTGCGATCCCTGCACAGCCGCAGCCCGCAACCGCGCTCGGAGCTGGCGCAGCGCGGCAAAGGCATTCCGCCGGACTTGAAAGTGGTGGCGACTGAAGAGGGAAGGCTGTTTCACGTGCCCGGTTGTGAGTTTATCCACGATAAAACCAAGCTACGCGCGATGACTGCCGCCGAAGCGGAGCGACAAGGCTACGCTCCATGTCCGCGATGCCTGAAGCAATACCTGGTGGCCGAGGAGGGCTCGCCACCTAAAGGAGTGTCATCGTGAGCTTCGTGATTCTGAAACCGAGTAAGCTGGTAACTTTTCCGCTAGTGGGCGACTCTAATAGGTAGTTGCCTGATAGCTGGGCACGAGGGAGTTTGTCATGCGTAGTTTCGCATCGCGTTTATCTGTTCTTTTATTGTTGACTGCCCTGTTGGGCGCAGTCGCCTGCACTGCCTCGGATCGGGCGGTTACGATTCCGAATCCGGCGGTGGATGCGGCGCTGGCGAAGACGAAGTCTCAGGAAACAGCCGTCATCTCCGGCGGATGCTTCTGGGGAATTCAAGCCGTGTTTCAGCATGTGAAGGGTGTAACGAACGCTACCTCGGGATACTCCGGCGGCGCGGCCAACACGGCGCAGTATGAACTGGTCAGCAACGGAGACACGGGCCACGCTGAGTCGGTGAAGATCACTTACGATGCTTCGCAGATCACCTACGGTCAACTTCTGAAAGTTTTTTTCTCGGTGGCGCATGATCCCACCGAACTGAACCGCCAAGGGCCGGATACCGGCAGCCAGTATCGGTCTTCGATTTTCTACGGGAACGACGAGCAGAAAAAGATTGCCGAGGCTTATATCGCGCAACTGGATAACGCCAAAGCTTTCCCCAGCCGCATCGTCACCCAGGTGGTTCCGCTGAAGGCGTTTTATCCGGCTGAGGCCTACCACCAGAACTATTTCGCACGGCATCCGGACAATCCTTACATTGTCTATAACGACGCGCCGAAGGTAGCGCACCTGCAGCAACAGTTTCCTGATCTGTATACGGGCAAGTGACAGGCTCGAGGGTGCGGCGCGGGTGATTCGGTCGGCGCCACGACGCCGGTAGCCCGCGCACGAACTCGCTGGGCCGCGTTAAACTAACACTCCACACTCATACTCGACGCTAACACTGCGCCGAAACAATAATGCCCGCGTTCTGCGACGTCGCTCTCGCCGTGCCTCTGGATATGGCGTTTACCTATGCCATCCCTGCGGGGATGGAGCCGGTGGTTGGCGGACGCGTACTGGTGCCGTTTCGCCAGCAACGCCTGTCGGGCATCGTGGTCGATCTGCATGATCGAGCGCCACAGGCGAAGAATTCGGCCGTCAATTCGACCGTCCATTCGACTGTCAATATCAAGAAGGTGATCGAGGTTCTCGATCAGACGCCCGTTCTCGACGAACAACTTCTGAAACTGGGGAAGTGGATTGCCGATTATTATCTGGCGCCCGTGGGTGAGGTTTTTCGCACCATGCTGCCGCTGGCGGCTGAATTCAAGCGCGCGGTCGCATACGGCATCACCGATGCGGGACATATGGCGCTGCACCTGGCGGGAACGTCGGGCTCTCCGGCACGGTCGAAGCGCACACCGCAACAACAACTGGTCGAGTTTCGGGTGCTGGATTATTTGGCGGAGCGGGAAAGCGTGCGCGAAGCGAGTCTGCGGGCGGCAACGAAGGTGTCGAAGCCGCTGCTTGAAGGCATGGTGCGAAAGAAGTGGATCGTACGGGAAGATGTATCGGCGGTCCGGGATGCGACGCGAACGGTGAAGGTGGCTGGGTTGGTGGGTGTGGAGGCGGCGCGAGGGCTATTGAAGCTTAATGAAAACCAGAAAATCATCATCGATGCGTTGGCTGCTGCCGGAGGGAAGGTAGCGGTTGAGTCGCTGCGCGGATTGGATGTGCCGCGCTCGACGCTAGGCACGCTGGTTCGCCGCGGGTTGGTCGAGTTGCTGGATGAAGCCCAGGACTTCACAGTTTCAAAGCTGAAGCCGAGGCGATCTCCGTTTGAATTCGAATTCAGCGCGGCGCAAAAAGAAGCGTTGGCGAAAATAGGGGAAGCGGTAGCGGCGCGTAAGTTTGGGGGGATGCTGCTGCACGGGATCACGGGGTCGGGAAAAACCGCGGTGTATCTGGCTTGTATGCGGCAGGTGCTGGACCAGGGGCGATCGTCGATTCTGCTGGTCCCCGAGATTGGGCTCACTCCGGCGGTCGCGGCCGACTTGCGGCAAATGTTCGGAGACGAAGTCGCCATTTTGCATTCGGGGCTTTCCGACGCTGAACGCGCGGAGCAGTGGCACCGGATCCGCCGGGGAGAAGCGCGCGTAGTGGCGGGAACGCGGTCAGCGGTCTTCGCGCCGGTCAGCGATCTGGCGCTGATGATTGTGGACGAAGAACAGGATTCGTCTTACAAGCAAGAAGAAACGCCGCGCTATCACGCGCGCGATGTGGCGGTGATGCGGGCGAAGATGGCGGGCGCGGTGGTGGTGCTAGGGTCGGCCACTCCGTCGCTGGAGTCGTATTACAACGCGAAAAAAAACAAGTACGCTCTGGTCGAGTTGCGCGACCGAGTCGAGAATCGTCCGCTGCCCGAAGTTGAAATCGTCGACATGCGACAGGAGTTTCAGGAAACAGGGCAGGAGCAAGTGATCTCGCGCAAACTCGCGGCGGAAATCCGCGAACGTCTGGACAAGAAAGAGCAGGTGATGGTGCTGCTCAACCGCCGCGGATATTCTCCAGTGGTGCTGTGCCGGGCCTGCGGCAAGACGTTGCAGTGCAAGAACTGCGCGGTCTCCATGACGCACCACAAGCGCGAGCAGAAGATGGAATGCCACTATTGTGGAAGCGTGGAGCGCATTCCGAATAAGTGCGCGCAGTGCGGCAGCGAATATGTGTATTTCGCCGGTACGGGCTCGGAAAAGCTGGAAGAGTTGCTGCACGGGATGTTTCCGCAGGCGCGGATCGGGCGGCTCGATCGCGACACGGTTCGCGGACGGGACGATTTCGAGCACGCGCTCAACGCGCTCAATGAAGGCGCGCTCGATATGCTGGTGGGGACGCAGATGATTGCCAAGGGGCATGACATCCACGGCGTGACACTGGTGGGCGTGATTGGAGCCGACATGGCGCTGGGGTTGCCGGACTTCCGCGCGGCCGAGCGAACGTTTCAACTACTGACGCAGGTTGCGGGCCGGGCGGGGCGGGGGCAGTCTCCGGGCAAGGTGATTCTGCAAACTTATTTTCAGGAGCACTATGCGGTGCAGTTTGCGGCGCGGCACGACTTCGCGGGATTCTATGAGAAAGAACTTCAGTTCCGCGCCTGGATGCACTATCCGCCTTACGGCGCCATTGCCAATGTGCTGATTCGCAGCGAAAAGCTGGACGAGGCGCTGAGCTGGTCGGGAGAGCTGGGGCGGTGGTTTGAGAAAACGCGGCATGAGGGAATTCGGGTGCTGGGGCCGGCGGCCGCGCCCATCACGCGCTTGAAGCGTGATTACCGGTATCACTTCATCCTGAAGTCGGCGAGCCGTGAAAAGATGAATGCGCTGTTACGGGGGATGCTGGCGGAAGCTGCGGCACGCAAGATTCCGCGGACGCAGGTGATCGTGGATGTGGACCCGGTTTGGTTGATGTAGAAGAAGCGCGAGTAAACATTTGTAAACCCGCGATGCCGGGGGCGAGTCGGCGGGTCGGGAGGAAACGTTCTTGTCAGTTTTTTCTTTCGCAACTTTCTTCTACAATCCGGGTTAGCGCATCCTAAGGTTATACAAAGACAGGAGTGTCTTATGAATTCCCTCGGCTCCCCGAAGTGTGCTGGACGCCTGCTCATGGGTCTGGCGGCGATAACCAGCATTTTCCTGATAACCAGCTGTGGCAATGGCAATGGAGGGATAGTCCCGATCAACCCTGTCGGCTTTAGCAATAGCAGCCTCACGGGCACGTACGTCTTTTCGACAATAGGCGTGGACTCCGACGAAGGCGCGCCACTTTCCCTGGCTGGCGCCTTTCAAGCCAACGGAACCGGCGGCATTGGAGGGGGCACGATGGACGTTGTGGGTGAGGAGTTTGGCATAGGGACCGGTCAGTCGATTAACACCAATTCTTCGTACTACGTCAACGCCGACGGCCGCGGACAGGTAACGCTGAATATCAATGGAGCCAGCTTTGTACTGGCTTTCGTGCTGACTTCGACGTCTCACGGGCTGGTGACTGAATACGACGGCAATGGGACGGGCAGCGGCACGCTCGATTTGCAGACCGCGCTAACCGGTCAGAGCCAAATCGCGGGCCCGTATGCGTTCGCGATGGGTGGGTTTGACGGCGGAGGCAATCCCTTCGCGACGGTGGGAGCGATCGACCTCGATGTCAATGGAAACATCACGACGGGCGCGCAGGACTTCAACGACGCCGGGGACAATTATTCAAATCCCCCAACGGGTGCGGTCATCATCGGGTCGGGGACGGCCCCTGGGCAAGCGACTTTTACATCCACTGAGCAAACGTTTGACTTCTACCCGATTGACGCCACGCACTTCAAGTTGATCGAAACCGACGGAGACCAATTTCTGGCGGGCGACGCCTATACACAGACGGGCGCTACCATTCCGAGCGCCATGGCATTCTCCATGGTGGGAGGCGTTTTTGTTGGCGCCGCCGACGCGGGTCTTATGACCTACAGCGATGGAACGTTTAGCGGCTACGGGGAGGCCAATCTCAACGGAGTCCTTAATCAGATAGAGTCATTCACCGGTACGCCTGGTGCGACAGGAGTGGGCGGCCGGGTTGCAGTTACTCTCGACGGCTTCGTTCCGGCCGACTCATGGGTTGTCTATCCGTCGGTCGGAGGACTTCTGATGCTGGAAACCGATGAGAACGTATTGCTGGGCGCGGCATATTCGCAGACCGGCGGACAGACGATCGCGCCTACGGAGAACTATGGATTGAATCTCAGCGCCATTAACACGAGCGGCGATTACGTGGAAAACGACATCGCTCAGTCCCTCACCACAACCAGCAACACCTTCAGCGGACCGATCGATATCAGCGATGACTATGGGGATGGCAATGTAAGCCTGAACAGGCTGACGCTGGCGGGCCAGTACACTGTTAATTCCGACGGCACGGGTTCAGTCACCACTACCGCCGGCGGGAGCGCCTACATCAACTTCGACTTCTTCCCGGTAAATAGCGGCGCGCTGCTCTTGCTGGAAACCGACAGCACTCAGATCGGGGCAGGAGTGTATGAGTTGCAGACTCCTCCGTCGGGAGGCGTGGCGCAGGCTCGTAGCTCGCAGTCTCGTATGTCGTTGGCGCGGCCGCTGATCCTGAAGCCAGCGGCGCGGGCACAGATGGCGGCGCGGCACAAGAAGTAGGAAGCAAGGCAGACTTGACTCGGCAAGCAACGAAGAAGGGCGCGGCCTGATGGCCGCGCCCATTTTTTCTTCAGCAACTTTGTTTTCTGAAAAGGTCGCTGACCTCAGAGGCTAAAGCCCAGCGTTTATGTGAGGGGTTAGCGGCACGACTGAAGAGGTTGCGGAAAAACTCCGTCGTCAGCATGGCCTCGGCGGCTGAAGCCGGACTCGAAACAAAACCTTTACCGCAGCGCTGAAGCGCTGCGCCACCCAAAAGCCGGGGTAAGCCGGAATTTTTCCGCAGCCTCCAAAGTCGTGCCTTCCCAAAGCCAGCCTTCGAGGCCGCCAGGGTAGCGAGCTTACTTGATCGCTTCGGCGGCGATGCGCTCGGTGACGAAGGCCTCGATCACGTCTCCGGCTTTAATGTCGCCGTAGTTCGCGATTGAGATTCCGCACTCCATGCCGCTGGTGACTTGCGAGGCGTCGTCTTTGAAGCGGCGCAGCGATCCGACTTTGCCTTTGAAAACGACGACGTTATCGCGGAGCAGCCGCACTTCGGAATCGCGCTTGAGGAGGCCATCGGTGACGCGGCATCCGGCAATGGTCCCGACTTTGGGAATGCGGAAGGTCTCGAGGACTTCGGCGCGGCCCTGGTAGGTTTCTTTGATAGTCGGCTCCAGCAGGCCGGTCATGGCGCGCTTGATCTCATCCTGCAGCTCGTAAATGATCGAGTGCAGGCGGATGTCGACTTTTTCCTGCTCGGCAAGTTCCTGCGCTTTGCGCTCGGGACGGACGTTGAAGCCGATGATGATGGCATTCGAGGCCGAGGCCAGCAGTACGTCGGTTTCGGTGATCGCTCCAATGCCGGAGCGAAGCAATTTCAGGCGCACTTTGTCGTTCGAGAGACGACCGAGCAGATCGCCGAGGACCTCGACGGAACCCTGCACGTCGGCCTTGAGGATGACGTTGAGTTCTTTCATGCCGGCGGTCTTCAGTTGCTCGGCCAGGCCTTCGAGAGAAACGCGAGAACTCTTGGCGAGCGTGGCTTCGCGGGCTTTTTGCTCGCGGTATTCGGAAATGTCGCGGGCTTTTTCGCGGTCGGTAACGACGACGAACTGATCGCCGGCCTGAGGCAAGCCTTCGAGGCCGATGATTTCTACGGGGGTCGAAGGCGGAGCTTCTTTTAGCGCGCGTCCGCGATCATCGAACATGGCGCGAACTTTTCCGTAGACGTTGCCGACGACGAAATTGTCGCCGGCGCGCAGGGTGCCGTTCTGCACGAGAATGGTGCCGACGGGTCCGCGTCCGCGATCGAGTTTCGCTTCGAGGACGAGGCCGCTGGCGGCGCGTCCGGGAGTCGCTTTGAGCTCCTGGAGATCGGCCGTGAGCAGAATCATTTCCATGAGCAGATTCAGGTTCGTCTTTTGCTTCGCGGAAACATCGACGAAGACTGTCTTGCCGCCCCACTCTTCGGGGACGAGGCCGCGATCGGCGAGCTGTTTTTTGACGCGTTCGGGCAGAGCTCCGGGCTTATCGATTTTGTTGACGGCAACGATGATGGGAACTTCAGCGGCGTGCGCGTGATCGATGGCTTCGACGGTTTGCGGCATGACGCCGTCGTCGGCAGCGGTGACGAGGACAACGATGTCGGTCGCTTTCGCTCCGCGCGACCGCATGCGGGTGAAGGCTTCGTGACCGGGCGTATCGAGGAAGACGATCTCGCGTCCGAAGGCCGGGGATGCCGTATCTGTGATGGCTACTTTGTAGGCGCCGATATGCTGGGTGATTCCGCCGGCTTCGCCTCCGGCTACATTGGTGGAGCGAATGGAATCGAGGAGCGTTGTCTTGCCATGATCGACGTGGCCCATGATGGTGACGACGGGCGGGCGCTGAATTGCTTCCGCGCCTTCTTCGCTGCTCTCGACGGCAGCATCCGTGTCTTTGGAGGCCTGCTCTTCGAAGGTGATGACTTCGGTGTCGGCTCCGAAGAACCGGGCCATTTCGCTGGCGAGTTCGGCGTCGAGGGTCTGGTTGATGGTGGCGAAGACTCCGCGGACCACGAGACGGGCGATGACATCTTTGGCGCGAATGCCCAGCTTCTCGGCCAGATCTTTAACGGAAATTCCTTCCGTGATGGTGATGTTCCGGGTGATAGGCGCCGGCTCATTGCTGATGATCATGCGCGGCGGAGGAGTGTAGCCCTTCATCGGGCCTTCCTTCACACCTCGCGGCACGTATCGTTGTCCGGGCCGCCTGGATGGCGCACCTGGACGAGCTCCTGGACGCGACGGTCCGGGCGGGGCGATGCCCGCTCCGGGACCAACACCGAGGGGGCGAGCTCCGGCAGGCGCGATGCGCGTGGGATGCATGGGACGGCGCTCTCCGGGACGCAGCGCGGGACGGGGCGCGCTTCCTCCTGGGGCTGGTGGACGCGATGTGCGCTGGAAAATTGGCTGGCCGGGCACGGGGCGTCCCGGGGCTGGACGGGGAATTGCGCCAGCCGCGGAGGCTCCGGGCGGAGGCAGTGGGGCCTTGTAGACGGGCCGCGGGCCGGTCTGCGGCATGATCATTCGCGGCGGCGGCGCGACCGACACCGAGGGTGTTACCGGCGCCGCAGATTGCATCTGGGTGACATTCGCTGGAGCTGAAGGCGGATGTGCTGCCGGGGTTCCGATGGGCGGAGAGGCTGGAGTGGCAACCCGCGGAGCGGTGATTGACGGCGCACCCGATGATACGGAGGATCCTGCAGCGGGTGTAGTGGCAGCGGGCGGAGTGACAGGCGCCTTGGGCGGGATAACAACCACCGACGGCGGGCGATAGGTGGCAGCGACCGAGGCAGGAGTCACCATTCTGGGCGCTGGCGGCGCGGGGGCTTCGCTGGCAGATTTCGGCGGTATGGCCTTCGGCGGTACCGCGGCGGATCGCGAATCTATCTTTATTTCTCCCTTGCTATCTGCCTTCGCTTCCGCGGCCGGCGCGGCGGCGGGCGGCTTGACAGAGGGACGCGAGGCGGGCGGCTCGGGTGTTCCCTTCTGCTGGGTGATGGCGCGCAGCACGTCTCCGGGGCGGGAGATGTGGGAGAGGTCGATCTTGGTTTTGATTTCTTCTTCGCCATGGGTGGCGCGCGAAGAAGACTTCGCCCCACTCGGCGCTGCATCGGAGCGGCCACGAAGATGCTTGCGCACCAAGTCCGCTTCGTGGTCTTCAAGGGAACTGGAGTGCGTTTTCTTCTCCGTGACACCCACCGAGGTCAGAGCGTCAAGAATTTCCTTGCTCTTGACTTCTAACTCACGGGCCAGATCGTTGATTCGAATCTTACTCATCCGCTGTCGTTTCCTCTTCCTGTCGCACGTCTCGAGTCTCTAAGCTCGCATATCTAACCTCACGAAATCCCTTCGCCAAATTGCTTCCGTTCGAGCTTTCTTTTGACGAGGTCCGCGCCTTCGGTCCGGAGGCGACTCCGAACTCGCCACGATCCTGATCAACGCTACTTGTCTTCCGGGGCTTCTTCAGTCGCGGCTTGTTCCGCCGCAGCTTCGGCGTCTTCGCCTGCCAGCGCCGTGTCGGTGGGGCCCGCTACCACATCCAACCTTGCCGCTGCTAACTCGTCGTCTGGCGGTGATGCCGGATCGCCGCTATTTTCCGGGGCAGCATTTTCCGGTAGAGCGCTTTCCGGTTCAGCGGCCAATGCATCTGCTTCGACCGTTCCTTCCGTCAGCAATTCTTCGCTGACGGGCTGTTCGGCAGCCACAGCCTCGCCGCCATCCAGACTGGCAAAGTAATTATTGACCGCAATACTGATTTTTTCCACCGTTTTCGGACCGATGCCCTCGATTGCTTCCAATTGCTCGGGCGTCATATCAGCCAGCGATTCCACGGTATTGATGCCGGCAGCCTTCAGTTTCTCGACCAAACCTTCGCCGAGACCAGTGACGATTTCGAGAGGAGTGACGGTCTGGGTGACCAGCGCCGACATCTGCTGTTCGACTTCCTGGCGCTTTTCTTCCTCGCTCTTGATGTCGATCTTCCAGCCCAGGAGCTTGGCCGCGAGGCGCACGTTCTGACCTTTTTTCCCGATGGCGAGCGAGAGTTGGGTGTCATCGACGACGACTTCGAGGTGCTTGTCGGCGGCATCAACAATGGTTACGCGGCTGACCTTCGCTGGTTGCAGCGCTTTTTCGGCGAAGGTGACGGGATCCTCGTGGTACTCGATGATGTCGATCTTTTCTCCGCGCAACTCACGAATGATCGACTGCACACGCATCCCTTTCATGCCGACGCAGGCGCCAACGGCGTCGACGTCTTTGTCTTTCGACATCACGGCAATCTTGGTGCGCTCGCCGGCTTCGCGGGCAATGGCGCGGATTACAACTGTGCCGTCATAAATCTCCGGCACTTCGGTCTGAAACAGATGCTGGACTAATTCGGGAGCGGAACGCGAAGCCACGACGCCCGGACCCTTCACGGCTTTTTCGACGCGAACGATGACGACGCGGATGCGCTCACCGACCGCGAACGACTCCAGCCGCGACTGTTCCTTGCGCCCCATGCGTGCTTCGGCCTTGCCAATGTCGAGGATCACATCGGGACCTTCGATGCGCTTCACGGTCGCATTCACGATCTCGTTGACGTGTCCGATGTACTCGTTGTAAACCGTGTCGCGTTCTGCTTCACGTACCTTCTGAAAGATGACCTGCTTGGCCAGCTGCGCCGCGATCCGTCCCAGAATTCCTTCGGTTACTTTCGGGGTGAGAAGTTCGCCGCCGGCTTCCGCCGCCGGGTCCAGTTTGCGGGCCTGCTCGACCGTCACCTGCAGGGCGGGATCTTCCACCTGCTCGGCAGCCTCGACGATCGACTTCACCGCATAGACATTGATCTTGCCACTGTCTTTATCGAGAACAGCGCGCAGGTTTTCCTGCGTCTTGTAGTACTTGCGCGTAGCGACAACGATGGAGTCCTCAACCGCGCTGACCACAATCTGCGGATCAATGCCTTTTTCCCGGCTGACCCCTTCGATGATGTTGTAAAGCTCGCTCGCCATAAAAGTCAGTTCTCAGTTCTCAGTTCCCAGTTCTCAGTGGAGGCGGAACGACCCGCTGCGACTGAGAACCCGGAGCTGAGAACTAAATTTCAGGTACCAGATTCGCTCTCTCTACGTTTCGCAACTCAATCTCGACCGTCGAAGACTCGCCTTCTTTGGGACGCATCTTCTTTTTCCGCGCCGCACTCAGATCCAGCAACAGCTTTCCGTCCTTGAAGCTTTCCAGCTCCCCTTCAAAGTGCCGGTTGTTGTTCACCGGCTCCCGCGTCATCAACTTCACGCGCTGTCCACGAAAGCGCTCAAAATCGGCGGCCTTCGTCAGCTTCCGATCTAATCCCGGCGAAGAAACTTCCAGCACATACGATCCGCCCGGCAGCGCGTCTTCAACGTCGACGATGGTGCCGAACTCGCGGCTGAACTTCGAACAATCCTCGTGCGTGACTCCGTCGGGACGGCTTGCCGCCGGAGCCGCTCCTGGCCGGTCGATGAAGACCCGCAGTGTGCGGTGCTTACCCGACCCGAGGATTTCCACTTCGACCACTTCCAGCCCGCTCGAGCCAGCCACCCGCTCCGCAATTTGCCGGACCTTATCTAGATCAAAAGCCATGTTTTCAATAAATTGCGGCCGAAACCCTGGTTCGGCCCATCTTCATGAAGCACCCCAAACTAAAAAGTGGGCTTTCGCCCACTGGTGTGCTTCGACAGTGCTGACACTACGACACAACAGTTTCTATTACCAACTATACGCCGCGACTATGGAAAAGACAAACCTGCGCGAGGCTGGCGGAAGTGTGCCGAATTGGAGAATCCGTGAAGGATGCAGAAGTTTCTGAAGTAACCTTGTGGTCATTCTGTCCATCCCGCAAACTGCTGGTAATGCAGGTTTCTCGAGCCCATCTCGCGATCGCCATCGGCTCAGCGGGTCTGTTGGTGTTGGTGTTTCTCGGTTATCTCTACTGGCTGACCACGCAGCCGCCGGTACTGTCGCGGTCGGTGGAACGCGATCCGCTGACCAACATGCCGATCAGCATCACGATGAATCCGTTTCGTGACCGCACTATCGAGCGCATCGCGAATCGCTTTATCTCGGAGATGCGCGATGGCAACTGCCGTCAATTGCTCGCGCAGTGGGAAAAAGACTATCGCAGGAAGCGAGCTGACTTTGTTTGCGAGTCAGAAACGCAGCACCCGCTCATTTCCTGGAACCTGATCGAATGGGAAGACGCGCCGCCGCTGATCATTCTCCACTACAAAGGCCAGCGCTACAGCAGTCCGGCACAGGACGCAACTTACAAAGATCTGTTTTCAGTGACTGAGGAAAAGAAAGACGAAGGCTGGACAGTTACTAAGTATGACGCGTTCTACTGAGAAACTGGCGGACCACTAACCACCGATATGCACCATGGTCCGCGAGGCGGGCACGAATCCAGGCTCGCCGATGTGGTGCCGCTCTTCTTTATTGGCAACGACTCCCACGATGAACTCGACAAGTTCTTCGTCGGCGGCTCCGCGGCGCATTAGTTCATGCAGGTCGTGATCCCAGACGGAGAATAAGCAAGTACGCAGCCGGCCGTCGGAGGTGATGCGGATGCGGCTGCAGTGGCCGCAGAAGGGATGCGATACGGGCGCGATAATCCCAATCTCACCTACGCCGTCGGCGAAGCGGTAGCGCCGCGCTGTTTCGCTGCGCTCGTGCGCGATCTCTTGCAGGGGCAAGTACTCCGACATGCGGCGAACGATTTCGTCGAGCGTGACCACGATTTCCGGAGTCCAGACGCGGTCTTCTTCCAGCGGCATGAACTCAATGAAGCGGACGACTACGTGCTCTTCGCGCGCGAACATTCCGAAAGGAATGATCTGGTCTTCGTTAAAGCCGCGCAGCAGGACACAATTGATCTTCACCGGATCGAGGCCGGCGCGGCGCGATGCCCGGACTCCCGCCAGCACGCTTTCAAATCCGTTGGGAACGCGGGTGATGCGCGCGAAGCGGTCGGGATCGACTGCGTCCATGCTGATGGTGATGCGATCGAGGCCGGCGTCTTTGAGCGGCTGGGCGATCTCGGCCAGCAGATGGCCGTTCGTGGTCAGCGCAATTTCGGGCTTCTTTCCCTCAGCCGTGCGCAATTGAGTGAGGTCGCGAACAAACTCGATGATGCCCTTGCGGAGCAGCGGCTCGCCGCCGGTCAGGCGAATTTTGGTGATGCCGAGGCCAACCAGAATGCGGGCCATGCGCAGATAATCGTCGAATGGGAGTTCGGCGTAGGCGGCTCCATTGGTGCCGGTGCGACAGTAAACACACTTATAGTTGCAGCGGTCGGTGATCGAGATCCGCAGGTCGTGGATGGAGCGCCCGAAATGGTCGGTAAGCGTCGGCATTCAGCACTTAGCAGTTAGCACTTAGCATTCAGAGTATAGATGCGCAAGGCCGCTTTCGCGAACCGCGGAGTTCGCCACTGGGCTGCTAGACTTTGAGCATGAGAGCAGCAGCATGAAGGCATTGGTAATCACGCGGTTTGGCGGACCGGAAGTGCTCGAACTGCAGGAAGTCGCTGAGGTGCAGGCTACGGCGGAGCAAGTGCTGGTGCGTGTTGAGGCGGGCGGACTGAACTTTGCCGATC
>Ga0208488_1000033_pt1 | contig 14001 bp, 8 predicted proteins | sample MicForSoiSWNC1_O_FD_187994 | JGI IMG/M metagenome (GOLD analysis project Ga0208488, IMG submission 187994) | Forest soil microbial communities from Harvard Forest Long Term Ecological Research site in Petersham, Massachusetts, USA - MetaG HF001... | ecosystem: Environmental > Terrestrial > Soil >... | reverse complement strand
GTAGCCTGACCGTCGGGTGATTTAGAATCAACAAGAAACCACCCTTGACGACTAAACCGGTTTCGGACGGAGAATTGCTTCGTCCACCTTGTACAACACTGTGGATGACGCACCTTGGATGACGCGCAGCCTTTCCCATGGCGATTAAACTGAAAATCCCGAAACCGCGCGACACCCGTGGAAAAGGCCGCGGCAAAGGCGGACTGCTCGGCCAGGATCCCCTGGTACGTTTGGGACTGCTTGGCTTTCTCACCGTTTCTCTCGTGGTCATCGGAGTTTTTGTCTACGGGTATGTCAAGTACGACCGCATCATCGAACAGCGCTTTCGCGGCCCCGTCTTCGCCAGTTCGGCCAAAATCTATGCCGCGCCGCAAGTCGTAAAAGTCGGATCGAAGCAGACTGTCTCGGAAATTGCGGCGGAACTGCGCCACGCGGGCTATACAGACGGCTCTACGAATAAAGACGGTGGATCTCCGCTGGGCAGCTACCGGGCGCACGGCACGTCGTCGATCGAAGTGTTGCCCGGCCCCGAGTCTTATCACAGTCCGGAGCCCGCCACCATCAACTTTGCCGACGGCGCGGTTTCGAACATCACCAGCCGCAGCGCGGGCGAACTCGCCGCTTATGAACTCGAACCCCAGATGCTGACGTCGCTGTTCGACGCCGAGCAGCGCTCCAAGCGTCAACTGGTGAAATACGACGACATTCCCAAGGTCATGGTCGAAGCCGTGACCTCGATTGAAGACCGTCGCTTCTTTCAGCACAATGGCGTGAATTTCATGCGACTAGTCGAAGCCGCCTGGATCGATTTTACCCACCAGCGCCACCAGCAAGGCGGTTCAACCATTACGATGCAGCTCTCGCGCGCATTTTTCCTCAGTCCGGAAAAGACTTTCAAACGCAAGCTGATCGAGATGCTGATCGCCGTGGAGCTGGAACAGAAATTTTCCAAGCAACAGATTTTCGAGTTCTATGCTAACCGCGTCGATCTGGGACAGCGCGGATCGTTTACTATCTCCGGCCTGGCTGAGGGGTCGCGGTCTTATTTCAATAAAGACCTGAAGGACATCACTCTGCCTGAGGCAGCGCTGCTGGCAGGATTAATTCAGGCACCCAGCTTGCTCTCGCCGTACCGGCATCCGGAGCGGGCGCTTGAGCGCCGCAATACCGTTATCGAAGCGATGGTCGAAACTGGCGACATCACTCGCGAACAGGCCGATAAAGCGAAGGCCGCTCCGCTGAAGCTGGCCCCACCCAACGTGGAAGCGAGCGATGCTCCGTATTTCGTCGACATGGTGCGCGATACGGTCATTAATAAACTGAATGAGCACGAGGTCAACGACCAGGAGTATCGCATCTACACCACGCTCGATCCCGACCTGCAGCGGGCGGCGGCGCAAGCCGTCGAAACCGGCATCAAGCTGGTTGACGATCAGGTCACGAAGATGCGGACGAAGAAGACCAAGGTTGGAAAGAACAAGTTTGAAACCACGGTCGCGCCCGGCCCGCAGGCGCAGGTGGCGCTGGTCGCCATGGATCCACACACCGGCGAGATCAAGGCGTTGGTCGGTGGACGCAATTACGGAACCAGCCAGTTGAATCATGCGCTGGCGAAACGCCCCACCGGCTCCATCTTCAAACCGTTTGTTTATGCGGCGGCCGTGAATACGGCGATCGACGGATCGCCCACAGTGATCACTCCGGCCTCGACCGTCTCGGACCAGCCTTCGACGTTCACCTACGGCGATCAAATTTATGAGCCGCGTAACTACAAAGAGGAGTACCACGGCGATGTCACTCTGCGTTATGCTCTGGCGCTTTCTCTGAACAACGCCACCGTGAAAGTGGCCGAAGAAGTCGGGTACGACAAGGTTGCGGATCTGGCGAAGTCGGCGGGAATTACCTCCGTGAAGGCGACACCGGCGATGGCGCTCGGCGCCTACGACGCGACTCCGATCGATATGACCTCCGCCTATACCAGCTTTGCCAACGGCGGCACGAGGCTGACGCCCATTTTTGTGAATTCCGTGCGCAATGCAAAAGGCGATGTCGTTCTCAACTTCGGAACAACAAAAACGCAGGTGGTTGATCCGCGCATCGCTTTTCTCATGACCCGCATGCTTGAAGGTGTCGTGAACTTCGGCACGGCCTATGGAGTGCGCCAGCGTGGATTCACCGCTCCGGCGGCCGGCAAAACCGGCACTTCGCATGATGGCTGGTTTGCCGGATACACCAGCAATCTGCTGTGCATTGTTTGGGTCGGATACGACGACTATAGCGATATCCGACTGAGCGGCGCGCAGACGGCCGCTCCGATCTGGGCCGAGTTCATGAAAAAAGCGGTCACACTGTCGCGCTACGAGGACGTAAAGCCTTTCTCCCAGCCTGAGGGGGTGGTCGATGTGCAGCTCGATAAAATCACCAACCTGCTGGCCACGCCGACCTGCCCTGACGATTACACCATTGCCTTCATCACCGGGACCGAACCGCGTGACACGTGCGACCAGACCACAGGCGGCGTGCGGGGATTCTTCTCGCGCATGTTCGGCTCGGACACGGTGAAACCGCTGCCCCCGCCCGGCACTAACGGGAACCCGCAGGGCACGAGCGGTGTCCAATCCACCAGCACCGAATCTGGGGATGAAACCAAGCCCAAGAAAAGCTTTTTCGGCAAGATCGTAGGGGTATTCAAGGGAGACAGCGGCTCCCAGAAGAACGAAAAAAGTGCTCCTCCGCCGGCTAAGAACAGTGACAACGGCACGCCGCCACAGCAGTAAGTAAGTCCGGAGTCTGGCGTGACGTTCGACCTGTAGATAAGGATCGACGGGCCCGGGTTACGGTATTAGAGTTGCAAGCAAGGCAATGTGCGGCGCCAAAATCCTATAAAACTGTGAAGTTTTGTAGGTTAGGCAGGGGGTAGCATATGTTTTCCTGGATTCGCACCGGTTTCGCAGCGCTTCTCTTCTGCGCTCTTCTCGTTTTCACTCTTCCTCTTTCCCTACAGGCGCAAAGCGCCGAACAGCTGGAAGTCGGTCCTCCCCCGCTCCACCGCGTCGACCCGCCCCCTGCCGGGGCGACTTCCGAAGAACTCGAACAGCGCGGCGACGAACTGCGGGTTGAAAAGGATTACCTGGACTCTGTCGATTACTACGAAGCGGCGCTGAAGCTCACTCCGGGACGGGCGGTGCTGTACAACAAGATCGGGATGAGCGAACTGCAGATGCATCGCGATAAGGAAGCGCGTAAGAATTTTGAGCGTTCCATCGCTGCCGATCGTAACTACGCTAATGCCTATAACAACCTGGGCGCCACTTACTATGATATGCACAAACTCGGCGCCGCGATCCCGCAATATGAAAAGGCAATCGTGTTAGACGGTAGTGCTGCAGCTTACTTTAGCAACCTGGGCTCGGCTTATTTTGGGAAGAAGCAATTTGAGAAGGCCATCCAGTGTTACGCGAAGGCAGTGGAACTCGATCCCGATATCTTCGATCACAGCACGCGCGGGGGAGTGCAAGCCAAGCTCGCCTCTCCGGAGGACCGCGCCCATTATGACTACGTCCTCGCCAAGATGTTCGCCAGGGCGGGCGTAAATGACCGCTCCCTGCACTACCTGAAAAGGGCCATGGAAGAGGGCTATAGCAACATCAAGAATGTCTACAAAGACAATGAGTTCAGCAGCCTGCGCAAGGACCCGCGCTTCGCGGAGTTGATGGCTGCCAAACCCGTGGCCATCTCTGATTAGACGCCGACAACTCGCTGCGAGAAAGTAAGTTAGAAAAAATCGCGCCTGCCGCGAAACTTTCTTCCATGCTGCGGGTTTGCAACCTCATTCCTCCTGAAAGCAACAGGGTGAGTAGGGAGAACAATCATCCGCCGGTTGCTAACCCGAGCACGCCCCAAGCAAGCAACCGGCGGGTGAATTTGAAGCAGTTTGGGCTGACGCCGGTCGACATCGCTTGCTGGTCGTAGTTTGCGCAGCCGCCAACGGTTTTGTGAGTTGTGGACGGCGATGTATCAGCTTCTCTCCGAAACGTAATCCTCGACCGCCTTTTTCCACTTTCCCTGAGCTTTGAGAATGTACTCGACCGCATCGCGTGCCGCGCCATCGCCGCCGGCGTGCGGCGTGGTCCAGTGGGCTTCGGCTTTCACCTCGGGACGCGCGTTTTTCACCGCGATCGCGAGTCCACATTTTCGCATCGCCGGCAGATCGATTACGTCGTCTCCGACAAAAGCCGCCTCGGCTGCGGTGATTCCATCCTTTTCCAGAACCTGCGCAAATACCGAAGCTTTGTCCTGAATCCCCTGATGCACGTGATCGATCTTCAGATCGCGTGCACGCAGCGCAACTGTTTCGGAGATGCGTTTGGTGATGATCCCGGTCTTGATCCCGGCCAGACGAGCGAACGAAATCGCAGTGCCATCGTGGGCGTGGAAGCCCTTGGCCTCGATCAGGCTGGTGCTGTGGAGTCCAAAACCGCCCTGCCCGCCATGCGCCGCCGATTTCTCGAGGACGCTCGGCTGAGCGCCCGCCTGCGAGCCTCCAGGCGCGGGAAAAATCCAGATCTTGCCGTCGGTAAGAACCCCATCCACGTCGAAGATTATGAGTTTGATTTTGCGGGCGCGAGCGGTAGCGGAAGATTTGGGCATCGCGGCGATTCTAGCATTCAGCCCACGGGTAGATCATGGGCGCATAATCCATTACGAGCCCACTCACCATCGAGCCTTCGATCTTGCCTGGGTCGGCCACAGGCGAATGTTTTACGAAACCACCAATCCCCGCTACAATAAATTTCTATGTCGGCCGCAGTTTCCCCATCCCTTACCTGGGCCCACCCGTTGGTGCAGGAGTGGTTCACGGCGCGCTTCTCCACGCCGACAGAGCCGCAGGAACAGGGCTGGCCCCACATCCTGGCCGGGCGCACCACGCTGATCTCGGCCCCCACCGGATCGGGCAAAACCCTCGCCGCATTTCTTGCCTGCATCAACCGCCTCGTCTGCAAGGCGCTCGCCGGCGATCTGCGTGACCACACCGAGGTTCTCTACATCTCGCCCCTGAAAGCGCTTGGCAATGACATCCAGAAGAATCTCGAGCTGCCGCTCGGGGAGATTCTGCAAATGGCTGGAGCTCGTGGCCTGCTCATGCCCGAAATCCGCACTGCCGTCCGCACCGGCGACACGCTGATGAAAGACCGGCGCTTGATGTTGAAGCGGCCACCGCACATCTTGGTCACCACTCCAGAATCACTCTACATTTTGCTGACGGCGGAAAAAAGCCGCGCCATTCTGCGCGATGTGGAGACGGTGATTGTCGACGAAATTCACGCGGTTGCCGACGACAAACGGGGCGTGCATCTTGCGCTCTCACTGGAGCGGCTCGAGGCTCTGACTTATCGCCCGCCCGCGCGCATTGGTCTTTCCGCGACGCAAAAACCGATTGAAGAAGTTGCGCATTTTCTCGGCGGCACTTCTGATTCTCAAAATCCACGCCCCGATCCGGTCATCGTCAATGTCGGCCACAAACGGCAACTTGATCTCGGAGTCGAGGTTCCCTCCTCTGAACTTGGCCCGGTTGCCTCGAACGAGATGTGGGACGAGATTTATGAGCGGATCGTCCAACTCGTTAACTCGCACCGCTCGACGCTGGTCTTCGTCAACACCCGGCGCTTGGCCGAACGCATTGCTCATCAACTCGGCGAGCGCCTGGGCGAAGAAAACGTCGCCGCGCACCATGGAAGCCTGTCTCGCAAATTGCGTTTGGAGGCCGAACGCAAGCTGAAAGAAGGCCAGATCAAGGTCCTGGTCGCGACCGCCTCGCTCGAACTCGGCATCGACGTTGGAACCGTCGATCTTGTCTGCCACATCAGCTCTCCGCGATCGATCGCCGTCGCGTTGCAGCGCGTGGGACGCTCGGGCCACTGGCGCGGCGCAGTCCCGAAGGGAAGATTTTTTGTTACCACCCGCGACGATCTTGCCGAATGCGCCGTGCTGGTACGCGCCATTCGCCGTGGCGAACTCGATCGCCTGATTTTTCCCGAAGCTTCACTCGATGTGCTGGCACAGCAGATTGTGGCGATCTGTGCGGCTTCAGGAATCCGCACAAACGCCGCCGGTTCTGACGAGCAGGATGCCGGATGGGACGAAGACGACCTCTTTGCGCTCGTCAAACGTGCGTACCCTTATCGCAACCTCTCGCGTGAAACTTTCGACGAAGTCCTGACCATGCTTTCCGAAGGCATCGCCTCACAGCGCGGACGCTACGGTGCTTACCTGCATCATGACCGCATCAACCGCAAGCTGCGCGCACGCCGCGGAGCGCGTCTCGCGGCCATTACCAGCGGCGGCGCGATTCCCGACAATTCCCTGTTCTCGGTGGTGGCCGAACCTGATGGCGGAACTGTCGGAACCGTGGATGAAGATTTCGCCGTCGAAAGCATGGCTGGCGACATCATGCTGCTCGGCAACACTTCGTGGCGCATTCGCCGAGTGGAAGCGAAGACCTCGCGCATGCTGGTCGAAGACGCGCACGGTGCGCCACCCAACGTTCCTTTTTGGCGAGGAGAAGCTCCCGCGCGCACCAACGAACTTTCGGAGCAGTTGGGCGATTTGCGAAAAGAGATCAGCGACCGTTTGATCGGAGTGGCTCCGATAGAAGGATGGCGAAATCTTCCGATAGTTGCAGAAGCTGTGAACTGGCTTGGCCAGGAATGCGGGCTCGACTTATCGGGCGCCGAACAGCTCATTCAATACACGCTCGAAGGTCGAACCGTACTGGGCGATGTGCCAACGCAACAAACAATCATCGCGGAACGATTCTTCGATGAAGGCGGAGGGATGCAACTCATCATCCACGCGCCATTTGGCGGCCGCATCAATAAGGCCTGGGGACTCGCCCTGCGTAAGCGGTTCTGCCGCGGCTTCAATTTCGAACTGCAAGCGGCCGCCACCGACAACGGACTCAACATCGCGCTTGCCGAGCAGCACAGCTTTCCTCTGGCTGATGTTTTTCAATTCCTGCATTCCGAAACCATGGCGCCGATTTTGGAGCAGGCCGCGCTGGCATCTCCGATCTTTGGCACGCGCTGGCGCTGGGATGCAACTCGCGCGCTCGCTCTCTTGCGTTTTCAAAGCGGCAAGAAAGTTCCGCCGCAAATTCAGCGCATGCGCTCCGACGATCTGCTCGCCTCGGTTTTCCCCGATGTCGCAGCCTGCCAGGAAAATATCGAAGGCGACATCAAGATTCCCGACCATCCGCTGGTGCGCGAGGTGATGAAAGACGTGCTCAGCGAAGCGCTAGATATTGAAGGGCTCGCCGAAGTTCTGCGCGGCATTGAGCAGGGACGGATCCGCTGCCTCGCCGTCGATACGCCAGTGCCGTCGCAGTTTTCGCACGAAATTCTGAACGCGAATCCTTACGCCTACCTCGACGATGCGCCGCTCGAAGAACGCCGCGCCCGCGCCGTCGAAATGCGCCGAGTGTTGCCGGCCTCTGTGCTCGAAGAAGTCGGCGCGCTCGATCCCGCAGCGATCGCTCAGGTGCAGCAGGAGGCGTGGCCGGACGTGCGCGATGCCGATGAACTGCACGATGTGCTGCATACGCTGGTCGCAGTGCCGGAAACCAGTTCTCAGTTCTCGGTTCTCAGTTCTCAGAAGGGGCTCACTGTTGCCGCATGGGTCGCATTCTTTGATCGCTTACAAATCGCGAACCGTGCCGTGGTTGCGGAAGCCGGGGGCAAACAATATTGGGTAGCTGCCGAGCGGATGGAATGGTTCCGAGCAATGCATTCCGCAGAAACTGGGGGCAACGCAACGCCGACTTTTGACGATGCTGTGCTCGCGGCCGTTCAGGGATGGATGGCACATCTCGGCCCGACCACCGCTCCGGAAATCGGCGAGTTGCTTGGACTGCCGGCGTCCGAGATCGAAAAGGCTTTGCTCCGCATGGAAGCGAGCGGATCGATTCTTCGGGGCAAATTCCGTCCGGCAGAGTTCGACTCTACTGTTGGCACGCAACGCGAACCAGTTGTCGAGTGGTGCGAACGGCGCCTGCTGGCGCGTATTCACCGACTGACCGTCGCGACATTGCGCAAGCAGATCGCTCCCGTCACGGCATCGCAGTTCATGAATTGGCTGTTGCGCTGGCAGCATATCGCTCCAGGCACGCAAGTGCGCGGCGAGCATGGAACACTCGACGTCATCCGCCAACTGCAGGGCTTCGAAATTCCCGCCAGTTCATGGGAGCGCTTTGTGCTCGCGCGCAGAATTTCCGATTACGATCCCGCATTCCTCGATCAGCTTTGTCTGGCGGGCGCCGTCGGATGGGGACGGCTGTCGCCGCATCCCGCAACCCTCGAAGCCGCGGGCACTGACGAAAATGGGCACGAGATCCGGCGCCGTGTGATCCCCACTCGCGTCGCGCCGATTGCATTCTTCGTCCGCGACGACGCCGATTGGATGCGCGCGCATCACCCCAGCGCTGACAATTCCGCTGCTTCGTTTCTGAGCTCGGTCGCGCAAGCTTTGCTCGAATTGCTCAAGCAGCGCGGAGCTCTGTTCTTCCCCGACATGGTTCGCGGCACGGGCCGCCTCAAAGCCGAAGTGGAAACCGGGCTCTGGGAGCTGGTTGCAGCCGGTCTGGTTACCGCTGACGGATTTGAAAACCTGCGGGCACTGGTGACGCCGAAACAGCAGTCTCCATCGGGTAACGGTCTGGGAAGCAAGCTGGGAAAAGTCCGCCGGCCGCGCCACGCTCCCGGGCGCTGGTCTTTGCTGCATGCGGAAGGCGCCGACCGGGATCGCAGCGTCGAATCCTGCTGCTGGATGTTGCTGCGCCGTTACGGCGTGGTCTTTCGTGACTTGCTGGTGCGCGAAACCAACCTGCCGCGCTGGCGCGAATTGCAGATCGGCTACCGCCGTCTGGAAGATCGCGGTGAAGTGCGCGGCGGCCGTTTTGTCGATGGATTTCTGGGAGAGCAATTCGCGCTTCCCGAGGCTGTCGAGTCGTTGCGCGCGCAGCGCAAGCTGCCGCAGGGCGCCAACCCCGCACGCGTGGTCATCGCCGCCGCTGATCCGTTGAATCTGGTTGGAATCATCGTGCCCGGCGAGCGCATTCCCGCTATTTCAGGAAAAAGCGTGACCTTCCGCGATGGCATGTGGGATGCGGAAGATGCGCTGCTAGCTGCAGGTTACTAGCGCAATTTCATCACGGCAACTTCAACTTCAGCAGCACCTGCGGATCCAGGTATACTCCCTGCCAGCGCACGGCAAGATGGAGGTGCGGACCGGTCGCGCGTCCAGTGCCGCCGCTCAGTCCAATCGCCTGCCCCTTGTCGACCTGGTCGCCTTCTTTCACCAGAAATTTCGAGAGATGCATGTAGATTGTCAGTAGTCCCTGTCCGTGGTCGATCATCACGCAATTGCCCTCAAAAAAAAGTGCCCGCGCCACGATGACGCGTCCGCGATTGGCAGCCGCGACCGAAGTTCCGCTGGGCACGCGGAAATCGAGCCCCTGGTGTGTGCTTTGGACCGATCCATTGAAGACACGCTCCACGCCAAACACATCCGAGATGGCCGCCTCGACCGGAGGCGCAAAGGATCCCTTCCACTCGCGCTCATCGGTGACCGTCTTAAACGCGTCGGCTTTGATTGCTTTGCCCTGTTCGATTTCGTGCTGATCTTCAGGACTCGGAGCGGTATAACGAGTGGGAACTTTCAGCAGCACACGCGGATAGCGCTGGCGTTCCACGCGAATTTTCTTTTCGAAGGAAATCGAGGCATCGTTCGCAGCTGCGGGCAAATTTTCGGCGTTAAGCGCGAGCGAATAAACTCCCGGCTTAGTTTCCTGACTGACTCCCGCAAGTGCGAACCATGTTTTGCTCGCCGGGTCGAAGCTGAATGCGATCTCATGCCCCAGCCAGTTGCCGGAGAGCGTACGGACGCGATGCGGGGTGGTAACGCGGAAAAGTACCGGACTTCCGTTCACCAGGCGAACGGGCTGGCTGATGACGGTCCAGTGGTTGACAGTCGAGGGCGCGGCAGATGCGGCCGACAAGCTTGCCGTCAGCGCAACCAGGGAGAACACAATGAGTGCGGCGACGAGGAGTTTGCGCATCGCGTTTTCAGGCTAGCATTTCAAGGATGGAACATACATACTGCGGCGATGATCTTTATGTTGCTCATCGGGATGCTGGCGCTGCCAAACTGCGCCTAGAGCGATTCCCCGTTTTTTCTGCCGTCCCTTAGCTGACCGGCATATAATGTGGCGATTTCGCAGGCTCAACCGCAGCCGCATCTGGAGAACTTTTGCCCTTATCGCTTGATACCCGTGAGGTTGGACGCGTCACCGTCGTTCACTGCAATGGACGCATCGTAGCGGGACGCGAGAGTGATTCGCTCCGGGAGCATGTGACTTGGCTGCTGCGCGACCGCCGTTCCATCGTCTTGCACCTTGGCGAGGTTGGATTCGTCGATAGCAGCGGACTCGGCACTATGGTCCGCGCCTTGACTACCACTCGGCAGGCCAAAGGAGACTTGAAGCTGTGCAACGTTCCGGACTTCGTGCGCAAAGTTCTCGAGATGTCGCGCCTGACGGCGGTATTTGACTCGCACGACTCAGAGGAGAAAGCCGTCGCCGCGTTTTACCGTCCTGGAGATCGCGCCGCTGCACCCGTTACCACGGGCCGCAGCATTCTCTGTCTCGACTCTAACGCCGACGTGCTTGCCTACTTGCGAGAACTGCTCCGCCACGCGGGATACGATGTGCAGAGTAGCGGCCGCGTGTCCGATGCCGTTCTCCTCATGCGCGTTAGTCGTTTCGATCTCGTTCTGGCTGGCTCCGGCATGACGGTAACCCCGAGCTCGCCGCCAGCGTTTCGCGATGCCTGCGCCAAGCTTCCGCTCATCGAATTGGGCAGCGAGTTTTCCACGCAACATGCAGGCGAGGCCGCAGCTCAACTGCTCGAATCGATCGCCGCGCGGCTCAACCCGAAAACTGCATGAGGTCGATTTTTCGCTTGCGTTGGTTCTTCCCTGCTCTCATTCTTCTTTTCCTGCAATTTTCAATTCGAAGCGAAATTCTCGGTCAAGATGCCAAGCCTCCCGATCTCGACACGCAAATCGCCGCTGCCGACCAGCTTTATCGCGCCGGAAAATTCGCCGAAGCCGAAACAAGTTATCAAGCGCTGCTGAAGAACACGGCGTCGAACGGCGCTCTGTCGAAAAACGACCCGAAGCTCGTGCCCGCCGAAGTCGGCGTCGTCCGGTCGATGCTGCGCCGGCAGAAAATTGATGAGGCATTCGAAGCGGTGAACGATGCTTTGGCCTCGTATCCCGACGCCGCCGCCCTGCTCGCGGCGAAAGGCGATGTCCAGTTTCGCCTCGCCTCCATGTACGATGCCGAGGCATCTTACCTCGCCGCCAAAAAGCTCGACCCCAAAGAAGTCCACGCCTACCTCGGCCTCGCGCGGGTGTATCGCGCCTACTCGATGTATCGCATTGCCTATGGGGAGTTGAAAATCGCGCACGACATTGCTCCCGGCAATCCCGAAGTTCGCGCAGCGTGGCAGAGCACACTTACACGCAAAGAAAAACTCGCCGCCATTGAGGCCAATCTCCGCGGCCCGCTCTCCGAAGAAGAACGCCGTCAACTGACCGAACAATTGGAATTCCTGAAAGCCACCATCGACAAGCCGCTTCACTCCTGCACTCTGGTGAGCAATGTAGAGCGCACCGAAACCAAACTCGAGACCATGGTGGTGGAAACCGGACGACGCCGTTGGGGTCTGGCCGGGTCCCAAGGCATCGGTCTGCCGGCAAAGATAAATGACCAGGACGTTCACCTCGAACTCGACACCGGCGCCAGCGGAATTATCCTCAGCCACAGAGTCGGCGAAAACGCCGGACTGACGCGCATTTCCACCATTCATTTTGGAGGCATAGGCGATCAAGGCGGCCAAAACGGTTACATCGCCGTCGTCGACCACATCCGCATCGGTGAACTAGAGTTCCAGGATTGTCTTGTGACCGTGAGTAATCAAAATTCCGTGGCCAACCAGGATGGCTTGATTGGCGCCGACGTCTTCGCCAGCTATTTGGTCGACATTGATCTTCCCGGAATGTGGTTGAAACTGTCTCCGCTACCACAGCGTCCGGAAGATTCCGTAGCTCCGAAATCGCTAAACAGCGAAGGAGTGGAGCAGGACTCCGCCGCCGAAAAAAATCTGCCGGCCGGTTCTCATCCCGCGGATTTTCTCCCTAAAGACCGCTACATCGCCCCCGAAATGGCCAACTGGACCAAGGTCTTCCGCTTCGGCCACATGATCATGGTGCCGACCAATGTCAACGATTCCAAACCGTTTCTCTTCGGACTCGACACAGGCGCCTCCAGCAATGTTCTTTCGTTGCGCGCCGGACAACAGATGGGAAAAGTCGGCGCCGATAACTTCGAGCGCATCCGCGGATTGAGCGGCCGCGTGCAAAACGTTTACAGCACCAAGGCAAATTTGCGTTTCGGAGGCTTGCGCGAACCGAATCAAGACATCATTACGTTCGATCTCGAGACCATCAGCAGCGAAATGGGAACCGAAATCTCCGGCTTTCTCGGCTACGACATGCTGCGCCAACTTGAACTGAAGCTCGATTACCGCGACGGCCTCGTTGAATTCGAATACGACCGCAAACGCCGCCAGTAGAGCTCTCTAGCCTTGAACTATCCTCCACTCTGTCATGCTGAACGAGAACTCGTGGGTCTACGCCAGGCCGTCCATCACGCTGTCTCGTTGAAAACGTACTCGTGCTGCCCATCGCGGATGATGAGCACTCGCTTGCCGCCACGCTCACTGACTACGAATTCGAATCCGGAGTTGGTGGGATCGATGGTGATGAATGAAATCGTGCCATCGTCATTCTTGCGGGAGGCAACGGCGCTCTTCCACTCGCCGAAATCGAAGGTGGTCACGCCGTTCTGGCTCAGCACGTCAAGGGTTCCGAGCTCTTTGCTGGAATAGCGCCGGGCCAGACCAGCCGACAGCGCCGGATCGGCCGGCACAACAAGTCGTTCCCGTTCTTTGGCCAATGCAGTTTTATGGCGCGTGGCTGCGGCGGCAACATCGGCGACGGCTTCGGGTTTGCCGTCGAATACCAACTCCAGCAACCGACGCTGGAAGGAACCAAGAAGGAGCCCGCCATTATCCGAGTTCGTGAGCAGCAGGCCCCGATACCGGACTCCGGCAGAAAGTAAAGATTGCTCTTGAAGCCGGCGAGGCTGCCGCCGTGACTCACGACCGGGATGCCGTACTTGCGGTCCACGATCAATCCCATGCCATACGTCTGGTCCTCGCCAACCGCGATCTGCGGGGTACGCCGCATCAACAAATTCTCCGGCGATACCAGTTGTCTGCCGTCAGGCAGCTTTCCGAGAGCAAGCTCGAGTTGAACGTACCGGATCAAATCCGCGGACGAAGTCCAGACACCGCCTGCCGGACGACCTGCGACAATCGAATAATTGAAGGCCATGTTGGCCACGCTGGGCTTGCCGTCCACGTCGTCCCCATGCGGGCTGGCGTGATTGCCGGCGAGAGCGCGAGCATAATCGAAGGTTGTCGATTTCATCCCCAGCGGATCGAAAATCTTTTGCTGCATCGCTTTGTCGTAGGCAGCGCCGAGTTCCAGGTTCGGATACACGAGATGTGCACCAATGTATCCCGCAGCGGCGGCCATCATATTGCTGTATTGGAAGACCTCGCCAAACTTGCTGGTGGGCTGCATCGTTCCCAGCAACGCTAACGTGGATTCCGGCGTCGCGTTCTTGAATTCGAAAATCCATTCCAGATCCTGCCGTGGCAATCCGGTGCAGGCGCAGATCAGGTTCTTCACCAGCACTTTCCTGGTTGTGTCGGCATCGCCGAGTTTGAAGCTGGGAAAGACTTCGGTCACCGGCTCATCCCAGCGCAGCTTTTTTTCGTCGACCAGTTCCGACAACAGAAGAGTCGTCATTCCCTTCGT